>Ga0326727_10003897_pt1 | contig 46384 bp, 41 predicted proteins | sample MB2enrmetagenome_FD_207643 | JGI IMG/M metagenome (GOLD analysis project Ga0326727, IMG submission 207643) | Lab enriched peat soil microbial communities from McLean, Ithaca, NY, United States - MB29MY | ecosystem: Environmental > Terrestrial > Soil > Wetlands > Peat | place: USA: New York... | reverse complement strand
AGAAGAGCGGAAATGGCAACTACTGAGTTCACGCTGCGTGAAGCCGAATGAATTAGTTCGGACGTAATCGTGGTTGCGACCAAGGCGAAAAATGAGATAGTGAGAGCAAAAAATGTCCCAGCAAAGAAGCGGCAGTTCGCCTCCGCTGCCTGGACTTCCTCGGCCAACGTGTGAGGTTTTCCATCGTTCGCGCTAAATATGACCAACTTGCAGTAGTTAAAAAACTCCTTCCCGCGACGGTCACCTTTCATAAAGCAATCTCTATACTCGCCATAAAATGCAACCATTTCCGGCGGGTGATACAAGCGGAACTTGATCCACTCCCAAACTGGGTACGGGAATTTGTCATGCTTCCAAGCGAATCTGGAAAGATCGATATGTCGCTCCCACGCAAATTTCGGGTCGGCGGTCCGATCAAATAGTTGCGCCAGCCGATTTTCAATATCCATATTGGATGTGAGGCCGGCCAGGAGATCGTCTTGTGTCTGGAGAGGCGCAGTCCGTTGCGCGACGCCAGGCTCCCCTTTCGTTGTCGATTCATTTTCTCGCCGAATGAGCTTCGCGGAGAGAGCGTCTACCAAATCCGCCGAATGAAGGCGCAAAACACTCCCAGCGACATAGCTCATCAAGAACACTGCGGACATGACAAGTGCGGCCTCTCCCGCCAGGGCCTTTCCGATGGCCTCCCCGGCCTCCGGAGACAGCACGGCAAAACACCCGAGAATCGCAAGGATGAGAAGGCCGCCAGGAAAAAGTATGCCGAGCAGGTTTCGAAGGCCCAAGCTAAAGGGATTCATTGAGAATGGCTCCTTGCGCCGCTATCGTGTGCGGTCAGTGTATCAACCTGATCCAGCCAGCCGGCATCCTTGAGGCGCCGTTAGTTAAGGAGTTGCAGCCGATGTTGCACGCGCTCAAAAAGGAACGCCGATGGTGTGCAGCCAGGTCTCGACACTCTGGGGCCATGTAGTCACCGGAAGCGCGGTGCGGCGCAGCCCGTAGCCGTGGCCGCCCTGAGCGTAGACATGCAGCTCGGCGGGAACTTTGGCGTTCTTCAATTGAAGAAAGTATGTCGTCGCATTCTCCACATGCACGGGATCGTCTTCGGCCTGCACGATGAACGTGGGCGGCGTGTTGGAGGTGGGGTTGATGTCTGCGTTGGGAGCAAAGTTCTTGTCGGCAAGAGCCAGGTAGCCGGGATACACAATCACGGCAAAATCGGGGCGGCAACTGAGCTTGTCCGCCGCGTCGATGGGATCGTAGAGGCGCTGATCAAAGTGGGTGCTGATGGCGGCAGCGAGGTGGCCGCCGGCTGAGAAGCCCAGCACGCCCACACGCTTGGGATCGATGCCCCATTCCTTGGCGTGCAGGCGAATCAGTCCCATGGCGCGCTGTGCGTCTTGCAACGCAGCCGGGGACTTGGGGTAGGGGCCGGTATTGGGGACGCGGTATTTGAGCAGCACGCACGCAATGCCGGCAGAGTTGAGCCAGTCACACACCTCGGTGCCTTCGAGATCGATGGCGAGGATGTTGTAGCCGCCGCCTGGGAACACAACAACGGCGGGACGAAAGCCGCTGGCATTGCTCTTCGCCTTATAAAGGGTGAGCGTCGGTTTAGAGACATTGCCCAGGTGAACAAGTGGCTTGCCGGCGATGAGGTTGTCCTTGGGGGTGGTCAAGTCGGCCTCTGCGGGCGGATTGGCTGGGGCGCCGGGAGCAACGCCGGGCCAAACCGGAATGGTGAGCCGGCCGGGCGCAGGCGGCCAACCGGACCCCTGTGCGACGAGGGTTGTAGAAGATGCCGCGACAGTTAACGCAAGAACGAGGGCGAATCTATTCATAAGGACATTCTCCTTCAAAAAACATCGCAGAGATGATCGCAGCCCGAGGCGCGGCTGCGCAAATCGCGCGGGATATCGAGAAAAAAGCAATCGAGGGGAATATTCCAAGCTTTCTTATGCCGTCCTCATTTCGGAGTTTTGACATTCGTGTTATGATCCGAGCAATTCCCCAGAACAAACTAAGGAGCACGGCCCATGAAAAGCCGTTTGATCGCTTTCTCAGGCGCGGTTGCACTTCTATATGCTCTTCTGGCCTGCGTCGTTACATTGACTGGCGTGGCGCAGACCTTCAGGGGAAGCATTCACGGCACAGTTACCGACAGCACCGGAGCGGCTGTAGCCGGGGCGCAAGTTAAGGTCTTCAGTTCGGCCACAGGCTTGTCGCGCACGGTAGAAGCCAATGATCGGGGCGAGTATGTGGCCTCGGAACTGCCGCTCGGAACGTATAGCATAACGGTCGAGAAAGAGGGTTTCCGCACCACGACGCTGACGCAGATTCCAGTGAGCGTGGGATCGCCGACTCGTGCCGACGCCAAGCTCGCCGCGGGAGCGGTTCAGGAAGTGGTCGAGGTGACCGCCAATGTGCCGTTGGTGGAGACCAGTTCCAACACCACCGGCGGCACCATCGAAGCCTCCGAGGCCTCTGAGTTGCCGGTGAACGGACGCGACTTTACCAAGCTCCTCGAACTTGTTCCCGGCTCCTCCAGCGACCCTGTGGGATCGACCGAATCGGCCGGCTCTTATGGACTTTTTAGCCTGGATGGTAATCGTGGCCGCTCGAACAACTATCTGCTCGACGGCACCGACATGAACGATGGCTACCGCAACCTGCCGGCGATCAACCAGGCAGGCGTGTGGGGCTGTCCTTCGACCATTCTTCCTGTCGATGCGCTGGCTGAGATTCCTGTGACCGGCAGCCCGGAGGCAGAGTTTGGCAGGAGTTCAGGAGCAACCGTCAACATCGTGACCAAGAGCGGCACCAATCGATTTCACGGTAGCGCTTTTGAATACTTCCGCGACGGGGCGTTGAGCGCGCGTAATTTTTTCAACACCGACGACCAGCCCAAGAACTCATTCACCAACCATCAATTTGGTGGTTCAGGCGATGGCCCAATTGTGCGCGACAAGGCGTTTTGGTTTGTTGCCTATGAGGGCCAGAGAGAGAATGGCGGCTTGCCCCAGTTGGGCACGGTGCCCGTCCTGGCAGACATCACTGCCTATACGGCTTCGGGCGGCGTCATCAATCCGGTGATCCAAGGTCTGCTGAACAGCAAGCCTTGGGGGACGTTGCCGTCTACAGGCGATGGCAACGAGACCTTCACTACGCCGTTCAGTAACAATAGCGATAACCTCATTGCCAAGGTCGATCAGCATCTGCATTGGTTCAGCAACGGCGACCTGCTCACCGGACGCTACTTTTTCAGCCGCGGATTGCAGAGTTTTCCGTTGGGAATGTTATACACGGGCAGCAGCGCGCCGGGTTATAACACATCGACGCCGACGCATGTAAACATTGTTTCCCTGTCCTATACATCTATTCCAAAGTCGAACCTGATCTTCGAGATTCGCGGGGGTTACAACCGCTTTCTGCAGCAATTCATACCGCAGGACACCGGTCTCAATCCGAACGCCGCCTTTGGCCTGAACACTCTGCCGCCCGGCTTTACTACGCTCGATTTGGGATTGCCGACGATCGACGTTGGAGCCTATAGCCCGATTGGCGCCACAGCCAGCGACTCGCGCGGCCGCGTCGATACGAACTATCAACTCTTCGGAAACGTGTCGCTAACTAAGGGCGGGCATAGTTACAAGGCTGGTTATGAATGGCGGCGGACTTCTATCAACAGCTTTATCAATTCCGGACACCGAGGTAAGTTGGTCTTTAACAGCCTCGACGATTTCCTGGCGGGTAACATCGATGGCGGCAGTTCAGCCGACGGGGACGGTAAGCGCTACTCCTTCCAGAACAATAGCGGGGCGTATTTCCTGGATTCCTGGCGCTTGAGCTCGAAGATCTCGCTGAACTATGGATTGCGTTGGGATTACTTCGGCGTGATCGGCGCCAAGTACGATACATTCAGCATCTTCAACGTGACGTCCGGCGGGCTTGAAACCGTAGGTGCAGCCGGTGGGCCGGCGTCGCTCTATCCCAAGGACTGGACCAGCTTTGCTCCGCGAGTTAGCCTGGCCAACGATCTGAGGGGCGACGGAAAGTTAGTTATACGAACCGGCGTCGGCATTTACTACGATGCCGCGTCGCAGGACTTTTTTGTGGGCAACCAGGCTTACAACACCAATGCCGGAGAGGCCGGGCCGGCATTTAACGGAATCGGCTTTGCATCGCCGGTAGTCTCGACGATTACCGCCGGCACTCCGATTTTCGGCGGCTATACGCCGAGCAGCGTGTTCACCGTCGACCAGAACCTGGTGACGCCGAGGTATGTCTCCTACAACCTGAACATCGAATCTCAGATTGCGAAGAAGGTTGCGGTCCAGATCGGATACGTCGGATCGCAAGGCCGTCACCTCTACCACTTCCGCGACCTCAATCAGTTCAATATAGTTGCAGGCAGCACAGATAGCTGCGGAAACGGCCAGTCCATCACTTACGGCGAGCAATGCTTCCCGACTTACTCGGTCGGTTCCTTCATTGACATCCCGCTTTATTACATCAACCAGATCGAAACTAGCGCGCTGTCTAACTACAACTCCGCGCAAGCGTCGTTGAAGGTACAAAGCTGGCGCGGCTTGACCTCCACGCTGAATTACACGTGGGCGCATTCGATTGACGATGCAAGCGACGGACTTGACTTTGTACCGAATGCTTCGCAGCCCGATGACAGCTTCAATCCGCGCGGCGATCGAGCCAGCTCGAACTTCGATGTGCGGCACCGCTTGCAGTGGTACTGGACTTACAACGCTCCTAAGGTCGAGCGAGCTTCGTGGATCGCCAATGGCTGGGCGCTCGACGGCATGTTCAACTTTGCCACCGGGCAGCCCTACACGGTGAGTTATCTGTTTGAAGGCGATTACAACGGCAGCGGCGAGTACTTTGGACGGCCGGATATCATTGGCAATCCGTATACCGGCGCAGGAGGCACCAACCTGCTGAACCTGGCCGCGTTTGCCGCGCCATGCACCGTGGACACCAACCCGGCAAGCCCAACGTTTGGAAACTGCATCAATGGACATCCCGGCAGCGAAGGCCGCAACTCATTCAAAGCGCCGAACTACACTAACTTCGACTTCTCGATGACTAAGACCTCTCACCTGACCGAAACGGTGACGGTGGAACTTCGCTGCGATGTTTTCAATATATTCAACCATCCGAACCTGAGCAATCCGCTTTTACCGGGATTTGGCATCGACGCCTTCGGCACCAGCCACATATCTGGAGACCGCCTGGTGGCGGGCGCCGACCCAAGTACCAACGGGCCGCAGTTTATGGCGACCACGGCGACGCCGGATGTGGGCAGCGGCAACCCATACTTAGGTGGCGGCGGACCGCGCAGCGCGCAGTTAGCGGTTCACTTCCGCTTTTAGATGCGAACCTGGTCGATTTGGACCAATGAGATGCGATCCTCTCACTGGCGCGGATCTACTTTGCGTGACTCGGGACCCGTGGTCAGGTCGGCGAACGGGCCGGCCACGCGGTCGCCTCCGAGGGTGTGACCATAGAAGTCCGAATCGATGCCCTTGTATTCTTCGAGCGGCTTGATGTCTCCTTTTACGCTCATGGTCAACTCGAGCTTGTCGGGATCGAGCGCAGCGGTAATGTCTGCCATCCCGCCGTGCAGGTCCCAATTGTGCTGCTCGCGCCAGGATGAGAGATTGTGCCATTCGGGCGGCTCGGGGAATTTGATGCGGAGAAACGGCTGCGCGGCAAAAGGGCCGCCGACGGGGTTAGCGTAGACATTGCCATCCGCGTCGTTGCGCGCGTTGGTGAACTCTATTGCGGAGCGGCCCATTTTATAGAACACGTTGTCGTGAACCATCAGATTGTGGACATCGTTGGTGTGTCCAGCGATAGGCCGTGGCGCGCCGAGGCCGGAAGTCGTATCGACACCGACCTCGTCGCAATCGAGAAAGAGGTTGTAGGCGATGATGACGTTGTTGGTGTCGCGGATGAGGATGCCGCCGGTGAGGTGGGAAAAGATGTTGTTGTCGATCTGGTTCAGAGCTTCGCTGCCCTCGATGTGAATGGCGTGGGGGTTCACATTGCCGGGGATATCGGCGAACACATTGCCGGTAATGCGCACGTTGGCGTTGCCGATGTCGAGCCAGATGCCGTTGGCGTGGCGGATATGGCGAATAACGTTGTTGCGGAAGAGAAGATTGTGCGCGACGTGCATCTTGGTGCCGCCGGATTCGGACATCATGGCCGCATCCTGCCAGCCAATCCACTCGAAGAGGTTCTTTTCAACCAGCGTCGACTGCGGGCCGCCGGTGCCTCCCAGGCCCTCGATGCCGCAGTAGCGAAATGTATTGCCGCGAATGACGTCATAGCCGACGGGCGTTGGCGGCCGCGATGCGGCCCAGTCCTCGTTGCCGATATCGAGCCCCACGCTGTTGGCCCACTCAAACGTGTCGTCTTCAAAGATGAAGTGGTTGCCGCGGTTGGTTGAAACCAGGCCGCGCTGCGGAACCGGGAATCCGTTACCGGCATGCATGAACGTAATTCCCTTTACGCGGATGTAGGACTGGTAACGCTTAGCCGGCGAGAACACCTGCTCGGCCGTGGTGATCTCAATGACGTGATTGGCGGGGTCGTCGTCGTTGGCCAAGCGTATGTGAAGGGTCATGCCGTTGGGTTCGATCCAGACCTTGCCCGCGTTGGGCTGGAATTCCTGGAACAGCGGCGACCAGTGAATCTCACTGAAGAAGTTGACGGAGCGCGGTGAAGGACCGGCGAGATCACTGGCCGTCTCGACTGGCTCAAGCGGGTGGCCATCCACAAAAACAAGACCGCGGCGGCGGAAATAGTTCGCCATGTTGTCCTTGGCGTAGTTGATCCAGTAACGGTTGCCGATGACGTTGTCGACTTCAAAGGGGTTGTATCCGTCGCGGAACAGCGCTGGATCGAGATGCAGTTCCCAAGCTTTGACGGGCTTGTGCGTGGCGGAATCGAAGCCGAAATTCCAGCCTTCGCTGGGTTGCCAGTCTTTGACCACGACCGAACCTTTGACGACTACGTTCGCTCCAGGCGCGGCTTCGTAGCCGATCATCGCGTCCGGGCCGTCGCCGCCGCGCGCGGGACGAATGACCTCCCGATAGACGCCATCGGCAATGACGACGCGCTCGCCCGGCTGCAGCACCTGTGCCGCGTGATTAATGGTGCGGAAGGGATGCTCCTTTGTGCCGGGGCCGTTGTCGTCGGCGTTCTTGGCCTGAATGTCGACGTAATACGTCTTCGTGAAGTGCGATGCCTTCTCCCACATGGGGAACTGGGTACCGTCGGGCATCTTTGAGCTGTCTGCGAATGCGGTGGTGGCTGCAAGGAAGAAGGTCACCATACAGAGTGCGCGTTTCATAGGGGTCTCTCCCGGTGTGCCGGGCGTGCATGGAATAGGAATGCGTCCGGCGATGGCACAATTGGACCGAGCCAATGGTAAATCGGGCCATCTGAGGTGTCGAGCAGGGGTTGCGCCCCCTGTGCCCGCCTCGCTTCACCGGCCACGATCTGAAGGCGCTAAAGTGGGAAAATTCATTCTCCCATGATGCGTGGATCGGACGCCGGGAAACTCATCGCGCCAACGTCGACGCCTGAGATCAACTTCAACCGAAGGGCTCTGGTTCCGAAACGAATTGATTTTGGCTGGTAGGCGAGGCGGGGATCGAACCCACAACCCCCGGCTTAGAAGGCCGGTGCTCTATCCAATTGAGCTACTCGCCCATGTATATCTCATTCTAGCGTCGATGGCGCTGAGAGTACACGAGCAAACTCAGCCAGCGCGGCCTGAATCGTTGCGGCTGCCTCGGCAGGGGTCGGTCCGCACGCGGTAAAGTACGCGGTCATTGCAAGGCTCATCGATCCATCGGCCAGGTGTGCTGAGTCGAAGATGGCTTGGCGGACAACCAAATCGACGCGGCAGCAACGAAGCGGAACTTCGCGGAGCAGGCTGCACAGATGTTTGCAATCGGCAGCGGCGGTGGCGATCAGATCCCATTTGCGCTCGTCTCGAAGCAACAGATCGAGGTAACCGCCGATTGCGTGGGCATCGCATCCGGCCGGCGCGTCCAATTCGTCCGGATCGAACCCGGCCAGGTCAACGATAGGCCAGACGTCGCATTTTGAGGTCCAGACCGGTGAGGTTTCGGCGTTGAGGACTTCGAGAGCCTGAGCCAAAACGGGGAAAGCCTGCGCCTCGGGCAACTGCAAGACGCGCTCAGGATGGCGGCGAAGATCGACGGAGCCCGGCCAATGAGCGTCGATGACCGGAGATTCGCCACCGACTTCAATCTCCCAATCAGCTTCCATTTGCCTGCCCCGCCGTAAGCACCAGATAGCGAATGACGGCGGCCTCAGCCCAGTGAATCTCGTCGCCCGGATCTCTGGAAAGATAGGCACAGTGGCCCCCGTGGCGAGTTTCGATGAAGTGAATATGCGGATTGGCGCGGAGCCGTTCGCGCGTGTCTGGAAAGAGCCGGATGAAGGGATCGTCCTGCGCGCACAAGATCAGCGTGGGCAGTGCGATTCGATCGACCACGCGGGCGCTGGCGGCACGGAAATAGTAGTCGTCGGCGTCACGAAAATTGCAGTAGCGGGCCACAATCTTGCCGTCGAACTCACGGATAGACCGCACCGGTCCAATCTCCCCAGGCTTGGCATACATGGCGGGAAACAAATTCGCCTTGCGGGCATAGCGAGCATTGAGCCCGCGAAGAAATCGCCACTCGTAGATTCGATTGGCGGGCTCATGCAGGGCATCGGCGCCGGCAGCCAGATCGATGGCTGGGCAGACCGCCGCCACGGCAACCAGTGGCTGACGGCAACCCCACTCCCCGGCCAGCTTGAGCACCATGTTGCCGCCCATGGAGTAACCCACCAGCGCCACGCGCTGCAGGCTAAATCGCTGGCTGAAGTGACGCACCACTGCGCCCACGTCGCCCGACTGCCCGGAATGATAAAGCGTAGGCGTCAAAGCGTCGGAGCCGCCGCAGTTGCGCATGTTCATGCGAATCACGTTGCAGCCGGCGGCCCAGGCGCGCGCTGCGATTCCTTGAATGTAGCGCGAGTCGGATGAGCCTTCGAGCCCGTGGACCAAGACCAGTGTCAGGCGGCTGGACAGGTTGGGTTCGGGATGCCAGTGGCAATGGCAGAGCACGCGGCTGCCGTCGGCTGGGTCCACCTCCACTGTCTCGGCAACGCTTGCAAGTCGAAAGGGCGGCCGGGGAAGAAAATTGCCGACAATTGTCTGTAAGTGGCCGTTGCCCAGGCCCTGGCGCGGTTGAAATGAAGTCAGCCATGCCGGCAAAGCTGCAGGCCGGGTGTTGGCTCCCTTTTCTTCATAAAGTTCTGCGGTCACGGAGACTCGGCAATTGGGCTGATTTGATGAAGCCTGGCACCGGCGGCTTGTATTCCGGCGATGAGTTTGGTCTGACAAGATTGTAATAGGCGCGCCACCGCTCGGCCAGCACGCGTAGCTGCATCATCGAGTGGAAGATCTGTTGTCCCAGTGGAGCGCGGAGCCAAAGGCGGTTGGCATCGGGAACAGCGGCAGGAAAAATCTACTCCAAGTAGACGAAGGTTACAGCCACGCAGATTGTTCACTTCCCTTCTGTGCGCGCCTTTGGGCGGGGTCACGCAAAGTCTAAAGCGCATCTCAAAAATGGTCGCCAAATCTCGATTGCAGTCGCTCAGGGGTTAAAACCCCTTCGTTATCCGGCTCTTTTCGGCACGACTGAAGTCGTGCCCTGATACACAGCGAGTTTTTGAAACACTCTCTCGTGTCCTGACTCTAAAGTTCGTTGAACAATTATGCTCAATCCGAGCGCTCAAAAGAGGCGGTCATCCTGAGCGAAGCGTACTTCAGCGGAGTCGAAGGACCTGCATTTCGGCAGCTTATTCCTTAAATGAACTTCAGAGACGGGACACTAGTCTTCCTTGCCGGAGACAGATTATGCGTCTCTCGGCCCAACATCGGCTCTCCGTTCCTCGAGGCGTGCGATTGGCCCTTCGAAGGAAGGTATGCACCGCGTCGTCTGTTGCTCGCTCTGCGAAGCTGGCACGTCTTGCCCGGCTGAAGTTCGGCCTGCATTTCAGCCTGTTTGTTGTTGCCCTCGGCTCAGCGCTGCCGGACTGTTCAATTCAGGTCAGGCGGGCGAATCGCCGAGACGATTCGGGAAAATCGACACCGGTGACAAACCAGGCAATTACGCCACACCCTGCCGCGACGAGCACCGCGGAGAAGCGGAAATGAAATCCTTGCAGGATTGGAGCGCCGCTGACCGCGGTGACGACTGCGCCGCACACGAAGATGAGGGCTGCGATCCATTGATAAAAACGAAGTCCAAACACGATCCTGGTCTGGGGTTCGCCTCGGTAGGCTTCCTCAACAAATCGGCCGGCGCCCGACAGCAGAAGGTAGATTCCAGCGATCAGTGTCGAAGAGCAGTTCAGCGCGACAAGCCGAAGCAGCATCAGGCCGACCAATGCATTCCACAAGATCGAATAGACCGGCGTTGCATGAATCGGAATCCCTTTGAGGTCGGCAAGCCGGCAGACGCGGGAGCGAGGATGAACGTATCGAATCCCTTCGACGGTTTCCGTCACCCGGCCGTGACAGCATCCTTGAACCAAACAACGCAAACGCCCGAGACCCTGAATCCAGGGAGCAGCGACACAAATGGCTGCCAGGACGACCCAGAGGTTGAGGCCGAGAAAGAGTGCGGGAATGGCCCCGATAATGGCACCCGCCATTCCGCCATAGAATCCCATCGGGCGCAGAAGCGCCGGTGAGCCTTCGACCCATTGCGCCCAGAAGGCGGCTCCGATGGTGGCGCAGAGGAAGATGCTCACCGCCAAAAGTTCGCATCCGGCGGGGAGCATGGCATCGATGAGCAACAGGCCTACGAATGCTGCTGCGGCGGCGTACCCGCCATGGTTGATGATTCTCAATCTGCCCACCCGGCGCTCCTGCCATGAGTTCGCAACCCACTCCGCCCCCGCAAGAATGCCGATCCAGATCTTTTTCATGTTCACGATCAGCACGAATGCGGCAATGCCGGCCAGGACATCCAAAATCGAGTGCATCCCTGTCGTCACGCAGCACACGGCTACAAGGACTGCCCATGCCCACCAGAGTATCTGCTTCCAGCGGCCTCCTTGGCCCAGAACCGAGGCTGCGACGAGTGCCCAAACAACATGAAAGGACGGGAAAGCTCCCGCTCCGGAATACGGTGTCTGTTCCCAAAGCAAGAGGTTGCCCATTGCAGTTGCCGGCTCGAACGGCCGCGGTGGAACGAAAAATGGCAAGAGAAGATAGAGAGAGAACATGAGCAGCATGGCCGTGATGCCGCGCATTTGAAATCGGAGCAAGCCATCTCGTGTATTCAAAAGGAGTGGCGTCAGGATCACCACGAGGTAAGTGCTCGCGTAGAGGATTTCGGTCCACTGAAGTATTGGGATGTGCCGATCCAGGGGCAAATAGGTTGCGATCGCGGCGCCTGGCTTGCCTAGAAGCCAGATCATTCCAAATGCGGCCAACCATGGCAGCAAGACGGCGATGGAGACGCGAAGACGGCAAATGATGGACGGCCGCTCAGATGTGCTGCCCACTTGGCAAGGCGAGGCAACCCGGACGCCGAAGCGCTTCCGTAATTCCGGCTGTTCATAGCCAAGAACCAGCGCGGCGCACGCCAGGGCTACGCTTGGCGTCACCAGCCAGAGTCCACTCTGTGAGCCGTAATATATGGAAATCCCCCCACACAACATGACGAATCCGCCGTAAATGGGATGGGGAATGAGCGCATAGATACCTGACGCAACGTATCTAGGCGGCGGAAATGCATTCATCGGCAGTCCGCCGCCGTAGACCCAAAGCGACAGCATGCCCAATAGAACGATGACTAGTCCAGATGCGCTCAGCACGCTGCCCCACAGAAAAGACTGCGGCGTTGCAAGGTGGATTGCGTCTCTGGCGGCAAAGGCCCACAACAGCAGCGCAAGAGGTGTCGCGACAACAAATAACAATCCGTATAAGACCTTCGCCCAAAAGAGCCTCATGGTTCCCACTTGACTACCTCATGAATGACCCAGCCGGAGGAGCTGCGGTCTGCGTCCGAAAGCACTCCTCGGCTTCTCCATTTCCGCTCCTCGACATCGAAGATAGAGCGTGGGAACAGCTTTGCCAACGCGGGTGCGCCGGGCAAAATCGTGGACCGCAGGCGTCCGCTTCGCAATGCAAGTCCGGGCTCGATTTTGAGGGCTATGCCGGGAATCGTCACCTCGGAATCGGAGACCGAAAGCAGTTTGCATTCCTCACCGTTGTAGAGAGCGAAGCTGCTGCAATAGGCCCCTTGCCAGTCGACCCAGGCGAGTGAATCTTGGGATGAAACAAACCTTCCCCATCGCAACTGTGTCAGCGGCAATTCCCATGGCAGGACTGTCAAGGTCAAACGCTCCGCATATCCCAGACCGCGGAGCTGGCGATCGTCGATCCGCAGTTTTGCCATTGACCTTGGCTGCAGACATTTCCACGTGACACTTCCGGTGTTTTCTTTGTACACAACACGCTCAAACGGACGGCTGTCACCCTCCCAGGTCCCAGTGACGCCCAACTTCGGCAGATCCGCCGCGATGCGACCTGCATCGGACGTGACTCGGTATTGGGACATCGAAGTGCGAGTGTCAAGCCGTTCTTCGTGACCGGCCAGCACACTGCTGAGATGAACACAGATTCCGTGCCAGTTCAGTTCCGCGCAGTAGACAATGGCAACGTCGCCATCTTCGGTGACGCAATCCAGATACCATTTAACCAACGAGAACGGATGTGCAGGCACTTGCGAATTGGCCCTTTCCAGACTGAGGGCTTATCCGTATATACGTAGCGCCGACCTCCAGGTCGGCTGTCATGTGGGCCTCCTGGCCCACACACGGACCCTGGCGGCGTGGACGCCGCCAGTACAGCCGTTCTAGAGAGCGGCGCTACTCGAATGGGCAATTTTCGGATAAGCTCTTAGTCGAATTTGGAGGCTCTTCAGATAGAAATGATTGTAGCCCCATGCCCGCAAGGCCACAGACAACCGTCATGAACATTAATCCTGAAGTGGATCTGGGGGCCCACCGCTACGACCATCGCAATGACGTTCGCGGCAGGCCCAGGACACGCGCGCTATTCGGACAGAGCTAGTTCGCCTTCAATTTGGAAATGACCGCTGACACTTGGCGCGCCAGTATCGGGCTGACCGCCTCCGATGCCGATGGTGTATTCACCTGCGGCGATAATCGGATTGCCTGCTTCGGTGACCATGCCCAGATCGCGGTCCTTGAGCTCGAAGTGAACCTTCCGGCTCGCGCCCGGCTCCAAATGAATGCGCTGGAATCCGCGCAGAGCGATGCGTGGAGCACCCTTGACATCGGGAAACTTTAGATAAAGCTCCACGGCTTCATCTCCGGCAGCCTTGCCGGTGTTGGTCACCGTAACATCGGCGTCGACAGGCTGTCCCGCAGCCACAGCCTGCGCGGGGAGACTTAGGCCGCTGTACTTGAATGTTGTGTAGCTTAGCCCATAGCCAAACGGATAGAGCGGCTTGCCACTGAAGTACCTGTAAGTCCGGTTGGCCATCCCGTAGTCCTCGAAGTTGGGCAATTGGTTGACGCCGGTATAGAACGTAACCGGCAGCCGTCCCGCGGGATTGTTCTTGCCGCTCAGTGTTTCAGCGACTGCCGCTCCGCCTTCTTCGCCGGGGTACCATGCGTCGAGCACCGCGTTGGCGTGGTCGTTGATCCAGTTGACAGCCAGGGCACTGCCATTCATGAGAACCACGGCGAGCGGCTTGCCTGTGGCTGCCACTGCTTCAACCAGTGCCTCTTCCGGAGCGGGAAGGTCGATGCTGGTGCGGTCTCCACCGAGGAAGCCGGGCTCGGTTACCGGCATTTCTTCACCTTCAAGCGAACTTGTGATGCCCACAACGGCAATCACTACATCGGCATTCTTTGCCGCCGCAATGGCCTCGGGCGAAGGCGCGTTGTTGACTTTGGTCCAGATGAGTTCAGCGTGCGCCTTGCCGTTCATGCTGCCGTAGTTGATGTTAATTGCAACCTTCTGGCCCCGTTCCAGGTGAACGCGGCCGACGCCGGCGCCGACTTCGCCGCCACTGAACGCCATTGCCACCTGCTTGTCGTCGACACTGAGCCGGGCAAAGCCCGCGGCGCGAATGCCAAGCAGGAAGTCGCCAGATTCAGTCGGCGTGAGGAATCCCGACCATTGCACACCGAACGATTTTCTTCCGGCAATCTCCGACGGCAAATTGCTGTCGCTGAGGTTGACGGTGGGCTCAGTCCGGGTGACGATCGGTTTGGTGTTCGCTCCGGGAATTGGCCGGCCTCTCATCATGCCTTCGACGTAGTCTGCTTTAATGCCCGGCTTGCCATCGGGAGTGGTCAGAAGACTGTCCGGCACGGGGCTTCCATCGGTGCGCAGGAACTGGGTTCCGGAAACGTATGTGATGGCCGCGTTGGGGAACTCAGCCTTCAGGCCTTCCATGACGGAGACGATATGCGTCGGCTGACCGGCATAGTTGCCAATCAGCGGGCGGGTCTGGTCAGCGAGCGGGCCAACGACGGCGATCTTCTTGATTCCCGGCTTGAGCGGAAGCAGACCGTCGTTTTTCAACAGGACCATGGCTTCATTGGCGAGTTTGCGAGCCAAGGCGCGGTGTTCGGCGCTGTCAAGTTCCTTGGGGTCGATCTTGGAGTAAGGGACCATCTCCGGCGGGTCGAACATGCCAAGCTTCATGCGTGCGGTGAACAAGCGAATCAGAGCCGTGTCCAGCGTGCTTTCGGGCAGGTAGCCTTGCTGCACCGCATCGATATAGGCCTTTTCGACGGGTTCGCCGAACCGTGAGGTGAAGGTGACGCACTCATTATCCATGCCCCGAATTACAGAAATGGCCGCGCCTTGCGCCTGCGTTGGACGGTAGCGATGATTGGCGGCAACGTCCCGAACCGCGTCGCAGTCCGAAACGACATAACCCTGAAAGCCCCACTTGCCGCGCAATTGATCCTGCAGCAAGTACTGGTTGGCGCATGCCGGCTCGCCGTTGATTGCGTTGTAAGCGCACATCACTGAATCGGCCTTGCCTTCTACGATGGCAGCGCGGAAGCCTGGCTCGTAGGTATCCACCTCGTCGTGTTTGCTTACGTCCACATCCGCAAAGTGGCGGGTCGGCTCCGGGCCGCTGTGCACGGCATAGTGCTTCGGCGTTGCAATCGCCAAATAGTACTTGGGGTCGTCACCCTGCAATCCGGTGACGTAGGCAACACCCATGCGGCCGGTGAGGAAGGGATCTTCGCCGTAGGTCTCCTGCCCGCGGCCCCAGCGGGGGTCACGGAAGATGTTTAGATTGGGGGCCCAGAAATCCAGGCCGCCGCCGATGCCGACGTGTCCAGCGGCGGTATCTTGAACATGCTTGATCCGTCCCTCAATGCCGATCTGGGCCGCCATAGCATGAACTCCGGGCGTATCGAAGGTTGCAGCCAGACCGATGGGCTCGGGATACTCGGTCACACCCTGGTTGATCACTCCATGCAGAGCCTCGCTCCACCATTGGTATGCAGGAACATTGAGCCGCGGAATCGCCGCCGAGTTGTTATACATCTGCGTAGCCTTCTCGGCCAGGGTCATGCGACGCACCAGGTCAGTGGCCCGCTGCTCGGGTGACAACTTTGGATTCATGTAAGGAAGTTTCGCGGTATCCTGAGCGAATGCGGATTGCAGAATTGAGCCAAGGAAGAGCGTTCCCGTGCACGCGACAATGCCGGCAACAATTCGCGTCATGCGGCTTTTCATACTTTTTCTCCAGGTTAAGTGTGGGCGATCGTCAAACCTCACTGCCAAAAAGCTCAATGACGTGCGGAATCGGCGTATCAGACAAGTAGCGTTATCTCAGCACCGCGCGGCATTCGGCACGGAAAGTTTCTTCAGCAGACTAAATCTCTTTTCCGGGGCCTGTCCATATCTGCAACTTAATATTGTATTCGGCCGGAGACTGCATGGGATTGCGCGCTAAGACGGGGGAAGTAGATTCATTGTTGATTCCATATTGGGGCGGCTAGTGGGGATCGAACCCACGACATCCTGAGCCACAGTCAGGCGTTCTGCCGCTGAACTATAGCCGCCATCTATCCTATCGATTGTAGCATCGAATCCGGGTGTAGCCCTGCCCTTGCCCAAGGGCGCGCCCATGGCGCATCCCGCCTCAACCCCGGCAAATACCGTACCGTCAGGCGCCACGTCTGCGTCCTCATCGATGCAGGATCGCTGGAACCGCGGGGTCCGGCTCTTTCGCGACCGGGCTGCTTTTCCGGCCGGAAGATTCGTTTCGACGAGGATCCTGGGCTTCGCCATTTCCATGGCCCTGGCGGTTTGGCCGCTGAGCTGGCTGAGCCAACCACAGGCTCGCGCGACCGGGATAGGGCATCGAGGATGATTCGCGATACAATCAATCTGGAATGTCGGGGCGTAGCGCAGCCTGGTAGCGCATCTGCTTTGGGAGCAGAGGGTCGGGGGTTCGAATCCCTCCGCCCCGACCAGCATGACTTATTGACTGTCAGTGGCAGAAAATCGCGGCGACTGATGCTTGAATTGGTGTTCTTCTTACAACCCGACTGAGTCACAGGTCTCATCGCTCTCGAAAACGGCTTCGTCGAATATAACGATTTTGGGTTTTCGAAGATTGGCTACACTTTCTAAAGGTGAGTAACGCGTGAGGATTAAGCGGCTGAGAAAGCCGGGTTTGATTTGCCCGAATTTCTCCTTGAAGGCCAGCCTCATCGAGCTGGCTCCGGTGGCAGAATTTATTACGGCCAATGGCGAGATTCCGGCGCGTTCCATCAGTTCCAGCTCATCAAAAAGACCATGACCATGCATTACTCCGTAGGAGCCGGCGTCGCTGCCTGCGACGATTTGGACGCCCAATTTGTGTGCCGTTACCAGGGCTGCAGCGTGCCGATCGAGGATTCTTTTCAGATTGAGAACGACCTCGGCATCCCAGCCCATCAAATCAGCAAATTCAACCTGTTTCTGAACCGGCGCGAAGGTCGGTACCCACGCGATTTGCCGGTCACGCATTTTGGAAAGTTGATCGGTGCGGACAAAGAACCCGTGTTCAATGGAATCCACGCCGCCGTCGATGGTACGCTCAATACCGTTGTCGCCAGATGCGTGAGCAAAGGTTTGTTTGTCGAATGATTTCGCGGCTGAAACCAATTCTTGGATTTCTTCTGTTGTCATTTGCGGATCGGTTGTAACTGCTCCGCTCTTGAAGTCGATGATGCCGGTTGGAATCAATTTGATTCGGTCGGCGCCGGCTTTGACGCGGGCCTCAACGCACTGCCTCGGCGAGGCGAATCTCTCCATCGGCTCGCCCATGAAACTGCCGTAGCGCCCATGGCGATGGATCGCCGGGCCAGGGCTGTCCACGTAAGGCATCAGCGGGCGATCGGGGTCCGCGCAAAGTCTACTCAACGCGAGGCCGACACCGTCCTTGTCACCTGCGTCGCGCACCGCAACGACGCCGAGCCGCACAAGTCTTTCCAATCGTAGCTGGGCAAGGCTAATCAGTTGCTCCGTCGTATGCTTCAGATGCGCCGCGCGTTTCTTCAAATCCAATTCCCCACCTTCAAGGAAAAAATGCGCGTGGGCGTCAATCAATCCCGGCAGCAGAGTGTAATCGGGCAGATCGAAATCGGGGCTTTGTTGGGCGGGATTCATCACATTTGCCGGTGGAGGGTCTTGGCCGGCAAACAGAATGCCGTTCTTGTCATAAACGACATGCGCGTTTCGCAGCGGCAGCGTACCGAGGCCATCCAGCAAGGTTCCGACGCGCAGCCAAATGCGGCGTTTATTGGTGGCGGAGGGGAAGGTCATATCGTATCGTTCGCTCCGGGAGAATTGGGAGAGCTTGCCGGTTTCAGAAATCGAGAACCTCCGAATCATTACAGAGGGCCATGATGGCTTCCACTTGACGGTAGCCGGAAATCTCATGGCTCTCGCCTTCGCGCGGCCGCCCTTGTTCGAGCGCGTGGCGAAGTTTAGCCACCATCGGATGCTCCTTCGGCAGCGGCACGGGAGTCTTCTCGGGATTCGCCAAAGCAAAATCGAGGCCGGCCTCCATCGCCAGCGTGAGATAGGCTTTCTCCAGTTCCTCGCGCGTTCCTTTGGGCGTGCCCCAGGCGAAGTTTGAAAGCCCGACAATCATGTGAACGCCCTTCAAATCAGGATCTGCGCCGATCAGCCGCATCGCATCCAGGCCGATATTTACAAGGCCATATGTGTCCGCGCCAACGGGCGCGAGACCGGGGTCAATGATGATTTGGTCGTTGCGGCGGCCGGCCTTGGTGACCAGCAGTTCAACAAAATGTTTTGCCGCGCGGTAGGAATCCTGCGCATTCAGGCATTGCGAAGTTCCATCATGCGCAAACATTTCCGAAGCCATCACGACGGCGAGCGTGTCGTAGTGCTTGACCAGTTCGACCATTTCATCCAGGTGCTCGCGCGACGCGGCGATGGAATTGAGAATCGGCGCGCCGCTCTTTTCCCGGTTGTAATGTTTCAATGCAACCTTGTGGTATTCGACGGACGGATTGTCGAAAGCGATTGGCGTGGCGGCCGCTTCCTGAATAGCCGGAATTACGTCGGGCAGAAAGTCGAGCATCTCTTGCCGGCGCACTTGAATTTGCTGCGTGCCATCGAGGTTCAGCGTCAAATAATCCGCGCCGAGGGCGGACTGCAACTTAGCGAGTTCCCGATAAGCCTTCGGATCGCGCTGCTTAAACGCCTTGCGCGCGCGCGCGTAAGAGTTGTTCATCAACTCGCCGACGATGTGCAACTTCTTTTTCATCCTTTACTGTCCTCGTCTCGATTAATCGGCTGCGCCTCAGCGGCGGCCTTTCGTTTTGCCGTGTGATCGCGGCCCAGCCAGTCGTTGGCCCAGGCGGAAGTTCCCCGCAGCCCCTGATCTTGGACGACAGGCACATGTTGCAGTAATTCATGTTCCTTGCCGTCGTGTTTCAGGCGCTCGTAAGCGCGCAGCCAGATGCAATCGCCGTAGCCCTCCACTTCGCAGCGGCCTTCGCGCGTGCCGCCGCATGGGCCGTTGCGCTGGTTTTTCGCGCACTGGGATTCCGGACAGAGATACGCGATATCCGGAAGCGAGCAGTCGCCGCAATCCTTGCAGCCGAACATGGCAGCCTTGCTCACATGCTCCAGCGCCCGCAACGGGGCCGGCCCTTGAAACGAATCCTGGGAATGCGCGCAAAGCTTCGCGCCCCATCTGGCAAGCGCCGTGCCGGAGGCAAACATGGTCCGATGCGACAACTTTGAGATTTCGTAGACCGCGGTGACGTGTTTAGCGGAGACGGGCGGCCTGGGATTTTCCCTATCCGGGTCGGCGAGGTCAGTCTCCGGATTCTTGGCGTAAAAGTAGAATTCGCCGGGCTGTGAAAATGCGATTTCGCGCGCGAACTGTTTCCAATCGTCCGGTGCAAACGTCCGCTCAATCTCCAGAATCTTTTCAATTGCCGGAACGCTATGGACACCGCCGAGATAGATGCCGCGGTATCCGAGCCCGCGATAAATAGCAGCCTGTTTCGCCGCAAATTCATAAAAGAATGCCTTGCCTCCGTCCGCGGATTTCTCTTGTTTTTGGCAGAGCTCCCAAAGCGGTTGTGTAACAACGACGCCCGGAATCTGGCCTTGATAAAACATTTGTACGACACGCGAACTTAATAGGTACACGTTTCCTAGCAGCGGCGTGGCTTCCACCCCGTGCGCGTCCATGTAAAAGCGCAGCTCAGACATCTTCCGCGAGTCGAATCCAATCTGGTTGATAATAAACTGCGCCCCGCATTCGACCTTCTTCTTCAACTTCGCATACTGCGGAATCACTTCTCCTTCACGCAGCTTGAAGTTTGTGGTAACCGCGCCAATACAAAACTGAGTCTTCTCGATCGGATGATTTCTGCCCGGCACTTTTCCCGAGCCAAGCCCCCGATTCATTTTCTGCAGCATTGAAATCAGGCCAATGGAATCGAGGTCGAATACCGGTTTGGCAAGGCCTCCGCTACCCGCTACCGGATAGTCGCCGGTCATGGCTAGAATATTGTGGAAACCCTCGCTGCTGAACATCCAGGCGTTGCTCTCAAGGCCGTTCCGGTTCAAATCCTTGCAGGTAAGATGAAGGACGACTTCCATCCCGGCATATAAGATCGGGCGGCCGAGAGCGAGCGGCGCGAGCTGGGGATTGCCGCCGGCATTGTCAGTGATAGAAACCCAGTCTATGCCGGGAGTGGCGGCGAGTTCGTTGGCAAAGGTTCGGACTTTAATTGCGCTGCTCTCAGCCATCAGGCCGCGCACGGACACTAACTCCGTGGCGACGAGAAAACGGGTGGTCCCGAACAATTTCTCCTGCAGCGTCTGCATCTGACCGAAAATATCACAAAATTTTCTTTCGGGAAACTCTCGCGGTTTCTCCGCCGATGAAGCCTCGGTTACCTTGCCGGCCGTGGCTTCCGGGAACTATTGGGCCGGGACCGCCGTTCCTACAACCACCAAATCGACTCGCCGATTTACTCTGCGGCCCTCGGGTGTTGAGTTGTCGGCAATTGGGCGGTACTCCGCGTGGCCAACGACGGAGATCTTCTTCGGGTCGAAGCCGGCATCATTCACGAGGAGAAGCAGGACCGCCATAGCGCGAGCCGTGGAGAGTTCCCAATTGGAGCGGAACTGCGCGTTATGGATTGGCTGGTCGTCGGAATGTCCCTCGACGCGAAGTTCCAATCCATGTTGCGCCAATATCCGCCCGATCTTTTCTATCTTCTCGCCCGCACCGGGCAGCAATTCAGCCTGGCCGCTGTTGAAGAATCCAAGCTCTCTCAGGCTGATTACAAACCCCTCGGGAGTGATTCGGATGACCATTTCGTTATTCCGAATTTCCTGACCGACGACCGCCTCAAGCTGCTTTCGCAGAACGACGACGTCGACTGGGGTAGTGGCCGCGGTGTAGTCCTTCTTGGGAATCTCAAGACGGTCGGACGGCGTCCCGATGGTGGTATCGGGAACGAGATTGGGATAGGCGACTCCGTTGTTGCTCGACCCGCCCGAGGATGCGCCCATCTGCTGAAATCCGACCTGGATGGCTTGAGCGATTCTTTTAATCATTTGGTTGTCGCGGTAGGAAGAAGCAAACAGGACAACAAACAATGCGAAAAGCAGAGTGACAAAATCGGAGTAGGAAACCAGCCAGCGGTCCTTTTCCACCGCCTCCTCAACATGCCTTCTTCTTCTCATCGGCTGGCCACCTTCTTCAGAGCTTGGGCAGGCTTGCTAAGGAATTTTCCAAGCTGCATCTCCAATGCGCGGGGATGCACGCCTTCGATGATCGATAAGACGGCCTCGAGGGTCATCTCGCGTATCACCTGTTTTTCGCGCAGCCGAATTTTGAGCTTCCCGGCCCAGGGAAGAAAGAGGAGATTCGCCGATCCAACACCATAAATGGTCGCAACGAACGCTACGGCGATTCCCTTGCCGACCGCATTCAAATCCTGAAGCCTTTGCATCACCTGAATAAGGCCAAGAACCGCACCGAGAATCCCGATGGTTGGCGCGAACCCTCCCGCGGCCTCGAAGACCTTCGGGATCTTCTCATCCTTTTCGTCCTGATAGTCAAGCTGAACCTCCATCATCTTGCGCAGTTCGTCGGCCTTGACACCGTCGATCGCGAGCATGAGGCTCTCTTTCAGGAATGGGTCGCGGATCTTCTCCAACTCCGAATCGAGGGAAACGACCCCTTCTCTGCGCGCCTTGTATGCGAATCGGAGTAGATTCTGGACCAGGTTGTCCGGTTCCGGGTCTGAGTGAAGCAGGACTTCCATGAGCTGACGCAAAGCGAGGATCACAGTGCGAAGCGGGAATTGGACCATGACGGCGCCCAGAGTGCCGCCGAAAACAATCAGGGCAGCCGTCGGCTGCACTACCTGCGGCAGCTTGACGCCCTCTAGCATCAAGCCAGCGCCGAGGCCCACGAACGCGAAGGCTAACCCTGCGATTGTGCCTTTGTCGATAGTCGTCTTCATGAAGGAATCCTGTTATGCAGGCAAGAGCAAGCAGGCGGGACCAACAAAGCACGACGGGCACAAAGTTCGCGCCTTGCTCGTTCGTTTGCAAGCGGACTTTGCCTGAATGCTGTCGTGCGGCATTCGGAGCGGTTTGACCCTATATCGGCAAGCCGGGCAGATGATTCTAGGGTCTCGGCAATCGAATGACTTTTGCGGAGACATATGGCCCGCTCGTCGCGCTGGGCCCGCAGCGGACTGACGTTCATCGGGTGTGTTGCCGATCGCTTATGCATTGATTGAAAATGTGCCGGTTGCGGGCAATGCCGATGCGTTTAACGCACCGTTGATGGCGCCCTGCTGGAGCGAGCCGTATGCCAACATGGCTGCAGCCAACGGATCGGCGCCGGCGGCCAAAGAGTTGGATGCACCGCTTGACGAGCTGCTGCCCGCACTGGGCGCCGAACCGGCCGGTGAGTGTTGCAAAAGCTGTCCCACGTGCTGTGCGAGGGTCGCTTTGAAGGCGCTAAAGTCAGCTTGCGCAGCGGGAAGGTTGCCTGAGCTGAGATCCTGGGCGACCTGCGACAGTTGCGCTGTAACCGAGGTTCCAACAGTATTAGAATTGGAGCCCGGCTCGAGCAGTTTTTGCTTCAGACTTGCAAAGACGGACTGAGCGCCCGTCTTCAGGTTAGCCGCGGACGACGATTGCTGCCCGGCCTGAGATAGAGCGTTTGAGAAAAGACCGCTAGCGAGGATTCCTGCGACGGACATGGGCGCCTCCCGAAGAAAAAGGACTAACAACATGGCGATGCGCGGCATTCCAGAGAACACAGCCACCGTTTGACTCAGAGATCAAATGCCTGCTTATGGTGCAAGTTGCAGGCCAAAGCATTATGCCGATCATGGGCAATGGTAACCATCCTACAATGAGTTATTTAGCATCGTGCCATCCTTTACGAATGGGGTCGGCAGATGGGCAAAAGCTGCCTATTCGGCTGGAATAGGGGCAGGAAATGCCCGCCGCGGCGAACCATGGTCCGGCGGGCGGCCCGATCTCAATCGAATCCGGATGTATCCAGGCGCGCCCCTAGAGAGAAACAAGAATCCGATTATGTTGCGGGTTGAACAATCCAAGCGAAAAGGTGTGATAGACAAGTTCGGCGAGTTAGCCCCCGCCGCGGCGGGATGGCGAGTTAGCAGGATCGCGGCGGCATCGCCGGACTTGGTTTCATCCCATTGTGGGCCGGTGAGGCCGGTGGACGACTACAAAGAAAACAAGAATCCGATTATGTTGCGGGTTGAACAATCCAAGCGAAAAGGTGTGATAGACAAGTTCGGCGAGTTAGCCCCCCGCCGCGGCGGGGATGGCGAGTTAGCAGGTTCGCGGCGGCATCGTCGAAGGTAGTTTCATCGCTCCGCGGGTCGGCGAAGCCGGTGGGGGGCTAGAAAAAGACTCTCAACCTGCCGATTAACAGCGGGCAGCAAGTCGCCCCGTCGCAGAACCGTTGCGATTAAGGCGGGTATCGTGTCCACGATTCGGCAGAGGCCTGCCAAAGGATGAAGCAAGATGTTTACGATTATCGGAATCGTCATCGTTTTCGGCTCGGTGCTGGCCGGCTTCCTGATGGAAAAGGGGCCAGTAGCTGTTCTCATCCAGCCATCCGAATTCGTGATCATCATGGGAGCTGCGATTGGAACGCTGCTGGCGGCAAATCCGGTGCACGTGTTGAAGAAGATCGCCAGCGGGTTGACCGGAATCGTCACCGGCTCGGGCTTTTCGAAGAGCCGATACATCGACTCTCTCAAGATGATGTTCAATCTGTTCAACAAGGCGCGCAAAGAAGGATTGATGGGAATCGAGAGCGACGTTGAGGAACCGGAGAAGAGTCCGGTGTTCTCAAAGTATCCAAGTTTCCTGAAGAACAGTCATTTTCGAAACTTTGTGTGCGACACAATGCGCACGGCGATCACGGGAGGAACGACTTCTCACGACGTCGACCAGATGATGGAGCTGGATATGGAGGTCCATCATGCGGGCGCGACGACTCCGACAACAGCTTTGTCGGCCATGGCGGATGCATTGCCCGGCCTGGGAATTGTTGCCGCGGTCCTCGGGGTGGTGCTCACCATGAGCTCGCTCGGCGGACCTCCCGAAGAGATCGGGCACAAGGTGGCTGCAGCGTTGGTGGGAACGTTTCTGGGAATTCTGCTGTGTTACGGAATGGTGGGTCCACTGGCATCGAAGATGTCCAAGCAGGTCGAGGAGGAACACGCGTACTACCATGTTTTGCGCGTGGTAATCCTCTCCTACATCAAAGGGATGTCTCCGCTTCTGGCGATAGAAATGGGACGGAGAGCGATTCCGGATCATATTCGACCCAGCTTTCAAGAAGTGGAGAAAGCGTGCCGCCAGAAAGAGGAAACAGTCACGCCGGTTGCGGCTTAGAGCGGTCTTGCAGCAAAACCATTTGCCGGGCCTGTTGCTTTCGGATATCTTCCGGCGAAGGTTCCTTGGGACGGGGACATGGAAATTATGAATTCGCTGTAACCGTCATGGGAAGGGAACATCATGGCAGAAACGCCTCCAATCATCATCGTCAAGAGAAACTCGGGGCACGGTGCGCACCACGGCGGAGCCTGGAAGGTGGCGTATGCCGATTTCGTGACTGCAATGATGGCCTTATTCATCGTTCTTTGGATGATGAACGCGAGTAAGGAAGTTCAGGAGGCGGTTGGCGGTTACTTCAAAGATCCACGTGGCAACTCCAAGATGGTGGGCAGCAATAAAAACGGCGCTGGGGTCTTTGTGGCGCTGAAAAAGGATGACCTGGAAAAGCTCAAGACGCAACTTGAGAAGTCCATTCACCGTGTCGACCCAAACGACAAGTTGAAGGGACAAATCGAGATCACGATTACCGACGAGGGGTTGCGGATTGAGCTGATGGAATCGGCCACAGGCACATTCTTTGAGTTGGGAAGCCCGAAGCCTACCGCCGCGCTGACGGCTCTGCTGAAGGTCTTATCGGAGCAAATGGCGCAACTTCCCAACAAGATATCGATCGAAGGCCACACCGATTCCAAGCCCTACTCGCAGAGCAAGACATACGACAATTGGGATCTGTCGACGGATCGGGCCAATGAGGCTCGACGGTTGATGCAAAAGGAAGGGGTTCGGCCGGATCAGATATCTCAGGTACGCGGCTTTGCCGATGAACGGCTGAAGTTGACGCAAAAGCCGGAAGATCCGTCAAATCGCAGGATTTCACTCGTTGTCCAGTACCAGACCGAGAACTTCACGCAACTGCCGCTTCCCAAACAGCTAGCGTCCGCGCCCTAAGAGCTTATCCGCAAATAGGTAGCGCCGGCCTCCAGGCCGGCTGTCGTGCGGGTCTCCGGACCCGCACATCGCCGCTGCCGGCGTGGACGCCGCCAGTACAGCCGCTCTGGAGAGCGGCGCTACTCGAATGCGCGATTTACGGATAACCTCTAAGCAATAAGATGAGGGCCGGGCCGGTTCACGGTCTCTGCCACTGAAGCAACAAAATGAGCCATCCCCATGCGCTCTGCTTCCGATTTATAGATGAACTGCAAGACGTCCAGTTTTGAATCGGAGCGGGCTACGCGCGCCTCGAGTTCAATTGCCAAGCCCTTGTGGCTCATCGCAACCATACAGTTGCAATTCTCAAGAGGACGCTTTGAAGCCTCTAGCACCAAGCCGTCTTTGCTGATCTCCCAGCATCGCGCATTCACCGTCGAGTTCTCGAAAGTGAGCTGAACCGGAAGATCGACAGGAAATCTTGGAGCGCGAAATACGAAATGCCTCATGATTGCTCACTTAATCGGGTGCGCTTCTCGATCGACGGTCTATGCAGGGCGCCCCCTCGTTCCATTCCGACCAAGGATCCGGCCATTGTCCTCTATTGCAAGCCGGAGCGCGACCAACCTCAAACTAGGCCGGATGCTAGCAGTTCTGGTGCAGGATGTCGATAATCCCGTAGATTCTCCCCATTGCGCGGCGTGGTGTCGATGTGCGCTAAATCACACAAACAAAAAATACTTGCCTCCAGGCTCAGCTATTTACGCCCCGCTTTTTTTGCAACGTGACTTGCATCACAGTTACTAAAATACCCAGATTTGAAATCTACGCGACATCTTGTCGAGTTTGGTGCGGGATAACCGCGCTTTTGTTGATTTCTGCGAAAAGCGCGGGATAGCATAGCCTTGCACGGGATTAATACCAAAGTAATCACCTGGGCCAGCGATATGGGACCTGTAGTAACACCTTTGGGGCAGCGAACAAGCGTCGAATGGGCAAAGGCGCAGAGTTCGCAATTCGAGGACAGTGAGGGGATCAATGATTTCTGCGCCTGCGCAGTATCAAGAGCGAACTAAACCAGAAGGCAGTTTATTCAATCCAAACGTTGGCCGGCATGTCCTGATCGTTGAAGACGATGTTTCGCTAGCTAAATTTATCTGCGATGAACTTCGCGCTGAATCGTTCGCGGTGGATTTGGCACACGATGCGGAAACGGCGCTCGAGATTCTTGAGCAAGGCCGGCGCTGCGATCTGATGATTCTCGACCTGAACCTTCCCAATTTGGACGGCATGAGCCTGCTGCAGCGCGTAAGGCCGTCCAGGCCGCGGATGCCTATGATCGTGCTGTCCGCGCGGAGCCGCGTCGAGGACAAGGTGCGAGCCCTGGAGAATGGAGCCAACGATTATCTGGTAAAGCCGTTCTCGTTTCTTGAGCTTCTGGCTCGGGCGCAGGCTCTGTTACGCCACCATGCGGGGCCGATTGAAAATGTTTCCAAGGTGGGCGATCTTACGCTGTGCCGAGAGGAGCGTCTGGTTGAACGAAACGGCAGGCGGATCGATTTGACGCCCCGCGAATTTGCGGTTCTTGAGTACATGATGCGCCACGCTGGACGCTCAGTACCGCGCGCGCAGCTTTTCGAGGAGGTGTGGAATATGCCTCACGATCCGTCCACGAATATTGTGGACGTCTACATGAAGTACGTGCGCGACAAGGTGGACCTTCCGGGCGAGCACAAACTTACCCACACGGTTCGGGGGATCGGCTATGTGCTCCGCGAAGCGTAAGGATGCATTGAAGGCCGATCGCCCAATGGATTGGGTAGGCTCCGAAGCTGACTGGCTCTATGCCCATCTGTCCTCGTGTCTCCATGCCATGGGCCAACCGCTGACGGTGTTGCGCTGCACGGTCGCGGCCTCCGCCGCGGAAGGCATTACGCCTGAAAAGCTGCAAAAGAACCTGGCGACTTCGGCCGAGCAGGTAAAGCGTCTTTGCGGCCTGTTCGATTGCTTGCGGGAACTTGTGGATTCAGTCCAGCTCGGCGGGGAGCGCACGCCCGTGGAGGTTTCGCGGCTGCTCAACATTGCCGTTGAAGATCAGATTCCATTGCTTCACGCATCGGGCTTAGGGATCAACGTAACAATCCCCGCTTATCTCCGTTCAGCCATGCTGACAGATATGACCGGCTCATTGAGGGCTCTGAGCTCTGTACTCAAGACTGCGGCTTCATTGTCTTCTCAAGGCGATGTCATTGAGGTGCGCGTTGCGCCTAAGAATGGCGGCGTTGAGTTGATAGTCCAGAACGCACGAGCACGCAGTAAATGCCTCACTCCGCTGGAACGCTTAAACCTGGCAGTGGCCGAGGCTAGTATCCGGAGTCAGGCGGGGGACTACGCGTGTATGGAAGACCCATTTCTTGTATCGTTGACGCTGCCGGCTCAGAGTCCGGCTCACCATCGAGTTCTGAATATCGCCGCATCGATGGGTGAAGAAGCTCGTTATCGAACGATGCAAGGCCGGCTTTGTTCATAACATTCACCGCAGGACAGGGCCCCTGTTTCCAAGAAATCCTTCAGGAGAGACGAAAGGAGAAAGGCCTCATGGCAAGTTCGGTTACGCAATTCGCCGACCAGAAGAATCGAGATCCGATCGATGTGTTCCTTGTCTGCCCCAACTCCAAGCTCCGACAGGGCCTCAATGACAAGCTGAATCTTCCCCGCTGGAATGTGGTTCAGGCGGGAACCGGCGCAGGAGCGTTGGAGATGTTAGAGCAATTCGGCGCGGACGATGGAATCCTGCTGCTTGATCCGAATTTGCCGGATATGGGGCTCAATGACTTCCTCGATATTGTAGAAGTAGGGTACCCCAACCTTCAGCTAATAACCTTGGACTCTGAAACAGGGCAGTTGACACGTACTCGGGCCGGCTTTATTCACAAATCACCCAGTTAGCGCCGAAATGGATCGCGGTTTCTAATGCGTCTTTAAGAACCGGCAAAAGGAGAGAGCCTTCATGGCAAGTCTGGTCGCGCAATTCACCCGTCAAGAGGATCGCATCCCGATCGATGTGTTCGTTGTCTGCCCCAATACCAAGCTTCGTCAGAACCTGCTTGACAAACTGGGACTTCCGCGTTGGAACGTGATTCAGACTGGAAGCGGCGCCGGAGCACTCGAGTTGCTGCAAAAACATGGCGCTGACGATGGAATTCTCTTGCTCGATCCGAATCTGCCGGATCTTGAGTTGAACGAGTTTCTCGGCATCGTAAAAGGCCGGTACCCGAACCTTCAGCTGATGACGCTGAACTCCCACACTGGACAGTTGTTGATCGGCAGCGCTTCGCCGACGCCTTTATCGACGCGGCTTGCCGAAGTGATCAATCGCGGAGTAGCGGCGGCTCCGAGACCCTTTGCCGAGAATGATGGAGAGGCGGTTCGACATGTGCCTGAATACAGGCTGAATTTGCGCGGCATGATTGGGGATTCCGAGCCAATGAAGCGCACCTACCAGTTGACGCGGATGGTGGCGGCGCGCGACACGACAGTTTTGGTCATGGGTGAAAGCGGCACGGGCAAGGAACTGATCGCGCAGGAGATCCATTTAATAAGCCCGCGGCGAAAGCAGCCGTTTGTGGCCGTGAATTGTTCCGCGATTCCGGAAACGCTGCTTGAGGCGGAGCTCTTCGGTTACACAAAAGGTTCGTTCACCGGCGCGGTGCAATCGCGCATCGGGCGGATCCATGCGGCGCATGGCGGCACGCTGTTTCTCGACGAGATAGGCGACATGCCGTTGTCGCTGCAAAGCAAGATTCTGAGATTCCTCGAACAGGGAGAAGTGCAGCGCTTGGGAGGACTCGACAATTTGAAGGTCGATGTGCGGGTGGTCGCGGCCACCAATGCCGATCTCAAGAAACTTATCTCTCAGCAGCAATTCCGCGAGGATCTCTATTACCGCCTCGCCGTTTTCCCAATCCAACTCCCGCCGCTGCGCGATCGGATGAGCGATCTGGAGGAGCTGGCTGACTCGTTTGTTGCCAAATATAGCCGGGGAGTTTCGCTGAGCCGCGGGGCCCTGCAACTGTTGCAACAGCACCACTGGCCAGGGAACGTGAGGGAGTTGCGCAACGTGATCGAGCGGGCAACTGTATTAGTTGGGTCAGGAGACGAAATCAAGCCCGAGCACATTTTTTTATAGTTCAGTTTCCCATTGTGGGCAGGCTTTTCCAGTTTGGCACTCATCGTGCTACTAGATAGGCAAATGCTGCCCGGTTCTCATCTTGTTCCAATAAATGGCGCCGCGCCACCACCCCCATACAACCCGGGGATGCTGGCGGACGCCTTTTCTGAGTTCATATCCGCGTCGTCGCTGCTGGAGGCGTCTTACCGTGACCTGCAGCGGGAGGTCGCGCACCTCGGGATCGAACTGGCGGAACGCAACGCCGCTCTCACCAGAAGCCTGGCAGAGAACGATCGGATGCGCGCGGCGCTGCAGCAGATCATCGATTCGATGCCTTGCGGCGTACTGGTGCTGGATGCCGCTGAATCGATCGTGATGATCAACCCGGAAGGGCGCAGGCTCTTGGAGCTTGGAAACACGCGTGTGCGCAATCTTCGCGAGCTTTCCGCGGTGAGCCGGATTGACTTTGAGTCTCTCGCAAACAAGACTGAAGATCGTCTCGACACGGAGCTTTGCCTCTCCTCCACTTCGGGAAAGCGTTGGTTGGCAATCGGTAACCGGAAGCTGCGCGGCCCATCTCCGGACCGGGAAAGAGCCGATCGTAGGGCTCCGCTCGAAAGCGTTTGGATTCTCCGCGACATTACCGCTCACAAGCAGGCCGAGCGGGAACGCGAGTCGGCGCGGAACACCATGGCGCTGGCCGAGATGTCGACGATCCTGGCCCACGAAATTAGGAATCCGTTAGAGAGCATGGAATTGTTTGCCGGCCTGATCGCCGACGATCCGGCACAGACCTCGCACTGGATCTCTCACCTGCGCGCGGGCATTCGCATGCTTTCGGGAACTGTCAACAATGTTTTGAGCATTCATAATGGAGTCAATCCACATTTTGCACGATTGAATCTGACGGCCTGCACGAAGAGCGGGGTGGAGTTCGTACGCCCGATCGCAGAGCAGGCCGGCGTGACGCTGCAAGTGGTCGAAGGCGATGACAGCCTGACGATTCAGGGCAACGAGAACATGCTTCGTCAGATGATCCTGAATCTCATTTGCAATGCGATACGCCACACCCCCGCGGGCGGAAAGATCGAAGTATCGACGAAGCGCAAATTGCGGCAAGGAGCCGTTCGCGCAATCCTCGCGATTAAAGATACCGGCTGCGGAATTCCCGCGGATCTGATCGATCGCATCTTCGATGCCGGGGTGAGCGGGGGCGGCGACACGCCCGGCCTTGGCCTGGCCGTTTGCAAGCGTCTTATGCACCATCACCGCGGAGAGATTCGCGTTTCAAGCCGTGTGAACCGCGGCAGCACCTTTCAATTGGAGTTTCCGGCCTTATGACGAGAGATGAAGCGCCTTCGGTAATGGTGGTAGACGACGAACCGGGTATTCGAACCGCGCTTCGCGCCAATTTTCTTCGCCATGGATGGCGGGTTGAAACTGCCAGCGGCGTTCGCGATGCGATCTTCAAGCTAGAGGACCGTGAGTTCGACCTGGTAGTCACCGATATCCGGATGCCAGATGGAACGGGCATGGAAGTGATGCGTTCGGCCCGCCGTTCTACTCCGGGAACAGCTATCATCCTGCTCACTGCCTATGGCTCGGTTCCGGATGCGGTGAGCGCCATGCGCGACGGCGCACTCGATTACTTGACCAAGCCGATTTCGTTTGACCAACTGCAAGCAACTGCTGCCCAGGTTATGCATCGGGCCAAAGAAGCCGCGGTCGCCGATCCCATCCCAGCAGGAGACATTGTCGGGCGCGCTCCGTCGTTGCTTCGCGCCATACAACGTGCGCGTGCGGCAGCCGCCACGGGCGCCGATGTTCTTATTGAAGCGGAAAGCGGGACAGGCAAGGAGCTGCTGGCTCGATTCATACACGATTCAAGCGATCGCAGCCGCAAGCCTTTTATTGCATTGAACTGCGCGGCAGTCCCGGAGTCTCTGCTGGAGAGCGAGTTATTCGGTCACGGCCGGGGCGCATTCACCGGCGCAATCGGCGCCAAGCCGGGCAAGTTTGAGTTAGCGGATGGCGGGACGATTCTGCTGGACGAGATAGGAGAAATGCCGCTTCACCTGCAACCTAAACTTCTGCGCGCACTGCAGGAGCGTGAGTTCGAGAGGCTTGGAGAATCGCGATCCGTGCATGTCGATATACGAGTGATCGCCACGACCAACGTCTCGCTGGCTGGGATGGTCGAGCGCGGGGATTTTCGCAGCGACCTTTACTATCGGCTTAATGTCATTCCCCTGTCCCTGCCGCCACTGCGCGAGCGCCGGGAAGACATTCCTATTCTTGCCCATTATTTCGCCGCGAGATTCGCCCGCCAGTTGGGAACTGAGCCTCCACGGCTTCATCCGGAATTCCTCAATCGCCTGCAGTCGCAAAGCTGGCCTGGAAACGTGCGGGAGTTGGCGAACTTCATGCGGCGGGTTCTCACCTTGAGCGATACACGTGAGATTGACGTTCACTGTTTCGATATGGAGTTCCAGGCACCGGCGAGATCCTCGATAGCATCCCCGTTCGCGTTTTCCGTTCCCGCCGCGGGCACTCCGATTCGCCAGGTTGAACGGCTGCACCTCGAGAGCACCTTGGCGCTCACGGATGGGAATCGAACCCACGCCGCGGAGATGCTTGGCATCAGCCTGAGAACCCTGCGTAACAAGATCCGCGAGTATGGCCTTCCGCCAAGGAGGTATGCATAACATGGCCACATTCTCTTCGATTCAATTGCTGCAAGGCTACTTACAGGTAGTTACCGACCGCCAGCAACAGATCACCTCGAACATAGCCAATGTCGATACGCCCGGATATCACAGCAAGGATGTGAACTTCCAGGCGGCAATCCGGCAAGTAATGAACGGGAATGCCAACTTACAACTGCAACCTGTATCTCAGGAAGAGTTCGGACTAACGGAACGTCCGGACGGGAACAACGTGGATATCGACCGTGAAAGTCTTTTGCTTTCGCAGACGCAACTTCAGTATCAGCTCGGCGTGCAGCTGGTTAAGTCTCAGTTTCACACGCTGCTGACGGCTATCAAGGAGGAGTAAGCAGCCATGGGCCTTTTTGACATGTTGAGCATAAGTGCATCGGCGCTGAGCGCGGAGAGGCAGCGGGCGGAAGTTACCTCTGCGAACCTGGCCAATGCCGAGACCACACATACCGACTCAGGCGGCCCATATGTGCGCAAGGAAGTGGTTTTCAGCGCCACCGGAGGCTCTCCGTTTCGTACCGTCTTCAACCAGGTTGGTCAGTTCTCTCCGGCTCCGGCGGGTACGGTCCGGCTTAGTCAAGTTGTAAGCGACCCAACCCCGCCTATCCGGCGCTATGAACCGGGGAATCCGGACGCGGACGAGACAGGATATGTGGATTATCCAGCCATCAACCCGGTCAACGAGATGGTGGATTTGATGGGAGCTGCCCGTGCATATCAATTGAATGCGTCGGCGGTGTCGGCGGCAAAGCAAATGATTCAGGAGTCCATCGACATTTTGAAGTCTTCATAAGTCGGGAGGTGAAAGATGAGCAACGTTAGCCTGGGGGGAATTCCAAACTCGTATATGCCGGATACTTCGTCCCTCGGCATGGATAGCGACAACGGCGGAGTCAGCTTCGGAGACGTGTTGAAGAACGCCGTTCAAGGCGTGAATCAAGTGAACGATTCGGCCACGGCGCAGGTCAACAGCCTGCTGCAAGGCGGTGGCGGCGACGTGAACAGCGTGATGATTGCGGTGGAAAAAGCGGATGTTGCGTTTCAGCTCATGATGCAGGTCCGCAACAAGATCGTGAGCGCATATCAGGACATTGAGAAGATGCAGTTCTAAGGCGGAGACGAGATGGCTGGTCCGAACGAAGCAATAGCACAGGCACGACAGTTCTGGGAGACGCGGAGCTCGCGGCAGAAGCTGCTCCTTGTCACCGGGGCATGCGCAACGGCGGTGCTGGTGGCGCTGTTTGTCCGGCTGATCGGCACACCCGACTTTAAGCCGATGTCAACCGGGCTGGAACCTGCCGATGCACAAGCGCTGGCCGCACAACTCGATGCCGCTGGAATCCCGCACCAGACCAGCGCCGACGGAAAGACGATAAGCGTGCCTTCGGAAAAGCTGGCTGAAGCCCGCATGAAGACCGCGTCTGAAGGCGCCGGGCACAGCGGACGGCTGGGGTTCGAGTTATTCGACAAGATGTCGTGGGGGCAGACTGAATTCGACCAAAAGGTCACTTATCAACGCGCACTTGAAGGAGAGCTGGAAAAGACGATTGAAACGCTCAGCGATGTGGAAAGCGCGCGCGTGCATCTGGTGATGGCGAAGGACTCAGTCTTTTTGGACAAGGAGCAACCAGCCAAGGCATCAGTGATTCTGAAGCTTCACGGCAAAGGTCTACCCAAGGAGTCGGCATTAGCTATATCGCGTCTGGTGTCGGGGGCGGTGAACAACCTTAGCCCGGAAGACGTTTCGATCATCGACGCAGATTCGGCCAGGTCGCTCGGAGTGAGCCACGATGGGCAGGATAACGCCAGTGGAATTGAGGAGAGCCTGACGCAACGCCTGATCACTACGCTTGGGCCGGTGGTGGGCGCCGACAAGATTCGTGCCAGCGTGACCGTCGATCAGACGCAGGAGTCGACCGAAGAGAGCCAGGAGAAATACGACCCGGCGGTCAGTGCCGTGCTGAGCGATCAGAAGTCTGAAGAGACGGCCAATGGCGGCGCGGTGCCTTCGGGCGTGGCAGGAACTTCCAGCAATACACCATCGCCATCTCCGGCCAAAACGACCGAAACTTCGAAAGCGCAAAGTTCTGCGCAAAGCCAGGCGCAGAGTCCGTCGCAATCGTCGAAGACTGAGTCGGCGCAGTACGGCGTGAACAAGGTGGTTCTTCACACAGTGTTGCCCGCCGGCCGAATCCAGCGCATCAGTGCAGCCATTCTGGTTGACGATATGGTTGCGACGAGCGTGCAAGGCGGCAAGACGGTCAATACGCGCAAGAAGTGGTCACAGGAGGAACTGGACAAGATTCAAGGGCTGGCGCAGGCGGTGATTGGTTTCGATGCAAAACGGGGCGATACCGTTACCGTTCAAAACATGTCATTCGACTCCGACCCAGTTGCAGCGGAATTGCCGCCTCCGAATTGGATGGATAAGGGTCGTAAGGTAGCCGCGGATTACTCATCGTTGCTTAGACCCGTTTCGCTTCTGTTTCTATTCATGCTGGCTTATCTGTTCATCGTGCGGCCAGTGCAGAAACAAGTGCTAAGTCAGGCACTGCTTCCAGCGAGTGTGCCTGCGCATGCTTTGGCAGGGGGCCAAGGATCGGACCGGCTGGGCGCAGGTTACGCGGACCGGGACGACAGTCCCCAGGCAGCCACCAAACTAAAAGAGCAGATGGTTGAGGTCATCAAACAGAAACCTGTGAACTCAACGCGTGCCGTGCAGAGCTGGTTGCGAGAGGAGCAGTCATGAGCGTCGCGGAAAGAATGTCAGTAAGCGGCGCTCGCAAGGCTGCGATCCTGTTTTCGCTGCTCGGCGAGGACGCGGCTGCCCCAGTCTTCCGCAATCTTCCCGAGGAAGATTTGCAGCGAATTACCGAGGAAGTCGCAAACCTGGGACCGGTCCCATACGAAGTAAGCCTGGATGTGTTACGGGAATTCCAGCAGATGATCTCCGCACAGCAATTCTTGGCGGTGGGTGGGCAGGACGTAGCAAGCCGCCTTCTGATCAAAGCCTTGGGAGAGAGTAGCGCCAAGACAATGCTTGAAAAGATGACGCGGGCCGGCGAGCTGAACTCTTCAGGAGTCGAATCGTTGAAGAGGGCGGACCCGCAACAACTGGCCAGGTTCCTGGTTGGTGAGCATTCACAGACCAAGGCATTGGTGATTGGCCATCTCGATCCGAAGCAGGCCTCGGCGGTTTTGATGAGACTGGAGCCCGAGGCACGCATCGATTGCGTGAAGCGGCTCGCGAGTCTGGGGCAATTCTCTCCGGATGTAGCCGCGAAGGTTTCTGGCGTGCTGAGCCGGCGCTTGAAGTCGGTCGGCGATCACACGAAACGCGCCGATTCCGGATTCAGGAGCGTCGCCGAACTCATGAACCGGCTAGACCGGGCTACAACGCAGGAGATTCTCGAGAGCATTGAACGCGAGGAGCCGAATGTCGCCATCGGCATTCGCGATCTCATGTTCACGTTCGACGATTTTCTTGAAGTCCCCGATCAGGAGCTGCGCACCTTGGTGAACGCGCTGGACAAGAAGACCTTGATGATCGCACTCAAGGGAGCAAGCGAGGAATTGAGGAGCCGTTTCTATCGCACCATGTCGTCGCGCGCTGTGGACATGCTAAAGGAAGACTCCGAAGTGATGGGGCCGGTCCGTGGCAAAGACGTGGCTAAAGCTCAAGGTGAGATTGTGGCTATCGCGCGAAAACTTGAGGCGGAAGGCACGATCGTATTGAAGAGTGAGGGGGAAGACGAGTATGTCCTCTAGCGCGGAATTCAACCCGGCACTTGCGGTTCCGGTGATGGCCCTGGAGTACCGCGATTTAGGAGCCTTTCCAGCTTCGGGCAGTGCGGCAGGCAGGCCCCACGGAACGCGATTTACCGACGCGGACGGCAAAAGCACTGTTGACGGCCTGCTTTCCAAGGCGGAAGCAGATGAGAGGATCAAGCTCGCGAGGGCTGAGGGAGCGCTGCAGGCGCGCCAGGAATATGAGCAGAAGCTGGATGCTGCGCGCGCATCCATTGCAACCGCGCTCAAGAACTTTGAAACGGAGCGATCCGAGTATTATGCGCGTGTGGAAGCTGAAGTTGTTCAGCTGGCATTGGCGATCGCTGCCAAGATACTGCATCGGGAAGCGCAGGTCGATCCGATGCTGGTGGCTGCACTGGTACGGATGGCGACCGAGAAGATGCGTGACGGATCCAGCGTGACCGTTCGGGTAGGCCAGGGAAACGGCAAGCGGTGGAAGGAATTCTTTGACCGGCAATTGGGAGCTGCGCGCATCGAGGTAGTTGAGGACGAGGGCCTCAACGACAAGGATTGCGTGCTTGAGACTGAGCTCGGATCGACCAACTTCGGTTTGGATACGCAACTGAAAGAGGTCGAGCGGGGATTCTTCGACCTTCTTGCTCTGAGGCCGGTGACTCGATGAACCGCTCGATTCTGGCTCCCTACATGCACCATCTTCAGGCCGGCTCGACATTGCGCTGGAGAGGCCGGGTCAATCAGGTTGTGGGTAACTTGATTGAGTCGGAGGGCCCATTTTGCTCTGTTGGAGAGTCGTGCGAGATAACCGGGGCGGGCGGCAGATCGTATGTGGGGGAAATCATCGGCTTTCGCGGATCGACTATGCTTTCGATGGCCGCCGACAATCCGCAAGGCATTCGCTTTGGCGACAGAATCGTGACGTGGGGCGCTCGGCCATCTGTCCGCGTCGGACCAGGGTTACTGGGGCGTGTGATCGATACCACGGGGAATCCGATCGACGGGAAGGGTGAGTACCGGGCGACGCATGGGGTTAGCATCGACGGCTCGGTTCCGATGGCCCTTGAGCGCGAACCTATCCGCGAACCGCTGGGCTGCGGCATCAGAGCGATCGATGGCTTCCTGACCTGTGGGCGAGGACAGCGTCTCGGCATCTTCGGCGGAAGCGGCGTTGGAAAGAGCACGCTGATTGGCATGATGGCGCGTGGAACGTCGGCAGACATGACGGTGCTGGCTCTGGTTGGTGAGCGCGGCCGAGAGGTGGGCGAGTTTCTTGAGGTTCTCGGCGAAGAAGGCCTTCGCCGCGCGGTGGTCCTCGTATCCACTTCGGACCAATCGCCTCTGCTTCGGATCAGAGCGGCATTGGCGGCCACGGCTGTGGCCGAGTACTTTGCGAGCCTGGGAAAAAATGTACTCCTGATTGTGGACTCGCTCACGCGCTTTGCAATGGCGCAACGCGAGATTGGATTGGCCGCCGGTGAGCCGCCGACCGCGAAAGGCTACACACCTTCCGTTTTGAATATGCTCGCCCGCCTGGTGGAGCGCGCAGGAAATTTTTCGCAAGGCAGCATCACCGCGTTCTACTCCGTGCTGATGGAGGGCGACGATCAACAGGATCCAGTCGTCGATACAGTCCGTTCCCTTCTGGATGGCCACGTGGTTCTGGATCGGAACCTGGCTATGAGCAACCACTATCCCCCAATCTCCATCCTGGATAGTGTGAGCCGATTGATGCCCAACGTGGCGTCAGAAAAACACGTTGTGAAGGCGAATTCCCTGCGGCAATTGATGGCGGCGTATGCGCGGTCTGAGGACTTGATCCGCATCGGCGCGTATCAGAAGAACTCAGATCCCATTTTGGACAATGCGATTGAGAATCTGCCAGCTCTGAACGCGTTCTTACAGCAGAAGCCCGACGTTCTCTGCAAACACGAGGAAGTAGTGAAGCTGCTGATGGCGCTGCCTGGCTAAATCCAGCCGCATACGCTTGAATGCGAAAAGCGCATCGAGACGCAGAGAACTATTACGCAACTGGAGAAGAGTTACAGCGATGCCGTTTCGGTTCTCACTTGCGACTGTGCTTCGTGTTAGAGAGAGCGTGCAGAGGCAGGAAGAGCTGAAGCTACAGAAGATCGTGTTCGAAATGGCTCGCTTGAAGCGTCAGATCGATCAGCTTACCGCGGAAATTGCCGAAGCTTGCAACGCGGAGGAGCGAGCAATGCGGCAACCGATTCCAGCCAGTCAGGTGCAGATGCTGGTTTGGACGATGCAGGCGGCCATAGAGAAAAGGGCGGCTCTGGGACGCAATCGCCGGACGCTCGAACAACAGCGCGATCAGCAATTGAAGATCTATCATGCCGCCCACCGCAACTGTGAAACACTTATCGACCTCCGCGATTCGCAGCGAGATGAATACGAGCACGAAAAAGCCCACAGCGACCAAAAGCGCCTTGACGACATGTTCGTTGCGCGGCGGCAGCGAAATTAGATCTATCTATCTACCTATCCCCCTTTCCGGGGAGACAGTGCCCCGCTGCTTCTCAAGATTCCCGTCAATGCATGTTACTTGGCCAGTTACACGATCGCAGCAATCCATGTGGGCACACATTGCCCAGTAGGTTGGGCAATGGTTGCCGGTTTGCCCCAACTGGCTGCCTTATTGGACAGGAAGCAAAACTGTAAGCTATTTGAAATGAACAGTTTATGCCAGTAAGCTTCTCGGCCGGGGTTTGAAGGGGTTGGTACTGGACATGCAGGTATGCCTGGCATGCGCAGTGCTTCGCCAGTGACGATTCTGAATTTGGCACCAATGCAGCCGGTGCAAATCGGCAAGATAGGCCAGAGCTTTCTGGCTGTATTTGCCGAAGCTTCTACGAAGAAAAGCACTGAAGACGGCTCCGTGGACTTAGGGCCGGGGTTGGTTGCGGGAAGTAATTCAGCGAAGAGCGCGGGCATTGAGCAAGAGGAGCAGTTACCTAGCTCTGAAGATACGCACGTAAGCGGCGAAGCTGTTGCACATGCGAATGGAAGTCTCTCCCCTGTCGAGCTTGTCAAGGTTCCGGCAGAGGCAACGCCTGAAACACAAGGAAATGGGCTAGCGCCAAGTAGCGGGGCATCCGAATCGACCGCGCTCACTAAACCGTCCCTCAATGCTGAGCCCTCTGCAGTCGCCCCCGACATACTGTTGCATTTCGTTTCGGCGCAGTGGACGTGGAACGGGTATCCCAGCAAGCTGCCTGAAACGCCGCAGCCGCAAGTTGCTGCTGAAGGCTCTTCCGACGCTCGGACCGCGGCAATTGCCAAGGGCGCTAACGCGCAGCCTGTTGCCGCGCCGGCGACACAAGTAGCATCGCCAGCCAAGCCGCCCGCAACTCGGAAGAGCGTAGCCAATGACACGCCTCTCAATGCCACGGCCTCGACGGTGGCTAGCAATATCCAACCGCGGCTAGTTGCTGCGAAGGCGACGCAAGGAGCATCAACTGCTCAGTTGCCCGCCACAAGGCAGAGCGTGGCAAATGTGACGCCACTCAAGGCTTCGGTCTCGGCTGTCGCTAACAACTTCCAAACGCAGTTCGTTACCGAGCAGGCGACACAAGACGCATCGGCTGCTCAGCTGTCAACGACCCGGCAGAGCATGCCCAATGAGGTCTCCTTCAATGCTACGACCTCGGCAGTTACTACCAATATCCAAGCGCGGTTGGTTGCTGCGCAGGAGACGCAAGCAGCATCAGCTGCTCAGTCGCCGGCGACCCAGCAAAACGTGGCAAGCGGAACGGCTCTCAACGCCGGGACCTCGGCAGTTACTACCGATATTGAAGCGCGATTCGTCGCCACGCAGTCGACACGGGAAGGATCTGCAGTTCAGATGCCTTCAACCCAGCAAACGCAAGTTGCGGCTGAGATGCCGTTCATCGCCAGGCCTTCGGCAGCCGCGAACGATGTCCAAGCGCGGAATATTGCTGCGCAAGCGACGGGAGAAGAATCTGCCTTGCAGCGGCCAGTAATCCAGCAGAGCGTGGCTAATTCGACGCCTCAGAATTCCGATCCATCAAAAGTTGCCAACGCGTCCCAGCCGCAGTTCATTGCCGCGCAGGCAACGCGGGTTGCATTCGCCAACCAGATGCCCGCTGCTCAGCAGAGCACGGTCAATGAGACACCGCTCAACGTCACAACCACGGCAGTCGTCAACAGCACCCAGCCACGGTTCGCTGCGGCGCAGGTGGCACAGGAAGCATCCGCTCCTCAACAGCCTGCAAACCGGCAAGCGCAAGCTCCGGCAAGAATGCCTTCCAATGTTAATTCGTCGACAACGGCCAACGATATCCAGGCTCGGTACATCGCTGCGCAAGGGACGGAAGATGGATCTGCTTCGCAGCGGCCTGTAAGCCATCGGAGCGCGGCCAATTCGACGCCGCAGAGTTCCAATCCACCAAACGTCGCCAACGATTCCCAGCCACGGTTCGTTGCTGCGCAGGTGACGCGGGAAGCATCCGATCCTCAACAGCCTTCAAGCCAGCAAGCGCAAGCTCCGGCTAGAATGCCTTCCAATGTTAGTTCGTCGACAACGGCCAACGATATCCAGGCACGCTACATTGCCGCGCAAGGGACGGAAGATGGATTTGCTTCGCAGCGGCCTGTAAGCCAACAGAGCGCGGCCAATTCGACGCCGCGGAATTCCAATCCATCAGACGTCGCCGGCGATTCCCAGCCGCAGTTTGTTAATGTGCAGGCGAAGCAGGAAGCGGCTGCTCCTCAACAGCCTTCAAGCCAACCAACACATGTTGCGACTGAAGCGCCCTTCACAGTTGGTTCATTGACAACCGCCGACGATATCCAGGCGCGGTACATTGCCGCGCAAGGGACGGAAGATGAATTTGCTTCGCAGCGGCCTGTGATCCAACAGAGCGCGGCCAGTTCGACGTCCCAAGATTCCGATCCATCGAAAGTCGCCAACGAGTCCAAGCCGCAGTTTGTTAATGAGCAGGCGAAGCAAGAAACTGCCGCCGCTCAGCCGTTCGCAAGCCGGCAGAGCGCAGCTAATGAGACGGCGCAAAATTCCGACCCATCAAAAGTCGGCAAAGAGTCCCAGCCGCAGGCCGTTGCTGCACAGGCGACACAAGAAGCGCCTGCCGCTCAGCTGCCCTCGAACCAGCAGCCGCACGCGGTTTCGGTAGCTGAGGAGGATAGGTCAGTTGTTGCGGGGACTGGCGCGGAGGCTAATTCAAAAGGGTCGCAATTGGTTAACGAACCCACGCCGGTTGCGGCAGAGATGGTCAAGGCATCAGCGGAAGCGGCGTTGGGAGTCGCCTTCCCCATGAGCGCACAGGTTGGGGCAGATGGCGGCACAGCGTGGAATCAACCGGCCAAAGATGTGGATCTGAAGGAAGCGCCAGTCACAACGGCGCCCAAGAATCCGACCTCGGCGACTCCGGCCCTCGCGAAATCGACGGATGCAGAGATCGACAAGACGGCAGGGACGGCGAGTGGCGCGCACGCTGCGTCATCAAGCGCTCAGAACAATGGCCAATCTCAGCAGAATACGAACGGCAGTTCAGATCAGGCCGGATCTGCTTCGGCTCGGGCTGCTGCCAGTAGCTTGCCTCAGGTGCAGGCGCAAACGATCACAGCTTCCGGGCCTTCCCATGAAGCCTTATCGTCCGGTCACATGGCAGACGGTCTCGCCGATGGAACGCATCCTGCCGGGCAAGCGGAGATTCGCGGCTTCAATCAACAAGAGACGGGCGAGAGCGGAGTAACGGCGGTCATCAACAGCGCCAAGCTCATCCAGGCGATGGGCCAGACGGAGATGCTGGTCGGAATGCACAGCAGCGATTTTGGCGACATCTCGATTCGCACATCCGGGTCTCAGCAGCAAATGTCGGCTCAGATTTCGCTCGATCATTCGGAGTTGAGCCAGACGATAGCGGCACATATCTCCTCGGTCGAGACAAAGCTGGGAAACGAACATGGGATTCAGGCATCGATCCAGATCAACAACCAGGGATCGACGCATTCAAGTGACTCACAGCAACCATCACAGAGGCAGCAAAACGCGTTTGCCGGTTCGGCACGCTCATTTGATGCCGCGGATCGCGCCGAGGCCGAGACGAGGACAAGCACCGGAATGCTCGTCGCGGCAGGCAACGAACACCGGCTGGACATCAGGGCCTAAGACGTAATCGCTTCTCAAAAGAGGGAGGGCAAATGAACATTCAAGGAATTCAACCGAGCATTATGGCGCCAGTGCAGGCACAATCCGCCAGCACGCCCAAGGCGGCCGGCAGCACAAGTGGCACGACAGGCAGCAGCAGCACGAGCAGTTCGACGGGACCATCATCGGCGAGTCTTCAGGAGACTTTTCTGAACCTGCTTGTCACCGAATTGCAGAATCAGGATCCCACCGCTCCGGTCGATCCGACGGAGATGGTTGGCCAGCTCGTTTCTCTCAATCAACTCGATCAACTCATCTCGATCAACTCCACATTGTCGAGCCTGGCGCCATCCACATCGAGCTCTACAAGCACAGGCTCAACCGGGGGGACAGGGTCGTCCGGCTCTTCCGGCGGAACATCGGCTAACGCAGTTTCGGCTGCAGCTACACCTGGGCAAATTCAACCGGCGAACACAAGCGTTCCAAGTTCGTCCGATCTCATGAACCTGTACGGCAGCTTCGGGGCTCCGGCCCCTACTTCAAATTGAACCACCACAGGAGGTAGTTAAATGGCATCGTACGCGATTCCACTCTCAGGTCTTCAGGCAGACTCTTCGCTGCTCAACGTGATCTCAAACAACCTAGCGAACCTCAACACCGACGGCTACAAGAATGAGACGCTGAACTTCGGCGATATCTTTGCAGAGGCGCAAGGCGCATCGGGCAACGGCGACCCCATCCAGATAGGATCGGGAGTTACGGTCGACGGCACCACGGCGAACTTTTCCAATGGCAACGTCGATTCAACGGGCGTTGCGTCAAACATGGCGCTTCAGGGAAACGGAATGTTCGTGGTGCAGAATAGCGACGGTCAAACAAGCTACACGCGCGACGGCGACTTCACGGTGAATAATTCCGGCCAGCTCATTACTCCGGCCGGAGAACTGGTAATGGGGTATCCTGCGACCAACGGGGTGATCTCGAGTGCCAGCACACTGGGCCCGCTGACGGTGAATTCGACAGGGACGGTACCCGGCGCGGCCACGTCATCGTTCCAACTGACAACCAATCTGGACTCCAGCACGGCCGTTGGTACGTCGTTCAGCACGCCCCTGACCGTCTACGACTCGCTGGGAACGCCGCAGACCTTGAATGTCGAGTTCACAAACACAGGAACTGGCGCGTGGACCTACAACATCACAATCCCGGCGACCGCAACGGGCGGGACGGGCAATCCAGTGTCGGTTGCGACCGGCTCAATGACCTTCGATAAAAACGGCAATCTGCTTACGCCTGCCGGCGGATCAATCACGGGCATCAAAGTCACGGGCCTGGCAGACAACGCTCAGGACATGGACCTGACCTGGAATCTGGGCGGAACGGGAAGCTCCTCAATCACGCAATTGGATTCGGCGAGCGCCACCAGCGCAACCTCCCAGAACGGCTATGGAGTTGGCACGCTCACCGGCTACACCGTTGCCCCGGACGGAACCATCGAGGGACAGTACAGCAACGACCAAACGCAGGCGCTGGGACAAGTGGCGATTGCCAGCTTCGGGAACGTGCAGGGACTTGCGCAGTCAAATAACGGAGACTATCAGCCGACAGCCTCCTCGGGCGCCGCGGTCATTGGACGGGCCGAGGCCGGCGGGAACGGTACCATCCAGGGCTCATCGGTTGAAGAGTCGAACGTGGATCTCTCTGCCGAGTTTTCCGCGATGATCGTGGCACAGCAAAGTTACGAGGCGAACGCCAAAGCTCTCACAACTTTCGATCAGATCGCACAGGCAACAATTCAGCTTGTCACCTAGCATTGAGCGAAGGACGAATTGGTTAAGCAACGATTAGAAGCTTCCGCCAGGAGAAAACGGCTCCTGGCGGGAGCACCGCGCCGGGCTGTGATTCTCATGGCTGTCTCACCAGTTGCCGAGACCGGACTGGTGCGCCGAATTTACGTACAAGATATTGTCGATCAATAACTTATCGAACAAGAACACCCTCGCGGGCGGTGGCTAAATAGTGCCTAGAATTGCGGCCCTCCAATTGCATTGATCTTTGTGCAATCGCTCTGCTCACCTTCTTCATGATCCGCCGCGCGCGTCAGCTCGGCCAGGTCATGGAAGCAGGATTGAAGCGGGAGGCGTGCGAGGTTCAATGAGCACTGCAGCACTAAAACCGGAGCCGAAGTTTGAGGAGGCTTCCCATTCGGCCATGGAGGCGAGTGGAACGGATCTCGCCGAAAGGGATCTACTCGACACCATACCGTGGCTGCCGTGCAAGCTCAGCCTCGAAATTCCAGTGGCACGATTTACGATTGGCCACCTCCTCACTCTAACCAAAGGCTCGATCGTAGAGACCGCCTGTCACCATACCAGCGATGTTCCGCTGCGGGTGAATCAACTTCTTCTTGGTTGGACCGAATTCGACGTCATCGGAGATCGACTCGCGGTGCGCATAACGGATCAAGCATGACGGCGCAGAATCGAAATCACAATCCTCCGCTGGTTGGCCCCCGTTGGCAGGAGTTCTGCCTTGCGCCTGAGGCTGCGCCGCGAGCAGCATCGTTTCACGCGTCGCTACGAGAATGTGCGGCCGATCATGTAGAGCGACCTGAACCGAAACTGCAAAAACCCGCTGCCACTCAGCTTCGAGGAAGCGAGCCGCAACAGTCTTCCGCCATTCCGCGCGGCCGCTCATGGCCATGGGCGCGGACAGAAAGCCTCTCGCCTTCGAGTAAGCAGTTACAGAATACGCAGTTACAAGTTGTTCAACCGGCCGCCTCCGAAAGGAGCATGGCCAACCTCTCGCAGGCGAGCCAACCACAACGGACTGGTTCGCGCGTCCTGACGCACATACGGTCATGGCTCCATGCTAAATATTCACTGTCTTCAACGAAGCGGCTGCGAGTCATGGAAATGGTCCCGCTCGGCGAAAAGAGATTCCTTGCAGTGGTAAGCGTGGAAGGCCGCGAATTCCTGATTGGGGGCGGAGCATCGGGGGTGTCTGTAGTCACGCAGTTGGAGGGTGCGCTGGGAACTGCCGCCGCGCCCGGCACTGAGTTTGCATTGCAGGGGAAGTCGGCATGAATCGGAACCGCGCAGGCCGAGGGGTTGCGGCGATGGCATCGATCTTGCTTGGCTTGACCGCTTCGGCAGCCGGCCAGGGACGCTTCCCGACGGTTGGCGCCGACATCGTCGAGTCAACCAGCTCGGCGAGTCGAGCGGATCGCGGTGCGCCCGGAGATGGCTCCGGATCGTCTTCGAAGATCGAAAACTCAGGCGCACCCTCTGCCGCCTCACCGTCCGGTACCGGCGCGGGCTTGCAGATCACAGGGACACCCGGCAACTCCGTGCCTTGGTCCATCATTATCATGCTCACCGCACTCACGCTGATTCCTTCAGTGCTGGTGTGCATGACGCCGTTTGCAAGGCTGCTGATTGTTTTTCATTTCCTGCGGCAGGCTCTGGGACTCCAAACCACGCCCTCAAATCAGACGCTCATCGGACTCTCGATGATCCTGACCTTTTTCCTTATGCAGCCCGTCGCAAACAAGATCTATGTGGACTCCTTTATCCCCATGCAGGGGGGACAGATCACGGCCATTGAAGCGCTCACCCGCGCAGAAGCGCCCCTTCGCGAGTTCATGAGCCGCTATGTCCGCGAGAAGGACGTGGCCCTTTTCATCGAATTGGCGAAGGAACCTCGTCCTGCTTCGCCCAACGACTTATCGATGCGCGTGCTTCTGCCCGCCTATATCTTGTCTGAGCTAAAAGCAGGCTTTCAGATTGGCACCGTGCTGTTTCTACCGTTCTTGATTGTGGACATGGTGGTGGCTTCGATCACCACATCGGTGGGCATGTTTCAACTGCCGCCTGTGGTCATTTCAACACCCCTCAAGCTTCTTCTTTTCCTGATCGTCGACGGCTGGCATCTTTTGATCGGATCTCTCATGAGGAGTTTTCAATAACGCCATGGACGTAGACAACGTTGTATTGCTCGGTCGAATGATGCTGCAGGAAACGATCATCCTGGTTGGCCCGATCTTGGCTGTAGCCATCGTCGTCAGCTTGATTGTCAGCATCGCTCAAACACTAACTTCGCTGCAGGACAACACCATCTCCACAGTAGCGCGCCTGTTCTGCACTGGGGCG
>Ga0326727_10003895_pt1 | contig 46393 bp, 21 predicted proteins | sample MB2enrmetagenome_FD_207643 | JGI IMG/M metagenome (GOLD analysis project Ga0326727, IMG submission 207643) | Lab enriched peat soil microbial communities from McLean, Ithaca, NY, United States - MB29MY | ecosystem: Environmental > Terrestrial > Soil > Wetlands > Peat | place: USA: New York... | reverse complement strand
TGATTATGCGGTTCCGACCCGCGAATATCAGCTTGATCAATCGTCGCCATTACCTGCCTCGGCTGCTGCTGATCCTGTCCTCGAAAAGACAAATACAACAACCACCCCAACCATTCGAAGATGTTGACAGGGTCACACCATATCATTTCCGGGACGGCACACTAGCGCAGTGGATGTATAGGGATTGGATGGTGCCTTGGGGAGAGTTGAGGCAGTTGGCCGAGCACGAGGGCAGCCCAAGTCAGGGATGAGTATCTGGTTTCGCGAGGCAGTTGCGGTGCTGCTGGTGCTGCCGTTCCGCGCGCCACCGGCAAAGGCGAGGGCGGTATCAAAAAAGCTGGGCCTCTTCCCACGCGCTTGATCCGTGTGAAGAGGCCCCTGGTTCCTATGCGAATTGGCTGAAACGCCCTACTCCAGAGTGACCGTGAGGGTGGCGCTTTGTTGCACCGATCCCGAGGCTCCCGCCATTCCCGACGCCGTGACAGTCACAGTGGCGGTGGATATGGTGGGCGGGGTTGTGGTAGTACTCGACGTACCACCGCAAGCAGCAAACAGACCCGACATTCCGACCGCAAGCGCCAGGAGCAGAAGCGATTGCAGCCGTGTGCGCTTCCTGAAGCCGATGAAGCAGAGGGCGGCAGCCAGGGCCGTCATGGGGATCAGTGGCCGCGTATCGTGGCGAACCAAGGAGGCTGTCGCGGGCGGAGTAACGGTGAGCGCCGTGTTTGCTGTGCCGCCTTCGGAGATCACAAGTGAGCTCGGGTTGAAGGTGCAACTGTAGCCCGACGGCAAACCGCTGCAGGCGAGGGACAGCGAGCCGGTGAAGTTGTTCTGAGAGGTGATGGTCAACTGCGTCAAACCGACGGTTCCCGGCTGAATCGTCAACGAGGACAGCGAGAGATTCATGCTGATACCCGGATTTTGCCCCTTGGGGTTGACGGTGAAGCTCTGCGACAACGAAGGAGCCGCGGCCCAGTTGAGGTTGTCACCAGGTTGCGCAGCCACGATGGTGCAGGTGCTGGCAGAGGTGATGCTGGAGGCAAACGAAACCGCCGAGCCGGAGACCGTGCAGATGGAGGTGGTGGTGGAGACGTAGCTCACCGGCAGGCCGGAGCCGGCCGTTGCCGCGAGCGTCAGCGCAGTCCCCACAACCTGAGTCCCCGGATTGTTGAACGTGATGAGTTGCGTGGGCAGCGGCGCGAGGATGGTGATCGTGGCCAGAGGCGCGACCGTCACCGCCGCGTAGTCGGTGCTGGCGGGTTGCGTCGCGTCAATGACGATGGTGCCCGAGACGACGCTGCCCTGAAGCGGAATGGTGAGTGTAGCCGTGGAGGTGGCTCCGCTAACCGTGCTCGTACCAAAGCTTCCCGTCATGGTGCTGGATTTATCCACGGTGAAGACGATGGCGTTATCCGATGGGCCGCCGATTGCCGAGACCGGGACGGTAATGCCGCCCGCGATTCCCGAGGATGTCGCGATGAAGTGGATGGGTTGCGTGGATGGTATGAAGGTGATGGTCTGGGACGCCTGGTTGACCTGGATGGTCTGCTGCACCTGGGGCGCGGCGGCGTAGTCCACGGTCAACGTCTGGTTGGCGTCGATGATGATGCTGCCGGCTTGCGTGACCGTCAGTGTCGCCAGCGAGGCAGTTCCCACCACCGTCGTGGCGGAGACGGTTCCGGCGCCGGTGCTCGACTTGTCGACGCTGAAGGTCACCGGATTACCCGAGGCACCGCCCGTCGCGCTCAGCTGGACCGTCACTTGGGGCGAGGTCGAGTAGGTGAACGGCGAGCCAGTAATGGGGGTGAAGGTGATGGCCTGCGCAGCCGGGTTGATGGTGAGCGTCAATGTCGCCGTATTCGAGGTGTTGTAGTAGACGTTGTTGCTCGCCAACCCCGCCGGCTCAGTGGCGTCAATCTGAATCGTGCCTGCCTGGGTCACGGTCAGCGTGGCCGAAGAGGTGGTGCCACTCACGGTGGTGCTGGAGATGGTTCCATTGCCGGTGCTCGACGGGTCGACGCTGAAGGCGACCGGGAAGTTCGACCCGCCGTTGGCCACGCTCAGCGTGATGGTGACAGGGCTGGGCGGAGCCGTATAGGTGTAGGTCGTTACTGTAGGTGCCGTGAAGCTGATAGTCTGCGGCGTTGTCAGGCCGAAGCCGGTTACGGTGGCGGAACCTTCGCCTCCGTTGATGGTATCGGTCACCGTCAAGGTTGTGGTTTGCGTATTCGGGGCTGTAGCTGCGAAGCTAATGACCGCGGGGTAGCTGGACGCGGAAACGGTAAAGGGTACGGATAACGCACCGGGACCCGCGATGCTCTTGCATCCGCCTGTGCCCGTGACAGCGGAGAATTCCGAGTTGGTGGACGCATAGGCCAGGTCTGCACCCGTGCTGCACGAGAAGGCGTTGTCCACCACGGTTGCTGAAGCCGTGACGGCTGGCCCGTCATACTGCGCGTTGGGCACCGTCAGGTCGTTGATCAGGATCCGTCCGGCATAGTCCTTGCCGCTGAAAGAGGTCCCGGCAATGGTTGTGCCGCTGCCATTGGACACGAAGTAGATATTTCCGTTCGCATCTGTGATGAGCGCTTTGGCGCCCTGACCGGATACGGCGTATTGGTTGGCAACAACGGGACCGCCCGTCTGCGTGTTGGGAATGGCGAAGGTGCCGTCGTAGAGAATGCCGTAGTAGATGGTGCCGGTGGAGTTGACGGCGACACTGGCCAGCATGTCGTCGTAGCTCCCGCCACCGCCGGCATTAGTGTACGACTGCAACAGTGTCGGCGATGCGGCAAAGCTCTTAGTGCTCGTCGAGTAAGGCAGCTCCCAGAGATTCGAACTCGAAGCTCCCGAGTTGCTGGAGTCGTTTGAGCCGCTGACGAGGTAGTTCGAGTCGGTGAAGAACAGATTGCCCCAGGGATCGAAGGCGATCTGGCTGATTCCATTCGTGTCAGAGTAGAGCAGCGTTCCTGTACCAGCGGGCAAGCACCCCGAACCGCACTCGTAAATGGCGCTTGCGCCCGAGCCTGACGAACTGGGCTCGGTGACCTCATAGAAGTTGCCGGAGGGATCGAAGGCGATGGCCTTCGTGTTTTTGCCCGAGGAGGCAAAAGTGCACTCTGCCGTGTCGCTGCCAGTGCAGGCCGGCGGCGCAGGCGTCGGGTTATCCACCAGCGTGACGTAGGCGCCCTTCACGAACGGCACCTTATAAACGATGGAGTTGTAAAGGTGCGAGAAGTAGAGATTATTGCTGCTGTCGATGGCGACGCCGCCCGGCCCGTTGAAGGCCACACTCTGGTTCACGGCGCCGGTCTTAGTGTTAATAAAGAAGACGGTGTTGCCGTAAGTGTTGCCCATGACAAGCTGGCCGTCCTGGGTAATGGCGAAGCTTCCGCCTTCAGGATTTTGGCCGTCGGTAAAGCCGCCTGAGGAGGGCGCGTAGATCGACGCCTGCTGGGTCATCAGCAGCGAGGGCACGCCGGTTGGGGTCGCATTAGTGATTGTGATATTTTTCGTCACCGTCGGCGCGGCGCCGTAGAGCGTGCCGCTGACGCTGCCGCCAGCCTGGTTGGCACTGATGGTACAGGTGCCGGTCGCAATGAAGGTAGCGGTGAAGCCGGCGGTGGTGTTGCCGGCCAGCGTGCAAACGCTGGGCGTGGTTGTGCTGAAGCTAACTGGCAGCCCGGAGGTTGCCGTGGCCGACAGCGTGATTTGCTGGCCTACGTAGCCTGTGGCGGGCGGGCTCCAGGTAATGGCTTGCGGCTGAGCGGCCGACGCCGCTGCTGTGCCGGAGATGGTCACCGGGATCGAAACGGAGGGGGTGCTGACAAGGATGTCCGCCGTTCCGCTATAGGGTCCGACACTGGTCCCTGACGGCGGGGCGAACTCGGCCGTGAATGCGCACCAGGCTCCGACAGGTCCGCTCGACCCGGCGGTGCAACTGTTCGATGCGGCCGGCTCTAGCGAGAACGTTGGATAGTTGCTGGGCTCCGTCATATCGGGATTCGCCAGCGTCGCCGTCTCATTGCCGGCGTTCATCAAGTAGACAGTGCCGGTCTGGTTCGCGCCGTCCGCCACGGTGCCGAGGTTGATCGCGCCCGCGGTGCGCTGGATGACGTTGGCTGACGCGCCCCCTGCGCTCGCCACGTACAGGTCACCGAAGGGATCCATCCACAACGAAGACGTTTGCGGGGAAACGGTTTCGATGGTGCCCGCCTTGGAAGTGGTCAGCGTTCCGCTCAGATTCGGGATGCGGACGATGTTACTGCTCGAGCCGTCCGCAACGATCAAGCTGCCGGAGGCATCCACTGCGACGCCCACGGCCTTGGTCACGTTGGGAGGCGTCACGGTTGACACCACGCCGGCGCTGGAGATGATGTCGATCAGATCATTGTTTGAGTCCGCGACGTACAGGTCGCCGGAGGAATCCACGGCAAGTCCGCTCGGACCCGACAAGCCATTCGCCGAAGTCGCGAGCGTGACCCCACCCTGACCATTGAGGAGGTTGTAGGACACGACGCGTGAATTTCCCGTGTCAGAAATGAACAACGTGCCGTTGGGCCCAACGGCCAGCGCCTCAGCGTTTTTCAGTGCCGCACCGTCGAAGGTCATGGTCGAGGAAACCACAGTGGATTGTGTTCCGGCCACAAATGCGCCGGTGGTGCCCGTGTTGGCAATCTCGACTACGTCAAGCACGCCGTTGTCGGCGACAAACAGATCACCGTTGGCATCAAACGCCAACGCGTAAGGCTTCACAAACCCCGAGCCGACCGGGGTCGGCGTCGTCGTCGATGTCGATCCTGCGGGGAACTCGAAGACCTTGCTTGCGCCGTTGTCGGCCACAAACACGTCGCCTGCGGCATCGGCTACTACGGATGCCGGGGTGGTAAGTCCCTTGGTGTAAGCGGTGAGGGCGCCGGGATCGACGTTGCCCATCGCGCCTTGGCCAACCCCGGTCAAGACTGCCGATCCGCTGGCGCTGTTCGTCGTGTCCGCAATCGTCAGCGTGGCGTTGCGTTCGCCTACCGCCGTTGGCGTAAAGTTCAACGTCACGGAAAACGACGAAAATCCAGCAGCGGTGAGCGGGCCCGAGCTAAACGTTCCGTTGGCCCCGCCAAAAGCGGTAGAGCACTTGGTTCCGGCCGCCGCGGTGAATTGGGTGGATGTGACGCCGAACTCTTTGGCAGAAGCACTGATTGTGGGAGTGCAGGAGCCGCTGCTATCAAAAACAGTAGAGTTCACTGCAGTGGCCGCCGTACCGACGGGCTCGGCCCCCATCACGAAGTTGTTGACCGGAATGAAGGAAACGACGTCTCCGCCGTTGTAGGGAACCCCATAAACGTTGCCATTGGAATCGAGCGCGACGCCTTTACCACCCTGCGAGGCAATCATATACATGCCACTCACATTGGGCCCGCCCGATTGCGTATTGGGAATCGCGAAGATGCCATCGCCGTTGGTGGAGATGTACACCGTGCCGTTGACGGCGATTGCAAGGCCGCTGATGCCGTTGCCGTAACCTGCGGCGTTGGTGTAGGAGAGCACTACAGTTGGGGAACTGGCATACGATCCCGAGGAGAGCGGGATTTCCTTCAGGTTGGTCACCTTGCCTGTGCTGTTGTTGCCATCGACAAAGAAGATATTGCCCCACGGATCGATCGCCAAGGCACCAACTGTGGCCGAGTCCTTATAAATAAGCGTTGGAGTGGCGGAGGAGCTGGCGATGCATGCGAGGTTGCATTCGTAGATCGAGTTAGGATTGGTGGCAGGCAGCGTGTTGGTTTCGAAAAAGAAATTGCCCTGCGCATCGAAGGCCACTCCGGCGTAGCCTGAGTTCCCTGTCCCCGCGAGAGTCCCCATCAGGGTTGAAACCGCGGGCGCGAAGGCGCAAGGCGCCGTATCCTGGTTGCCGCCCAAGCAGGTAGCAGTCGGAGCCGTTGTCCAGCCCACGTAAGCGCCAGTCGCGGCGTTGTAAGGAATCTTGTAGACGTGCGAGTTGTAATTGCCACCAAAATACAGATTGCCGTAGCTGTCGAGCGCAGCGTTCGAGCCGCCCAAGCCGGCCGCTAACGTAGTATCCGTCCCGGAAGGGGTGATCTGAAGAAAGTTGGCTGTATATCCGTCACCGATCAGGACGTCGCCGTTCACGCCGATCACAAATGTTCCCCCCACTGGCTCCTGGGAACCGTCCCAACCGCCGCCGGTGAGCGCTCCCAGCTGTACAGGCGTGCCGGAGACTACGATGGGCCCCTGCGCGTTGGCGGGCGCCCCGGAGAGGCACAGCGTGAGGACGGCGAACAGAGCTGCGCATGTTCCCGCCGCAAAGCACTGCACTGGACTCATTAATTTGTTCAAAAAGGTAGTTTGCATTCCACTCCCTCCGATGTGATGCTCTTCGAGTGCGGAAATCGGCTACGGTCCGGTCTCTACCGTAATGGGCGCCGCCTACCTCAGGCCCGCGCTGTATGCTGCTTTAAGCGCCTTGGTTCCTCTCACCGGGCCACCGCCCCGCTTTAAGGTTGAATTTCAATTGCCCTTCGAACTCCTACGCTCACCCGGCGCGATGATCCGGGATGCCTTCACGTTTCAAGACCTGTTCAGGCGCGTTGACCCAAACCACAACCTTCTTGTTCCTTGCCCGGTCGATCTTCAACAGCGGCCGAATAGATTGAGTGACATTCATTCCACTTTTCTGTCTGGCCTTCCCTCCTTCAGAAAGGCCGGGCACAAACAGCCAGCAAAAAAGAATCCTGCAAAAGCAAACCGCGGCCCGACCGCCTTTCGCATACACGCCGGGTACATCAACAGAACTTCGTGCGGGTTTAAAATTCCAATTTTGTGACGATACACCCTACTCGACAAAATTCGCCGTTGTCAAGTAAAAACCCTTTGAGTAAAGGGAATTAGGCAGATGGGAAAAGCAAGGTCTTGCGAGCACAATGGCAGATCGGTTTAGGGAACATATTTCCACCAGCCTGGGGCCCCCGTTCGGAGCGCGTTCGGTCAGTTTTCGGGTCACTTCAAGAAATCGCGGGATACTTCGCCGTAAGTGCAGGGTCATCGTTCCCAGATGGTCGTGTCGGGTCCACCCCAGGAACAAAGACTTATCCGTGGGAGCCGGGCTTCAGGGCATTGGCTCCTCCTTCCTGCCGGATTCGGGAAAATACTCCAGCCAGTCTGGCTGGATCGCACCCGCAGCTGCCCGTTCTGCTTCTGCACGATACCGTTATCTGCACCTCAAAGCTCGGGAACAAATCGAGAGCCACCCTGAGAACCGGGCGGACCGATTCTTGCTCAATTTCATTGCACCGCCTAGCTTTAGGCGGTAGCCGGCGCGCCGATGCAAGGCGTAACGCTGCGGATAAGCTCTTCGCGCGGGCTGCTCGCGAACCAATTTCTCAAGGGTCCGGCTTTGGGCCGATTCACCGTCAAACTGGGTGCGGCAGCTGACGGGATGGCGCTGGACCTATCTGGACCTATGAAGGCCCACGAGCGTAGTATTTTGCGAGCGAAAAATGTTTAAGTTGGGTTGCGCCGTACTCACCATCCCGTAACGAAACGACCCTTCGGCGTTGCAGGATGGCTGACGCCTGCACCAAGCGACACAGAAGTAAGAGATTCGGCCAAGGCTAAAGAAGAAAGCAAGAACCGGGTGCCGATGAAAGAAGGAGTTCGGACGATGGGTCAAACGGGGCGGAACGCGGCGATTCGGTTGAGCATCCTGGTCGGCCTTTGGGTGGTTGCGTACGGATGCGGCGGGGGAGGGTCGAGTAGTCCACCGCCCCCGACGCGCTTCACGCCCGTGGTGACGGTCACGCCCGGCTCGACGAGCATTACGACAGTGCAGGCCCTCTCACAGCTGCCGGTGACGGTGACGGTAAGCGGAACCAGCGGCACGCCGACCGGTTCGGTCACGCTGAGCGCCGGCACCTACACTTCCTCGGCAGTTATTCTCACGGCCGGCAGCGCCTCCATCAATATTCCCGCTGGCTCGCTGACGGCCGGGACTGACACGCTGACCGCAAGTTATACGCCGGACGCGGCGAGTTCCTCCACGTACAAGAGCAATTCGGGAACAAATCAGGTGACTGTAAACAAGGTCACGCCCACGGTAAACGCAGTTCCGAACCCGGCAAGCATTACCACAACGCAAAGCGTCCCAGTTACGGTGACCGTGAACGGAGGAACAGGCGCGCCCGCGGCCACTGGGACCGTCACGCTTTCGTATGGCACGACGTACACATCGGCTGCGGCCACGCTGAGTAGCGGGAGTGCCACGATCACGGTTCCTGCCGGCGCATTGCCGGCCGGAACTCCGACGCTGACGGCGACTTACACGCCTGACACAGCGGGTTCTGCCATTTACAACGGCGCTTCGGGAACCGGTTCGCTCACGGTCAACTTGACCGCGCCGAGTGTGACCGTAACTCCCAATCTTTCAAGCATCAACGCAACCCAACAACTTTTGGTAACCGTAACGGTAAATGGCGGCGCGGGCAATCCTACGCCCACTGGCACGGTGACACTGACAAGTGGCAGCTACAGCTCGGGTTCGCAGACGCTGAGCGGCGGCAGCGTGCAGATCACCGTTCCCGCCGGATCGCTGGCGATCGGAACCGATTCCCTGACGGCCACTTACTTGCCCGACAGCGCGAGTTCGCCCGTCTATTCCAACGTCTTTGGATTGGGTTCAGTGAAAGTGACCGCTGTTACGCCCACGGTAACGGTGACGCCGGGCTCGTCGACCACCACCGCCGCGCAGAGCCTGATGGTGACGGTCGCCGTGAGCGGCGGCGCCGGCAAACCTACGCCCACGGGCTCAGTGACGCTGACAAGCGGCAGCTACAGCTCGGGTTCGCAGGCGCTGAGCGGCGGCAGCGTGCAGATCACCGTTCCCGCCGGATCGCTGGCGATCGGAACCGATACGCTCGCTGCCACGTACACGCCCGATGCGGCCAGCGCCGACACCTACGCGAGCGCCTCGGGGACAGCCTCTGTGACAGTCGACACAAGCGTGACGGTGAATCAGTCAAGCAAGGGGCCGGCGGTGACGAACCAGATCCTGGGGCTGAACATGGCGGAGTGGTATGACTTTACAGGAAGTGCGTCGACCATCGTGAACGCATATCAGAACGCAGGCATCGCGGCGCTGCGCTGGCCCGGCGGCTCGGATTCGGACCTGTACCACTGGAATGGCACCAGCGCGACGATCCCAGCGAAGGGGACGGCGCCCACGCCTTCGGCGTGCGAAGGCGCATATGCGGATTCGAACGCCAACTACCTGAACTTCATTGACGACCTCGAGAATGCCATTACCGGCGGATTCGATATCGCACTGACGGCCGACTACGGCACCAATCCAACCTGCACCGGCGGAGGCGAGCCGAGCGAAGCAGCCAACTGGGTGAGCTACGCCTACGCGAACGGCGGCACGGTGAGTCACGTGACCGTGGGCAACGAGGTGTACGGAAGCTGGGAAGAAGATATGCACGCGTCGCCGCACAATCCCACCACCTATGCCGACGCGGTGATGGGAACGGGCGGCTATTACGATCTGATCAAGGCGGCCAACTCAACCACGCAGGTGGGCGTAGTGGTGGATGCGGACTGCACCACATCCAATGGCTGCACCGACGGCTGGGACAGCACGGTTCTCTCCACCGCTGCGGGTTACTACGACTTTGTCGAGTACCATTTCTATCCGCAGTACAGTCCGCCCTCCGTAACCAGCGACACCTTGCTGGTGTACAGCGCGGCGCAGAGCTTTACATACAACATCAATACGATCAAGACCGAGCTGGCGACCGCAAATGCTCCCAACACGCCAATTTACGTAGGCGAGCTCGGCGCGAACAGCGCCAACCCGGGTACGCAAAGCTGGTCAATCACCCAGGGCCTCTACGCCGGCCAGATACTGGGCGAGGCCATGAGCGATGGCGTGGCGCGGCTGACCTGGTGGATCGGGTTAGGGAACTGCCTGGGCAGCGCCGATATTACCGGCACGAACGGCTTCAACAACAACAACTCTTCGCTCTACGGCTGGCAAAACACGTGGGGCTCCTATGACGTCATCTCCGACGCCGACGCGAGCTGTCCGGGCGCAGGACTCATCGGCACCATGTCGCCTACGGCAATTGCCTTTCAGCTCTTCAGTTACGTGGCCGTGAACGGGCAAAACGTGCTCCCCGCGAAAGTGGCCGGCGACACCAACGATGTGCGCGCGTATGCCGCCACGAACTCCAAGGGGACGGCGCTGGTCCTGTTCAATCTGAACGAGACAACAGCGCAGACAGTTGTGGTAACGCTTTCGAACGAGAGCAGTTCGCCGGGCATTACGGAGTACACGTACGACAAGGAGATGTACGACTACACAAACCCGAACTGCGCGACGGACCCCACCTGCACCTACGATCCGAACCACAATTACAGCAGCGGCGTCGACTGGGTGGGCCCGACAACAACCGCGTTGGGCGCGCAAGCGCTACCGCTGACGGTCACGCTGCAACCCTGGAGCATGAACGTGGTTATCATTCAGTAGCGGGTGCAGCGGCGGGCGGTTGCGCAAGCCTGGGCAGGAGATGGTGCGCACGATGTTTACCAACCGGCTGCGCGAGGGAGTGCGGCGCGGAGAGACCACGTGCAGTGTGCGCATCTGCATGAATCCGCGGGTGCGCGAATACAAACATTGGCGGCATGGAGTCGATCAACGGCGCGGTGGTAGAGACGGACATTCTGGGCATCTTCGGGCGGCAGGGCCTGAATATGAGCGCGCTGTGGCCGACGACGAACTACAGCGAGCAGGGCCCGGGCAACTATGCCTTCGCCATGTATCGCAACTACGACGGCAACGATTTCACGTTTGGCAACACGTACCTGTACGCGACAAGCTCCTCGTCCGGCGCCGACGCCGGGGGGCAGCTCGCCGTCTACGACGCGCAGCGAAGCTCTGATAACTCCATCACCGTGATGGTGATCAACAAGGCCTACAGTTCCCTGACCTCCACCATCAACCTCGAGAACTTTGCCGCCGGCAACGGCGCTACCGCTCAGGTTTACCAGTACAGCTACGCCAACCCTTACGCCATTGTCCCGCAAGCGGCTGTGAGCGTGACCCCACCCACCGGGAGCGGAACCACGAGCACGATCAGCTACATTTTCCCAGCGCAGTCGATCACGCTTTTTGTGGTGCCGGATTAGAGACAAAGCAGCGGCGTGATGCCGCAGCGCGATGGCGTAACACAGAAACGCAGCACAAGCGCAGTTTTTCTTTTGCTACTTAGCAGGTTTTGTGGCTTTATTGCCGGAGCAGCAAACAGGGTTCCTTATTGGCGGTCTAGAAAGGGGAGTGTTGCTCGGCCGCAAAGAGGGGTATTCGAGGCGGTTGCAGCTCCCGCTTTCGTTCAGAAGGTCGTGATTTATGTCGCTCCGGAGCTTCGGCAGCCGACATTTCCGCATGCCTGGAGCGGCCCAAGAGCCACTAAATTCACGGTATCGACCCCATGGAAAACGGGCTAAGAATTCCCTTGACAGATTCTTACCCCAAGCATCAGAATTCCCACGCATCAAAGTCACCCATGCAGGAGGGGATTCTGTGTTCGGGCACTCAAATGTTTAAGTGGGGTATGAGGACTTCGAACCAGGTGTCGATGACGCAAACGGAACGTAGCGGACGGGGGGACTATTATGAAGTTCTTTTCAGGGATCAGGCCGACTGCCTCGTTGCTGGTCATGCTGAGTACAGTGCTCCTGCTGGCGCACTCCCCGGTTTATGGGCAAGCAACAGGCAACGTGACTGGCGTCGTTGCGGATATGACGGGGGCCGTCATTCCGAGAGCTGTCGTCGTTTTGACCAACGTGGCGAACGGAGTGGAGATCACCACCACCAGCAATGGCGTGGGTGCGTTCGCGTTTGCTGGCGTCACTCCTGCGACGTATAGCTTTAAGGTCACAGCCGCAGGCTTCGAGCCCTGGGAGTCCCAGCCTTTCTCGGTGCACCCTGCGGATCAGCTCAGCTTTACGGATATCCGGATGAAGGTGGGCGCGGCCACGGCCGCGGTCACGGTGGAGGCCCGAGGCGAAACCGGGCTGGCCTCTCTGGACACTGCCGAGCAAAGCAACATTATCACTGCCGAGGAGCTGAACACGCTCAGCGTAATCGGCCGCGACGCTACCGAGTTGGTCCGCATGTTGCCTGGCTACTCCATGTCGACGGGCAACCAGGGCCTCTTCAACCGGCCGGGGTACAACACCGCGGTGGTCGGCCTGAGCGGTCCCACGGGCGCTTTTTCGGCCAATGGCGCCGGTGTGACCGGCATCGCCACTCTCACGGATGGCGTCTCGCTCACCGATATTGCCACCAACTCGGGCTCGGTGCAGCAGATCAACATCGAGATGGTGCAGTCGGTGAAGGCCACCAGTTCTTCTTATGGCGCCGTTTACGCCAAGGGGCCGGCGGTCATCAGCGCAGAAAGCAAGGTGGGCGGCTCTGGCTTTCACGGCGAGGCCTACTTTGCTGCGCGGAATACGGATCTGAACTCCAACGACTGGTACGACAATTACCTGCGCCAGTCCCGGCCGGCAGGGTCGTACTACTACCCAGGCGCTCAGATCAGTGGTCCGCTCATCCTGCCCTTCATCCACTTCAATCGCGACCGGAAGAAGCTGTTCTTCTTTGCCGGGTTCGAATACTACCACCAGAGCTTTGAGGCCAACCAGCAGGCGATCTCGGCCTGGGTGCCCACGATGGCGGAGCGGCAGGGGGATTTCAGCCCCGCGTCGCTCGACGCCGAGCTTTGCGGTTCGCGTCCGGACGGCACCGCCAACCCCAACGCCATTCAGGCGATGTGCAACTCCGACAACTATCTGCCCAATGGAACGCAAATAGCCAGCTACAATGCCAAGCCGTATGCCAATTCTGCCGGCGTGGCGCTGGTGAACTGGTTCCCGTTACCCAATGCCGATCCCTTCACCAATCCGTTCGGCTACAACTACATCCAACAAATCATTGAGACGCAAAACGGAGAGCAATTCAAGGCCACGCTGGATTACAACATCGACGAGAAGGACAAGCTGTTCCTGGTTTACGGACTGCAGAAACAGGTCGCCCAGGATCCGGTGGCTCTGAACCAGTATTTCCCATCGGGCGCCATGCCCTATCCCGGCGATATCACCACGGGTGATGTGTCGAACGTTCTCTCGGCGCACTACGCGCGCACCATTGGCGCCACCATGACCAATGAATTTGCCGCGGCCATGTCGTTCGTGAGCCTGCCCGGCAAGATGGGCAACCCCCAGGCAGTCGACCGTTACGACATGAGCTATTACAACTGCGGCAACGCGGCGGAACGTGCCACGGGCGGCTGTCCCTACAGCGCGGGCAACAACTTCAACTACCTGGGCATGTACAAGAACGGCGGTGACCTTTCGGTTCCCGCGATCGGTGGCTATAACGGCGCCGGCTATCCCAGTTTAGCGATGCCGGGCGGGTTTTATAACAATCAGGTACATATCAAGAAGGTCGACCCCGTTCTCCAGGACGATCTGAGCTGGCAGTTGAGGAACCACTTCCTGCAATTCGGCGTCTACTGGGAGACTGGGACTTACAACGGCACCGCGGATTCGAACGCCTATCCACAGGGCCAATATACGTTTAACCCCGGCAACGGCTACTTCGAGTACTCCGCCACCAACGTGGCGCCGTACGCCGGCTGCGAGAACCCCAGCCCCGCGGGCACCCTGCGCAACTCGGGAGCCAATTACCTGGGGAGCTGCTACAATCCCACGGCCATGATGTACGAGGGCTATGCGGATTCCTATACTCAGACTAACTTCACACCCCTCGTCGACATGCGTTACACGACCATGGCCGGCTATGTGAACGACACCTGGAGGGTTCATCGTCTGTCGGTCATTTTGGGGGCGCGTATCGAACACCTCGGCCCCTGGGTGGACAAGCATGATAACGGCCTGGCGACGTTCTCCGACAGCCTTTATAACTCGCAGTGCAGCGGCTACACGCGCAACTGCGCCAGTGGTTCCATGCCGGGCATCACCTGGTATTCCCAGAAATCGGGAGTGGCAAATTCAGTCAACTCGCCGCCGACGGTTTACTTTACGCCACGCGTGGGCGCTTCCTGGGATGTGTTCGGCAAAAGTAACACGATCGTGCGCGGCGGCTGGGGCATCTACCGGAATGAGGAACAGTTCAACCCCTATGCCCTGGCCGCGGCCACGGCCCAGAATTACAAGAGTAGCCAGCTGGTGGGAGCTTTGACCTATAGTCAGATCGACAGCGAGTCGCCCCTCAATCCTCCCGATTTCACTGCCTATACGCTTTCCCCGTCGGACACGGTTCGCCCCATCTACTACGAGTACAGTTTTTCGGTCGACCAGCAGATTCCGTGGCACTGGCTGCGGTCGATGGTGCAATTTGCCTTCGTGGGCAGCCACAACATCAATCTCGGCTCCTACAACAACAGCAGTTACAACAGCGCTTCGGACATCAACATCATTTGCGGCATTGAGACTGGCTGCCCACCCAATAAGAACCCTAACATGGTTGGGACGGCCTATCCGGACAGCCTGTTTCAAGTAACCCTAGGATCGCTGCCGCAGGCTATGCTCGCGGTTCAAAACCCCGGGTGTTGCGGTATTAGCGATCTGGACACGCCGGAAAAGGACTGGTTCCGTCCCTACCCGTTCTACCAGAACGTCTACGTGCTCAAGCACACTTTTTATTCGAACTACAACAGCCTGCAGGTGCAGTGGAACAAGCAGGCGGGCATGGTGACCTTTGGCGCCAACTACACTTTCGCCAAGAACCTGGCGACGGCGGCGTCCTGGAACAATAACCTGGTCGATCCGGTCAATTTGCGCAACGATTACAACCCCGTGCCGTACGATCGCAGCCAGGTGTTCAACATCCACTACCTTGTCGACTTGGGGAAGCGCTACAAGGGCAAGACATGGTGGGTGTCTGAACTCGCCAATGGGTGGCAGGTCTCCGGGATCTCCTCGGTGATGAGCGGGTACCCGCTGGCGTCGGAAAACGGCGAGAATTTCGGCTTCGGATACGGCGGGATCCTGCCGGTGGCTGTCCCGTTTTCAGACCAGGGCAATCCCAGTAGCGACACGAACTGCGAATACGTGTACAAAGTTCAACCTGTAAACGGCAGCTACGAGTGCGTGACGAATGTGAATCCGACGGTCTGGCTGGGCACGCCTGACGTGCAACTGATGCCGACGCTTGTCGGTGGTAGTCCCAAGAGCGGGCTGAAGAAGAATCAATTCATCAACCCGCTGGCCTTCGGGATACCGCAACCCGGGTCGAACGGAGTGTACAGGCTGCCCTATATTCACGGCCCGGCTTACCTAGACCACGACGTGACATTGTTGAAGAACTTCACCGTACGCGAAGGACAGAATCTACAGCTCAGGATGGCCGCCTTCAATGTGTTCAACCATCCGCTGGTTAGCTTTAACAACCAAAACACCGACAACCTGACCCTGAATTTCAACGAGGCGACGGTAGGACCGGCGCTGACGAGCAATGTGCTCGTGTACCCGGATTTCGGCGTAGCGAATATCAAGGTCGGGAACCGGCTGATGGAGGTAGAGGCGAAGTTTTCGTTCTAACAGTTTTTTCCGGCCAGGCCTTTGCGTTTGTGCCGCAGGCCACCCGGCGCAGGGTTGGTCAGGGATTCAAAAAAGGGGTGGCGCCTGGCAACAGTGTGGTGGAACGGCCGACAGGCAGGCGGTTCGAAAAGCAGGTTGGAGTGCGTTTTGGGAGGGAAGGTATGAACATCGAGTCTGCTGTCATCTTTCGTCGGGTTGCACGGATCGCGTGCCGGGTTCTGATTGCCGGTCTGCTGCCGGGCGGCGCGGCCATGGCTCAGTTGCCGATTTCGATTTCGCCGGGGAACCCTCCCCCGGTACTGGGCGGCTCGGTGGTGCCCTTCAACCACGGCGCCACGGGCCAATGGGGCCAAATCTACTCGATGAAAATTGCGCCCAACGGTAATATCCTCTTTATGGATTCTGCCCTAAGCGAGCTTTTTCAGCTCGCGCCCGGCGCCTCGGAGCCCACCCTGGTGGTGGGTCCTGCGCCAGCCAGCGGGTCCTCGAACTGCTCGGACCTGGAGCCCTCGGGATCGTACTGGAACGCGGCCATCGCCTTCGACTCCGCCAACAACCTTTACGTCACTGACCGGTATGGCTCAGTCGTCCAGTTCTGCCGCGTCCCCTACAATGCGAGCGCCGGAACATGGAACTTCAGCTCCGGCGACATTTGGTCTCCACCGACCATCAGCGTGAGTGGCACCACCACGGCGCTCTCGCCACAGGACATCACGTTCGCCGATGATGGCAGCACAATGTTTGTCAGCACGTCCGGCGCTCTGGAAACCCCTGGCATCTGGAAGGTCTCCGTGAATGTGTCCACGGGCGCCATCAATTCCGTTACGCCCGTCATCACGGATCTGGAGGATTTCGCCGCCACCATCGCAGTTGACCACGCGGGAAACCTCTTCTTTGTCGAGAACATCTATCCCACGCCAGTGGGTCAGAGAGTTTTGGGGATTCGCGAAGTTCCCGCCGGCACGACCGGAATTACCGGCGATGGAACCGGAGCGGCCGAGACCAGTCAAACGCTGCTGGTTGGCGGCTCGAACAACTTTACCGGCATCGCGGGTATTACTTTCGACGCGCACGGCAACCTGTACTTTGCCAGCATCAATAACTCGAGCTACGGCGGATATGTCGCCGGCGTGTTCATGATTCCCAACGAGGGCACACCCACAGCGCCCAACCTGGTCTGGGCCGATACGGTGATGGTTTCACCGGTCTATGCGGGACATCAACCTTTGGTCGATCCCAGAGGTTTCCTGTGGGTCGCGACCGGGGGCAGCGGTAACTGGTCGCCTACCGGGACGCTGGCCCCGACCTGCGACGCCACGAGCACCCAGACCATCGATGCCACGTGCCTGGAATCGACCATCGTGATTTGGAAGCCGGGGATGGCCAACCTGGGAGCGTCCACGGTGGGTGGGGTGGCTGCGGCGCAGATCACAGCTTACTCGGTTCCGGCCGCGGGCGGCACGCTGATCCTGACGGCGAAGAACTCCTTCACTGAAAACCAGTTGGTGACGTTCTCGGCGGGGCCGAGTGACGCACTGTACCCGCTCAACGGTCTCAGCTTTTACGTGTTGGGAACCGGTCTGAGCAGCACGCAGTTCGAGGTCTCCATTGGCAGCAGCATCGCCGGCGGCGCCAGCGGTTCCACTTCAGCAACCGCGAAACTGACGCCGATAGGGACGATCTATTACACCTTCAACAAGGCGACGACCCCGGCCAAGTTCACCTTCGCGCAACCGAGCGGGAAGAACTTCGTCACCATCGCCAATCCGACTCCGGACACGTCGGTGACCCCCGCTGTACCACCCTGCACGGCGGGCACAACCTATCCGGCTTTCAGCGCCACCGAGACGAGCAACGCGGAATATAGCTGGTGTGCTTACTTTGTGCAGCTGAATACGCAAACGGCGGGAAGCGTGGAGAGCGATTTGCAGATGCTCAACTCCGGCGGCGGCATTATCTCCGGGAGCAACATTTACCTGAGCGGTCTGGGGCAAGGGGCGGCGATTTCCAATCTGGTTACGCCGGCAACATACTCCATCGCTTCGGGTTTGAATAAGCCCGAGCAAGTGGCGGCCGATCCGTGGGGAAACACGTATGTGGCGGATGCCGCCTTGCAGAAGATCGAAATGTATCCTGCCGGGACCACATCGCCGATCTCGGGCACGGCGCTGGGCAGCGGCCTTGCGGCGCCCAGCGGCGTGGCTGTTGACGGGGCAGGCGACCTGTTTATCGGCGACTCAGGAAACGTGTACGAGATTCCTTATATCAACGGCGCGTTGGCAACCTCGCAGCAGACCAAGATTGCAAGCGGTCTAGGGACTGGCAACCTGAACCTTGCCGCAGACAGCATGGGCGATGTTTTTGTAGCAGATGAGGCCAATAAGCAGGTGGTCGAGATATCGAATCCACAGGCCGCGCTTCTGCAGCAGGGCTTGCCGCTGCAAAAGCTGGGTACCAGCGCCGGCTTCAAGGGGCCCTCAGCCATCGCCACCGACAATTCCGGGAACGTCTGGGTGGCCGATGGATCGAACCTGTGGGAGATCACGATGCCCTTTGGAGGGGTAACCGAGATCACCAGTCAGCTGCAAGCTCCGGTGACCGGCGTGGCCGTCGACCCCTCGGGTTCGGTGTTTGTTGTGGACGCCTCCGGCCTGCTCTGGATTCCCTATCAGGTCACGTCCACGTCCGCCGGCCTGAGTGTCAATTCCTCGGTTGTGGTGGCAAGCGTCTTGGGTTCCAGCAACTCCTCACCCTACAGCGTGGCGTTGGACGGATCGGAAAACGCTTATGCCGATTATGGCTCCGGCACGACCGCGGGCCTGTCACAACTGGGTATCGGCGGCGCGGTGAACTTGAGCAATTTCGGTGAGGTCGAACCGAATGTGCCCGTTGAAGTCGATGCGCAGTTGTTCAACCTGGGCAACACGCCTTTGACACTGGCCACACTTTCGAATGATGCCATCACGGGCGCGAGCGCGAGCGACTACACGGTCGCGGCGGCCACACTGAACTCTCCGGCCTGCGGCCCTTCGACGAACACCTCGCCAGGAAGTTGGTGCTATCTCGGTTTGAACATACTGGCCCCGGCTGCGGGCCAAGCCAACGCATCCGTAGCCGTCGAGAGCAATGCCGCGAATGCGCCCTCAGGAGTCAACATCGCGCTCTCGACCAACGTCGTGCAGGATCTTCGGCCGGCCAGCAGTGTCGCCGTCAGCATCACGTCAAACACCTCCACTTCAGGGTGCGCGGGCTCGACCTATCCGGGGTGCCTGGCCATCAAAGTGACCGTCACCTCAACTTCCGGTACGCCGCAGGGCTCGGTGATTCTTTCGGTTCCCGGAAGCAATCCGTCGCAGGCCGAGCAAACTGCAAGTCTGAGCCCTTCCGGCGTGGCTACATTCAACTTCACCAATCTGTCTGGCGGAACGTACAACGTCAGGGCAGTTTATGGAGGCTCTGGCACGGCAGGCTCCACGCAGAACACCTGCTCGTCTTCCACCCCTGCCTGCTGGGCCGGAAGCGCGTACACAACGACGTTCACGATTAACCGCGCGACGCCGTCGTTTACAGTGGGGCCGCCGGGAACCGAGGGTTGCCTGACCTGGACTGCGACCAACTGCACGCCGAACTCGAATTACGTGACTTCCTATCTGGGGACCGACTTTGTCTTGGTGTCGTCCAGCAGTTGGATTACGGCCTCCTTGACCTCGAGCGTGGGAACGCCCACCGGCTCCGTGAGCTTCCTCGTGAACGGAAAGCCGGTCGACGCGACGCAGACGCAAAATGCGCTGAACGCCAGCGGAATTGCCAATTTCTCGCTGGTCAACGTTCCTCTAGGTGTGTACACGATCACCGCGCAGTACAACGGCGACCAGAACTTCGCCAGCGAGACCACCACGCTGCCTACTTTCGAGGTCATTAATCCCAGTGTTGAGATCACAGCCACTCCGTCGACGGTAACTACCTCGCCGGGAACGGCCGTCACGGCGACTCTCAACTTGATGCCCCTGGTGGGATTCAGCCAGAACGTGAGCCTGGAGTGCATCTCGTCTACATTGTCCCAATATACGGAGTGCACATTTGCCTATCCCAATTCCGGCGGGGGAACTGTCAACGTGGGCGGAAGCGGCGCCACGATCTCGACCGTCGTGGTAACCATCAGCACGAATGTGCCCGTTAACAGCGGCGCCCTCGTGCGACAGGAGCCCTGGGCGTTGGCCGGGCTCTTTGGGTTAGGCCTGCTGGGAACGATCGCTGGCCGCAAGAGACGCAACCGTTACTTGGCCATGCTTTGCGTGGCGATGATGCTTTCCGGCCTATTCATGGCTGTGACCTCCTGCACCAATGCGGGATACACAACGCCGCCGGCGGCGCCTAAGGTGACTACGCCAGCAGGAACATATAACGTGCAGATCATCAGCTACAATCCGGCGAACTTGCAGCAGAACTCGCTGACTACGCCGTTGTTCACCCTGCCGGTGACGGTTCAGTAAGGTTGCGAAAAGGCAGGGCAAAAAATCGTGCTTTCCGGGAGTTGGAGGCGCTCCCGAAGAGCGAGAAGAAGAGGGGAAGCCTCGAGCCGTGAGAAGCAAAGCCGCTCGCGGAGGTTCGATACGAGTTCTTTTCGGGAGGAATGCAATGGCCACCACGTCGTTCACCGCACTACGCCGGGTTGCCGGCTTTGCCTTTATGCTGACGCTGTTTAGCCTCTGCCTGCCGGGAACGGCCATAGGCCAAGGTTTGCCGGCGGTGACCGCGAGCGCTCCGGCCGGTTTGAACCATCCCACGGGATGGAACACCATCCAGCAGACGGCTATCGATTCGAACGGCGACTGGCTGGTGGAGGAATACCCCGATGGCGGTCTGTTTGAGTTTCCCGCCAACGGCGGTCCCATGATCACCCTCGTGCCTCTCGCCGGTCTCGGCAGCAAAAGCGGCTATCAAAACCCCATGGTGCTCCTTGACCCGAATAACAACCTCTATTTGGGCGGCAACTGGAACAACTGCATGCTGGAGTTTAACTACAACGCGGCCACGCAAAGCTGGACCGGTCTCAGCGTGCTGACGCCCTCGAACCCATCGCCCAACGAATGCGGAACCTTTCCGCCCACAATCGCCCAGTACAGCATCTTTGGGTTCGCGCCCTACTACTTTCAGCCGTGGGGCGTCGCCATCGGCATCAACAACAACATCATCGTGGGCAACCAGAACAGCGGGAACTGGATCTTTAGCATGCAAATTCAAGGCGCCTGGAGCAATCCGACTGTCGCGCAAAATTCCAGTTCGACCTTCGAGATCCTCTCCGCGATGACGAAGCGCCCCATCTCGATCGCCGTGGACCCGGAGGGCAACATCTATTTTGTTGAAGATTCCGGGGGCTTGCCCGGCGTTTATGAAATTCCCGAGTCGTACGTCGCCGCCGGGCAGGCCGCCGGGACCAAAGGGGTCACCGCGACGGATACCAGCCCTGGCATCATCCGCGTCGATCCCAACCTGCCCGACGTGACGGCAGTGGTCACTGACGCCGCCGGCAACCTCTACATCAGCGACGGGGATGAGGGCGTCTTCATGGTTCCTAATCCCTCGGGAACTCCGCAAACCTCGGCGGCAGTGATGCTGAGTCCCGTGCTCGCTCAGGGCGAGATTGCGATCGACCCGGCGCGCAAGATCCTGTATGTTCCCACCACCCAGAAGCAGACCAACGGTCAGGCGGATGTGGCCAAGGTGGGAATTGGCTATGCGGAATTCGGCTCATCAAACGTGGGAAAAACCACGTCTACGGCCATGCCCATCGATTTCAGCTTTAACAGCAGCGTGACGCCGGCGAGTTTCGTGATTGTGGAAGACGGTGTGACAAAATCTGAATTCGCCATCAGCGGCGGAACCTGCACCAGCGGAACGGCCTATGCGGCCCAGTCCAGTTGCGCCGAGAATTTGACCTTTACTCCTGCTGCAGTGGGGAGTGCCTCAGCGAGATTGTTGATGCTCGACGCCAAGAGCAACATTTTGGCTTCCATGCTGCTGCATGGCACCGGCGTGGGCGCGGACGTGCAGGCGTCTCCCGCATTGGAGTCCGCCATTGGCGCGACTCTGAAGAAGCCAACCCAAGTGGCGACCGACACGCTGGGCGATGTTTACGTTGCGGATCCGGGCCTCGGCAAAGTTCTCATGTATGCGGCAGGTTCGGGTGCTTCCTCTACACCCGTCTCTATCGGTACCGGATTGAGTTCTCCGACCGGCGTCGCGGTCGACGGCGCGGGCGATGTTTTTATCGCCGATAGCGGCACCGGCAGCGTGTACGAGGTGCCTTTTGGGCCAAAAGGATTGAACGCCTCGGGCCAAGTGACCCTGGTGAGCGGCTTGGGCACCAGCGGCTTGAATCTGGCCGCCGATGGGTTGGGCAATCTCTATGTCGCCGACCCGAGCAATGCGCGTGTCGTACGGCTGGCCGGTATCGGTGATTCCGGCGCCGGCGCCCTAACGGAGTCGGAGACCACCCTCACCAAGGGGTTCGTTGCGCCGTCCGCTGTAGCCGTAGATTCCCAAGACAATCTTTACGTGGTCGACGGCCCGAATCTCTTTGAGTTCACGGGGGGGTTGGGCGCGCCGATAACCGTGCTGAACAGTTTGAGCGGCGCCACCGGTGTTGCCGTGGATCCTTCCGGGGCTGTGTATATTTCCTCGGCGACCGGGACCACGCGGATTCCCTACGTGGGCGGCGCCTTGGTGCCCGGCGATGCGACGGCAGTTGCCCCGGATGTGACCGATTCTTCGGCCGTCGCGCTGGACCGTTCGGGCAATGTGTACGTGACCCCGGCTGCGGGTCCCGCTGTTACGTTCGTCAGCACCACCGGCAACATTACCCTGCCCACTCCCACATCGGCAAACGTTACCATTACGAACGCTGGAAACGCGCCGCTGTTGGTTAGCGGTTACACGAACTCGACGACGGTTGTGGATTCAGTGACGATCGCGGACTTCACGGGCGCCGATGGGACATGTGTGGGCGATAGCACGTCACCCGCAACGGGCATTGCCCCGGGCGCTACCTGCCAAGTGGTCGTCACCTTCAACCCTGGGCCTGGAGAGCAAGGCACACTGACCGGCTGGGTCGACGCAACGAGCAATGCAATCAACGCTCCAATAACGATCGATACGACCGGCAAGGGACCGGGGTTGGCTCTCTCGACGACAACCGTTAGCGTCGGAAGCACGGCCCAAGTGGTGAATACGCCGTTAACGGTGACCGTGGCTCCATCGAGCGGTACGGGAACTCCCACGGGAACGGTCCAAGTGACCTATACGTCCTGGACGGTGACCGTTCCCAGCACGTGCGCGAGCCCGCCGTGCGCTCCAACGATCAATCCTGTTCCTGTGACAGCCTCGTCAACCTTGAAGAATGGTTCGGCCTCGTTCACTCTGGCGCCGGTTCTGGCGGGGAGCCAAACCTTTACCGTGGGTTACTCGGGCGATCGAGCCTACGGCCGGTCGACGGGAACCCAGACCGCCACCGTGGCGAAGTCCTCGGTCGCAGGCTTCATTGCCGATCCCAATCCTCCGCCGTATCTGCCGTTCGTTGAGGAGGGGAACCCGCCGAGCGGCGTGGTACCCTACGACGGGTCGCAATTGCACTTCCAATACCCCATGCCGGTAACGGTAAACACAGCAGCGGGTATTCCCACCGGCACACTCACCTTTATGGATAACTCCTCAACCTGCCCGCCGGGAACCTCGACTTCGGGGCAGGGCGCGGCAATCTGCGCGTTGACGAATGCCTCGGGCGTAGCTTGTCCGCAGAACGTGGGCCAGGGAGTTCAATATGTGGTGAACAACGGCACCCCGTCGCCAAACACCGGCGCCACAGCGACTTTTGCCACCACTTGCCTGCCGATGCCTTTGTTCACAACCTACACACCGGTTGTGTCCACGCACTACATCACACCGGTGTATAGCGGAGATGCGAATTTCATCGGGGCCACAGACCCAGTTTCAAGTCTCTTCCAGGTCCTCAGCAGTCCCCTGGTAAACATCACTACGTCCGCTCCCGCTGCTCCTTCCACTCCTATCCCGACGGCTTCGTTGAGCGTGCAACCCGGATCTACGGCGAGCGTGCAACTTTACCTCGCCCCGCTGCTGGGCTACGGCTTTCAGGGAAAGGGCTCGAAGTTGAACAATTACAACTTCCCGGTGACTCTCACGTGCGACAATCTGCCGCCGGACTCTCAATGCACGTTTACCTATCCCACGACCGTCAGCCCCTACCAGCCCAGCACCCCCAATTCCGTGCAAATTTGCCCCCAGCCCACCCTGAATTCGAATTCGGACACTTGGGACGCGTTCGAGAAGTTGGCTGAAACCGGCGGTTGCAACGTGGGCGGTGTCGGGGTTGTGACGGTTACGATCAATACCAACGTGTCGACGGGTACCACCACCAGCCAGAATGCCGCCGCTGCGTCGGTCACCTTAGCTTCGGTATTTGGCTTGGGAATGATCGGACTCTTCTTCCGGCGCAGGGCGTTCGAGAAATGGCGCCGGCTCTTGATGGTCTTGCTGATGGTCGTTGGCGTTGCGCTGTCGGCCAGCCTAACCGCCTGCAATACCACAAACCTCACCCCTTCGACGCAATTTACTACACCGGCAGGAACCTACGCCGTGACCATTACCGCGTCACAAGTGGGCACTCAGTGTGTTCCGCAGGCATCGGGCGGCAACTGTACAACGTCGAGCGGAGGATCAGGCGTCCTGGTCTACGGTAGCAACAACCAGGTTTCCTTGCCGTATTACATTAACGTGACGGTGCAATAAATCCCGGCGCAGCACAGAGCCAATTCTGAACCACATCGCGCCGCTTGTGCGGCGCGATGTCGTATTTGAATGAATTCAAGCAAGAACTTAGGGCCGGACGTCCCTTTCTCTTTTTTTTGATCTCGTTACAACACTGCTCTGCTCCGAATCGCAACGACACCATCAGAAGGTGGGTGCCTTCGACTTTTACGGCGCCCGGGCAGTCTTTCCTTACCCGAGGGCACGCTTTTAATGGGGTCGTGCATGATACTGAATTTGTATTGTGTGCGCTGCCCAATTGGTTCAGTATGATTCTGCTGCCGGAAGACGACGCCGGTTCGTCTTTGGGATCCCATGCGCGCCGCAGACTTTTGGCGCCCGCTGGGTTGTGAGTTGGAAGGGGTACTCGCGCCGCGCAGATTATTCAAGGAGCAATTGACTATGCGGTTTTGCAAAGCTTGGTGGCTGGTGACTATTGCACTCCAGCTTTCAGGATGTGGCGGCGGCGGTTCGGGCACGTCAACTTCGCCTCCACCTCCCATAGCGCCGACGGTGACTGCGGTCACGCCCGCGAACGCGAGCACGGGCGTCGCGATCACGTCGGCGGTCACAGCCACCTTCAGTGAAGCGCTGAATGCATCGACCCTCACCGGGTCCACCTTTACGCTGACGCCGCAAGGCGGGACGGCGATAGCCGCTACTGTTGCTTATTCCTCGAGCGGCAATGTCGCGACGCTTACGCCGAACGCTCCCCTCGCCTATAACACAACCTATACGGCCACGATCACCACCGGCGTGACGAGCTCGCTGGGAGCGGCGCTGGCCGCAAATTACACATGGTCGTTCACCACTGCGACAGCTCCGCCGCCGACGGTCACTGCGGTCACACCCACGAATGGAAGCACGGGCGTCGCGATTACGTCGGCGGTCACAGCCACCTTTAGCGTAGTGATGAACTCATCGACCATCACCGCTTCAACATTCACGCTCGTTGCGCAGGGCGGCACAACCGTGCTGGGCTCCGTCAGCTACAACTCCACCACATCGGTTGCCACGTTCACTCCGGCGCAGGATCTTGCCTACAACACGACGTACACGGCGACCGTCACCACCGGCGTCTCCAGTTCGGCCGGGACCGCGCTGGCCGCTAACTACGTGTGGAGCTTTACCACGGAGGCCGCACCGATTCCCACCGTCACGTCCACCGTGCCGATCAGCGGCGCCACAAACGTGAACGTGAGCAACGCCCTGACGGCAATCTTCAGCCAGCCGATGAATTCGAGCACCATCACCGCATCCACGTTCACGTTGACCGGGCCGGGCAGTACGGCGGTTGCGGGAACGGTCACCTATAACACCGGCACTTCGACAGCGACGTTCACTCCCAATTCCGCTCTGGCTTACAGCACGTCCTACACGGCGACCATCACCACGGGAGCAACAAGCGCCGCCGGCGCCGCGCTGGCCTCCAACTACTTGTGGACTTTCACGACGGGCGCAAATCCGAACCAGGTCACGGTGGATTTTGGAACCACGTATCAAACGATCCGCGGCTTTGGCGGCTCGACGGCGTGGCTGGGACAAATGCCCTCAGCCGTGGCCACGGCCCTGTTCAGCCCAACGAGCGGCCTCGGCCTCAACATCCTGCGCGTGCGCATCGATCCTGAGGGATCGCCCTCCAGCGCCAACCCGTATGAAACCAGCGAATGGGACTATGAGGCTGCGAACGGTAGGGAAGCCGTCGCCGCCAACCCAAAAGCCATCGTCTTCGCCTCGCCGTGGACGCCACCGATCTCGATGAAGACCAGCTCTACATCCCAGCCGTACTACTCCGGCTCTCCAGCGTGTAGCCCCGGCGGCAATAGCTCCGGTTACTGTGGCGGCTATCTGAATCCGACAAGCTATGCGGCCTACGCCACGTACCTGGAGGATTTCGTCAGCTTTTTCAATACCACCAACAGCTTCAACCTCTACGCTATCTCGATGCAGAACGAACCGGAGGAGAATGTCAGCTATGAGTCCTGCCTATGGACTCCGCAGCAAATGGATACTTGGGTAGCAAGCAACGCCTCCACAATCACCTCGGACAAATACTCCACGAAGCTCATTATGCCGGAGTCGGATACCTTCAACCCGGTCGATGCCGCAACCGCTCTCAACGACTCGAATGCGCAGGGCCTCATCAGCATTATCGGCGGCCATATCTATCAAGTATTGTCTGGGGGCTCGATTGTGCCCTATTCCATTCCCGCGGGGGACACACCGAAAGAACTCTGGATGACCGAGTTCGGCCCCTTGAGCACAGCGACGCCAACTTGGGCTGAGGCCGTGACGACATATGCTCAATCGATCCATAATTCCATGGTCACCGGCCAATACAACGCCTATGTCTGGTGGGGGATTTTCGGTGCACCCACCAACGCCGGCAGCTACGGCTTAGTCGACAACAGCGGGAATCCAACGGTATTCGGGTACATGATGGGCCAGTACTCCAAGTTCATCCAGCCCGGCTATGTGCGCGTGTCGGCGACGGCGAACCCCATCTCCGGAGTATATGTTTCGGCCTACACCAATAGCTCGCCATCGCACTACGTGATTGTGGCGATCAACGCCAACTCATCCTCGGAGAGTCTGTCGTTCACGCTGAACAACGGAAACGTGACCTCCTTGACGCCCTACCAAACCACATCCACCGGTGGTCTCGTGTCACAATCCGCGGTCAGCGTGTCGAGCGGACAATTTAACTACACGCTTCCTGCGCAGAGCATCGTCACATTCGTGCAGTAGCGGATTCTTCGAAACGGGTCTACTGGAGTCCTGGTTTACGAGTCCCTTGAGGTCCGCGCTCCACCGTCAGGAAGCTGTCCAATTGTATGAGGCGAGCAGCCGGCCGTCCGCAGCTACCAGCAGAATGGCCGCTCGCCCGCTTGCCAGCGTCCCGGCAATACGCCTCCCGCTGCGCACATCGAGGAAGTCCACCTGCGTCTGCTTCGATTCCGAGGTGATGACGTAGAGCGTTGCTTCGGGGAATCTTGTGGGACAGATCAGAATGCCCGGATCCGTGAGCTTGGTGGTATAGACGGGCGTGACGCCAGCGACTTTCAGCGCATAGCTGTAAACATCGCCTAGCGCCTGCAGGTTGTCATTCAGTTCCAGCGGGAGCGGAGCGAAGAGGATTCTTCCCTTTCCGAGTGGTTTTTCGGTCCAGTCCTCGCCAGTGGGCAATACGGCGCGGCTCAGGAAGGTGGTTTTGTCACCGGAGAAGCTGAGATGCTCGTCTCCGCCCGGAAAATGCATGAGGTAATCGCGAACGCTCAGCGCCTCAGTCTGATAAGGAAGCCCTATCGCGTCCTGCCGGTTCGTGTTGTGGAAGTGGGCGTCCGCGGCAAAGGGACCAGTGACCAGCAGCACCGCTCCGGCTTTCACGCGATCCTCAATGGCCTGCCGCGCGGGCTCGGCAAGTCCCATGGGCGATGGAAGAAGGATAAGTTTGGGCGAGCCCAGCAACTCCGTTTGGTATTCGCCCACGGCGTAGGCCCCGCTGCGTGTGTAGCCGTAGAGCGCGCGCACTGCGTTCTTCTGGGCTTCGATTGCGAATCGATTACCGACTGACAACTGAAACGACTGTGGCACAACGATGGCTACCTCAGGCAGCAGAAGGCCCGTCCCCAGCGGAGCGGCCTTGGAAGCAAACGCGCCCAGCTCGCTCATGCGGTCTTCCCACACTTTGGCTGAGCCGTCGCTGCGCAGCATGCCAAAATCGGCGTCGCGTCCCCAGTCCCACTGCATCGCGCCGGTGCTGCCCGCGGCGAAGCCAAGGGCCCATTTACGCTCGATCAGATCGACGCCTGTAAACTCGTCGTAACGCCAGGTTCCGTCCGGAGCCCACACCGGCTGGTAGCCCGTCTCGCCGGTAATGTTTGGCACACCAACGCGCTTCGCAACCACCGAATCCCAAAGCAGGCCATCGTCCTGCCAATAGGTGTGGTTGGTGGTGAAGGAGACGCCCGCGCCGCCATAGAACTGGTTGAGCACGCGGTCGATGACCCCGCCCTCATCCTGTCCAATGTCGATCAGTTGCTTGCTTCCCAGGCCGCGAATCAGGTCGACTATCGAGCGCACCCAGACAATGAACTCATCCTGCGCGAAGAGGTTATAGTCCAGGGCGCGAACTTCGTTCGGATCCCCGGAGCGCGAAGGCGTCATGTCAGCGGCAGAAGGCAATGGTATGGCATCAAAGCTGCCGAACTGCTCGGGCGTGACGCGCCACGCATTGGCGAGCGCCGTAAGGTCACTGTCGTACTTCTGGCGCAGCCATTGATGCCACGCGGCTGTCTCGGTCAAGTCGCCATTGGGATAATTGCCTTTGAAGATGTGCCGCGGATTGGAAAAACTTGGCTCGTTGATCAAGTCCCATGAGAGCCACGACACATCCTTGAAGCGCTCCACCACCGAACGGATATACGCCTGTTCCCACTGCACCTGCCCTGGATCGGTGTAGGGGTTAGGCGGAGTGACATCCGAATCCTCCTGCCCAAAAACGCGCTTACCAGGAACAAAAGCGAAGAAGGTGAAGTTCACGGCGATGTTGTGCCGTTGGGCGCAGTGCAGGAAAGCTTCAAGATTGCGCAGAAAACGCTCGTTGGCCTCGCCCGTGTTCATCTCGATGAACCGCAGATTCGGCATCCACACACCGGTGCGCACAAAGCTGACGCCGTGACGCGCCATCTCATCGAAGTCCTTCTCCCAAACCCATGCGTTCGTGGGGCCAGAGAAGTCCAGTCCGTTCGCCTCGGTGGTGAAGTAGTTGGTGCCGACCGGGAAGAACGGCACGCCGTCGCGCGTTAAAAAATCGCCCTTCACGGCAAGCACCGGCCCGGCAAGCAGCGCCGACGTCTCCGCCACCCAGAAGCCGTTCTGGTAAAACTCGCGCAGGCGGCCGCCCTCGGTTAAGATCGCGGAGACTTTATAGAAGCCGGGATCGAGCGCCTTATGGACGGGCGCAACGAGATCCGCTATGCGGCAGTCCGCAATGGGGAGCGTTACCGAATCGATAACTTCCTTACCCAAATTGAGCGTGAGCTTCAACTCGCCACTGACTGTGGCCCTGAGCCGCTCCGGGCGCAGGCTGCGCACGTGTACCGTGATGAGCGGCGGCTCGCCGGGACGAATCGTACTGAAGAGCAGCTCGACGGAAAACTGCGTGAAGCCCTGGCTGGCGTAAATAGCAGATTGCCTGATCAGGGCAATGCCGTCCTGGGATTGCCAGTAGCCTGGCTCGGGATCGAAATCGAGGGCGACAACACGGCTGCCCTGGTGTGGGCCGAATGCGTGGTTGGCAACGATGACGGGAGCTGCACGCAAGCCACCGTCGGCATCCACCATATAGCCGAGACCATCCAGACGGCCCTCAACGGCAAAAAAACGGCGTGCGCGAACTTGCGGCGTCTGCGGAAATTCATAACCAAACTTCCAAGCAAAGCGCGCATCCACTGGAACGGGAACCTCATAAGTATGAGAAAGGTCGAGCACGCGGGCGTAGCTATCCTGCGGCGATGCCGCGACAAACTCCCCACCGTCCTCGCTGACGGGCACGTGCAGCGGTTGCCCGCCCACCACAAGCAGATTGCCACCCGCGTGAAGATAGCTCTCGATTGTGACCCATGCTTCGGCTGGGACCGCCGAACCGTAAGGCAGTACGAGTAAGTCGGCATCCTTGAGCGCCGCAGGGCCGTTCAGCGATTTGAGGTCCAGGAATTGAGCATCCATTCCGTCGAAAGCTTGCGCCAGTGTGGCGTGCTCCACGGGTTCGCTGGCCACGGTTGGGAATCCGGGCTGCCAGAAGACAACGGTCTTTGCAAACAGCGGCGATGGCAGCAGCGCGGCAACAAGGGCAAACGGAGTCAACCAGCCCAGGCTCCGGTCCGGTTGAGCAAATTGGGAAGACAGATTCCTGTTCATGGAAAACCTCCCAGCTGGCACACCCGCTCGGAGATGGGGCTGCGCTGCGAGCGACATTTCAGCAAATTCAGTGTTCCTAATGTGTCGCCGAGCGTGTAGCCGCAGCGGCGGGCCACGTGAACGGATTCATACGCTTTACTGGCATCCTGAATTTGCGTTCGGAGGCTTCAGAAGATGCTCCGGATCGGCAGGGCACTGTATCATCGCGTCATTGTGATCAGCCTGATCGCGCGCCGACCAAATGCTATCAGACACGTCGCTCAGTGCCAAGCGGGAAGGGCGATGCGAACAAGCGCCGTCTTGTCCCTGAGCTCCGATACTCGCAATTGAACCGAAACATCACCCAGTTGGCCTTCCAGGGCGGACAAGAACAGATGTGCGAAACAGGAGATGCCGCCGTCCAGCACGACCACTTCCGGACGGAAATCAACAAGCAGAGTTCGAATGACCTCTCCGGCATCCTCTCCGAATTCGGCGAAGGATTGCTCCGCAGCTGGATCTTTGCGGACGACCTAGCTAGTATCTAGTTGCATAAATGAGCGAATGGTGTATAGTGCAAAGCATGAAGGCCCGCAGCATTGCGTTGACGGCGGAAGAGCAGGCTGATCTGGAGTCGGTTGTGCGTGGCACGACCAGTGCGGCGCGGGAAGTGTTTCGGGCCGGTGTGATTTTGCGGGCGGCGGCGGGGGCCAGCAACGAGCAGATCGCGACGGCCATGAAGACGCGTCCGGCCACGGCAAGCAAGTGGCGCGGCCGGTTTCTGCGCGACCGGATCCATGGTCTGCAGGATGCGCCGCGGCCGGGTAAACCGGCAACCTACGATCTGGGGAGCGAAGGGCGCATCCTGAGGCAATTGGATCAGCCCCCGCCCAGAGGCTATGCGCGTTGGAATGGGGTCTTGCTGGCTGCGGCTCTGAAGGACATTTCCGATGATCAGATTTGGCGGGTGTTACGCAGGCATGGGATTTCGCTGGAACGGCGTCACAGTTGGTGGGTCTCGACCGACCCCTGTTTTGCTCAGAAAGCCGCCGATGTGGTCGGGCTTTATCTGAACCCGCCGGAACATGCGCTGGTACTGAGCGTGGACGAAAAACCGCACATTCAAGCCCTGGAGCGGGCTCAGGGCTGGCTGAAACTGCCCAACGGCAAGGCGCTCACAGGCTTTCAGCATGACTACAAACGGCACGGCACGACCACTCTATTTGCAGCCCTGGAGGTGGCCACCGGGCTGGTGAAGGGCGATCATTACAAGCGCCGCCGCCGCATGGAGTTTCTCGACTTCATGAACGGCATCGTAGCCGAGCATCCCGGTCGCGAGATCCACGTGATCCTCGACAACCTCAACACCCATAAGCCCAAACGCGACCGTTGGCTGGCCCGGCACAAGAACGTCCTTTTCCATTTCACGCCTACGCACGCATCGTGGATGAATCAGGTGGAAACCTGGTTTTCCATTCTGCAGAGCCCGTCGCTGACAGGGGCCAGTTTCACCCGTCCTGGCCAGCTCCGCAAACCCATGGATGACTTTATTGCTGCCTACAACCAGACCGCACACCCGTTCGAGTGGAAGAAACAGGTTGTCTTCCAGAAACATCCCAAAGCACTGTACGCCAACTTATGCAACTAGATACTAGTCGATTTGTCGCCCCTTTCAACGACTCACAAGGTTCATGGTAAGACCTCGTTCAGCACGGAAGCTTAATTTGGATGCTTTGGCTGGTACAACCTTGGCCACAGCGTCAGCTCTGTCTTACCCAGTCTCCTCGCCTGGACTTGGCCCCCCAAAAGAGAAGTCAAGCCGGCCTTTTCCCTGTTTACAGGTTTCACGGGAGGCATACCTGGCACCAGCCGGGCGCCTCGACCGTTGAAGAGGCGAGGCTCCGAGATCCAACACCACAGGCTTCACGAGCGATTAGCTGGCACTCGTAGCGGTGGCCGGAAAGGGTGGTGTCGTCAACCCTGTTAAAATCCCGCTCAATGGCTTTACTCAGATTGAATCCTCCGGTTCTTCGCACAGCCGCCTGGTTAACGCCAGCACGTCTGCGCGACGCCGCTTTTTGCTTGCTGTTTGGGTTGATCGTGGTCGTCATCCAATACCGCAGCGGAGCGTTCACGGCGGATCTGGCCCTGGACTGGGACGAGCCGGCGCACGCGGTATCCAGTTTGATGGTGCACGACTACCTTGTGCAGGATTTTCCGCATGATCCCCTCCAATTCGCGTGGCTTTTCTATGGGCATTATTCCAAAGTCTCAATCGGACATTGGCCTCCTCTTTTTTATCTCGCTGAAGGGATATGGATGCTGGTTGCAGGGCGCAGCCAGATTGCGCTTCTGCTGTTTGTGGCCCTTTGCGCCGCGGGCCTGATCTCGAGCGTCTATCTCGAGGTGCAGCACAGAAGCTCGACGGTTGCGGCCGTGGTGAGCGTTGCGGTCCTGATGAGCTCGAGGGTTTTCCACCTCATGTTGTGTGGAGTGCGTCCCGACATGCTCATGACGCTGCTGGCCTTTTGGGCTACGGTGCATTGCGGCGAGTACATGCGGTTCGGATCGCGGAGAAGCCGCAATCTCTTCGCGGTGTTTACCGTAGCAGCCGGGCTCACACATGGGCGGGCGGCCGTTCTGATTCTTCTTCCATTTGCTCTTTTGCCGCTGCGTTCCCGGATTGTGAAATGGAAATGGCTGACGGCAGGAGCGCTCATACTGCTTTCAATGTTTTTGCCACCGTTGTTTCATCAGGCATCACACCTATCTTTACCGACCATGCTGCCTCGCGCATGGGACATCATTCTAAGCAGCGTGTTCCTTCCCGGCTGGCCGTGGACGATTCATGCGAGGGACGGTGTTGCACTTGTTTCCGGCTGGCCCTGGGCGCTTTTTGCCGTGATTGGCGTGTCACTCGCTTTCCGTAAAGGGCCTCAGCAGCAATTCTGGGCAGCCATGTCCGGGGTTATCGTTTGCACTCTGGCTTTCTATATGATGGTCGAGGTTCCAGTGGAGTCTCGATTCATGCTGATATCGACACAGGCGATAGCGGTGCTTGCAAGCGGCGGAGTTTATGTGCTGCTCCAGCGCGTTTCGCCCAGCCGTCAAGCGCTTCGATTGGCGGTGAGCGCCGCGGCAATCGGATGGATGGCCTGGGCCGCAGTTCATGTGGAACCGAAACTGGACCGGGGCTACGGGCAAATGGTCAAGAACGGTCTGCTGAACACCAACGGTATCGTGTTGATTGCCGCAGACGAAGCGAACGAAGGCGGATTGATCGTCGAGGCATCTCTCTCGGACCCCAACCGGGTCCACACTGTGCTGCGTGCCAGCAAAGTCATGGCTAGCAGCACCTGGATGGGCTACTTCAGGCGTCTGTACTTCGCTTCCTCGCCTGAGGTGCTGCACTACCTGGATCATCGGAATGTGTCTCTTGTTCTCGTCCAGCCAGCTTGCACCTATCCCCAGGTGGCTCAACTGCGAGCGGCTCTGGTGGAGGACCCCGCGGATTGGCGTCCGGATTCCGAGACACCCCGGGCGAAAGGAATCGAGATTTATCGCCGGACGCTTGTGGAGGGTGCGCCATCGCATTGAGGTGCATCGCTGTCGTGGTCAGTCCGCTTCCCTGAGAACTGGGCCGCCCTGAGTCCCGTCATCTCGGGCCTACTGAATAATCTTTCCTCAAACCCACAGTTTCAAAGTTGGCCACTGCCCATCGTTCAAGAGCCACAAGCGGGAAATCTTACTCGTGATATCGTATTTTTGAGCACCAACCCCTACGCTCGAAGGAATCGCAGGCGCTCATGATGATTTGACCAAACTACTCACCGATACTGCCACGCCTAGAACGATGGCCCAGATGGTGGGCGGTCCAAACGGCGTGCTCAACCTGCTAAGGTTTAATCGGGGTAATAGACTTGGAAAATTACAATCGCACCAGGTGCGCAATGCACAGATATAGAGTTTCGATAGCTTGTGGGAGTCACTTCAAACCTTCGAGTTCGCCGAGAGGTGGAGGGGGAAGTGCCCCACGATCTCGGCAGTTTGATAAAGCTGCTCGGAATGATCTAGCGTGAAACGCTAAACCGAGGTGTCGGAGATGGGTGTTCCACCAGCGCTGCCGCGGAATTCTAAGCTTATTATCTTCGGCTATCTGCTGCATCTGGCGTTTCCCAGCCTTATTCTGGCGGACATCGTTACTTCGTGGTCGCAGGGAGAGTTTAAGTTCCTTCCGCTGTCTCTCTCCGGAGCGCCAGTCATTATCGCCGCCGGAATCTCGGCACTCTGGCTGTTAGCAGGGCTCGGCCTGCTGTTCGCGGTTCCCAATCGGCAGACCCTTGCGGACAGAGTTGCCTCGCCGCTGCTCGGCGTCTACTCGGTGGCAGTGGCGCTGCTGCTCGTCGAGGCCGCGATTCGTTTGACAGGTCTCGTACCTGCCCCTAACCCGCTGCCGGGGCAGCACCCTGGGAAGTATCTTGTGAAATCAGACCCAGCGATAACTCCCGGCGTAAGCGGATTGAAAACTGTAACGATGAATGATTTGGGACTCCGCGGACATTTGCCGCCGCAGGGCCGTAGGTACAACATCGTGGCGATCGGAGGCAGCACCACGATAGAAATCGTCCTGGACGACTCCGAATCATGGCCCCAGCTGCTGGAAAACGACATGAACGCTTCTCAAAGCACCATCCCGGTTTGGGTCGGGAATGCGGGCAGAAATGGAGCCAACTCAGTCGACCATCTCGTCTTGACGCAATGGCTTCCAGGCGTGGTCCAGTCAAATATGTGGGTCTTCCTCACGGGCATTAACGATTTGCAGGCCAGCCTGGCATTCGAGGGTGCGTCTTCGCAGGCACCTCTCGAAGAGTATGCGGGATTTCAGGGAGATTTGCCTCGCGGAAAATTATTTAGGAGCCGGTATCCGCGTTTTAGACGCTTGAAGCTGTTCGTGGTGATGGAACAGGCAGTTGAGAATGTGTCACAGTTGATGCTTCACCCGGCGATTCCTTACTCGGAGTTCATTGTGGCTAATCGCAAGTTGAGGGCCCAATCAGCAGTCGTTCCCCTCCCGGATCTATCCACGGGGCTGAAAGAATATCGCAGCAGGCTGATTTCCCTCGCGAGCCGGTGCCGGGAAATCAATCAGCGTTGCCTGTTTCTCACTCAGCCAACGATTTGGCGCGACGATTTGGGCCCGGCTGAACAACGCCTTCTTTGGTTCGGCTACGTTGGACACGTCGCCAAACCCAAAGGCTTCGCTTCTGTCGGAGATTTGGCGCGGGCCATGAGTGCCTACAATCAGACCCTGCTGGACGTCTGCCAACAATCAGGCCTGGAATGCTTCGACCTCGCTTCTCACATTCCCAAAACCACTTCGTTCTTTTACGACGATGTCCATTTCAACGAAAACGGGGCCAGGCTCGTGGCGCAGGTGCTCCAGCAGTACCTCCTATCAACCGCCCCCTTTAGGGCCGGCGTAACGAACAACTCGAAGCCCGCTTCTTCCGCCGCCTTGGAAAGCGTCCCGTTCATCAGACCGGACCACCCCTGAAACCTACGGCTATGACCAGAAAGTATCACCTGTTCACGCAGAAGGGCTTCAAAGAGTTCTCCTACTCGAAGTACGGCTACCCGCTGATGCGGGAGACCGTCGCGCGGACGCTGCCCGGCAACTTTCTCTTGTGCGCCGACATTCAGAAGGATGTGCACGAGGAACTCTATGCCGATATAGTTCACTATTCTCCCAAGACGACGGAGATGGTCGCGGGCCGGATGCGACTTAAGGCGACCAGGGTACAGAAGCAAACTTCTTTTGGGCTGCGGCGTCAAGCAAAGCAAAATACGCACGGAGATGCGCTTCCCGGCACCAAGATCGCAAGAACCCGTCATAGCCCTTTTGCCCCAATTCGGCCCGCAAAAAGGGGGAATGGGCAAGGCTGTGAATCGCCGTCAGGAGCTGGTCGTCGGTGCTAAAGACCAACCCACCGCCGCTCTCCTGGATGAGTTCCGGAAGCGCGCCTAAGTCTCTCACAATTACAGGAGTTTTTCTGGCGAAGGCTTCAACACAGGTCATTCCGAAGGTTTCGTAGGTGACAGAAGGAACCAGACATGCGATCGCGTGGTAGTAGAGCGGGCCAAGCTCCTTCTGCGTCACCGGGCCCAGGAACTTGATACGACTATTCCCGGCCGCCATGGCGCGCAGCTCGGATTCGTAGCTTCCGGCGCCCGCCAGCAGCAATTCAAAATCGGGTACTCTGTTCCATAGGGCAATGAGAGTTTGCGGGCCTTTAATCTTTTCGAGCCGCCCGACAAACAGGAAATACGGCGCTTCCTGCGGACGCGGCGCGGGGCTCTGCCAGTCATCGTCAACACGATCGACGAAGTTCGGCAAGACCTCGAACGGCAAGGGGAAGCCCCGATCGGCGTGCATTTGCGCGGTGAACCGGCTGGGGGCCAGAAACTGATCGACGCGTCCAGCCATCTGCTCAAGAAGTCCTGTGTAGCGCCAGAGCTGGGGCGGTTTATTAGCCTGAATCGTGCAGCGCAGGCACTGCGGGCGATCGCACGGCGCGCGGTTGAATTTCCAAAGCACATGGGTCGGGCAAATCAGCCAGTGCTCGTGGGTGGTATAGACCTTGACCGCACGGCTATTCGGGGGCTCGATTGCGAGCACTCCGGGGCCAAAAAGCGAGATGTTATGAAAATGAATCACATCGTAGTTTCGTGACCGCAGCACCTCGCGAATCGGCTTGTATTTGAGCCACGGCTGCCCGGTCTGCTGGCTCAGCAGGGGCGAGAGCGACCCAAATCCGCTGCGTAATCCATGGCGCACGACATTCGGGTGTTCGGGAAACTGCAAAGGCGGATCTGCAGCGTGCAATAGATGGTAGGAATCCACACAATGAATCACATCGACGTGATGACCGCTCTCCGCCAGGGCATGCGACAGCCGATAGATCTGCATTGCATCGCCGCCAAAGCTGTACGGAGGATAGAACGTGGTGATGTGCAGAAAATTGAGGGGTCTGCTCATTTTGAAGCCACCCGATGAATCACGTCCATCATCTGGCGGGCGGCCGCTGGCCAGGTAAGACAGCGTGAAGCAGCCAGCCCGCGTTCGCGCATGTGTGCCCGCAGTTCCTCGCTCGAGAGTACCCGCACCATGGCCTCTTCAATCCCGGCCTCGCCTGGGCCGACATAAATGCCGGCTTCGCCGAGAAGCCCTTCAAGCGGGCTTTCCCTGGTGGCTACTACCGGGCAGCCGCACGCTGCGGCCTCTACGGCGGGCAGGCCGAAGCCCTCCATCAGCGACGGAAGCGCCAGAACGCTGGCCATGTTCATCAGAACTACCACGTCCTGGTCGTCCAAGTAGCCGGTGAAGATGACTCTTTCGCTGAGCCCGAGCGCATCGATTTGGGCCATCAGGGTTCCCACGCAGGTGAGAAACGCGTCGCCCGTTGTGTCGCCAACCATCACGAGCAGCAAGTCCGCGAACTCTTTCCGCGCGGCGATCCGGGAAAACGCCGTGATTAATGCCTCCAGATTCTTGTGCGGGCTGAATCCTCCTACATAGAGGGCCATCCGCCGGGATCCATCGATGCCTAGGCGAGGCAAATTGGGACCCAGCACAGGGTGATCAAGCCTCCGAAAGACGGGATCGGCAGCTTCTCCAACCACGAACAGGTTGCGCGGATTCACTCGAAAGCGTTGAAGAATGCAGGCACGCGAGTATTCCGACACGGTGATCAGCGCGTCGGCCTGCCAATAACCCAGGCGCACCTTGATACCCCAGAAAAGCCGTTCGCGCGCCCCGGGGATGGTGAGTTTGGGATACGTGTCGGCAATGATGTCGTGGACCATAATCAGCTTCCTGGCGGAGCTGAAGACGGGAACGTAGCTGTAGATGGTCGGGAAGAGGACCATGTCGAATTCCGGCGACGACAATGCGCGGCTCATGCGGCTCATGTCGGCTAGCGTCCGGTGGCCGGTAGCGGAAGCGGCGCGAAATGTGGGCACGGCCGCCCGCAGAATCCGCACCTCGCACTCCGGCGGTGTTGGCTCGGCGTCCTCGATCGAATCCAGAAAGAGGATGTAGAGGTTGTCCCGATCCAACTCAGCCAGCGCACGGAGCAAAGCACGGGCGTGCCTTCCGTAACCGCGCCGGTTGTGCCAACAGGTGGCATCGACGGCAATTCGCATGGCTATGATGCCTCCCGCAAGCCGTGCGCAGAAGCTGCTTGCCCCTGCGCTCCCGGCCGATTTTTGTTCTCGTGGAGAATAGTTTACCCGAAGGTTTTTGAACCGCGGGCAATCGCCTCAGCTGCCTGCGAACCCGCTGAGTTCGCCCGGCCGGTCACATAGCCGACCCATTCGCCGCATGACCAGCTCACCGCCAGGGCAAAGGTAAGTGGAAATGCCTTGAGGAATGCGTTCATGGTCCGCCGTTTCTGCCATGCCATCCTGGTCATGCGAGCCATCATCAGGGCGGGGAGGGCAGGCGCGAAGACAGCCCAGAAAGCTCTCTGAGAAAGGCGCGCAAGCCGGGCGCGCGTCGCCGCGTAGGAACGGCCCCAGACAAATCGTTCCCGTAGCACCGAGCTCATCCGGAGCCCCTGACGATGCTGATGGAGCACCGCGGCCGGCGCCAGGATCATTTGCTGACCCCTCGAGCGCAATGCAGCCGTTACAGAAGCTTCATGAAAGATCTCCTGCCAGATGGGCCGGATCGATTCCAGGGCAATTCGCTTGTAGGCTACGTTAGCGTCGCTCACGATGGCGGTTTCGCCTCCCGGCAAGGGATTCTGGTAACGCAGAAAATCGCAGAAGTAGACCGCCCAGTTCAAGGGCCTGTCAATGCCGTTTTCGATTGCGCCGCCCACTGCGGCTGAAGCTCCGGCGTGCGCTTCGAGCAGCCGCGTGCTCCAGTCCGGCGCTACTCTGCCGTGATCTTCTATCAAGGCCACTACCCTTCCCCGCGCCACAGCGATGCCTCGCGCGTGTAACTCGCCGTGGTGCTCCCGGCTCCCGCTCTGTCCGGAGTACGTCTTCAGATCCGTCACCTCAAGAAAGTTCACCTTGGGATACCGCGCCTTCAATGCAGTGATACCCGAGATTCCGGGATAAAACGGAACGATGATGTCGGTTGACCCCGCAAGAGGCTGCCGGCCAAGGGCCTCCAGGCACGGCTCCAGATGAGCTGCATCCGCGTGGCCCGCGGTGTCACTCACAATCGCCACTACTACCGAAAGTAGAGGTTCGCCCATCGCAGCCACCTATTCGACCTTCAGCAGCGCATTGCCTGGACCAGCCAGGTAGCCAACAATTTCGCCGGCCACGTACACAATCATCAACGGCGCCAGCAAGGGCAATGACAGGACGAACTTGACCAAATGGCAGTTTTTCTGCAGAACGCGCACCGCAATGCGCGCCAGCAACAGCAGCGGCAGCAGCGGCGAGGCCGCCAGATACACTGCCTTGGCAAAAACCCCGAGCCCGCGCGTTCCGGCATAGGCGCGGCTGATCCAATACCTTTGCCGCAGATAATAGATGTAATTGTACGGCCCGCACTTATAAACGATCATGCCTGCTGCTGCGTGGAAACGCACGCTATCGGCCAAAAGGCGCGGATACAGGCAGGACTCCCAAAAACCAGCCTTCATCTGCTCGGCATATTCCAGCAGCACTGCGCGGGAGTATGCGCTATTGGCAGTTCCAAGGCCATGCGCGCCCCCCTCCTGCCAGGGAGGCAAACAGTTGTTGTATTCGCAAAAGTACATCACCCAATCGCGCAACCGGGCATAATTGTCTGGCGCGATCGGTCCGCCAACCACTCCGAAATCGCCGCTTGCGAACGCTTTCAAGGCCTGCTCAAGCCAATCGGCAGCGGCCACGCAGTGCTCCTCGATGATCGCGACGATCTCGCTGCTCGAGCTCTCCACTCCATGACGTCGCAGTTCCGGCACGGTCTCCCGTTCGGCACGGTGGATTACACGGACCCAAGGGTACTTGTCCGCAATGCGGGCGGCAAATTCAGCAGTGCCGCAAGCCACAACAGTCACTTCTGCGCTGCAATCGCCTGCCTGCTGCTCCAGCGAATCCAGGCACTTGTCGATGAACGGCGTACCGACGATGGACGCGATGACCACGGAGATTGCGGGATTGTGCGTTGCGGGCATTCAGTTCACTTTAGCAGGGCGCCACCAGCGCGTCACAGGTCCGGCCCAGATGCAGGCAATGGCCAAAACTGTGACGGCATAAGTAGCCAGTACCCACTCCCACGTCACGGGCACTCCAGCTTCGCGCAGGCGCAGCATCCATGGGAGAGCAAATCGTCTGTTCCAAAAAGTCTGCGCAGCCAGCCGAACATCGTTTACATGCGCGCCGGTGAGGACCATGCTCCACATCAGCGAGGCTAGCGCAATTCCCCACTGGACGATTCGCGATAACAGGCGCGGAAAAAGCTGTGCTCCCTGGATGGCAAGCAAAGCCAGAACCGGGACGATCGGAACCAGGTATCGGAAACCGGTCGACGGTTGCAGCCAGGAATACTGGTTCGCGGCGCAGAACAACACCAGCAACAGGCAGTAAATGAGAATGACAAGCATTTCGCGGGAGGGCAGGCGGCGGCGTGCGCGGGTCACAAAAGGCGCCAGACTAGCCAGCAAGAGCGCCGGACAGTATGGAAACAGTCCGAAACGCGGATCGAAGAAATTCGCCCAGAGCAGCGCGGGCGAAGGCCAGCCAAATCCGCGATAGCCGATCGCCGTCACCGCCTTCGGCGTCATGTAGTGCTGCGATGGCAGGTAAGGCGAACCAAACGCCCACTGCTGGTAGATCAACAGTCCTGCGATGCCCGGCGCCATTCCTGCCAGGTACGCGATTGCGCACCTCCACCGTCTTCGGGAGTCTCCGTTGGAGCGCATCCACACATAGAGCGCGGTAACCCCTGCGATCACCACTCCGCTGTAGTCGCACAGCACGGCATACCCGGAAAGTAGTCCCGCCAAACTGGCGCGGGACGGGCCGAGAGGCTTGTCCTCCGGGTCCCACAAGAGCAGAAGCGCAATGAACCCGGCGTCACCGGCCAAGAGGTTGTGGTTCAAATGGCCGGTTCGGAAGAACAGCGGCGTGCCCAGGCCACATAAGAGGGACATGGCGGCGGCTTGCGCTGCAGAGAGTCCCCCCTCCCGTGCTCGCACATAAAGGAAACCGACCGCAAGCGCGGTCACAGGCGCCATCGCCAAAGCGACGGTGATGAACGCCACAAGCAGAAAATAGAACGTCCGCCCTTCCGCGGCCATTCGCACCATGATTGGGTCGTCCTGGCCTTGATAAGGCCGGCGCGGCAGTCGCTGGTTCCATTCGTCCACCCGAATCAGGATGGGCCGCAGCAACAGCAGCGGAACCGCCCCGGTAAGCGAGGCTCCAGGGTTGTTATTGATATAGGCCCCGCCCCGAGGTCCGGAGAAGATGTCCCCTGTCCAGCCAAGGTATCGCTCGACATTGAGGTGACCGCTCTCGACCAGAGCGATGGCCGGGAAATGTTCGCGCACGATCCAGGGCGTCAAGAAAACGGTGTAGAGCACCCAGCAAGTCAGGAAGACCCGAATGGCCCCGGTTCCGCTGCCGCCTTGCGATTCCCTGCCGCGCATTCGAGGGGTGTCACCCATCAGCTCTCCTTGTTTGCTTGAGCCAGGAATCCCGCAGCCTGGCGGACCCTTCCTGGCGGTGAAGCATCGGTCAGAAGGGTGTGGATGGATGTGCAGAAATCCATATTAGCCCACATTTCCATTTTGAGTCGCAATTCTGAAACCTCCGATCGGCGCAATCGTCAATGTTTATAGGGGTGCGAACGCGGTGAAGACGTTAATACCCGATGGGTGAGATACAAAACCAGCCTTTTCAGCTTTTCTTCAATGCCTCTCTCAAGGTCGGTTTCCAAGGTTCTCGCGTCACTTTCGACGGTGGCCTGCTCCTGGTACGCGAACTCGACGAGCTGCTCGGATTCGGTCAATTGATCACGCAGCATCTGACGACTCCCGACCTTCCGGCTGATCGGTTTGGAAAAGATCTGGGATCGAGGCGTCGCTCTCACCTCGCGGTTGCAGAGTTCCGAGACCGAGATACTGGCCGAGAACGGGAACTTTGCCGGGCCGGCGGGCCTCAGCCGGGCATTGATCGCGAAAGCGGAGGCGCAGGATTCAGGGTACCGCACGGTCCTGGACATGGATTCGACGGAGATTCCCGTGTACGCTGCGCAAGAACAGAGCACTTATAACGGTCATTTCGAATCAACCTGTTACCACCCTCTGTTGCTGTTCAACCGGGACGGAGATTGTTTGGCGGCCAAGCTCCGTCCCGGCAATGTTCACAGCGCCGATGGGTGGGAAGAACTTTTGCTGCCCGAGATTGAGCGGCAACAGAAACTGGGCAAGGAAGTGGTGTTTCGCGCCGACGCCGCCTTCGCCAAGCCGGAGGTTTATGAAGCGCTGGAAGAGCGGGGCGTGAAGTACGCCATCCGCATCCCGGCCAACGAGAACCTGGAACGGGATGTGGCGGAACTGCTGCCACGTCCGGTGGGGCGTCCCAGTCACAAGCCGATCGTGTGGTACAAAGGCTTTCTCTACAGAGCCGCCAGTTGGACGACGGCGCGGCGAGTGGTGGCGAAGGTCGAACATCATGCCGGAGAGTTGTTCCCGCGCATCGGGTTCATCGTGACCAATCTGGAGACGCCGAGCCGGGCGGTGGTACGGTTCTACAACAAGCGGGGCACGGCCGAGCAGTGGATCAAAGAGGCGAAGCAAGCGGTAAAGATGACGCGGCTGAGCTGCCACCGTTTCCGGTCGAACGAGGTGCGGCTGTGGCTGAGCATGATCGCCTACAACCTGGGGAACCTGTGGCGGCGGCTGGTGCTGCCGCAGAAAATCGGCAACTGGTCGCTCACCAGCTTGCAGCAGCGGCTGGTGAAAACCGGCGGGCGGCTGGTAAAGCATGCCCGCTACTACTGGCTGCTCCTGGCGGAGAGTCATCTTACGCGGCGGTTGTTTGGCCAGATGCTGCGGCGGATGGAGGGTTTGCCGCTGCCAGCCGGCTAGCCCCGGCAGCAAGGCGAAACCAATCTGGACGACGGAGGAGAGTTGACGGGGGAGGTGTCCGTGAAATGGATTCCAAATCAGGCAAGTCATGGCTTTTGGGCCCGGTTAGAGGACCTGCGGGGACGACAAGGTCTTCGCCGTTGGAACGAAATGCGAAAAAGGTGGTGAGCCGGGCACTCGGGCGTATATTCTGTGGTGGCTGGGCAAGCAAAATGGAAATTCCGGCTGATTCTGCGAAAACTACTCCCATTTGCGTTCCTGATCGTTTCTGTTCCTGCGTTCGCCGCGACGTGCAATATCACTGCGTCCGGCCCGATTCAGCAAGATGGAACCCTTGGCAGCTATCAGCCGTTCGAGGCTGACGTGTACCAGATTCAGGGCACGATTACCGCTGATTATGTGGACGACGACGAAGCTAACAATGGCGTAGTCACGTTCACATCGCCCACCGGCGGCCACACCGTCAAGGTGGGTATGTTCCTGCTGAACGCGGGCGTCAACGGGGCCAACACCTATGCGGTGCGCGTGGCAGCGGGCTACGTTTCAAAGGGTGTCTGGATGCCGGGGACGTGGACTTGGAGCATGTCTTACTCTGACCGCGCTTCCAACACCTGCACAGCTACAGGTTCGGTCACGGTGCAGAACGCCTTCGCGCCTTCGCAGGGATTTCTGCGGCAGTATTCGACCACCAACAACCTCATCACGGATGGCAATGGGAAGCTATTCGTCCCCACCGGGCAGGGCTGGTATAACCCCTATTGGAGTGGCAGCGCCTTCACATACGGATACGCAGGAATCCCCGGCATCGCCTATGTGACTGTGAGCGGAACCGCTGTGACATGGGTCAGCGGAACTCAGTTCACCACGCAGAGCTTGCCAAGCGGCGTCTACAACCAGTTCAGCATTTGTTCAAACCAATCGAACTGCACAATCTACAACAACGTCACCATCAACAGCGCAACCAGCGCGACCCTGCAATCCAGCGGCGGAACGCTGGCCAACCCCACGCTGGCCTATCTCGGTTTTGAGCGCGATGTGAGCGTAGGCAATCACGCCGTCGATTATCAGGCAACGCTGCCCCAGGCCGCACAGTTTTATATGTCCTTCGGGACCAACTTCAGCCGTCTTGCCGGAGATCAGAACGCGATTGTCTGGAACTCTTGGGGAACCTCAACCGGATACAACACCTACAACTGGTCAACTACATACGGCAACAATACGCAGGGCATTCCAGGCGTCGATTTATGGTTTGCTGCCGCGCACGCAGCGGGAATGCACATCATGTGGGGAGGCCCGTGGTACGACACGATGAATGCCAACCCATGCCCGAGTTTTACCTGTACCACCGCTGAGAAGTTGAGCCTCGAAAACTTCTACGCTATGGTTTCGGCGCGGTGGGGCGCGTTCTACGACGTTTTGGAGTTGATGAATGAGGGCACCAACGTCCCGCAGACTTGGGTGGACTATGTGGGCAACGTTCTGACCAATGGTGTCTCCGGCATCGCGGGCGGGAATCCCGCTGATCCCTACGGCCATTTCTTCACGAACTCCTATTTCCCGTCCTACCCGAATGCGTACACGAGCACCTATGGACCGGGTACTTCGACGCCGGATGCTTACCTGAATTTCGTTGACATGCAGCATCAAGATGGACCAGTTGCCACGCCCGTTTATGGCTGGATGAACTTTCTTGCTACAAGTCAGTATGCCGGTTGCCCCAGCGTGACCTATAACCCCAATGGTTATGTACGCCTCGATGGGGAGTCGGCCACCAGCATCGGCGTCACAAATGTATCCCAAACCGCAAACGCTCCGAATATGGAAATGAACAGCCCTCGTATCAATGACGCGGCGCAGGCGTTAAACCAGTGCGGCGTTTCCTACTTCGGCACGTACAGCGAGCAGAATGCGTTCAACTCGGTGACCCCGACCATATACGGCAACTGGTATGCCTACGGGCAGGGCCGGGTGAACCTGCACAACTTCATGACCGGCGTTGATCCTGCCGCCGCGCCCATCACTGTAACATTGGGTGGGGGATGTGGTTCTGGCGCTTGCCTCTATGCCGCGCTCGGCTCGTCGAACCACGTAAGAATTGATCTCAACAGCGCGACAGGCAATGGCACAACGGGAATCCCCAACACGGTGACGAATCCCTCTGTGACGCTGAAGGTGCCCGCCGCGAACATGACGGTGAACTGGATCAATCCTGCGACGGGGGCGAATCTGGCCTCGACCACAACCACATCGGGCACGAAGAAGCTGATCTATACGGGAACTTTCACCTACGATCTTTGGTTGCAACTTGACTACTCCGCACCGCCGAGCCAGTTCTCCGGCCTGCTGACAAGCTCGACGGACCTCACCTGTTTTGGTGTGGCTACTCCCGCTTGCTCGACGTGGCCTGTGCCCGCCATGCCCTCGGCGGGAGGAAGTTACGCTGATCCGACATGGGGTACCACCACCTACCGGCTGGCGAACAACTCCGTCTACAGCGGACAGTTGATTCCAACCTATAGCCGTGTTCAGGGATTCAGTTCTGACAATAAGCACCTGTTTGTATCAGAGACGCCTAACAACAGCTACATTGATCTGTACGACGCCACGCAGACCCCGCCACTGCCATTCCCGCACACCTGCCTCACACGCGAACAATAGGCTCTCAGATAGTCGGGATGATCCTCGGATCGCTTAATTGTACGAGGAAATGCGCACTTAAGTACTAACTTCGCTGATCCCAAAGCCCTGCAGGGAGCCATCGACAGGTATTTAACGAACATGCGGTTGATCCAGGCGGAAGCCAAGGAGTATTGTAAGCGTACGCCGAGTCCCTCTTGACGCGAGGTAGAGTGTGTCATCAGGTGTCCGCTTGTTTTTTGGTGGACACCTGATGAGTGTGTTCAAGCAGCCTGGGAAGAGTCGGTCTGGAGTGAGGCTGT
>Ga0326727_10003893_pt1 | contig 46395 bp, 28 predicted proteins | sample MB2enrmetagenome_FD_207643 | JGI IMG/M metagenome (GOLD analysis project Ga0326727, IMG submission 207643) | Lab enriched peat soil microbial communities from McLean, Ithaca, NY, United States - MB29MY | ecosystem: Environmental > Terrestrial > Soil > Wetlands > Peat | place: USA: New York... | reverse complement strand
GGCGCTGGGAACGGGAGTGGGGTCGGAGCTCCGGAGGCCGCTGGGGATCACGATCATCGGGGGTTTGATTGTCAGCCAGTTGTTGACGCTCTATACGACGCCGGTGGTGTACCTGTTCCTGGACCGGTTGCAATTGCGCTTGGGGCGGTCTCACGCGTTGGAAAGCGGGGGAGCGGCCCCGGTGGGTTCGGAGGCGTAGCGCGAACGTCATGTTCACCGTCACGGTACACCCCAATCCGACCGGCTGCCGGACGCTCGCGCTTGCCGGAAGTGTAAGCGCCGACGCTGTGCCGGAGATTAACCGCCTCATCAAAGACGTACGGCAGGCGCGGAGCCAGGTGGTGCTCGATATGGAAGAAGTGACGTTGATGGACCGTGCGGCCGTGCGCTTCTTCGCCCGACAGCAGAAACGCGGCGTCGCGCTGGTGAACTGCCCGGGATACATTGCACATTGGATTTCACAAGAGACAACTACTCATGAATCTCCGAAGTAATATGTTCGACGGACCTCGCGCAGGCGCCACCCTGGTGCTCGCCGGAATCCTGCTGTTGTCGAGCGGGTGCATGGTTGGCCCGAAGTATCAGCGGCCCGCTGCTCCGGCGCCGTCCACTTACAAGGAACCACCGCCCGCGGGCTGGAAGGAGGCGCAGCCGAATGATGGAGTGCTTCGCGGCAAATGGTGGGAGATATACGGCGACCCACAACTCAATGCCCTCGAAGAGCAGGTCAGCATTTCCAACCAAAATGTGCTGATGGTCGAAGCGCAATACCGAGAGGCGAAGGACGCGGTACGGATTGCCAGAAGCGGCCTATACCCCACTGTCGGCGCTTCACCGTCCATCCTCAGCACGCGGACGCCTTCGAAGTTGGGCGCCAGCACGTCGCCCCAGGGTCTTTATGATCTGCCCTTTGACTTGTCATACACCGCCGATCTCTGGGGGAGCATCCGGCGCACGATTGCAGCGAGTGCCAATGCCGCGCAAGTATCGGCAGCCGATTTGGAGAATGCCCGGTTGACCTACCAGGCGGACCTGGCATCGGACTATTTCCAGCTCCATGGCTTGGATGGTGACGCGGAACTGCTCGCGAGCGCCGTGAAGTCATACGAGGAATTCCTGGTGCTGACCAAAAACCGGTACGCGGGAGGCGTCGCCTCCCTGGGTGACGTGGCGCAGGCGCAGACTCAGCTAGAGACTACGCGCGCGCAGTTAGTCGACGTCGGTGTGCAGCGGGCGCAGTTTGAGCATGCGATCGCGATCCTCACCGGCAAGCCACCGTCGGGCTTTTCCATCCCGCCGGCAACACTGAAAACGCCGCCACCCCCGGTTCCTCTCGGCGTTGCCAGCGCGTTGCTGGAGCGAAGGCCGGATATCGCTGGCGCGGAACGGCAGGTGGCCGCTGCCAACGAGCAGATCGGCATCGCGAAGGCTGCTTTTTATCCTACGCTCACGTTGAGTGCGTCGGCCGGTCTCGAAAGTACAGGCTTCGTCTCGTGGTTCACCTGGCCGAGCCGCTTCTGGTCCGTGGGACCGCAATTGGCGGAGACACTGTTCGATGCGGGCAAGCGCCATGCGCAGGTGTCCCAGGCGGAAGCTGCTTATGATGCGACGGTAGCCAATTACCGCCAGACCGTGCTGACCGCCTTTCAGCAGGTGGAAGATAATCTTGCGGCGCTGCGAGTCCTGGCCGAAGAAGCGGACGTCACGGAGGGGGCGGTGAAAGCTGCCAAGCAGTCATTGGACATATCCACCGATCAATACAAAGGCGGAATCGTGGCCTACTTGCAGGTAATCACGGCGCAGACCGCGTGGCTCCAGGACGAAAAGACAGCCGTCGATCTTCTGACCCGCCGCATGACCGCAAGCGTGCTGCTTATCGAGGCCTTGGGCGGAGGATGGGACGCGACCAAGTTGCCGACCGTTCACGACGTCATGGCGGCGAATAACTGAAGGCTACGAGTCGAGGTGGAGAATGCCGCGGCGGATGGCGATGGTGACGGCCTGTGTGCGGTCGGCGGCTTTGAGTTTGCCGAGGATGGTCTGGATCTGATTTTTTACGGTACCGCTGGCCGTGCCCAGCCGGTCGGCGATTTCCTTGTTGCCCAGACCTTCGGCCACCCACGTCAATACCTCAGTTTCGCGAGGAGTCAGGGCGATCTGGGGGAAGTATTCGCTCAGGCGCTCGGAGACCTCGGGCGGGATGAGCCGCTTACCCGCATGGACCCGGCGGATGGCCCGCAGGATTTCGGTGTGCATCATCTCTTTCAACAGATACCCGCGGACGCCGGCTTCCAGCGCGCGATAAATCTCCTGATCTCCGTCGTAACTGGTGAGGGCAATGATGCGGGCTTCGGGGTATTCCTGGAGGATGATCTTGGCGGCGGAGACCCCGTCTAACTCCGGCATGCGGAGATCTAAAAGGGTGACATCGGGGTGGTGGACGCGAAACTGTTCCACGGCTTCACGGCCGTTGGAAGCTTCGGCCACGAGCCGCGTATCGGCTTCGTTGGCCAGAATCGAAGCGATTCCCTTGCGCACGAGAGGGTGATCGTCGGCGCACAGGACGCGAATGATTGACACTGGCTGCTCTTCCGCCATCTAGGAATCCATCTCCCCGGAGGCTTTGCCAGCCGGCAGCACCACGCGCACCGTGGTTCCCTCGCCCGGCGCGCTATCCAACTGGAGTTGCGCGCCGATTTGCGTAGCCCGTTCTCTCATTCCTGTAAGCCCGTAGTGGCCGGGGGCGCTGCGAACGTGATCTTCCGAGGGCAAGCCCGTGCCATCGTCCCTTATTGATAGACGCACCGCATCCGGTTCCGATTGTAAAGCTACTTCGATGATGCGGGCACCGGAGTGCTTCACAGAGTTGGTGACGGCCTCCTGGGCAATGCGCAGCAGGTTGTACTCGGCTTCCGCGCCCAGGTCCGTGGGCCCTTCATCCAGGTTCAGCCGTAGACGAACATCGCCGGTTTCGGTGATCTGCCGCGCGGCCTGGGCAATGGCGGACGAAAGCCCGGACTTCGGCCCGGTCGAATTGCGGAGGCCCGCTACCGAACGGCGCGCTTCGCGCAGGCAAGTGCCCGCATCCTGAATGATCTCCTCCAAGACTTTGCTCTCGCTGGAGCCCGGCCAACGCGCGGCCAGCGCCTGCATCTGCATGGTGACTCCGGAAAAACCCTGGATCAGGTTATCGTGCAGCTCCCGCGCGATGCGCTTCCTTTCCGCCAGGATGATCCGGAAATGCTCTTTGAGCGCCTGTATCCGGACCTGATAGACGAGCCACGCGGCGAGTGCGGCCGCCAACGCCACAAGCGGCCAAAACCAGGCCCTTTGGTAGTAGAAAGGCGCGAGCGTGAAGGCCACCGTGCCCCCGGCGTCATTGCAGGTTCCGTCTATATTGCACGCCGTAACGTGAAACCGGTACTTGCCGGGCGGCAGATTGGCGTAATAAGCTTCCCGCCGGGTTCCTGCGTCGATCCAGTTCTTATCGAACCCCTCCAGCTTGTGCCGAAACGTAATGCGGCCCGGCAACCGGTAGGCGAGGCCGGTGTAGCGAAACTCGAGATTCTTTTGACCTGGGGGGAGCTGATCGATCTCCGCTGGGGGTTCGCTCTGGCCGTTTACGGTGACCTCTTCGATCACGACTTCGGGGGGCTGCAACTTGCGCAGCAGGCCCTTGGGATCAATAACCAGCAGGCCGCGGATAGTCGAGAACCACAAACTGCCGTCCTGCATCCTCCACGCGGCCGGTTGCACGCCTGCCTTGCATTCAATCGTGCGCAAGACGTCGGTTGGGCTGTAAGGGGTGCTCTGGAAATTGGGGATTTGGCCGGCGGCGAAGCGCAGCAGATCCGAACGATTGACACCGAAGATACCTTTGCTGCACGCCATCCACAGACGGTCCTGGGCGTCGCGGGCGATGCCGTAGACCTCATCATCGAACAATCCGTCTTTGACGCCATACAGGAACAGTCTTCCGTCCTTCCAGAGTCGCAATCCGCTTCCCAGTGTTCCCATCCACAACGAACCGCCGGGATCCTGGTAAAGCGCATCCACATCGCGCACGGAGACTCCATCGGGGGCGAACTCACGCAACCGGCCATTTTCCAGGACGCGCAGGCCACCGCCTTCGGTCGCTACGAAAAGATGCCGTGCGCCGTCTTCGCCGAGGGCGAGGATAGAGAGGCGCATGCCGCCCGGTCCGCCAGCGGGTACGCTCACCCGGCCGTTTTGCAACGTGACGAGACCGGCCGAAGTTCCAATCCAGAGCCGGTTTGCATGATCGCGGAAGAGGCATTGCACGTGGCCGGCGGGCAAGCCACGCGCGGGCGTGAAGGTCTCGGCGACACGGCCATCACGAAGCCTGCTCAGGCCGCCTCCAGTCCCTACCCACAAGTCACCGGTGGCATCCTCGGCGAGCGCGTAGATGGAGTTCGAGACCAGGCCATCCTTGGTGGTGAGGACCGTGAACCGGCGGCCGTCAAAGCGCCCCAGGCCGGCATCCAGAGTGCCAACCCAAACGGTTCCCTGATGGTCCTGAAAAACCGGCCCGGTTTCGTTGCTGGGCAGTCCCTCGCTTGCCGTGAAAGGAATGGCGCGGCCATCCATGAATTGGTTGAGGCCGTGTTTGGTGCCCACCCAAAGGTCGCCTTCCTGGTCTTCATACATCGCGAATACCGTGCTCTGCGATAGGCCCTGGTTCGCGCGGAAGCTCTCGATTTCCCCCTTGCGCATCCGGCTAAAACCGTTCTTGGTGCCGATCCAAAGGCTGCCATCCTGGCTCTGGGCGAGCGAGAAGACCCCGTTGCCGGCTAAGCCATCCTTGACCGTAAAAAGGCGTTCTTGGCCAGCCTGAAGGCGGATGAGGCCATGCGTCGTGCCGACCCAGATCGCGCCGTCGCCGGAGCTGAGCAAGGCGCGAACGCTGCCGAATTCGGGCAAGGATTTCAATGGATGGTTCCGCAGTTGCTTTCCGCTCCAGACACCCAGCCGCGACTGCTCGTCCGCGACCCAAAGTGTTCCGTCACGGGTTTGGGCGGCGGCCAAAATCGCATCGGTGGGAAGGCCTTGCGCTAGTCCATATGCAACGATTCTTTCGCCAGTGATTCGGGCCAAGCCTTGCGAGGTGCAAACCCAAAGGTCGCCGGTTCGGCCTGGCACCAGGCAGTGGACACTATCCGAGGGCAATCCGTCCGCGAAGGAGAAGCGCTTGACGACGCCATCGCGCAACCGGAATAGACCGGCATCGTTGGTGCCGATCCAGAGATTGTGCTGTTGGTCCTCAAGCAGATTCCCGACCCAGGCGTTCTTGAGCGCGGGCACGTTCGGGTTGTCGTATGAAGTGAAGCGCACGCCGTCGAAGCGAACCAGCCCGGTCTGCGTGCCCAGCCATAGGTAACCTTCATGTGTCTGCCAGATCGAGTAAATGGCGGCTTGCGGCAGACCTTGCGTCACCTGCCAAATGCGGTGGATGTATTGCGTGAGGGCGAGAGAAGGATCGAGGGCATAGGTGGGCGCCACAACGGCCAAGGCGCCGCCAAACAAAACCAGCAACCGGAGGACCCGGGCTTGCACATTCTTCACTAACTTTCATTTTACGTCGCTTAACTGACTAGGGGGCTACCCGGCGGCGTGTTACGCTTCATTTTGTGAAATTTCGAAAATACAGCCTTCTTGTTTTGCTCGTTAGTTTCATGGCAGCAGCGGCGCCGCCCCCGGCCAGCGTCGAGGGCAAGAATATCAGGATCGAGTTCGACCCATCGATGCACAGCCGGGTGATCGCCAAGTTTGATGGCAAGGAAATACCGGTTGGCGATTTCGCGGCTTCGGAGTTCATTACGGTGGATGGCAAAGAGGTCAAAGAGTTTGCTCTGGGCCGCCCGTTTTATGATGCAAGGTCGACCGTGCTTACCGGGACCGCGCCTTCGCTGACAAAGCAAATTTCAATCACGCTCGATGGCTCCAACTTTCCCGGTATGGCCTTCGTTGACGTGCAATATACCAATACAGGCACGCATGAGCTGCACGTCAATTCCTGGACCAATAATGCTTACTCAATCAGCGGCCACGAGTTCTGGTCGTACCAGAGCGGCTCGTACGAAAAACGGCCGGACTGGGTGGTGCCGCTGAAGCCCGGGTTCCAGCAAGAGAATTTCATGGGGATGAACGCCAGTGATTATGGCGGCGGCACGCCGGTCTCAGATGTGTGGCGGCGCGATGTGGGCATCGGGGTAGGCCACCTGGAAATGGTGCCCAAGCTGGTTTCGCTGCCGGTAGCCATGCCGGACGCGGAGCATGCCACCGTCGGGGTGACCTACAAGAAAGACCAGGTACTCAAGCCGGGTGAAACGCTGAAGACGTTCCGGACCTTCGTTACCGTGCATCAGGGCGACTACTTCCAGACGCTGGTGGACTACCGTCGCACCATGATGCGGAACGGCGTTAGGTTTAACAAGTCGCCGGAGAGCGCTTTTGGCCCGATCTGGTGCGCCTGGGGATTCGAGCGGCACTTCAAGCCGATCCAGATTGTGAACGCGCTGCCGACGGTGAAGAAGCTGGGATTCGACTGGGTTGGAGTGGATTATGGCTGGGAAACGGTTGACGGAGATTGGTCGCTCGCGCCGGATAAATTTCCGCGGGGCGACGCCGATATGAAGGCGCTGGTGGACAAGATCCACGCCGCTGGCTTCCGGGCGCAACTCTGGTGGCTGCCGTTGGGGACGCGGCCGGAAGCGGAGCTGGCGCGGAAACACCCGGAAATGCTCCTGCTCAACGCGGCCGGCACGAAAGAAAAAATCTCCTTTTTCAATGACTGGTACCTGTGCCCAGCCGACGCCGACGTGATCGCGCACCATCGCAAGCTGGTCGAGAAGATTATCGGCGAGTGGGGTTTCGACGGCCTGAAGCTCGACGGTATGCATATGAACGGCGCGCCGCCTTGCTACAATCCGGCGCACAAACATGCCCGGCCGGAAGATTCTGTTGAGGCGATGCCGCGTTTTTTCCAAATGATTTATGACACGGCGCGGCTCATCAAGCCCGATGTGCTGGTGGAGTGGTGCCCGTGCGGCACTGCGGCCAATTTTTTCACTCTGCCCTATATCAACATGAGTGTGGCTTCGGATCCGGTGAGCTCGATCCAGGTGCGGTCTAAAGGCAAAACACTCAAGGCGCTGCACGGGGACGAGACGGCGTACTTTGGCGATCACGTGGAATTGAGCACGGGCCACGATGATTTTGCCTCGACCATTGGCGTGGGAGGCGTCGTAGGCTCGGAGTTCACATGGCCGCCCAACTCGGCCGGGCGCAATCGCGATGACCTCACGCCCGCCAAAGAGCTGGTTTGGGCGAAGTGGATCGGCATTTACAAAGACAAGATGCTCTCGCGAGGCGAGTATCTCGGGGGGCTTTACGACATCGGCTTCGATCGTCCGGAGGCCCACGCCATCCGCAAGACGGCTGACATGTACTATGCCTTCTACGCCCCGGAGTGGCACGGCAAAGTCGAGTTGCGTGGCTTGGAAAATCGAAGTTATCGCATCACTGACTACGAAAATGGCAAAGATTTTGGAGCCGTGCGCGGCCCGGCGGCTTCGCTCGACGTGTCGTTCAGCAAACATTTACTGCTGGAAGCGAAGGCGGAATAGGCCGAGCGAACAGGCTGATTTGACCCACTCAGTGCGCAAAATGGCTCTTTGTGCGCGGATCGCGTTTGACCTGACTTTGTTAGCGCGTGGCATGTGAAGTGCACTCCCAGCGATTGGAGCCCCTCACATGCTCAACATTCGCCACATCTTATTCCCCGTAGACTTGTCTGAGCGCTGCACTGCTTCGGCTGGCCATGTGGCACGCATGGCCGCGCACTTCCGCGCCAGGGTAACGATGCTGCACGCCGTGCAGTTCGCCCCAAAGTGGTATAGCGAAATTGCGGTGGAGTCCTATGCGGCCGCTCTGGACGCCAAAGAGCTCATGCAGGACTGCCAGGCGGCGCTGGATGGTTACTTGCGGCAGCCGGATGAACTGTGCCACTCGTACCGGATACTCATCGAGGGGGATCCGGCGGAGGTGATCACGGAGTACGCGCGCAAAGAGAAGCCCGATCTCATTATGATGCCGACGCACGGGTGCGGCCCGTTTCGCCGGTTTCTTCTGGGTTCCGTTACCGCCAAGGTTCTTCACGATGTCGAGTGTCCAGTCTGGACCGACGTCCACCGCGAACGCAGTTATGCGCCACAGGGCTGCGGGATGGTGTTATACGCGGTGGACGCGCGCCAGGAAAGTGTGGCGCCACTGCGGTGGGCTGCTGAATACGCGGCCTCGCTGGGCGCACAGTTGAAGCTGGTGCACGTCATCCCGCCGACGGTTTCCAGTCCTGAGCTGCCGGAGGAGGCTGCGTTCCGGCGTTATCTCATGGATTACGCCAGCACGCGGGTTGAGGACCTGAAGCGCCGGGCCGGAACAGACGCCAAGCTCATTATCGAAGTGGGAAAGATCTCAGCCACGGTGCGTGAAGTGGCGCTTCGGGAGGGCGCGGACCTGATCGTGATCGGCCCAGGACGCATTCACGAACCCCTGGGCGGGCTGCGCACCCATGCGTATGCCATCATTCGCGAAGCTCCTTGCCCGGTGGTGCGCGTGTAGCCCGGCGAAGGTCAGCGTTCAAGTTTCCAGCGAGTCCGCGACTCCAACAGTTCTCGGACGAGCCGCGCTGCCACGGAGGTCTGTGCCTCAGCTTCGGGCGTGATCTCGGCTGAGTGAGTGAAGTCTCGCGCGGGCAGGTGGCACAGCCAGGCCTCGCCGTGGAACCCGTAAAGTTGAGTACTCAACAAGACTAAAGCACCGGGGCTCGTCCAATGCGACAGTGGGCTGGTACCTTCCACTTGCCCATCGATCCTCTCCAGTGACGGGTATTCCGCTGCCGGATCGGCATCCAGGAACAGCACCAGTTCGGCGTCCTGCATCTCAGAAGCGATTTCGGGCGCCAGTTGATGCAAGCGAAGAAACACTACACCTGGTGCTGGCTCGAGCAAGTCCGCCACGCGATGCCCCACGCCGTCATCGGCGCGCAGCCGGTTGCCGATGGCGATCACCAAGGCGCGCAACGACATTAGCTCCCTTCGAGAGTAGGCATTCGTCAATCTCTATTATGCTTCCACTCTGTACGCTGCATTACGAAATAGTCTGCTGAAGCCTAGGCGGCCGGGATACGCTGGAAGCATGCCCATCAACCCCGCCGCCGGACGTCCGGCCTCTCCGTCAGATCTTGTCAACGTCCCGCGCCTGGTGACTGCCTACTACGCGCTGCGCCCTGATCCGGGCGTCCCGGAACAGCGAGTCTCTTTCGGCACATCGGGCCATCGTGGCTCCTCTTTTGACGGCGCCTTTAATGAATGGCATATTCTGGCGATCACGCAGGCCATCTGCCTGCATCGCAGGCAAGAGGGAATCGACGGGCCGCTGTTCCTGGGTGCGGATACGCACGCTCTCGCAGAGCCGGCTTTTGCCAGCGCTCTGGAGGTCCTCGCGGCCAACGATATTCCCGTCATGGTGTCTAAGGGGCAGGAATACACGCCGACGCCGGCGATTTCGCTCGCCATTCTGAACTACAACCGGGGAAGAAAGACCGGACTTGCCGACGGAGTCGTCATCACTCCATCGCACAACCCGCCTCGGGATGGCGGGTTTAAGTACAACCCGCCGAACGGCGGGCCTGCCAGCGGCGAGATTACATCGTTCATTGAGTCGAAGGCCAACGAGTTTCTGGTGGGTGGACTCAGCGGAGTCAAACGCATCTTATTCGAGAAGGCTCTTCGCGCTTCCGGCACACACGCGCATGACTTCGTCGCGGAATATGTGCAGGATCTTGGGAACGTGATTGACATGGCCGCGATCCGCAGCGCCGGCCTCAAACTCGGTGTGGATCCCCTCGGGGGCGCAGGAGTGCACTATTGGGGTCCTATTGCCGAACGCTACGGCTTGAACCTCACCGTGGTGAACGATTCGGTCGATCCGACCTTCCGTTTCATGACGCTGGATTGGGATGGCAAAATCCGGATGGACCCCTCGTCTCCCTACGCCATGCGGCGGCTCATCGACCTGAGAGATAAGTTCGACATCGCCACGGCTTGTGATACGGATCACGATCGCCACGGCATCGTGACAAAGAGTGCCGGGCTGCTTCCGCCGAATCATTACCTCTCCGTGTGCATCCATTACTTGTTCAGTAACCGGCCGAAGTGGCGGAAGGATTCGGCTGTGGGTAAGACGGTGGTGAGCAGCAGTATGATCGACCGCGTCGCGCAAAAACTAGGCCGCCGGCTGCATGAGGTACCGGTCGGCTTCAAGTGGTTTGTCAATGGCCTGCTGGACGGCTCGCTGGGCTTCACGGGCGAAGAAAGTGCCGGCGCCTCCTTCCTGAGGTTGGACGGGACGGTGTGGACCACGGACAAAGACGGTTTGATCGCCGCGTTGCTGGCGGCGGAAATCACCGCAAGAGTGGGGCGTGACCCCGGTGAGGTTTACCGGTCACTGACTCAGGAATTCGGCGATCCTGTCTACGACCGCATCGATGCACCGGCCACGGCGCAGCAGAAAGCCGCCCTTCAGAATCTGTCGCCCGAGCACATACGCGCCTCTTCTCTCGCTGGCGAAAAGATCCAAAAAATCCTGACCAAGGCGCCGGGAGACGGTAACGCCATTGGCGGTGTTAAGGTGATCACAGAGGGAGGCTGGTTTGCCGCGCGGCCCTCGGGGACCGAAGAGATCTACAAGCTCTATGCCGAAAGCTTTCGCAATCGCGAGCATCTGGCGCGCATCGAAGCGGAAGCGCAAGCCATCATCGGTGAAGCCTTCGCTGCAGCTTCCAACGCCGCCTGAGGAGCGATCATGAGCGATTCTAATCTCACAAATATTCCTTCCGAGGCACTGGAGGAACTGGCTCTCAATCTCCGTTGGACCTGGACTCGTTCTTCGCACGAGCTGTGGGGGCAGCTTGATCCCGAGCTGTGGGAACTCACCGAGAATCCCTGGGTCGTATTGCGGACTGTCTCGAGGGAGAAACTGCAAACGGCGTGCGCCGACCCAGCTTTCCGCCAAAGAGTGGACGAACTGCTGCGAGAGCAGCGCGAAGAACACCAGTCTCCAGGTTGGTTTCAAAAGACGCATCCGAATGCGAGCCTGACGCTGGTGGCGTACTTCAGCATGGAATACATGTTGAGTGAGGGGCTGCCCATTTATTCCGGAGGCCTTGGGAATGTAGCCGGGGATCAGCTCAAGGCAGCCAGCGATCTCGGAGTGCCGGTGGCGGGCGTGGGTCTGCTTTACCAGCAGGGCTATTTCCGACAGGAGATTGACTCGTCCGGTGCGCAGCAGGCGCTCTACCCATTTAACGATCCCGGTGAGCTGCCCATCACGCCGCTGCGCCAGGCGAATGGCGAATGGGTGCGTCTGCCCATCGCGCTCCCTGGTCTGAAGCTCTGGATTCGTGCCTGGCAGGTTCAAGTAGGCCGGGTGAAGCTTTACCTGCTCGATTCCAACGACCCGGCAAATCCGCCCGCGTATCGAGGCATTACTAGCGAACTTTATGGCGGCGGGCCGGAGCTGCGGCTGAAACAGGAGATCATTCTGGGCATCGCCGGATGGAGGCTCTTGCGCCGGCTGGGTCTGCGTCCCGAAGTGTGCCATCTGAACGAAGGCCACGCAGCGTTTGCGGTGCTGGAGCGGGCCCGTTCCTACATGAAGGACCATAAGCAACCGTTCGACGTGGCTATGGCGGTGACGCGTGCCGGCAATCTTTTCACGACGCACACGCCAGTTGAAGCTGGCTTCGACCGTTTTTCCCCGGAACTGATGGAACAGTACGTCAAACAATATGCCGAGCAATTGCTCGGCATCTCCGTCCACGACCTGCTGGCGATGGGCCGCCGAAATCCCGCCGATGATTCGGAACCCTTCAACATGGCGTACCTCGCCACGCGCGGTAGCGGCGCGGTAAATGGCGTCAGCCGTCTGCATGGGCGAGTTAGCCGCGGAATCTTTCAAGTGCTCTTTCCACGATGGCCGCACCGTGAAGTGCCCGTCAGCCACGTGACCAACGGCGTGCACGTGCCGACATGGGAGTCGCCGGACGCCAGCAAACTGTGGGCGGGCGTATGCGGCGAGGAACGGTGGATGGGAGCGCTCGAATGTATAGAGACGGATTTCCGCAAGCTCACCGATGCGCAGTTGTGGCAGCTTCGCACCAGCGCAACAAAGGCTCTCATCGAGTACACTCGCACACGCTTAGCTCGCCAGCGCGGGACACAGGGTGCGTCCGAACAGGAGATTGCGGAAGCACAGCGTATTTTCGATGTCGACATTCTGACCCTGGGTTTCGCCCGGCGCTTCGCAACCTACAAGCGGCCCAACCTGCTGTTACACGACCCCGAAAGACTCATCCGGATTCTGAACAATCCGCAGCGCCCGGTTCAGTTGATTTTGGCGGGCAAGGCACACCCGCAGGACAGCGGCGGCCAAGCCATGATTAAACAGTGGAACGACTTCATTCGCCGTCCCGAAGTACGGTCTCGTGTTGTATTTCTGAGTGACTACGATATGTTGCTGACTCAGCAACTGGTGCAAGGCGTGGACGTGTGGATCAACACGCCGCGCCGTCCGTGGGAAGCAAGCGGCACGAGCGGCATGAAAGTGCTGGTGAACGGTGGCCTGAACCTATCGGAGCTGGATGGCTGGTGGGTGGAAGCGTATTCACCGGATCTGGGCTGGGCGCTGGGCGACGGGAAGGAGCACGGAGACGATCCCGCCTGGGACCGGGCGGAAGCTGAAGCTCTGTACAATTTGCTTGAGCGCGAAGTGGTTCCCGAATTCTACAAGCGGGATGAGCAGGGCATCGCCCGCGGATGGGTGGCGAGGATGCGGGAAAGCATGGCGCAACTGACCCCGGTTTTCTCAGCCAACCGCGCGGTTCGCGAATACACCGAGGAGCATTACCTGCCGGCAGCTGCCGCATATTGCCAGCGCAGTTCCCAAGATGGTAAGTTCGGCGCCGATTTGCTCGAGTGGCAACGCGCGCTAGCGGCCCATTGGGCCAACATCCGATTCGGCGCCGTCAAAGTCGAGACGCGCGATCAGAACCATTTTTTCGAGGTTCACGTCTATCTGGACGAACTGGATCCCAAAGCCGTGCAGGTGGAACTCTACTCCGATCCGCGCGTCCCCGAAGAGCCGGCGCGGCAAGTCATGACACGCAGCCAACCGCTCGTTGGCTCTGCGAGCGGCTACCTCTATACGGCGACAGTACCGGTGACTCGCCCAGCCGGTGACTACACGCCACGCGTCGTCCCGTTCAAGGACGGAGCGCTCGTGCCGCTCGAAGCCTCACAGATTCTGTGGCAACGTTGAGAGGTGCTTAGAAACCCTCGTGCTGGGAACTCCACCGGATCCCCACGCTGACCGTCGGCTTGTAAAGCTCGCGCTGGTTGTCCCATTGCGGGCTGCCATAATAGAACCCGAAAGCTTCGTTTGTCAGGTTCAGCCCGTAAACAACTACGCTGAAGCCCTTGTTGAGCTGGTAGTTCCCCTGATCGACGTGGAACTTGGTCTAAATTCAGGCCATCAACGCTCGACCGAATTCCAGCGCAACCCTGCGCCGATGGTCCGATTGTAGTATTCGCGCTGCACCGGCCAGATACCGCTGCCGTTGTAGAACCCGAAGACCTCGTTCGTTAAGTTCAGTCCGTAAACCACCGCTTTGAATCCTTTGGGCAGCTGATAGCTGGCCTGCGCGTCTACTTGAAGATGAGCGTACAAGTAGTTGTCACCGTTCGGTCCCGTCAGACCGAGAGGCGCCCCATTCTGGTAGTTGTACGCATAGATCATAGCGCCATTGTAGGCCAACCCCATGCCTACATACAGCCGGCCACGGTAATAGGTGGGTCCTAGGTTCCAGTTATTGGGGGCTTGCCGCAAAAGCGGCGGATTGTCCGTTCGTCCGGGAAGCCCAAACGTGGTGGAGGTCGTCCAGGCATAGTTGCCGGAGAGGCCCAACCCATTCAGCAAGCCAGGCAAGAACGACCATTGCTGCTGATAGGCTATCTCCCAGCCCCACAAGTGCGCGCTGCCGGCGTTTTCCGGCTGATCCTGAATGAAACTTTCCGGAAAGCCCGGGTAGTGCACGTTATCCGTCTGAATGACCGCGTAGGGGTCCCGGATGTCTTTGTAAAAGAAACCCGTGGTAAAAAGACCGAGAGGCTTCAGATACTGCTCGAACATGATGTCATAGTTGTTGGCAAACGCGGCCTTCAAATTCGGATTGCCGATGCTGCTGGTGTTCCGGCCGCCGGTCTCGCTCGCTATGGTTAGCGACAGGTTCGGCGCCAGATCGCCGAATTGCGGACGCGCAATTCCCCTGCCGTACGAGAGCCGAATGGCACTATCGCTCCACAAGCGCATGCGCAGTTCCACGCTGGGTAGAATATCCACGTAAGTGAAGTTCTTCGTCAACCCGGAGATTCCAAGGAAATTCCCTTGATCGTCCTGTGACAACACGGTGCCCCATACGTTTTCGGTCGTGGATTCGAAGCGGACTCCCGTGTTCAACCGAAACCGGCCGAAACCTATGGTGTTCATGATGTACCCGGCGCCGATGCGCTCCACCAGGTTGTAATCCCCGCCGGCGTTGTTTAAGAGTGTCTGGATGGGGTTCACGGTGAAGTCGCCCTGGTTGGCGTGATAGAAATTCATGAGCGAACTGTAACTTATGGCCGGGGGTGGCGTGTAGCTGTTGTTGTAATAGTTGGTCACAGTTTGTTGCAGCGGGAACATGCTTAAGGGCGCCACGGCGGGATTGTTCAGGTTGTACGTGATGTCGCCGTCTTCGGAGAATTGGTGCGAGTTGCGAATTTTGCCGCCGATTTGAAGCGCTCCGGAGTGCCCGTTCCAATTGTATTGCTTGGTGTAGTCAGCGCCGGCCTGCAAATTGACGTGGGGGCTGTAGCTATGATCGACGTCGAACTCCTGAAGCTGATACTGGGTTGTATCGTAGATGTTGACCCCGTTTTGAACAATGAACTTCGGTCGATAAGGATCGCTTCTATCGACGGCGAACTGGACGGCATTGAGCGGAGAATTGGCGCTCGGAAGAAACTGGGCTCCCGAGTATCCGTGTTGGTCCTCGGCCGAGCGGGACGCCGAAACGGTCCAGTTAAAATAGGAGCTACCGAAATTATGCGTACCGCCAGCCACCATGCTTCCGATCACGTCGAGCGGACGCCGGATTTCGGCGTTATACGACATGGTGCCGTCCGGGCCGCCTTGGGTTGGCGATGTTGTGAAGCTGTTGATGGTTGGAGTTATTACCCAGCGGTCGCCGAAGTTATTGAAATGAGAGTAGAGACCGCGGATATAGAGGCTGGAACTGTCCCCTAGCTTGTAATCGACGGCGCCGCTAAAACCATAGCGCGATCGATCGTAAGTGTACAGGCGGATGTCCTCGGTGTTGTACGTCCCGTAATACGGGGCGTTCGCGCTCGGATTGCCGCAATTGCCGGGACTGCATTGGATAGCTTGCGGGTTCGGCTCCACGTCATCGATACCCCGGCCGTTGTAGTCATACGTGCCTCCGAAGATAACTCCCAGCCGTTTCTCTTTCCCGAAGCGCTTGCTCACTGTCCCGCCGAACAGGTCCACGCCGCGTCCGATCTGAATGGGCGTGTACCCGCCTAAGCCAAACAACGAAATCATGGGCTGGTCGCCGGCGGTTTTGGTCCGCAAATTTACCGAGCCGCCGACGCCATCGGCGTCCATGTTGGCTGTTAGCGTCTTGTTGACCTCCACCGACTCCACCAAGTCCGCCCCAATGGTGTCGAGCTTGACCTGGCGCACTCCGGCTTCCGGTGAAGGAACATTGACACCGTCGATGGTTACGTTGTTGTAGTAAGGCTGCGTCCCGCGAATTTGAACGTATTTTCCCTCGCCCTCGTCGCGCTCGAGACTGACGCCGGGAAGGCGTCCGATGGCGTCCGCGACGTTGGCGTTAGGCAGGCTGGTGATGATATCGTATGGCAATACCTGAAGAATATTCTCGGCCGTCCGCTCCCGATTGATGGCCTCCGCTTCGCCATGCACCGGCGCGGCCGTTACGGTGACCGAATCACTCTGGGATGCCACTTCCATCGCGGCTTCCACGTGTGTGGCTTGACCGGCTGTCACGGTCACATTTTTGGAGAAGTCCGCCATTCCGACAAATGAGATCTTCAACGTGTAGCTGCCCGGAGGCAGGTTAGTCATGCTGAATTGACCGGTGTTATCGGATACGGTAGTGGTACCGAGCGGTTGGAGTTCCAAGCGCGCCCCTTGCAGGATCGCCTTGGCGGAATCCGTAACCAACCCCGTTATGCTGCCTTTACGTTCCTGTGCATCAGCCGTCATAAGCCACAGCATGCCGCACAGAGCAGATAGACAAATCGACGTAAGACACCTGCGCATGATAGTTCCCCCGTTCAGCCGGTTTAGTGTACGTTGGGATTCTGCGGACGAAATTTCGTCGCGCGCTATAGGCGAACGCCCCTCTTGGCGTCCGTCAGACTAGCCGAAAGTCAACGACTCAGGAATCGGTAGGCTAACAGAGGAGGATGAAGATAAGGTGACAACAAGAAAACAAATTCGTTAATAGATGATCCTGCGAAACTGTGCCAAACCCAACATTTCATTGACGATATTCATCGTCTATTCATGTTCGGCGCGTCATAATTCCAGGTACCACCGCATGTGAACTGCCCGATATCGGTGGAGCGAGAGTCTCCATTCGCCCCTTGCGCTTTACATTATTTTCAGACTTTGATGCAGCCCGACGCGGTGGTGCTACATTCGGCCCTTGTACGCTGCGTCTAACGAGATTCTGTTGTCCGAGAGAATACTTCCGGTGGCACGTTGCAGCGCCGCCCGTGCTTTCACATACGCGCTCTTGGCAGCCACTTCGGTGGAACGCGCTTGCGCCAGAAGACTTTCGTATTGGATGACGAAGAAGCTGGTGGAGGCACCGACTTCGTATTTGGCCTGCTCGGCCTCCAAGGATTCCTGCTGGAGCAGGCGTGTCTGCACCGCCGCCTCGTAGGAGGATCGGGCGCGGCGCATGGCGATCAGCGCGTCTTCCACTTCCAGCCGCACCTGATTTTGCAACTGCCGGACGCGCACTTCCGACTGGCGGACCTGTAGTTCGTCCCGCGCTACATCGGCTTCGGCCACCCGGTTGCGCAGCGGTAGAGTTACCTGTACGCCGATCTCATAGGTGGGGAACTTGCGAGTGAACAGTTGGTTGAGCACATCGCCGTATCCGCCGGCATAGGGAATGCTGGGAGCCGTTGACAATGGATTGGCGGTGCCGGCCAGGCCATTATTTTGTGCCACGCCGACCAGATCAACCTCAGGCCGAAGCAGATTCCGCGATCCCTCCAGGCCGATCTGCGAGTTTTCGACTTGCAGGCGAGCCTGCCCCAGATCGGGCCGGTTCGCTACTGCGGCTGACAGCACGTCTTGAATCGGCCGGACCTCTTCCTTTTCCGGGATGACTAGCGGGTCGGTCGGAACCACGCGTGCGCCGGCCACCTCTGCATCCTGATTGCCGCGCCGGGTGAGCACCGTCTTGAGGATCGCTTCCTGCTCCTCGAGCAACCCGCGCGAGTTAATCAGATCTTGCCGGGTGGCAAAGACCTGGGCGTTGGCGCGCGTCAATTCCACCGGTGCGAGCGTCCCCTCATCCACCTGGGCTTTGGTGTCGTCATAGAGCTTCTGCGCCAGCGCAACGGCTTCCTCTTTTACCTTCACGTCTTCGCTCAGAGCCACCAGATCGGTGTACAGCCGGATGACGCCGTAGACGGTTTCGATCAATTGCTGTTGAAATAAGAGGCTCGTGATCTTCTGCTGGTTATACGCAATGCGGATGAAGCGCCGGTTGAGGTTCATTCCGAAACCGCGGACCAATGGCTGTGTTACGGTGAGACCCAACGAGGAGGTTGTGAACGGGTTGTAGGAGCTGCTCAACGAGTTCCAGTCTGTGCGGGTGTTGTTGAAAGCCAGGCTGACTTGCGTACCCGTGCTGAAGCTTTGCTGAAAGGCAGCGTCGGCCGTGGTGGTATTGCTGACCAGCGAGTTTGTGTCGTACGAGAAATAGTCGATTTGCGGTGCGGTTTGGTGGGCCCAGTTGACCTGGCCTGTCAGCGTGGGGTCAAACGCCGGCACTGGTGTGCCGGTTGATTGCGGAATAGTGCCCTGCACCGACAAATTGGTCTGCGCCTCCCCCAGCACGCCAAGCTCGAGGGCATTGCTGGCTACCGTACTGCCGGGAGCCACCGAAGTGGAAGTGGCGGCATTCGTGACGAGCGGGCTGAGCGGCCCACCGACGCCCGCCGGGGTCTCAGAAAGCGTGAACAGAACGCCCCGCAACGTGCCTCCCCCTTTGGCGCGCAGCACGTCGGTCTCGGCGATCGGCAGGGTGAAGCGATCGAGTTCGATGTCCAGGTTGTTCTCGATCGCGAGCGCCAGCGCGTCGGAGAGTGAGAGATACAAGTTACCGGCGCGCAGCAGATCGTGAAAGCGCTGCGAGTTTGTGAAATCCGGGCGGGGCCGGTCGGCCGGACCCCGCGGCAGCGATGGCTGTGGAGACCCCGTAGGCGCCGGGTTCTCCGGAACTTGTCCACCGGGCGCGGCCATGCCTTCGCCCGCAGTAACTAGAATCGCAAGAAGAGTGCTCAGAGTGGCTCGAAACATCAGTCTGTCACGTATTTTCTTAGTGTCCCGCAGAAGGGGGCCCACCTCCAAGAACGGAGGAGGCCTGCGCTTTTTCTTTTAGCAGCATGGGGTTCACCTGGACCCCATCGCGAACCGTGTCGCCCGGGTTTACGACCACCCTCTGACCCTCCTGCAAGCCAGCCACGACCTCGATCTGGTCTCCGTAATCCCGCCCCAGCTTGATGCGCTGAAAGTGGACGGACTGGTCATTCCCCACGAGCGCTACTTGCGTACCATCCGGCCGAACGACCAGTGTGTCGCCGGGGATCAGCAGCGGCGGGTTACTACGTGGCGCTGTCAGGCTTACCTGGCAATACGTGCCCGGCAGCAATGTGCCTTCGGAATTGGGGACCTGCACCTCAACGAGCAAGGTGCGGGTGGCGGGGTCCAACGCGTTCGCGGTGCGGGTCACAGCGCCGCGGAACTGCCGGCCGGGAAGGTCTGGAATGCTAAGGATTGCCGGCTGGCCGACCCGCACGGCATCGGCATCCGATTGTGGCACATTGATGTAAGTGCGCAGCATGTTGGTCTGCGCGATTCGATAGAGCAACGTGTTGCTGTTGGTTACCAGCGTGCCAACGTCGATATTCCTCAGCGTGATCACACCACCGAAGGGCGCGCGCACCTTTTCATAGCTCTGCAATTCGGCTAACCTTGCCAGGTTGGCTTCGCCGGCCGACACGTTGCTTCGGGCCGCGGCCACGGCCTTCTGCAGTGACTGCACGCTGGAGGCCTGCGCCTTGAACTGCGTCTGGTATTGGTCATTCTCCTGGCGCGAGACGGCCCCCTTCGCGACCAGATTGTTCCAGCGAGCCGCGGTGACGCGCGCCAGTTCCTCGTTGGCCTTGCCCTGTTCCAGGTTGGCGTTGGCGGCTTCCAGCTCGGATCGCGACTGGTCGACCGAGGCCCGCGCCTGCTGCACCTGCTGGTCAAGCTCTGGAGCTTCGAGTTCCGCCAGAAGCTGGCCCGCTTTGACCCGATCGCCAATGTCCACGTACCGCTTTTTGATGTAACCATCCGCGCGAGCCAGGACCGGGGCCTCGGCCACTGCCTGGATGTTGCCCGGCAGCGTGAGCTCCACTTTGGCCGTAGCCCGCCGCACTGGCGCTACGGTTACCGAGGGCCGCGTCTCCGATGCCGTCTTAGCTTCCGCGATGAGTATGTGCTCGCGCTTCTGGTGCGGGACATAACCCGCGAAGAACGCACCTATTACCGCGATCAGGCCGATAAAGGACACAGCTCCCAGAGTCATGCGCGACGGAGGCGGCGGCGCGGCATGCTGCAACTGGCTTTGCTGCTGTTCCAACTGGCGCTTGAGCTCCTCGATCTCGGCTCGCAAACGCTCTTCCGTGCTGAGTTCTTTTTCCGTCTGGCTCATAGAAAATGTCAGGCTAACTTCAGGATGTCTGCGATGCTCTGTTTCGCCTCCTCCTCAAGCTCCTTTTCATGATCGACTGGCGGCTTGCCCCGTAGCAAGCTGTAGACCAAGGGTACGATAAACAGGGTCGTTACTGTGGCCAGAAGGAGGCCGCCGATCACCGCGCGTCCCAGCGGCGCATTCTGCTCCCCGCCTTCGCCGTATCCGAGCGCCATCGGCAGCATGCCGATGATCATCGCGAGCGCTGTCATGGTGACCGGACGGATGCGCGTGTATCCTGCCGCCAAGGCCGCGGCCCGCTGGCCCATGCCCTCTTTGCGCTGGTCATTGGCGAAAACGACCAGCAGAATACTATTGGCAGTCGCCACGCCGATACTCATGATGCTGCCCATCAGAGACGGCACGCTAAAGGTGGTCTGCGTGACGAATAGCATCCAGACGATCCCCGCCAGCGCTCCCGGCAGCGCCATCAGAATGATGAACGGATCTACCCAAGACTGGAAGTTCACCGCCATCAGCAGATAAACCAGGACTACTGCGAAGATCAGGCCCAGTTCCAGGCGGACAAAGGAGGTCCGCATGGTGTTCACCTGGCCACGCAAGGCCAGGGTCGTCCCGCGGGGCAGCTTCTTAGCCACGTCGTTCATGATCTGTTCCACCGCGCCCCCCACACTGCCCAGGTCGCGCCGGTCCACGTTCGCATACACGTCGAAAACGGGTTGAACGTTGTAATGGTTGACAATCTCAGTGGTAACGCCGCGCTCCAACGAGGCGAGATTGGTCAGCAGTTGCGCTGTCGCTGGCGCCGCGCCGGGGTTTCCGAATGCCTGGGAGGCTTGGCTCGGGGCTGTCCCCACTGAGGAACTGGAGGCGTTCGCCGAGCCGGACAGAGAATAGGGAGTGTTTGTATTCACAGCACTTAAGGCCGGTGTAATCGGCGTGCGCATCATCGCGCTCAGCGAATCCAAGCGGTACTGAGGAGTCTGAACGGCTACGCTATAAGTCACGCCGTTGGCCCAGTTGACCCATTCTGTGGGAGCTACCTGTCCGCTCGATGCGAGCGAGATCAGCAGGCTGTTGCTGACATCCCGCTGGGTCAGCCCCACCAGTCCCGCTTTGTTGCGGTCCACGTTCACCCGGATTTCCGGATAGTTCACCACCTGGTGGATGTGCACATCGGCTGCGCCCGGGACGCGCGCGATGCGGCTTTCCAGTTCGCGGCAGGTACGGTAGCTGACCGCGGCGTCCCTGCCCACCACCTGCACATCGATGGGAGCGGGAAGGCCGAAATTCAGGATCTGGTTCGTAATGTTCGCTGCTTCGAAGAAGATCGTGACGTCTGGAAACTTCTCGTGCAGCCGCTTGCGCAATACGTTTACATACTCGTCGGTGGGACCGTGCTTCTCGCCCTTCAACGAAATCAGGATGTCACCGTCATCACTCCCGATCGTGGTGTTATCCCCGAATGCGAGGTTGAAGCCGCCGAAGGGAATCCCGATATTGTCGATGATCGTATCGATCTCGTCCGGCGGAATCACCTGCCGTATCTCGTTGTCGATATCCGCGAAGATCAGCTCCGTCTTCTCGATGCGTGTGCCAACGGGCGCGCGGGCGTGCAGGCGCAATTGGCCGGAATCCACATTCGGGAAGAAATCCTGGCCGACGAACGGCACCAGGCACAGGGAGCCAACGACGAACAGCGCAAAGATCGTCAACACCCGGCCCCGATGTTCCAGGGCCCAGTCCAGCAAGCCCGTATACGCCATGCGTAGCTGCTCGAAGCGCCGGTTGAACAGATGGTGGATGTGCCAGATGATGCCGCTACCACCCGCCGCTTCGCCATGCTCTCCCAGGAGATACAATTTCAGCTCGGGCTTGAGCAAATAGTGCACCATGTTCGGAATTAGCGTGCGCGAGAGCAGGTACGACGCCAGCATGGCAAACACCACCGCTAGGGCAAGGGGCGTAAACAGGTACTTGGCGGCGCCGGTGAGCAGCAATACCGGCACGAACACGATGCAGATCGCGAGCGTGGAGACGAACGCCGGAGCCGCGATTTGATGCGCCCCGTCGAGCACCGCCTGCACCAGGGGTTTCTTCATCGCCATGTTGCGGTGTGTGTTTTCGATCTCGACTGTTGCGTCGTCCACCAGGATGCCGACCGCCAGCGCCATGCCACCCAGCGTCATCACGTTAATGGTGTGGCCCATCAGGTCGAGAACGACCAGCGACGTCAGAATGGAGAGCGGAATTGAGATGCAGACGATGATCGTGCTGCGCCAGCTTCCCAGGAACAGTAGGATCATCATGCCCGTGAGGAAAGCCGCTATTAAGGCTTCGCGCACCACGCCCGAAATCGTTGCGCGCACGAACAGCGACTGATCGAAGAACTGCCGCACGTTCAACTCGGGAGGCAGTCCCGCCAGGATCTTGGGTAGCGTTGCCTTGACTTTTTGCACGATGTCCAGCGTCGACGCTTGCCCGTTGCGCAGAACCGTCAGAAGGGCGCCGCGCGTTCCGTTGGTCCGGACGATGCTCGTCTGCACCGCATAGCCGTCCCGCACCTGGGCTACGTCCCTCATGTACACGGTCGCGCCGTTGACAACTTTGACCGGCAGATCGTTCAACTGGTCGAGGATCACCGGGCTGTTGTTCAGCTTCACCTGGTAATCGATGTCGCCGATTTTGGCGTCGCCTGCCGGCAGGATCAGGCTTTGCTGCGCGAACGCGTTGGAGATATCCGTTGGCGAAAGTTGCTTGGCGTAGAGTGCCTCGGGATTGAGGTCTACCATCACCTCGCGGAATTTGCCGCCGTATGGCAGCGGCACGGAGGCGCCCTGCACAGTGGCGAGCTGGGTACGGATGAAGTTCAAACCCAGGTCGAAAATCTGCTGCTCGCTGAGTGTCTTGCTCTCGAGGCCCAGTTGCAGAACCGGCACACTGGAGGCGTCGTATTTGATGATGTTGGGCGGAAAGGTTCCCGGCGGGAAAATGCGCAGCAGCGTCTGGCAGATGGCCGTCACCTGCGCCATCGCCATTTCCACTTTCACATTGGGCTGGAAGTAGACGCGCGTGACGGAAACGCCGCTATAAGCCTGCGTCTCGATATGCTCGATATCGTTGACCGTCGTCGTCATCGAGCGCTCGAAGATGGTGTCGATGCGCTTTTCCATCTCATCCGGCGACATGCCCGAGTAGCTCCAGATCACGCTGATTACGGGGATGTCGATGTAAGGAAAAATATCCACCGGCATGGTGACCATGGCAACCCCACCGAGGATCGCAATGAGCACCGCCATCACCACGAAGGTGTAGGGCCGGCGAAGAGCTAGTCGGACAATCCACATATTCGATATATTCGATCAAGAACTCCAGCCCTATCAGTGTTTTAACCTGGGCATAACCTGATTGGTGCGGGCTGGGTTTAATGCCTATTATCGACCAATCGGTTTCTTCTTTGATGACCCTAATGGGCTATTGGTCGCCAGCTATTTGGCATATCCGGCCGTAGGACGGAAGGCGAGCCAGATCACTCGCCGAGTTTGCCCCGGATGACCACAACCGACGCCTTCGGCAGTTCGAACAGCGTCTGTGAATCCGCGTGGATCGTAGACGTCACCGGCGGGCCATCGGGATCGGCCCAACTGTTCACGCCATCGGCGTGCCACTGATATTGCGCGGCGCCGAAAGTGACCTGAGTCAACGGCCCGGAGAACTGGCGATCGCTTTTGGCGCCGGAGTCCTGGAATGCAACGCGCACCCGATGCGGGCTATCGTGGTCTTTGTTCACGATCAGCAGTGACCATTGACCATCCGGGCGCCGCACCGCGTATGCTGTTACCAGCGTGTTGGCCTCCGCGTCGTGCACATCGCTCGATACGCGGAACACGCGATGGATTGCGTCCACCGGCTGCACCCATTCGCGCGTGATGAGCTGGCTCGCGAAGTACTGTGACAATCGGTCTTTCATGCGATATTCCCGGTCGGTGTTGATGAAGCTGAACGTGCCGCCGCCGCCGTCACACCCGCGTCCCATCGGCTCCGGAATGTAGTGAAAAAAGTAGCTGGCGGTTCCGCCTGCCGTCAAAAAGGCCCCTTCAAAGTCCGCCAGCCACAGCGCGCCCATGATGTCCAGGAATATTCCGCCATCACGCGACGACATGTTTCCCTCGGTCATCAACAGCGGGACATCTGCTGGCAGGCCATCATTTCTCCACACCTCCATAATGTGGGTGATCAGCCCGGCTTCCTTGTACAGCACCGGCCATTTCGATTGGCATGGGTATGGATAATGTTCGAAGGACATGAAAGCCAGATCGCTCAGCCGCCCGTGCGCTTTCAAGTAATCCAGGAAACGGCCCAGCCAGGAAACGCGGCCGTCGGCGGTCGGCGCCACTTCGATGTCTTCGTTCTCGCCCTCGAAAACCGGCCCGCCCAGTTTCAACGTCGGATCAATCTTGTGAATGGCCGTGGCAAACTGCAAGTAAAGAGCCGCGTAGTCTTCCGGAACCATGCGCTGGCCATCCGGCTCCTCGCCCATCTCTACGTAGGAAATCGGGTAGCCACGCTTCTCGATGTATGCGATCTCCGCCGCCGCATCTTCCGGCGTGCTGTACAGCATTGCAATGGGAATCATGGCTGGGAGGCCGCGCGTAATGCCGCTCGTATAGAAGAAATCGAACCCGACCTGCTCTCCGCCCTTTTCATTGATGTCGGAAGACTCGTGCCAGGGATCGACCGACGAGCAAATCGTGTGGCTCTGCGCACCGCCGGCCGCATGCTTCACGAGATCTTCGAATCCGCCATCCGCTGTGACATTGCCAATATACAGTTCGCGAATGGCATATCCCACGCAGTTGCGGCGGTCCGCCGACCCATGCGTGTCGCAAGTATTGGAAGACTCTGTCATCCAGATGCGAATGTACCTGGCGGACACGGGGAACGCGGTCAGCCGGAGCGTCGCTTCGCCGCCTTTTCCATCGTCCACCGCGCCTGCCGGGAAAGTTTGCCAGATGCCCTTCGTCGCATTTCTCCGTGGATTGTCTTCGCCGGCCGCCCAGAATTGCACCCGATAACTCTTTGCATACGGTTCGGCCCAAGCAATCCGTACCGCACTCAGTTTCTGCAAGCTGCCCAGGTCCACCATCACCCACTGCGCCAGCAGCGAATCGTCCTCGTCCGTGAAGGCGCGGGTCAGGTAAGGATTGCTTTTCCAGTACGTGGTCGCGTCGCCGTCCGTCAGGCGGGAGTAATTCCGCGAGTCGGTTCCACCTCTGGTCGAACCCCGATGCGGCAGCGTGTATCCGAAAGAATGCCGCAGTGTCTCGCTCGGCGTCGCGTTCCCAACGAAGTAACCTCGCCCTGCCGGGTCACTCCAGGTCCCTTGTGGATTCCAATGCCAGGCTTCCGCGGCAAGTTCCGTATTCTGGCGGTAGGTCACGGTCTGCCAGCCCGCCGACAGAATCTCCTTGAGCCTGGGCTCCACGAGCATCTTGTCCGCCAGACCAACGCCGATCCTGTCCACGCCCGCGCCCAGCCCGCGTACAGGGCTGAAGGAATTCACCTCGTGCGCCGAATCGACGATCAGGTTTTGTGCCGTCAGTGTTCCAGCCAGCAAAACCGGCAGCAGAAACGTTCCACGGAGAATCATCGTGGATTACTCTATCACGGCAACCCGAACGCGATGATGTTCGATCCCACCGACACGCCCACGTACTGCTTCCCATCCACCGCATAAGTCATGGGCGAGGAATGCCAGGATTCGTTGGTGTGGAAATGCCAGAGCGATTTCCCCGTCTTCGCGTCCACCGCGGCAAATGCTCCGCTATCGTCGCCGAAGAACACCAAACCGCCGGCTGTGGTTAGCACGCCCGCAAGGCCGAAGCCCGATGCGAGCTGTGGAACCTCCCACGCAATCTTCCCCGTTTGCAGGTCGATCGCGCGCAGGAACTTCTCACTGGTCTCGCCTGGAACGTGGCGCGTGCCACCACCGTAAAAGGATTTCCCAGGCTCCCACCACGCGGAAGACTTCGTGTAGATGGCGCAAGATTCGAAGGCCAGCACGTAAAACAAGCCCGTGGCTGGATTGTAGGCGCTGGAATTCCAGTTCGTAGCCCCGATCACTGACGGGCACACTTTCGTTCCTTGCAGGCTCGGCTCCGACCCGGACAGAACTTGTGGGCGCCCCTTCGCATCCAGCCCGCTGGCCCAGGTCAGTTTGTGGATGAACGGCTGTCCGAGCAGAAACTCGCCGGTCACGCGGTCCAGCACATAAAAGAATCCGTTGCGGTCCGCCTGCGCCAGCAGTTTTCGCGGCCGGCCCTGAAACTCGGCGTCGATCAGCATGGGTGTTTCGGCGGCGTCCCAATCGTGCAAATCGTGCGGCGTGAATTGAAAATACCAGCGCAGCTTCCCGGTCTGCGCCTCGAGCGCCACTACGGAGCTCGAGTACAGATTGTCGCCCTTGCGCTCGTCACCGTTGTAATCCGGGCAGGGATTACCCGTCGGCCAGTACACCAGACCCGTTGAAGGGTCGTACGTGCCAGTGAGCCATCCCGTCACGCACCCGTGTTCGATGGCCCGCCCCACCCAGGTCTCCGATCCCGGCTCGCCCGGCGCGGGCATGGTCCAGAACTGCCAAACGCGCTGCCCCGTTTCCGCGCTGAACGCAGCCACAAAACCTCGTGCGCCCTCGTCTCCGCCAGAAGTCCCGGAAATCACGAGATCGTTCACCACTAACGGCGCTGAGGTCGCGCCATAACCCTTGCGGAAGTCGGCCATCTCCGTGTCCCAAAGCAGGTGGCCAGTAGTGCGATCGAGCGCGATCAGGTGCGCATTGTCGGTGGCGATGAACACCCTGCCGCCCAGCACCGCTACGCCGCGATTGATGCCCGACTCCGCATCGCCAATCACGCCCTTCGTTAACGGGCGCCCGTAATGCCAGATTTGCCGCCCCGAGCGCGCGTCCAGCGCGTACACTTCGTTCGCCGCGGTTACGTACATCACGCCGTCCACAACCACCGGCGTCACCTCCAGCCGCTTTGAGTTGCCGATGGGGAAAATCCATTTGGCTGCCAGGTGCGCAACATTGTCCGCATTAATCTCGTTGAGCGGGCTGTAGCGGTTGCCGCTCAGATGTCCGTGATAGCTGGGCCATTCGCCGGGTTTCGGATCTACGATCGCTGCAAACAGCGCCTCGCTTGCCGAACTCGGCTTGCCCGCAAGCGTCGCATCAGGCGAGTCGTCCAGTGCAAGCCGGCTGAGAAAGGCAACCAGATCGCGCATTTCCTCGTCCGTCGCTTTCACCGCCGGCATCAGTGGCGCTGGTTCTCGTGTCTCGTCCGCAATCTGCTCCCGTTTGAGCAGATGCAAACCTCCGTCGAGCGTCTGTAACTGCAAATCGAAGTTGCTTTCGTTCTTCACCAGGCCTCGAAATGTCGCGCCGTCACGCAAACGCACCGAAACCAGACGGTACCCCGTTGTCTGTAGCGCCGCTGGATTTCGCAGCGCCTGCGTGATCTGCGCCAGCCTCAGCTCGCGGCCCAGGTTCGAGAGGTCAGGCCCCAGATTCCCTCCGCGGCCCTTCACCATGTGGCAACTCGAACAGTCTCCCTTTCCGAAGAAGAAGCGCTCACCCGCCGCGACGTCTCCCGGTGCGGGATGATCGGCTGCCGGAGCACGCAACGAATTGACGAACCCTACTACCGAGTCAATCTCTGCCTGCGGGAGCGGAAAAGCGGGCATGCCGGAATCCTGGATCCCGTTCTTAATCACATCCGTAAGGTCCCGCCCGGACCTTCGTCCGAATCGCCGCATGTCTACGATGTTGGGGCCGTACTCGCCCCCGCCGCCATCCACGCCGTGGCAGCCGGCACAGAGCGAGGCAAATTGCTTCTTACCCGCCGCGATATCTTGCGCGTTTCCCGGCGCCAGCAGGAGCGCCGCCACAAACAGAACCAGAGCGATTTTCATTCGGTGTTGATCAGAGTCCAGCTCAGGCCTGCCTGCGGGGGCCTCCAAACGTATGTCTGGTCGCGGTCCATTTCGCTTTCAGATATTCGTCCATGTCGAGGTCGCCGGACATGCTGTCTCCGCTGACTGTGCCGGAAAACTTGAAATTCAGTGCCGCCCCGTGCTGCTCGCCGATTCGGCTGGTCATTTGAACCGAATTCCCGCTGATCTCGCCCGACAATTCCCGCGGAATGTAGTCGCCTTGATGCGTCCCCACAATGCGCGCGCCATCCTGCTTGAGGAACAGAGTGTGCGTCGAACTGCCCGCGGCAAAGTCAATGTGAACGTCCCACTCCCCGCTCAAATCCGATAGGGCTGGCTTGGTTTCCTTCACCAGCTTCGTCTTCGGCGCGGCCGAAATAACCTCGTGGAGCCGGTCCGCCACCACTCTCTCGTCTCCCGGCTGCATCATATAAGCCAGGATGCTCACGCCAGTTTCCGTCGGAGACGCGCTCGCATTTCGGCCATAACCCCCTGACCCCGCCAGCGTGATCCGCGGCTCTGTCGTAAAGAGCGTATGTGACACTTGCTCGGCGCTGATGCCGATCTTATCCGTGTCCCAGCGAATCGAGAGCCCCGGACTGTGATTACTCAACCCGCTTGGCTCGCGCACCGTCGCCTTCACGCCGTCGATCGCCGACACGCGCTGGGAAATGTGCTCCATCCACGACATCCATTGCTTGTACTCCGCCTCATGGTCGCGCTTCACCCACATCTCAACGGCCATCAACATTCCCATGGCTTCTTCCTTGCCGACCTTCATGCTCCGCCCGTAGCCATGGTGCGGCGCGCTGTGAACCCATGCTGCCTGAATCAAGTCCTTGCGGCCCAGCAGCAGCCCGGCACACTGCGGCCCGCGAATGCATTTGCCGCCGCTGTAGCCCACAAGCGTCGCGCCGCGCTGCAAGTGAACATTCGGAATAGTGAGCATTTCCGCCGCCGCGTCCACTAGCACCGGAACGTTCCTCTGCTTCGCGAGCCGAATGATGTCGTCGTAGCTAGGCTGCCCACTGGCGACCTCCGCCAAAACATACACCATCGCCACGCGCGGTCCAAGTGCAGCTTCCAGTTCTTCCGTAGTCCCCACTTCGACGATCCGGACGCCAACCGATCGCACCGCGGCATCGTAGACATTGCGCGAATGCTTCGGGATGACCACTTCATCTTTGGGGAATCCGGTCAAATCCGGAATCCTGACATGGCGATCCGGATTCCCGCCCGCCACGCAAGCCGCCGTCGCGTGTGCCAGCCCTGCGGCGCAGCCCGACGTCACCACACCAAATTCCGATCCCGTCAGTTCCGCCAGCCGCGCGCCAATCGCAGCCATCATCTCGTCCAACTGCACGTAGTGCTGCGCGGCGGCTTCCTTGGCTGCACGCACCTCGGGCAGCTCCAGCGATCCCCCCACCACCGTAAAAGTGCCGCGGCAATTGATGATCGGCCGTACACCTACCGATTCGTAGATATCCGGACCCACCTTGAGCCCCGGTGAGACAGACGCCGGTGCCGCTTTGGTATTGCCCAACCATGCAGGCAGCGTCAGTAGACCACCCGTACGAAATAAATCACGCCGGCTTACTGTGCCCAGGTAGTGCTCGAAAAGATTCGCAAATGAATTCGGCATGAATGCCTCCAATTCTCAACGATTGGCCTGTGCGGTTTCCTGATTCCCCGCCAGAGTTGGTTCCACGTTCCAGCCATCCACTTCCACAACCGGGTTCCTGCCGTCTCGCGCGTTGTACGTCGCGGTCACCTCGCGGCTTTCCCCGGGCAGCAGCGGAAAATAGTTATCCTGCCAGAGAACCGGCAGAACCTCATCACCATTCGGCCCCTTTTTCACCTTCAGGTGAACGGCAGCAATCGACTTACTCGTATTGCGCAACGTGGCCGTCGTGACACCCTCCGATGCCCGCACTTCCGATTTCGCCGCCACCTTCACGCCCGCGAGCGGCAGCCCGTTCAGCGCTTTGAAATCGGCAAAACTCTTCGTCGCCGTGTGATACCAGTCGGTCTTGTCCCAATCGAGTGTCTCCGGCTTGGTCGAGAGCCAATAGAAATTGCGGCTCACCGTGTTCCCGGAGGGTTCCTCAAGCGTAAGACTCACGAAGTAAGTGGAGCTCAATCCGTCGATCTCCGGAAGGGCGAGCACGGGCGTACTGCTGTCCGGTCCCGCATCGAGCGTCGCTTGTTTGGAAAACTTCTCCGCCATGTTGATGTTGTAAATTTTCACCCCGACCTTCAGGTTGGCGAACGCCTTGTAATACGAATTGACCACTACGATCGACTGATCGTCGTTCGAGTATTGGACGTGCAGCGGTTCGCAGGCCTTCTTGGCCCCGAAGTAGGAACCGCCCGGGCGTAGGTACCAGTCGTACAAGTGCCAGATCATCCCCGGCCACGCGTTATTCAACATCCACTGAATCACCCCTGTAGCCGTGTACTTGTTGCGGCCATAGGCTTCGAACATGGCGCGGTGGCTCTCGTAAGCCATCACCTGCGATTTTCGGGAAAAATCCTCCAGGGACACCGGGGCCCCGTAGCGCGCGTCCAACGCTTCCGTGAATACCTTAATATTGCGGAACGCTCCACCGCCCGCGTGATAATCCCACCACGAATCAATCGGCCAGAGGTGATCTTCCGGCAGCATGCGCCGCAGGCTCTCTAGCGGCGGTGGCGCAGGCCCCGGGCCGGTCTCTGTGTTGAAGCCGTACGCGCCGCCGTTCTTAGTATCCAGATACCAGTACACGGGCGCCACGTATTCGTACGGACCCAGCATCTTGACGCCGGTCTTCCCGGTGACGCTCGTGGGCTTGTCCGTAGCGGAGGATTGGTGCGGATTCGGCCAGTCGGTCTCTTCGAGAATTTTGAGATACATGTTCTCGATCTTGGGCGGAGGTGGGTTGTCGCTGCCGTACATCCAGTCGAACACCGAGGGGTGCCGCTCAATCCGCCGGATCTGGTCGCGCAATGATTCCGCGGCGATCCGCTCGTCTTCGTCATCCCAGGTGCCCCACCGCTCCCAGTGGTCGCAGCAGCACCAGCCCGCCATCACCAGGATGCCGTAGCGGTCGCACAATTCCAGGAAATGGTCGTCCTCAATCTTACCCTCCAGGCGCACCGTGTTGAGATTCATGTCGCGAACATACTTCAGCTCGTTTTCCTGCCGCTCGGGCGAGGCGCGCAGCATCATATCGAACGTATATCCCGCGCCGCGAATCAGAATGTTTTTTCCGTTGATACGAAACAGCAGGTGGCCTTTGTCGTCCACCTGCGCAGTCACTTCCCGGATCCCGAACTGGATGTGCGATGCATCAGAAACCTGGCCGCCAGTCTCAAACTGCAAGTCGAGCGGATAAAGATCCTGGCCTCCCACCTGTGCCGGCCACCAAAGCTTGGCGTTCGCCATCTTCAGTTGCGCGAATTTGTCGGGAGTGAAGCGAACCACTCGTGTCTCGTGCGGCCCAAGCTGCACCGGTTGCGAGAACTCAATGCCCTCAATCTTGCCCTTTAGTACGCCATTGACGTTCGCGCCGGTCGCGTTCTTCAACTGCGCCGTCACGGTGAGCTGCGCCGAATCCACGGACAGCACATTGAGATGCGTGATTACATTCGGAAAACGAATCGCAACCGGCCCCGTAGCGCTGATGTAAACGTCTCGCCAGATCCCCATGTCCTTGTCCGGCGGCATCGGATTCCAATCCACGAACGTAATCGCCAGGTCATGCGGGTCCGGTGGGAACACTTCGATCACGAGCGAGTTCTTGCCGCCCGGTTGCGCGGCAGCCGTTACGTCGAATTCGAACAGCCGCCATGCGCCTGCCATCTTGTCGGCCGCCGCGATCTGCTTTCCGTTCATCCACACGTTGGCCCGGAAATTAATACCGTCGAAGCCCAGCCAAATCGTTTTGCCGCGATACTCGGCGGGAAGCTGAAAATCCGTGCGATACCACCAGGAATGGCGGAACGGGCTGTCTGGCGGCATCTGCGCACCCGAGAAGTTAGTCGAGATGGGATAAGACGTGCCGGAGATAGACCGCAGGTTCATCCCGAAATATGGATCGGGGTAAACCCGGGCCGCTACCAGGGCGCTCACCACGGTAGAAGGGAGCGTGGCACGGTACCAGTTCCGCGTGTTGATGTCCGGCGTAGAAAGCACCGCGCCGGACTCGTGCACATCCGCCGACGAGCGGATCGCCCAACCCTGGCGGAGCAGCATTCGAGTGCCTGGTTCCTCCTCCGCCGCGGAGACCATTACCGAAACACTCAGTAAAATGGCAAATCGCTTGATGGACATAAGGCAGCCTGTAGCATTCTATCGCTTAAATTCCACTACCAAAACCTCGAACGGCAGCAAGCTGAAGTTCTCCTCCCGGTGCTTGGCGCCGCCGCCCATGCGCACATCGCCCGCTGCGCCTTGCGCGACCTGCACATTCCCGTCGGGTGTTGTCACTTTTACGTTCGCGTCCGTGAGGGAAACCATCACGCGGTTGAGAATATGTTCGTGCACGGGCCCTGCCTCGCGCGGTCCGTAGTGCGCCCGCAACACGCGAACTTGCGGATTCTCGAATTCCACCTTGTAATGATCCGGCGCAACCCGCACCGGATCCAGATCGTTCGCCGGCATCGTGCCGGGTCCATTCTTTAACTCCACCTCTACGATCCGGTAAGTGGTCCCGCCCACGTTCTCGGCTGTATGTCGCCCTCCCGCCGCGCTCCAACTCACGTCACCCGCCTTCCATCGCACCTCCTCCACGTGACCCTCGGCGTCGGTCAACGCCTCGTGACCGTCATCGAGATAAATCAGCACGCGATTCGTTTTATGCTCGTGTAGCGCACTCCTTTGCCCCGGCGAAGTCACCACTTCAATCACCCGTGCCTCCGGCGTATCGAACTTCACCTCTTGCGCTACCAGCGGTGCAGCCGCAACCACCAACGTCACCCAGACACTGATTTGCATGCGTTCATAATGGCACGATCAGAATCGCGCATGCAGCCGCCGGCCATATACCCCAAGAATCACTGCACAAACTCCCGCACCTACCCATCCCACCACCGCCTCCGGTAAATCGGGATAGATGACCTTATCCAGGTAATGAACCAGAAACCCCTGGTGGTACGCCGTAGTGCCGGACTGGCCTTCGAGCCACTGTTCCAGAATCGTGAGCGGACATGGCCACGGACCCAATTCGGCCACAACACCCCACACCAGTGAAGCGATGTGTATCCCCGTCAGCACCGGCCTGCCCCGCGTGAACAGCCACCCCAGCAGAATCCACGCGATCCAGAGTAAGTGGAACGCTAAGACAGCGGCCTCGAGCGCGCTGTACATAAGGCGCTGCTCTCAATACCTCCAGCTCTTGACGTCCGCTCCCTTCGGTGCCGTCTTCAACATCCACGCCTCCATCTGCGGCATGAAACGCTGATTGATAGTCAAGCGCGAAATCTTCACAGGCACCGAAGCATCGCCTCCGTAGCAATGCGGCTGGTCAGGGCCGTAATCAAAATCGCCCCCGTAATAAGGACCACGTCCGGGTTCCTTGGTACTTTCGAGAAAGTTCTCGAGTAAGTGTACCGCCCGATCCAAATAGTAAGTGTCGCGTGTCCCCACCTTAATATGTAACTTGCCGATTAACTTCGGTCCTAACGTCTTCCAGTCGCGTTCCATGATATAGCGCAGATCGTAGTGTTCCTTCCAGTACGCCGCCACTTCATGGTCGATCGCTCCCGTGCGCTTATCGAAAATCGCCTTTGGATATCCGTCCTCGCCCAGCGGGCTGTACACTGCCTGCCAGGCGTCCAACTGCTCCGTCGAGCGCCCGTGGCTGCCCAGCGTTGTCTCCATACGCGCATCGTCATGAAAGGTGGAAACCAGCATCCCATCGTTCTCTCGCGTGGAAGGCCGCGGCACCATCTTCCACTGGCTGTCCATCCAGTACACACTTTTGTCTTTGTATAGGTCCACGGTCTGGTACGCCCGGAAATCCACTGGGTCGGGACAATTGCACCAGGCCCCGTTGAATACGTCCGGATAAAATACCTGCTGCGCGAGCGCCTCCCATCCTCCCGTCGATCCCCCATATAGCACCCGCGCCCATGGTTCACCGATCGCCCGGTACTTCTTTTCCACGTACGGCATGAACTCTTGAACAATCGCGTCGCCATAGGGCCCTATATTCGCCGAATTCACCGCATACGAATCGTCATAGTAAGGATTCGCGTGCTGGATGCTCACGATAAGCATTCGCGGCAACCGTCCCGCCGTCCAATCCTGATAAAACTTATAACTGTACTCTGCCACAGTCCGGTCATAGTCTTTCAGGTCCGGTGTCGGCGGTGTAGCGCGAAATTCCACGGGAGTCGCAAAGCTCCGCGTGAAGTGTCCTTGATAGTACATCACCGGATAGCGCGCATCCGCATGCTCATCGAATCCTTCCGGCAGTAACACCACTCCGCCAATATAAAACGGCCGCCCCCAGAACTTAGAAAGCAACTTACTTTCGATCCGGAAATGTTTTACATACTTCGTATCTTTCGGAGGCAAGATCGCCGGCATGATCTTGGTAAGTTCCACACTAATCGTATTGCCGCCCGATCGCTCGATCCGCACCTTCTTCGGCTCGCTGTAAAGGTTGCCCGGCGACAAGTTCCAATGCTGCCCTTCACCCTGGTCCATGTGCAATTTCACCGTGTACCCATCGGCACGGTGAAACGTATCGTATACGCTGAGCAGCGCTTGCACATAGTATTCGCCGTCCAGCACGTCGCGTAGGCTCTCGCGGGGATAGCCCGGTGCGGATTCGTCAATGATCGCAGCCCGCCCAGGTGCCAGTCCCTCCGCGTCCGTCCCAAAAATCTGGGCCGTATCCAGCCTTTCACCCACCTGGAACCGCGGCTCCGGGTCGCGCTTGGTCGAGATGACCAGAAGCACGCGCCCATCCACGGCCGCCTCCCGCACCGAAGCCGGAAACGCAATCTCAAACCGCAGTGGCTTCGGCGCCTGCCCGGCCGAAGAACCAGCGAGCGCCAGGCTCAGAGCTAGAATCGCAACGAACCCGCTGCGTTCTTTCATCGCATCCACCCGTGCAATCTCATCCACGGTTCCAGCTGCCTCGACCATGCCGAGAGTATCGGATCGAATAGCGCCAGTCCCACGCCGTGTGGCCCTTCTTCATAAATATGCATCTCCGCCGGCACGCCCGCCTTGCGCAGCGCCAGATAGAACAGGACGCTATTTTCCACGGGAACTCCGGAATCAGTCGTCGTGTGGAACAAAAATGTCGGCGGCGTCTGCGGCGTCACCTGCGTCTCATTCGAGAGGCTCGCGGCGAGTTGTGGGTCCGGCTTATCGCCCAGCAGGTTCTTCATCGAGCCGAGATGCACGTACGGCGTGGTGAACGAAATTACCGGATAGCACAGAATCATGAAGTCCGGCCGCGAGCTCACGCGGTCGATGGGATCCGGTGCGCCCGTCTGGCCCGAGTCAAAATGCGTTCCCGCCGTCGATGCCAAATGTCCACCCGCGGAAAAACCCCAAATCCCGATTCTGTCCGGCGCGATGCCGTAATCCGCGGCATGGTACCGCACGAATCGCAACGCGCGCTGCGCATCGCCCAGTTCAATCGGGTGATGGTACCGCGGGCCCAGCCGGTACCGCAGAACGAACGCCGCCACCCCCCGCGCATTCAGCCAGTCCGCAATCTGCTTGCCCTCGTGGTCCACCGCCAGCATGCCGTACCCGCCGCCTGGACAAACCACCACGCCGCTTTGCACTCCGTTCGTCTGCGGTAGATAGATCGTCAGGTTCGGCCGGTCGGCGTCTTCGTTGCCCAATGCGCCCGGCGCGCCGCCAGGCCACAGCAACTCCACCTTCGCCGCCGCCGGCTGCTGCGCAAACACTCGCGCTCCGCAGAGCGCCACGATTAGTACCGGTAGTATCGTTCGCATGTCTTTCCAGAAATCCACCGCACAATGATATCGCGCATCAGCACGGAGGAATCGGCACCAATGCCCCATCCAAATTAAACTTTTGCCTTTTGCCCTTTGTCTTTTGCCTTCTCACGTCGGCGGCGCACCCGCGTAGCTCATGCCTTGTTTCTTACCACCACCCACAGCGTTCCGCAGCCCCCGCAGAAGTGGCAACGGCTCCCGTCCTGGCTTCCTGTCGCACCGCATTCCTGGCATGCCGCCACAATTCGCAGCTCGTTCGGCTCAGGTTCGGGCAGGCTCTTGGTTTGCGGGATAACCACGGCGTTGTGATGGCCCACCAGCCAGCGCATCAGCTTGTGCTCAATCGCCTGCCGGTCTTTCACACTAAGTTCTGGGCATCGATGCAACCACCAGTCCTGAAGACAGCCGTAACAAACCAGTTGGTCACATTCGAACAATACGCCCGGATCTGAGGCCCGGAAGAACTTCCGGCACCAGGTACACGGCTTGATCCCGAGCAATCCCAGACCACCGCTCAAATGCTCCAGCTCGCGCGTCATGCGCGCCAGTCTCTCGGATAATAAGTTTTCTGAATCGTCCGCCATTTCATTTCACCCGCGATTCTGCTCGTCACTTCTGATCGAACAACTCGGAGCGGTCTACGCGCTCGCCTTTCGACATCACCAGCGAAATGCGCTCCGTCACCTGAATATCCTCGAGCGGGTTGCCATCCACAATCAGCAAATCCGCATCCAAACCCTTCCGGATCGACCCGATCCGTTTCTCTGCGTGCAGGAGCCGCGCGGCATTGTATGTAGCTGCCTGAAGTGCCACAGCCGCCGGAATGCCCGCCTGCCTCCAAAGCTGTAGTTCGCGGTGTACCGTCGGGCCGTGGAACACCAACAGATTTCCAGCGTCGCTGCCGGTCACCAGCATCACTCCACTTTTGTAAGCACGCGCCAGATTTGCTTCTCCGATCTTGAGATCCATCGGAAAACTCTTCAATGCCGCGCGCATGTCAGCCATATCCGCTGAAGTCAGCGCCGTCTTGGTCGCGTCCAACAACGCACGCGGCGCCACCTGCTGCACGAGCGATCGGTCCAGCAGTTCGGCATTGCCCGCCGCGAACTGCGCTAAGCCCTCGCCAACCGAGAGAGTCGGATCGTAAGCTGTTCCTTGCCGTTTCATTTGGGCGAATAGCGTCTCCGAAATATCGTCGCGGAACGATCCGTGCTCAATCCCGTCCACGCGTGCCGAAAGCGCATCGCTCACGTCGTGGCTGTCGCCTGTGTGCGCCACGACGGGCAATGAGTCTGCATGCGCCTCGTCCGCGATGGCTCGCACAATGGACACATCCAGGCGATTAAAAACCATGCCTCCCGCGCCCGCATCCAGAACCGCTTTGATACCGTCAACGCCCGCGTGCTTCAGAGCATCCACCTGCGCTCGCGCCTCCTCCGGAGTCTTCGGGAGACGCACAAACTCGCGCTCCGCCATCGCACGCATAGTCGCAGGCAACTGTTTGAAATACTCAGTGCCGTGACCACCTTCGGTCGTGAACAGCGGCCCGCATAAAAACAGGTCTGCCCCTAACTTTTCGCCGCTCTGGATGGCGGCCCGGACCTTCAATACGGTAGCTAGCGGATCGCCCGCGCTCTTCACAGTCGTGATGCCGTTGTAGAGATAGGCGGCCAGTTCCCGCAGCATGTCTTTCTCAGGATTGAATTCCTTGCCGTCGCGGGGCGCGCTCGGCAAACCACCCGTTGCGATCAGGTGTACGTGCACGTCGATCAGCCCCGGCAGCAGCGTCTTGCCGGCTGCCTCAATAGCCTCCGCTTTCACTTCGCTGGCTTCGGGAACGTTCCCTTCGTAGACCTCCGCGATCCTGCCGTTGCGCACCAGTACTCCACCGGACTCGATCACCTTGCCGTCGCCCACGAAGATGCGCGCGTTGCGGATCAGGATGGTCCGGCTTCGCCTTAACTCGCGGTCCAGGATCTTCGCTTTTCCTAGGTTCTCGCGGCTGTAAGCCTGGTATCCGCCCAGCGCTAGAAATGGCAGCAGCACCGCCACGAGCCAGAGCTTCGCTGAGGACCGGATCTTTTCTTCTTTCTCCCAGCGGAATAGCTTCATGGAAATGAAGAAGCCCAGCAGCATCGTGACAATCAGAGCTGCTACCGCCTGCCAGTTATCCGCCAGCGTTTCCTTGCGCAGCAAAATGCCCTGCATGCCCGACACCAGATACGTCGCGGGGATGAACTGCGTCACTACAGCCAGCCAGCCCGGGAACATCGAGGCCGGAAATGTAGCCCCGCTGAGAAACAACATGGGCAGATAGAAGAGCTGGGTAAGAATGTTGCTCTCTGCCATGGAGTTCGCGGTCGATGCGAGAATGAGCCCCAGCGCGCGGAATGCCACCAACGCGATCGATGTGAATACCAGCAGGGAACCGAGGCGCGCCGGCAACACCATGCCGTAAAACAAGCTGGCGATTGCAAGCATCATCAGGATGAGCGGCATGAACAGAATCCATCCGGTGACCATCGAAGCCACCAGCAGTGGCGCCGGCGAGATCGGCGTCACCTTATATCGGCGCAAGATATTCATCTCGCGCTCCTGCACCGCGCGCATGCCCGCGCCGAACAACCCATTGCCCAGGATTCCGATAGTGGCCGTCATGGTCACCACCTGGTTGATGACTCCGCCCTGCTCGGCGCCCAACGCCTGAGCAAAGACGAAAAAGAAGATCATCGGAAACAGATAGGTGAAAAAAATCACCGCGCGCTGGCGGAACGCGAGCTTTAGGTCGATTTGGATCAGGGCCAGGTAGCTTCTCACTCGCGTAGCTTCTTTCCCGTGAGTTCGATGAACACGTCCTCGAGCGATGGCCGGCGCAGATGCACGTCCTCGAGTTCGATGCCCTGCTGGTCGATCCACTTGATCATCTCCACCAGCGTCCGCGCCGGGTGCGTGGACGTCACCGTCAACGTCCGGCCGTCGTCCGCCAGCAGGCTCTTCACCGCATTTGGCCAAGACGGGAATTCGTGACTGTTGAGTGGCTTGCCGCAGAGAATCTCGATCGACGACTGCCTGAGGTTTTTGTTCTGGAGTTCGCGCGGCGACCCCATGGCAACAATGCGGCCCTCGTCGATGATGGCGACCCGGTCGCAGAGTTTTTCCGCTTCTTCGATGTAGTGTGTGGTCAGCAGAATGGTCCGCTTCTCACGCCGCAGCTCCTCGATCAGGCTCCGAATCTCCAACCGCGCTTGGGGGTCAAGCCCGCTCGTGGGCTCGTCAAGGAAAAGCAGTTGTGGGTCATTGATCAGCGCCAGCGCGATGGCCAGCCGCTGCTTTTGCCCTCCCGAAAGCGTGCCGTAGAATTGGTTGCGCTTCTCCCAAAGTTGCAACCGGGTCAGGAGCTGTTCGCCATTCACAGTGCGCGTGTAAAAGGCGGCAAACAGCGCGAGCGCCTCGCCAACCCGGATCTTTTCCGGTAGGTTGGTGGCTTGCAGGCAGACGCCGATGCGGTCTTTCAGCTGGTTTTTCTGCGTGCCGGGGTCGAATCCGAGTACCGTTAGCTCACCGCCGGTTCGCGGCCGCAAGCCTTCCAGAATCTCGACCGTGGTTGTCTTTCCCGCCCCGTTCGGCCCGAGTAGGCCGAACACTTCGCCCGCATCCACCTCAAAATCAAGACCCTTCACCGCTTCCAGTTGCCCGTAGGTCTTGCGCAGGCCGCGGACAGAGATCGGTGCGTTCACAGTGTCTCCCCGATTTTATCTTCTTTTCCCCTCATGGACTTAAACGCAGGACGCCCAGGCTTCGTTCACGCTCGGTTCTTACAATCGGGGTAAATGAAGGCTCACCGAGTCCTGGTCATGGCAGTTGGCGTGGCCGGGCTGCTGGCCCAAACGAAAGTGGACCTCAGCACGCAAAGTAGGTCGGTCGATTTCACGGGGGCGACCCTTACCAAGCCTGCCAGGAGCGCAGCTTCCCTGCCAGGTACGTGCACCGCGGGGGAGATGTTCTTTCTGAGTGGCGCGGGTATGTACTATTGCCCAACCAACAGCTGGGTGAAAATGGAAACCATCAGCGGCAGCACAACTTCGGGGGATTGCGCCAGGTTTGACGCAAACGGAGATGTCGTCGATGGCGGCGCGGCCTGCGGGGGAGGGCCCAACTATCAACAGTCCTTCACCAGCGCCACTTCTGTAACGTTAACCCACAATCTGAACTCCACAGGAATCGTATTCGCGTGTTTCGACAACAGCACCCCCCCGCTGTGGATCCTGCCTAAGTCGGTCGCCATGACCAACGCGAATACCCTGACGGTGACGTTTGCCTCTTCGCAATCCCCCTCGTGCGTGGTTAACGCGAACGGAGGGAGTACGACGCCGACTTTTCTTTCGGCTTCGGCCTCACTCTCGTTCGGGGCGATTGCTCAGGCCGCGTGCGCCCAGTTGACGTTTACCCTCACCGGAGCGAATCCGGGCGACGTGGTGGCGCCGGGCTGGCCGCCAGCGCTAGAGTCGGGACTTACCGGCAGTATGATCGTGACCGCTGCAAACACTGTCACCGTGCGGCTTTGCAACCTTTCCGGCGCGACGCTTACCCCAGCGACGGAATCGTTCAAAGCCACCGTCATGCACTAATTCACCTGCCAAAAATGAAGCGCGCGCGGCGCGGATCGGCGCCGCCATCCAGCACACCATCGGAAATCTTAATCACGGTCGGGGCAGATGCGTTGCTCCACTCCCCAGCGACAGTCACGGAATGGCCCATCGCTATCAGCTTATCGATTGTGGATTTGGGGATACGGCTTTCGAGATTGAGCTTTCCGGGCGTGAATTCGTGGTTTCCGAACGAGCTGTAGAAGTGCTCGGTCTGGAATCGCGGCGCTTCGACCGCCTCCTGGGGCGACATGCCGAATTCGATAATATTCAGAAGCACTTGCAGCAAGGCCTGGTCCTGATTGTCGCCGCCCGGCGTTGACAGCGTCAGGAACGGTTTTCCATCCTTCAAAACAATTGTGGGACTGAGTGTAACGCGCGGACGCTTCCCCGGCGCGACCTGATTGGGATGGCCGGGCGTGAGCACAAACGACTGCATGCGCGTGCTGAACGGAACGCCGGTATCGCCGGCAATCACCGAAGGCAGCCAGGCGCCGCTGGGCGTGGCGGAAAAGACATTGCCGTGACGATCGACGACGTTCACGCAGGTGGTGTCGTGCGCGGGCATGATCGACGCCACGGAAACCTTTTCCATTTGCAGCGGTGCTCCGAACGTACCGGGACGGTGCTCCATCGAAGCGTGAGCGGGATCAATCAGCTTGCGGCGATCGGCGGCGTAATCCTTCGATAGCAAAATCTCTTCGGGGATGTGCGAGAACTTGGGATCGCCATAGTAGCGGTCGCGATCGGCGAAGGCCAGCTTCACAACTTCCACCACGGTGTGCAGATACTCAGGCGAATTTTGCCCCATGGAATGCAGATCGAAGCCTTCCAGAAGATTCAGGGCTTCGAGCATCACCGGGCCCTGCGTCCAGAATCCCGGTTTGACGACTTCATAGCCACGGTACATGGTGCTGCGCGGGGTGTCGGTCTCGGCGTGGAACCCGGCGAGGTCGCGGTAAGTCATGAGGCCGCCGTTGTGCTCGGAAAAGGCCGCTATCTGGTGGGCCAGCGTTCCCTTATAAAAGTAGTCGCGCACGGCGAGGAGCTTGGCGGCGCGGTTGCCTGGCGTTTTCTTTTCGACGGCGACCAGCGCGCGCAGTGTCTTGGCTAGAGTCGGCTCACGGAAGATGGTGGCGCGTTCCGGCGCGACGCCGCCGGGCAGGAAGAAGGCTTTCGAGGCGGGCCACAACTCCAAGAAGCGCTGATCGCCGCGAATGAAGGTCGCGAACTCCTCCGCGATGGGGAAGCCGCCGGCGTACTCGATCGCGGGCGCGACGACCTCTGCGAACGGCATGGTGCCATAGCGGGAGAGCGCGAGAATCAGCCCGTCAAAGACGCCGGGCACAGGAGCGGCGAGTATGCCGATGGCGGGAATGGGCGGGATGTGCTCCTCATCCTCCCAGGGTTCCGGTTTTCGCTTCTGATAAAACTCAACGGTGGCCTTTGCGGGAGCAGTTCCGATGCCGCTTATCGCGATAACTGGTTTGCCAGCGAGTTTGACAAGCAAAGGCATCTCACCGCCGAGCCCGAAACGGGATTGTTCGGTGACGGCCGCAGCGAGGACGGTTGCGACACCGGCGTCGATCGCATTTCCACCCTGAGTTAGGATGCGGAAGCCGGCTTCGACTTCGAGATTGTTGGCGGCGCCCACCATTTCATGCGTGCCGCGAACGGGCGGGAACATAGTGTGGCGGAGCTGGGCGGAGAGCGGGAGGGCGAGGAAAAGAACATTCAACGCCGAGACGCTGAGACGCCGAAAGGAGAAGCACAGGCAGGAATGCCTGTTCCACTCACGCTTCATATTTGTAAATCGCTTGGGCGATGGGGACGCCGGCGACTTCGATGCGGTTTAGATCCGTCGTACCGATGCCGTGGCGCTCGGCGAGCAGCAGCGTATTATCGCAGGTGGTGAAGGGGGCGGTTCCGCGCTGGGCGCGGGGGTCGTAGCCCATGACGGCGGTGGCGACGGAATCCGTGGTGACGGGGTTGGTTCCGGCGATCAGGACGCCGGGCTGCACTAGACGCAGGGGCTTGCTGCGAATCCAAGGGCCTTCGCCGCCGGCCATCGATTCAATGCCATCGATGATAGCGAGATCCACGGGACGCGCGGCCACGAGATCGGCGACGATGTGCGGGACGCGATAGCCGGGATCGTGATTCGACCCGAAGTTGATCTCTTGCGGCGCGGAGCGCGAGGGCTGGCGCTTGCCATCGTGGCACACGGCCTCGCGGCCGCTGGTGGGCGTTTCATTCGGTTGGTCCTTACCGGAATCATCGCCGTAGATGGAAGCAGGGGTGTTGCCGAAGCAGTTCTTGAGCGACAGAGTGACACCGCAAGTTTCGTGATTCTTGAGTTTCGCCATGCTCACGAAGACGTCGGTATCTTCGAACGTGTGATTGAGGTCGAAGGCCGGATAGACGTAAGGTGTCACTGGAACCTTAAATCGAGAGTAGCGTTTGCCTTTGCCGAGGTTGTTCGTGTTTTCGAACTCGACACCCGGGGCAGCACTGACCAACGAGCGCACGTTCCAGCCGGAATCGAGCAGATAATCTTCCAGCGGACCGCTCAGCGCCCAGCCGCTTTCGACGAAGCGGATACGCCTGGCGCCGGCGCGGCCCATCAGGTACGCGGTTGCGCCGACCACTTTCGGATGCGTGTAATGTGTGACGCCGAGCGGACGGCCTTTGAGCCGCAGGCCCGGGCTACCGGTGAGGTTCAGCTTAATGGTGACGGTCTTGTTTTTGACGATGCGATCGAGCCCGCCAATTTGATCGAACATGGTGGCGAGCGTCGCGGTGACATCGTCGTTATAGGAAGCGCATTTCGCAATCGAAACCGGAGCCGTGGGAGCCTCCGGCGCAGCCTTGAGCAGTGGCGCCGAGCCGATGAGCGCCAGCAGTTCGCGTCGGGTCATATGTTTTTTAGTCTAACCTAGCTTGGGGATCGTGTGACTGCCGGCTGAAGCCGGCAGCGGCACGCTGAAGGCGTGCGCCACGTGGTCGACCTGCAATCAAAGCTTATGAAACTTGGGGACGGGTGCATCGGCCCAAGCTTCGGTGCTGGCAATCGCGGCTTCGTCGCCTAGCCTTTGACGCATGTCGAGTACGCGCCAGCCCACCATCTGCTGCTCGTATTTGCGGATGGGCTCCGGATCGGGCGACTTGGATTCCAGAGAAGGCGGAGGCGGTGGGGGTGGCATCGGCGCTCCCTCAGTTCGCCCGGTGAGCGTTTGCACTTGAACAAAGAATTCGGCCGGCGTTGCACCCTTACTCCGAGCTTCCCGGGCAAGCGCCGCACAGGGGAGATGCCCCTCGGCGGCGAACACTGTCTGCTCCCAGGACCCGAGCCGGTTTGGTCCCGCGAAACCACCATCCACGAAGAAGATTCCATCCAGAGTCAGTTTTAGCGGTTTCAAGGGATCGGACATCGCTTCGGAGCTCGTCCACACGAATCCTCCATGCCACAACTCATCCGCGGCGGGAGGTCTGACGTCCGTGTTGTCGCCAAACTGCGATCCGTCGCACATCAGCAGGCGCTTGGAAGAAGGGAATATGGTGTCCCAGAAAGCGTGGAATCTTCTGGTGCGGCCAACGAGGCCGAACGGCAAGAGTTCAGACGGATTCGTTCCGGGCGCGAAACAATGCGGCAGTACTCGACCGTCGGTTGCGGCAAATGGCCAGATTGACCAGATATACGCGACGGAGGCAATTGCCACATGTGCCTGATTGACCAGGATGGCAGACCCACTGGTATCGTGCTCCGAGATGCGGCTAAGCGCGTTGTCATCAATGGGCGGTGCGCCCTTCGGCCTGTTTTGCAACCTGTGCTCGATATCCGCGAGTAGCTCGAAGTACTTAGCTGTGGATGGCGGAAGTAAGACGACTCCGTAGCGAGCTAGATCTTCGCAAACGAGCGCCATAGTGTGATTGGAGCACAGTTGGCGGTCAAAGAACTGCCGGCTGAAGCCGGCAGTGGCACGCCGAGGCGTGCGCCACGGCTATTCCAGGCGCAGGGTGGCGCTTACGTTTACTAAGTCTATATCTACACCTGTCCCGTCTTCGGCTTTATAGGTTTCTAACTTCTTTTCCGGGGATTCGGGGCGGTAGAGAGTGGCTTGATGGAAGTCGCCGAGGACGTGAACGGTTACTGAGTCGACGGGATAGTTCGAGTAATTCACTAAGTGGACTAGGATCTGTTTGCCATCGGGGGAGACCAGCAGGTTCGAAAGCATCGAGGAGACATTGAACAGGCGCGCGCCGAGGTTGCCGCGGCCGATCATGGAGTTGATATCGTGCCAGATGTCGTCGAGGCGCTTGGTTTGCGCATCGTCGAGGGTGATCTGGTCGGGCTTGGTGGCGGCGCTCTCCTTCCAATCGGCGGGGCCTGTGAGGAGAGTGCCGCCGGCGCGGGTGAAGGCTTTGAGTGTGTCGCGCTGCTCTGGAGTTAGCGAAGCGGCGTCGACATCGACGGCCATGGTTGCGCCGGTGAGCGTGCCGGGGCGGAGGCGATCGGGCGGAACGAACAGGACCGGCGTATGGCGCGCGCCCATCATGTCGAGAATGCCGCCGGAGAGAAGGGCGCCATCGCCGATGCCCTGGACGACGGCGAGTTTGCCGTAGGGGCGAAAGGTGCGCCAGTCACGATGGGATTCGTAGAAATCGAGCTGGCGGGCGATGCGGGTCCATTGGTCGAGCGCAGCTTTGTCGCCGTCGTGGATGCGGCGGGCGAGATCATCATCCAGCGCTATGACCCAGCGCGCGCCGACCATGGCAGCGTCCCCGATGACCTGCGCGTAGTTTTCGTTGGGGATGGCGGTTTTGGGCGGCGGAAGATTGGCGATCCAAACGGTGCTGGAACCGAAGGCGCGGGCGGCGCGCAGGAAACCGGCGTTGGTGTTGATCCAGGGCGAACCGGACGGGCCGGCTTTGGCAGCGCCATCCTCCATGACCGGAATGCCGGGCCAGACGCCTTGATAAGTGCCGATGACGGGGGCGTCGGTGCCGAGAGGCATGCGGCTGCGCAGAGTGAGCTCAATGATGGGCGCGGGAGTGATGGCGGCTTTGACACGATCGGCCGCCTCTTTGGCGAAATCGCCTTCGAGGACCACACCTGTGAGTTTGGCGTGGATGGCATCGCGTGCGGGCTCGGAGGGATCGATGCCGGGGCGGATGACGGCGAGAGTGACGATTCCTTTTTCAGCGGCGGCGGCGGCGAAGGTGGCGGCCTGCGCTTTTTGCTGCGAGTCCCAATCGATTAGCAGGCAGTTGACGGGCGTGCCGCGGAGCAGGTCGAGAGTTCTGGTTTCGAGCCAACGCCAGCGGGCGGGAACCCAGTCGGGCGGCGCGGAGAGGGTGAGCAGGAGGGCGAGAAACATACCTTCAATGTACGACAGCGCCAGGGAGGTCCGTGTGATGCTAAAATGTATCACATGAAGCGCGCGACCCTGCGAGACCTGCGGTACAAATTCGCGGCCGTGGAGCATCTGCTCGAAGGCGGGGAGGAGATTGAAATGGGTGCGGCTACTTTGGAACGACGGTCCAGTCGGCCGGATATAGCCGCTGTTGATCCTGCTCGATGTGGAATTCCCAGTAGCGATCAAAGTCTCCGGAGAGGTAGATGGCTCTGAG
>Ga0326727_10003892_pt1 | contig 46399 bp, 37 predicted proteins | sample MB2enrmetagenome_FD_207643 | JGI IMG/M metagenome (GOLD analysis project Ga0326727, IMG submission 207643) | Lab enriched peat soil microbial communities from McLean, Ithaca, NY, United States - MB29MY | ecosystem: Environmental > Terrestrial > Soil > Wetlands > Peat | place: USA: New York... | reverse complement strand
CGCATGAGCTTTCGGTAGTCGTTCACGGTGGCTGTTCGAGGAGCTTGCGTACCGGGCGCAGGTGCGGGGCCGAGGGTGGGCTTTTGCTCCGGTTCTCCTTCTGGCTTTTGGGCATCCTGCGCCCCCAACACTGGAACCAATAGAAATGCTATCACCAACAACCAGCCGCTTTGCTTCATGGCGACCTCCCAAGACCCTTTCGACTTCACTGGAGAAAGAAGCCCAACGCAAGCTTGAGGTTCGTACTCGACGGTTCAGCCGCACTGCTGAGGCCCAATCGCTCCCCACTCGGATGTCCGTACCCAATACTCAACTCCATCGCCGGATGGTAGCAGGTCCGGCTTTGCGAGGCGGTGCCACGGCTAACGGACTTGCCTCGCCCTTTCGTTCATTAGTCGCTGGCGGTCCTTCAAGTTCTGGCGATCGTTCCTTTGAGTCTCGCGCAAGGCCCGCCTTTCGCGCTGCATCTGGTGATTCAATTGCGCCCGTGTCGCTTTGGAGAGATGCTGGCCCTTCCAGGAGCGTTTCTGGAATTTCTGCTGGCGCTTCAGCGCCTTCCATTCTTGTTTCTGCCGCACCTTGAGCATCTTTCTTTCCGGCTTTAAGGCGGACTGGTACTGCCCCGCTCTTATGCGGGCCACGGGAAAGGTCAACACAAATGTAACGATCACGCCGATAAGAAGTTTTCGCATCCCTCCTCCGCTTCCGACTTGCTATCGCAGGTGAATGTTGGACGCAAGCTCCCCCGGTCCCGACTTTTTCTCAGCTCGGTCCCCTCTCCAATCGAATCTTACCGGGAATGCAACCGGAGGACAACAGACAAGATGAGTTGAAGCAAAGCCGGCGGAGTAGTACTGGTATGCCGTCCCGGCTAATTCTCTACAACGACCACCCCTACCCCTCCTTACCAAGGATGGGAGCCAGCGCAGCAACTCCCCTCCCGCCGCGGCGGGAGGGGGCCAGGGGGTGGTGAGAGCGCGTGGCCCGCAAATAGTTAAATGGCACACAACACTAGGTAGATGCCCCACGCGTAGCGGCAGGGCGGAAGAACACGTAGAGCATCCAGCCGACGGTGGCGAGGCCAGCCAGCAACAAGACAACGAAAATGGAAAAAACAGCCCATTGGCCCTGCACTGGCAGCGAGTTTGGATCAAAGTAGGGGCGCAGAGAAGCGCTGCGCACCAAGTGCCGCAATACGGCCATCAGACTCACAGTGCCAAGAACCGCGACACTCGATGCCAACAAACTCTTGGGAGCGCTCAAAAGCGCCAGCAAAGCCAGAATAATCGCCAAGAGCAGAATGCCCACGGCGAGCTTGTCGCCCACCAAGGCCTGACGGATTTCCACCGGAAGGCTGAACAAAAACCACAGTCCGACCAAAAACTGCACCAAGGTCCCGCCCATGAACCAAGTCACGCCGTAACGTCTCCCCCAATCCGCCAGTTCCGGCGATTCCGTTTGCCATCGGCGCGAGAGCAGAGCAACCCCCAACCCGGCTACGGCCACCGCAGCCACCATGAAGTGAGCGAGACGGGCAATGTTGGGCAAAGTGACGGAGCCAAGAATTGTCCCGACCTTGCCGTTCACAAACAGGCTGTAGAAATCCTGGGGGTGCAGCATGGCCGTCATGTTTTGTGTAAAGATGAAGGCCACCTGAATAAAGAGGATGGCGGTCACCAGGATGACCCATGCCGCCTTTGACCCAAGCTCGTCGTGCTGCATTTGATACCAATAAACACCGTAGTAACCGAGCAGGACCAAGAATACAACCGCAAGCCAGTACCAGGCCATCAGGTCGGAGGAGGTGTAGAAGAGTTGCCCATAAACGAGCTGCAGAAACAACAGTGGAGCCACGCCCAGCGTGATGGTGAAGGCCGTTACGGACGGCATGGCGCGGGAAACCCGGCGAGTGAACTCATGGTGCTTGGGATCGCGCCGGCCAAGGAAGCTGGAAATGCTCAGGATGATAACCCCGCCCAAGAGAAAGTTCATCGCCAGCAGGTGCAGGATAAATGTGAACACCAGCAGAAACTCGAGCAGCCAGGGAGGCGCCGGCAAGGGCACTGGAACTGGCGCAGGGATGACAGGATTCATGGTTGCGACGCTCCTTCTCCAGTCGCATCCGGGGACTGGCCTTTCATGGCAGAAGGTCCAGGCTCAATTGCGATGCTGGCCGCCGGCGGGTTCAAATTCGCCAGCCAGGCGCCCAAAGCCTTACGTTCGGCCTCGCTCCCTACGAACGGCGGCATGAAGCCCTTCAACTCGTTGAGGTGGGCCAACTGGTAGTCAATCATCACCCAGCTCCAGCCTTTGACGGCGAAGCGGATGCTGTTGTAACCGTTCACGGTATGACAACTCGCGCACTCCACCCGAAAAGCCTCTTCACCGGCGCGCTCCAGGGCATTAGGGTCCACGTCATGCTGGCGAACCCAACGCGCCGACTTCAGCACTCCCTGCTCCCGGACACGCCCGACGTCCGCCAAGCGTAAGCTGTTGGCGTACATGTAATCGTAAATAATGTAGGGCTTCCGCACCGCCTCTCGTACCCATTCCGTAACGCCGGTTGTGGAAAGGGCAAGGGCGGCGAGCAGGAAAGCAAAGGGCAGGTTGAAATAGCGTGGGTGCTGGTAAGGGCCAAAGTAAGTGAACGTCACGACCAGCGCGGAGAGGAAAATTGAAAGCCCGGCGAAGATGGTGACGGGGGGCGCCGCGCCCATGGAAATTTCCCGCGCCATGCTGGGAAGCGTGGAGATATACCACGCGCCGGCGCACGGAATAACCAGCGTCCCGATCAGCAGCCATTGGGCGGCATAACGGACAACATCAGTCCGCAGGGCAACGTCGCTAACCGCTGACGAGGTAATCAAGGCATAAACACCCGCCAGCGCCACGCACACGCCCGTGCGCACCACCAGCGAAGGCAACATGCCGGGGTTGAAATAGGCCGACGCGAAAGTCTGTGTCTCGATCCATCTCCCCGGCGTCAGCATGAACGTCAGGATGCCGTTGATGACCAGAAGGCTGGCCCACGCCGACCCGAAATAAATCCATCCCACCGCGAGGTGCGTCTGGGGGGCAAGCCGGTCCCAGCCGTAATAGTAAATAAAGGCTGCGGCAATCTCCACAATGAAGAAAACCCATTCGATCGCCCATCCCCAAACAAAGACGTGAATGAGCGTGGCCGTAGCTTCAGGATTCACCAAGCCGATGCTCCACCAGATGCCCACACCACTCACGGCGCCAAAAACCAGGACGACAAGAACGAAGAACTTCGAGTGGGACTTCACGTATTCCAGCAGGGCGGGATTGTTCTCACGATAGGCCTTGCGCTCCGTGAGGGGAAGAAAGAGACCGCCGCCCACCGCAAAATGCGAAACGAAGACGTGGAGAATGGCGATGATCCCGATGACCATTCCCCCCCCTAACATGTATGGTTCCCAGACCGGATAATTCATCAGCGAACCCCTTTGTTCGCGAAACCTCTACGAAATCGACGTGGGCTGATATTATGCTTCAACAGCTCAAAGTTCAACTGACACCGTGTCCGTGGTCAGTTGTCCGTGGTCAGTTGTCCGTGGTCTGCCCGAAGAGCGGCACATAACGCGTCATACAATGCATAATTCCGAATTGCCCCACTCCTTACTTCCCAGCCCCCAGTCCCCAGCAGGATGCTGAAAAACCCGTCCAGCCTGTCATTCCGAGGAGCCGCAGGCGACGAGGAATCCCGCAAGTAGCGTGCTTTCAGGGCGAGATTCCTCGCTTCGCTCGGAATGACAACGTTCACAAAGGTTATTCAGCATTCTGCCAGCCCCTGCTCTCCGTACTTCATACTTTCTACTTCTTACTTTTCAGCCCCCGCTCGATGGCAGCCTCAGCCACAGGAGCCATCAGCGTGTAACCACGCTGGTTGGGATGCAAGCCATCTTCTGAATAGCCTTCCTTCAGCATGCCATTGCTATCCACCAAGACCGCATAGTAATCCCCAACCTCCGCCTGGATTTGGGCGGCGTAACGCCGCAGCCACTCATTGAGTTTGAGAATATCAGAGGGCGGCCTGTGGTCTGTCTGCTTGTGCTGGGTGTAGTCACTGACCGGAAGCAGCAAGCAAAGCACCATTTTGATGTCATGCTCCTGTGCCAGTTCGCACATCGCCCGGAAATTGTCCTCGATCATTTCGAGAGTTTCCGGGCCGGTGTTGCCCGCAATGTCGTTCGTCCCCGCCAGAATAATCACCGCCGCAGGATGCAGGTTAATCACATCAGGATAGAACCGTACCAGCATCTGCGGAGTGGTTTGCCCGCTAATACCACGGTTCACGAATGGCTTGCCAGGAAAATACTGCGTCAGTTTCCAGCCGTCGGTAATCGAGTCACCGAGGAAAACTACGCGGCCCTTCTCCGCCGGCTGAGCTTGAAGCCGCACATCGTCCTCATGGTAGCGACCGACCTGATTCCAATCCTGCAACTGGTCGGCAAGGCTTTGCGCGGCGGATGGCAGGCAGCAGTTTGCTTTGGGCGGCTTGAACTCCGGAACGAGTTGTCCCCGTACCGGTGCGGGCGCAAAGAGCCCTGCGAACACAAAAAACATCAGCCAAGAATTGCGTCTCATCGTCACCTCCTCAAGTGAATTTATACGGGATAGAAGGGCTTGCAGTCCAGAGGCTTTGAAAGGTAAGAACATCTAGCGCAGGGCCCGCACTCCGGCCCTGCGCTACCACGCGGGCTCATGTCTGATGCCTTGGCATCTCCCGACTTCTTCATGAGGGCGTCCTATTTGCTCAAGGCTTCAGCGCCTGCCATCGCCACAGCGTGATCGTTTTCGACCGCGCTCCCGCTAACACCGACCGCCCCCACAACATTGCCCTTGCTGTCCTTCAGAGGGACGCCACCGGGGAAGGTGATCAGTCCACTGTTGCTATGCTGCATTCCAAAAAGAGGGCCCCCGGGTTGGGAATACTTTCCGATTGCTCCTGTGTTCATATCAAACCAGCGGGCGGTGCGCGCCTTGCGGATGGAAATGTCGATGCTCCCCAGCCAGGCGCCGTCCATACGCACAAACGACTTCAAGTTGCCTCCGGCGTCGACCACAGCAATATCCATACGAGTTTCAAGCTCGGCAGCCTTTTTCTTTGCCGCCGCCACTATTCTCCGCCGCTGCCAAAGTGATATCTTCCCCCGTGTTCTCCTCCCTATGGCGATGGTTTGCGGAACTGACGGGCCCGACCACAACCTTCAATCCATGACTCCCACGCGGAAGTTGGGCTAAGCACTTCACGCCGCAAGTTCCCGCACCAGACCCGCATTCTCGCTGACCTGGTCGGTGTAGCGCGGATACATTCCCACGATGACCCCATCGGAGGGCTTGAGGTTCTGGAAGGCAAACTCGAAGGCCCGACGGACATCTTCCGGGGAGCCACATCTCCGCCCTGCCGCCAGGATCTTGAAACCCAGGCAGGGCTTTCGGGTCTGCCGGATCATCGCGCACATGCGCGGTGGGTCAGTGGAAAGGTAAGTTTCCCCCACCGGGATAACGCCAATTTCCTTCTCGAACTCCTCGGGGCGGCGCGACTCGCGGTAGAAGCAGGTCATGTAGAAGTCGTTGTTCCAGCCCTTCTCCTCGACGGCCTCGACCAAACCAGGATTGTGCGTCGAGATTCCAGCCAGCAGGCCCAGGTCGTGGACCGCGTTAATGAACGTCACGATGCGGTCGAGTTTGCCCTCGCGGAAAAAGACGTCGGTGGTTTCACCGTGATGGACCATGCCAATAGGTCTCTCCGCTTCCGGAATCGACCGGCATTGGCTTATGACATCCGGGGCCTCAGGGGAGTTGCTCCTGCGCTCAAGATCGGTCAGCCAGAGCCAGTTCATCTTCCACCCGGCTTCACGCAAAAGCCTGAAGAGGTGCTCGTTGTAGGCGGTCTGCCAGGTGTTGATGCCCGCTTTCTGGCAGTTGAGCAGAAATTCTATTTTGCGCTCATCCGTGAAGTAGTCCACCATAAGTCGATCGAGCAACCGATTAAAGTGCGAATATCCGCTCATGGGGTTATTTCCAGCAATGAGGCGTGTCACGCGGTGCGGGCCGAGGGCTACCGTGGGCAAGGCAGCACCCGGTTCAGTCCCCGCCAATGGAGCGGTCATCAGGCCCGCCGCCATCGCGCTCGCAGTTTGTAGGAATTCGCGCCGGCTGTGAACGCCAGCCGCAGAGCATTCCACGGATAACGTTCTCTTCCTCATACCACCTCCCAGTTCATGGTCCAGATTTCCAATTCGAGCTTCTGCTTGGCCCCAAAGCTTACCCCCACAGCCCTGCCGATTCAAGTTGGAATTACCCGGCGCACGACTTCCGAAATTTTGGTCGTGGTGTCATTCGGAATATCATCTTAGCCACCAGCACCGCAGCCGGGTTGGAAGACAAGCGTATAAATCCCAGTCAGGGCGCAGGTTGCCCAACGGCCCCGGCTCGACTCCAACCTACGCCTTGCAGCGGTGGTACGCTGACGTCAAATGGCACGACCTCGCGCCGTCGGGAGCCAACGGGTTCGGACTAGGGTTGCGGTCTCTTTTCGCTCTTGCTTGCGGCCCTCTTCTCTCCACTCTAGTGGGAGTTTCGGTTGTCGGTTGACTCAGGCTGCCCTTTCCTATGGCGTTTGGGATGAAACTCAACAAAGGTATTTTTGAGAGGCTTGGCCGGTCCTCCCTGCCCACGCAATGCATTGCCCAATTCGTTCTGGCATCCGGCCAGGTTGGTTTCCGCCGCATAAAGGAGTTGGTCAGGGTTGCGCAAGAGATAAGCGACATAGGGCTGAAGCGCTTGTTGCAGGTCAAAGAGTTGGTTGCCGGCCTGGCTGTACTGGGCGCCGAGGCTGGAATTCTCGAATTGGCTGGCGGCGCGGGCTACGCCATCCAGACGGGGCAGCGCCGCATTCATCCCCGCGTAGGTCTGAAATCCGAAGTACATGCTATCTGGACGCTTTTCAAACTGCGCGCGCCATTCCTCCAGCCCCTCCAGCGCCTTGTGAAGATTCTCCAGCGTCTGGTTGAAGGAATTGCGCGTCACGTTCGAGGTCTTCCACTTTTCCGGGTGCACCTGCGTCAGGAGGTCCGTGATGCGATATTCCGCGATCCAGATCTTGTGCGCAAGAGCTTTCACTTGGGCTGGCTCCATGAATCCCGGGTCATTGACTGGCTTGGAAGCTTGGGCGGGTTGGGAAGCAGGAATGGTCTCCGTCGCGGGGACAGAACCAGCCCCCGCGCTGGCGCCTAGCTTGGGCGGAGTCTGGTCCTTCGCCGGCTGCTGCGCCAACCCCGATGTAACGCAGAATCCAAGGAGAAGAGCACAGCTTATCGAGTGTGTTTTTGATCTCATATGATCTTAGAAGCCGCTTCCCAGGAGAAAGATGGCAGGGACGTGGTGTGCCATCCCAATTAAGCTTTTACAGGCCACGTCGGCTCACCACCCCCTGGCCCCCTCCTCAAAGAGGAGGGGATTTGATGAGTTGGCTCCCCTCCTTGCCAAGGAGGGGATGGGGGTGGTAGTTATAAAGAATTAGCTGCGACGCCACACTAGTTGACCCGTCAACAAGCTTCTGATGAGCCTGGTAGGTTTCCTCGCTCAAGCCGCTGAACTGCTTGCCCATGCCGGACGGAACACACGACCTTGCCGCAGCAACTACCCGGCGGCTGCGCCGGGCTCTGTGGCGAGTTCCTGAATCTCGACGCCAAACTTGAACAGCGGCCGCGGATCACCGCGCCCCCAACGGTTGACTTCCCAATGGGCCCGGAGAAACTTGAGGCTGGGCAGTTGCCGCAAATCGAGAGCCGCAGGCGCAACTCCCCGGTAGAACTTCTCGGGATACCAGAACAACGCCTGCTGTCCCCAATCTTTTCCGTCCAGCGAACCCCAAATCGAGACATGCAGAGATTCCTGTTCGATGATCTCCGTAATACGAAGCACGATCATCACGGGCTTCCCCGCCAGCGCGCCGAGCTCGAAAGCAGGACCTGCGCCGTTCGTTTCTACCCGGGTTTCAGGAGGAACAAGATGGTAAACCGCCGGTTGCGTCGAAATGCTCAGGGTCATCGTCTGTCTTCCGATTGGACCAAGATTCAAACTCTCATACCACGCCATCCTAGCACAGCCGGCGCTCCAGGAGGTAGCAAAACCCGGGCTTTCGAATTAACCTGTCATTGCCAGGTTGCATTCCCACTCACTGGCAGCTTAGACTTACAGCTTTCAGGGATACTGGTGAACACCATGCGTCGATGCTTACTCATCTTGTGCCTCCTCGGTGCATGCCTCTTTTGCGCCCCAGCCCGGTGCGCAACGATTTCGCTGGACGGGGACTGGCACTTCCTCGCAGATCCCAGTGGCTCCTTGGACATCCAGAAACTCTCGGCAGCGGAGAATGTGCGCCCGGCGCGCATCCCCTCCTCCTGGCAGTCCCAGTTCGCGGACCTGCGGGACTACGCCGGAGTGGCCTGGTACTGGCGCTCCGTGAACGTTCAATCTCCTGCGCCGGACCAAGTGGCCGTGTTGCGCTTTGGTGCGGTTGATTATCTTGCTGATGTCTACGTCAACGGGCAGAAGGTCGGGACGCACGAAGGCGGCTATACCCCTTTCGAGTTTGACATCACTTCCCTGCTCCGCGCGGGCGAAAACCAGATTGCGGTGCGGGTGGTAGACCCGGGAGCGAAACCCAATATCGTGGAGGGGATCAACTACGCCGAGATTCCCCACGGGAAACAGAGTTGGTATGTCCAGACCAGCGGCCTCTGGCAGAGCGTCGAAATCCAGGTTAGACCGGGCGTTCACCTGGGCGCCGTCCACGTCCTGGCCGCTGCGAATGGAGACTTCAAGATCAACGTCCCCGTCATGACGCCAGCCTCGGGTGCGCAAACTGGCGGCCCAACCCATCTCACTGTGGAAATCCATGACTCCGGCGGCAAGGTGGTCTGGCAAGCATCCCGAGACCTCAGCGACCCAAAAGCCAATGCAGAGTTCACGGGGAATCTCGCCAACCCGCGGCTGTGGAGTCCCACTGATCCGGCGCTTTACATGCTTCGCGCCAGCCTCAGCTCCGGCGACTCCCGCGACTACGCTTTCGGTTTCCGCAGCTTCGAGACGCGGGAGGGAAAGTTCTATCTGAATGGCAAGCCGATTTATCTGCGCGGCGCGCTCGACCAGGATTTCTATCCCGAGACGATCTATACGCCTCCCTCGCTCGATTACATCAAGGACGAAATGCAGAAGGCCAAAGCCTTGGGACTGAATCTGCTGCGCTGCCACATCAAGGCCCCGGGCCCACGTTACCTCCAGGCAGCGGATGAAGCGGGGATCCTCGTCTGGTACGAAATCCCCAATTGGGACAAGCTCACGGACAACTCCCAGCGCCGCAGCATGGAGACGCTGCGTGGTATGGTGGAGCGCGACTGGAACCATCCCTGCATCGTCATCGCCAGCCTCATCAACGAGAGCTGGGGAATAAACCTGAAAGAAGCTGCTGGCCGCCGGTGGCTGAAGCAGGCTTACCAGGAAGCGAAGAAGATCGTGCCCGGCTGGCTTGTGGATGATAACAGCGCATGTTATGACAACTTCCATATTTCCACCGACATGGCCGACTACCACACCTATTCCGCCATTCCCGACTACGCCGCCAACTTTGACCGCTTGGCGGAGGATCTGGCCCGGCGCCCGGGTTGGCTCTTCAGTCCTTATGGTGACGCTTCCCCCAAGGGCGACGAGCCGCTGGTGCTCTCCGAATTCGGCAACTGGGGGTTACCTCGTATTCCGGAGGACAAACCCTGGTGGTTTTCCCGTGATTTTGGGGGGCGCGAGATTACGAAACCCGAGGGGATCGAGCAAAGGTATGCTGACTATCGATACTCTTCTCTCTTCCCCAGTCTCGACGATCTGACAGATGCCACCGAGTGGCACGAATACGCCTCCCTGAAATACGAGATCGAATCCATCCGGTCACATCCGGAAATCCAGGGTTACGTCATCACCGAGTTCACGGACGTAAACTGGGAATCGAATGGCTTGCTGGATATATGGCGAAATCCGAAGGCCTTCGCCGACTCATTGGCCAAGCTGCAGGGCGACGATCTGGTAGTCCTTCGCACCGAGAAGCGCAACTACTATCCCGGTGAGACAGTGAGAATCGAGGTTTCGCTCTCGCACTACAGTCAGGAAGCTCTGCACGGCGGCCGCGTCGCATGGAACGTCGAGGGGACATCGCTGGCCGGAACGCTTTCGCTCCCCAGCCTCCCTGCCGCCTCTGTCACACCCATCGGCAAGATCGAATTCGCGGCCCCGTCGGTGCCCGCTCCTGCCAAGAAAGCACTGAAGGTTGGGATGGTTTCGGAGGGCAAGAGCCTGGCGGAGAATTCCTTGCCGTTCTACATCTATCCAGCTCAACACCCCGAACTGCCGCCTCCGGTCTCGTTCTATGACCCGGCGGGCAGGCTGCGGCGGCTGGTCAATGAAATGCGGGCTCGCAACTACCCCGCACCGACCGGGTCGGAAGCGCTGCCCGTCCTAATTGCTTCGACTTTTGACGCGGAGGTGAAGAAGAAGTTGCAGGCCGGTGACCGAGTCATCCTGCTGGCCAGCGACCGCCAGACCCTGGCGCCTGGAATCGAAATTGTTCCCCGCGCGGGCAGCGACTACGAGGGAAACTGGATATCTGATTTCCTCTGGGTCCGGAACACGCAGCCGCCTTTCACCGCGATTGGATTTGATACCATGCCAGGATTCGAGGCCCAGGCGGTCACCGCCGCCGCAGTCGTGCAGGGGATTGCACCCCAGGACTTCCCCGATGTGCTGGCGGGAATGTTCTATGGCTGGATTCACTCCAACGTCGGCGTGCTTATTCAGGCGAAATGCGGTAAGGGCACGCTCCTCATCTGCACTTTCTCTCTTGCCACAACTTATGGCAGCGATCCCTATGCCACCGACCTGCTGGATGCCTTGGTGAATTATCTGGTCTCGGGGCTAACGCCGCGCCTGGAGATTCCGATTTAATTATTTGCTGCACACCGCAAACTTTGCCGATCCCGTCATCAACTGCCGGTAAATGGCTGCGTCGCGCAAGACAGACTCCACATAGACACGCGTGGCGCGAATCGGGATAGCCTCGAGAAATTCCGAGGAGTCGCGGAACGAATGGCTTTTCAACCAGTCCCTGACGCGATAGTCGCCGGCGTTGTAAGCAGCCAGCGCCATCTCCGGCTGGCCGTCGAAATCCTTCAATAGACTTCGCAAATAGGAACAACCAAACCGGATGTTATAGGTGGGGTTATAAAGCCGCGCGCCGGTGGAACGAATCCTGGACGGGCGCTTGCTGCGGCTGGCAGTTTTCGGCAAGACTTGCATCAGGCCGTGGGCGTCGGCGGACGATGTGGCGCGGGCATTGAAAGCTGACTCTTGGCGAATCAAGCCCATAACCAGATACGGGTCAAGCCTGTTGGCGCCCGCCTGGCGTTGCACGAGCTTCCAGTACGATTGCGGAAAGAGGAGGTTCCATATTTCTCGCGGCAGTTCCGAGAATTCGTAAGAGGGATAGTCAGGCACGATCTTGATTGCCTCGAAGATCGCAGCGCTCACATTGCCCTCCTCCGCTTCAAGCCGGCTGAGAAAAAGACGCAGCTCCAGCGGTGCCGGCCGCGTGGCGAGCGACGCCTTAAGATACTGCTCGGCCAGGCCATCCAAGCTCAAGGCTTGAAGCTCCAGCACTGGTTGTAATGACTCGGATGTCACGTTCGACGAGCAGCAAGGGATAGGAGGGGGATCGCGCGCAGGAATCTCTTGCGCCACATCCCAAGCGGTTGAATTTGGCGAGGGCACGTCAGCGGGGCGATCGGCAGGAAGTTTCCGCTCCCGCAAGCTCGCCTGCTCGGCGTAAAAGCTATGCGCGAATCGATTTTGGAGGAGGGAATAAAGCGCTTGGGCATTGCTGATGTCGCCTTGCTCCTCCTCGAGCCTCCCCAGCCAGTATAGCGCGGCAGGGGTGTGGCTTGACCGCGGGTAATGTGTTAAACGGTCCTGCAAGGCCTGCCGTGCCTTGTCATGGGCCCCCGCCATGTAATAACACCAGATCAGACGCCAACCCGCATCTTGCGTGTGGCTCCCTTGCGGGAAGGACTCCACCAGAGTCTCGTATTGGCGGCCTGCGTCTCGCCACTCGCCCAGCCTGAAGAAGAGGTTCCCTGTGGAGTAAAGCGCCGACTCGAACGACGAAGAATGCGGGTCAATGGCCTGAATCTGAGAAAGAGCCGCAAGGGCGCCGCTCGAGTTGTCTTCCCGGGCGCAAGCCTCCACCGACAGGGCCAGCCGCTCCGCGTTCAAAGCAGGACTGGCAAGGCTGACAGAGAGCGCTTCGACCGCCTCACGGTCACGCCGCAAACGGAGCAGGCAGCGCACCCGGCCCAACTTCCACTCGTCCGCATGGGCGCTAGCCGGCCGGGACGAGAGCAATGCTTCGTAGCCCTCAAGCGCCTCCTTAAACAACGATGCATTGAAGAGCAATTCTACGCGTGCGGCTTCGATTTCCTCCGTGGGTTGGGGGAAATCAGCGCCCAGGCGGGAACGGAGACTCTCTAGAGCCTCGCCCGCCTCTTTCGCCTGGGAGGACGCGGCAAACGCAAAATACACTTCCTGGAATGCCCGCGCCGCTTGTGCGAGGTTGCCAACCTGCTCGTAGGCCTTGGCCAACAGGAGGGAAAGAGTTGCGTGCTGGCGCACCGAGGGTTCGCCCGTCAGGACCTGAACAGCCTCTTGTGGCTTCTGGGAATCAAGCAGGGCCTCGGCGAGCAACTCAAGTCCCTGCAAGCGCAGAGGACTCGCAGGAAAATTGGATGAGAAGTCTCGGACAGCCTCAGCCGCTTGGACTGGATTGTTAGCCTTGAGAGCCGCAGCGGCGGAGTAATAGGTCGCGTAATCAGCCAGGGAGAACTGGCGTGCTGCCGACTGCCCCAAGTCCTCCGCAGCCGCAAGGTACTCACCCGCCTCGTATTCCCGGTAACCTAATGCGAAGTAGGCCAGAGCACGTTGTTCAGGCGCTTTTTGGGACTCCGCGTAACGGCGCAACTGTGGCCAAGCGGATCGTTCCCCCGCACGAGCCGCCAACTCGCGAAGGGGTACGGGAACAGACTCAACCGTCGGACGCGCCTCAACGAGAATTTGGACGGCGAGCAGCGCCCAACAGACTTCAGCCAGGATTTTGAAATGGAATTTCACACGGAAGGACCAGGATAGCCCGAGCCAAGGAGCGATGGGTCGTTACCTGCCAGCGTCCTCACCAGCTCATCGTGGAAATAGTCGAACTGCTTGCCAACGGTCTTGCCGAACCGCTGCTCGAAGGTCTGGCGGCTGCGATCAATATCGAGTTTCATCAGTCTGTACAAGTCCTTACTCTTGCGGCCCTCCGCAACCTTCGCCTTGTTATAGAGTTCGATCTCAAAAACCAGAAGTCTCGCGAATCGCCTTGCATCTTTGTGTATTTTTTGCTCTGCTTCGCTGAGTTGCGAGACGTCGAACCCCGCCCTAGGGGCTGGGGTGGGCGGGACGTCAACTGCCGTTTGACCCTCCATCGCAAGCACAGGAACGGGCCGGGGAGCGGGCACGGATCCTGCCGTTGCGCGTGGCGCAGGCAATTCAGCCTGCGCCTCGGTGGGTGGAGGCCCAACTGGCGCGCCCGCTTCAATCAACGGCGACACGGGCGGAGGAGTCAGTGGCTCGTCGATGCTGGGGGCGCTTGTCTCGCCCCGAGATGCAACAGCCTCACTAGGCTTTGCGACCTCTGCGGGCGGCTCGGCAACCCCTGCTGGAGACGCCAGATGGGGCGCCGATTCAGATTCCGCCCCCCCTTTAGAATCTTGACCAGCCGTTGCCATGCCATCCAATGCCCCCAAACGGTCGAGTTGTGCGCCAGCGAACTCGACAAGAAGCTGAAGAGCAGCTTCGGGCAGCAACGCCCCTCTCCCTCCTGAGTCAGCGTAAAAGATGGCGCAAACGCCGCCCGCCGAACGAATCGGCAAAAGCAGGATCGAATCACCCGAATCTGGCTTGAGCCGGTTCAGGACGTTGGCGTTCTTCTTCAGCGCATCGGAGTCCCCCTCAAAGTGCCCGCCGATTTCAAAGGCTTGGCGGAACGGCGTATCTACACTCAGGGGCACTACTAGGGAGTGCAGGCCTTGCTCGGTGAGTTGAGGCCCGAATCCGTGCGCCGAAGCTCCCCAAGCCGCCTTGCCTCGAACCTCGAACGCCACCGCCCGAACTCCCATCCGGCAAGCTTCCTCCGTCAACTTATTGAACACCTGTTTGGGTAAAGTTGCGGTGAGGAGGTTGCGCACGGCTGCAAGCACGGCGTCGTCGGGCAACGGCGCAAAGGGAAGTTTAGACTTCTCCAGGGCCTCGAAATGAAGCCAAACCTCTGACTCTAACTGCTCGTGCTCGTCGCGCAATTCCTTCAAGTCTTGTTCGAGCTTTTGCAATTGCTCGGCTTGGGCGCGAAACTTCTCCCCCAACCGCTCTCGTGCCTGGCGGACTTGCACGGCTAATGCATCATTGTCGTTTTCTGGCAGGACAGCAACCTCAGCCAAATCAATCGATACGCCTTTCATTATGGTACAAGGCGCCTCGTCGGTGCAACGGCTTTGTGCCATGGTCCGGTTCGCAGTTGGGGCTTTCAGCTTTTGAACTTTTGCCCTTTGCCTTTCGTCTTTCGCCTTCCGCCTTTTGCTTTCTGCCTTCCGCCCAGCGCACTCATTTGACATGGACACCTGCACGGCGTAATCTGAGGTAGAAGAGCGGGGGCGTCACGGTTTCGACGGGAGTCCTTGCGCTTAGGAGGCATGCCGGGGGTCCACACCACCCGAGATCGGCGTGGGACAAAGACAACTGCCAACACGCAGTATGCCTATGCTGCCTAATTAATTAGGTGGCCGCCTCCTCCTTCAGGCCCGCATGAGGGAAAGAGGCGTCGATTGGCGGGATGGCTCAAAGTTCATCGCTTCGGAATTTTGGGCGAGATCCGCTTCGGCGGAATTGAGGCTAGCTGGCGGTCCGTTATTGCCCGTTCCTGAGGGCCGCCGGCGAAAGCGTTAAGCGAACGAGACAAGCATGTAGTCTCCTGACCGTTCGGCTCTTCGGACGGGGGTTCGACTCCCCCCGCCTCCACCACTTGTATAACCGGTCAGGGATCGTGGCGCTTGCGCTGGGCGGCGCTGCATGGATGTGGTTTAGAATCAAGCGTGAAATGTGGCGGATGTTCAGGGATCGTGGCGCAAAGTGCGGCGAAGTTACAGGCTACTTGCAACAGGATAATTGAAAAATAAGGAGTTAAAGCGTGGCGAGTTGCAACTGGTGGGCGAAGTTGCGGCGCTGAAAAAGGCGGAATGATGTAAGTGGTTATTCTTGAAGAACTTATCCTGGTAACCTGAGCGCGACAAGACGGCTGGGGCGAAAAATCGGTGTAACCTAAAAGTGATAAATTTCAAAAGAGACTGTAACGCGGTTTTTTGAAGGGGGCGGAAGAGCATCGAAAGTGGACACGAAATGAGAGGGTGAAAACTGCAGTCTGACAAAGTGATGCGAAAAGATCGTCGCAATAGAGCATCAAAAGAGGTGGTGCGGAAGAGTAGTGTGAAAAGAGCATCATAACAGAGGGCGAAAAGAAGCCCTACATCTTCCAGGTCGACAGAATTGGAAGCGTCGAGTCAGGCTTTTCGTATTCATTCCTCACGAACTGCGCCAGAGTAAGAAACCCCTTCAGGGCATAAAGGGTAAGCTCTCGTTGCTCTGGCGACTTCAGGTCGAGCGGCGCATGTTCTCCTGATCGGGAATCTGTCGAAGCGCGCAGGTTTTGCATGGCCCCTAAAGCCCAAATGGCATATCCCAAAAACTTCAAGTCCGTCTGCAAAGTGCGCAGTTCTTTGATCAAATTGTCGTTCTCCATGGGCCACCTCCCAGGAATAAATCGCATACGAGAGGATGCTATCAAAAAGCATGCAAAGAGAGCAATGCAGCCGGGGCGGGCCGGGACCCGGCCCAGGTTCCCACGGCGCGCGACTAACTTCCGCTTGGCGAGCCGTCTATTTGGCGCGGCTCACTGGGCAGATCGAACCATGCTTGCAGTTGAGCGGGGGTGGGGGTATCAATTTGCGAAGCGCGGAATTTGCGCGGCGACCTTTCGGCCTTCTCGTCTATCACGATGACTCCAGTTCGATCACGCCTCATTCTGAGTATCCCGGGCTCGACCGTCGCTCCTGCCTCGAAGCGTTCATTAAGCCTATCGTGCAGATCACAAAAAGGGGCTCGCCATACTCCCATCCTTTCAGAGAAAGGCTTTTCCATCCAAGCGTCCCTTACCTGGATGAACTCCTGTAATTCAGATTGTGTAATGAGTTCCTGCACTATATAGCCTCCTTGTTGGGTTAGGGACTGCTCATTGTACCAGCAGTGGGCAGTCCTGATTTATAAATTTATCCGGCTGCCCTCAGCGTGGGGAAGTAGCGGATTGCGCCTTCCAGGGCTTCGATTCCACGCTTCACTCCCTGAGAAGCCGCGATTTCATTGGCGTTTTCGAGCAGGGCTTCCGCGAAGCCCGGCGAACCTCCTACTAGCTTCCAGATCAAAACGAATTCATCATCTGCCATCGTGTAGCCCATAAATTCGAGCACTTTGCGGAGATCCGCTTCACGTAATGGCCGCTGGGCGAATCGGACACGAATGCGGCGAAACAGCCGCTCATGCTGCCGATTGATTTTTTCGGTTAGAACCTCATTACCGACTAGGAGCATAGGCAGCCGCGCATCGTCCCAAAAATCCCGCAAGATTTCAAAGCAGTCCATGCGGAGACGGTCGGCCTCATCAATGATGAGAAGATAGGGCCGCTGCTGGATTCGTTCCACAGCGCGGCTGTAAAGGTCCGAAGCACGCATCCAGTTGCGGCCATGTGTGTTCCACTTCTCACCGGGCGCGAGCGCCAAGGACTGAAGCAGCGTGTAGCGGGTGGTGATCTGCTTACACCGAATCACTTGATGGTCGAAGGGCAGCGTGCGCTCAGCGTAGTCCACGGCAGTTGTTTTGCCGACTCCCGTGGGGGCCGTGGAGGTGATAATCCAGCGCTTGACCCACGCTCGCGCGGCAAGGGCGCAAAGATTTTTCACCACCGAGTTGACCAGCGCAGTTCCCGCTGGCTGAGGCGTTTCAATGGAGGCGGCGGACATTCCCTTTTCTCCCTTCCAGCGCGCGCTCGACAATGCGGACCAGTTCGTCTCGCTTGTCGCTGGGCTCTTGGAAACGCAGCACGCGATAAAGCCAAGTCAGTTCACTAGGACGTGTCAGGTTGCGCAATACCACGCGCGCGGCAAGTTGCGTATCGGCCTGGGCGAGCAAAGTTGCGAATTGCACAGGACCAGGAGCCAAACTTGGAAATCTTGCGGTTTGCTTTGAAAGAAACTGGAGGAACTCCGCTTTCTCCTCTGCGCTGAAGAAGCCGCGCCGGAGCAGTTCTGTGGCGAGCTCCGGGGATGCACGAAGAGCGCGGGAAACGATGTCGCGCATAGATCACTTTTCCAAATCGGCAAAATCTAGCGGCTCCGCCTCGGGAAACCCTCGCGGCTCCGGGCAGTGCCGTTTTCGATTAGATTCCCACTCGACTGAGCCGATCTCGGGGAAGTCCGGCAGCCTATGGGGCTCGGGCTCGGGCGCTTCCTGAGCCGCTGCAAAGTGAGAAGCAGGATCGTACTCGAGGGACCCTATGGGCCTTCCTGCCAGCTTGTTAATACGATTCTGCAACTCCATCTGCCGGGCCAGCTCGTCTGGATCCTTCATTCCCACGCGCACGCGACGAGCGGCAATGATAGTTTCCTCGCCCTTTTGGGCGGGAAGGACGGTAACAAATGAGTGATCGTGCCGCAGGCGGACAACCTCGCGTTTCTGGCCTGCGATCCCGATCAATAGCGGGTGAGAATATCGGGAGCCATCCCGTAGTTTAATAACGCCGCCTTTACCGATGCGTTCATTCTCGAAATGCTGAGCAGTGGCAAGAGCAAGTTGGTCCTCAGAGATTCGCGGGAACCCGGACGTCGGGGAGCATTGGACAAAGACCGCGCGCGGGGTCAGTCCGTACATATCTGTTCCCTCGGAATTGTGCTCGCGCCAAGCCTCCATCATCTTATTGATCTCGGCCAACACTTCCTCGCGCGTCAGTAATGGCGAGCGTTCACCTGGCGCAAGTTTGCCGACACACCAGCGCTTATGTCTCTCGGCATCTTCATCGCCGTGGGTCATTTTGCGCTCGCGTGTATTCGCGCCAACCCAGCCGGGCTTTCCACGGAACCAATCTGCTGCCCAGCGATGGAAACGCTCCAACCGTGTTCCGCGTGGGTTGTGGACGCGCGGCATATCGTGCCGGATGCCATCGGGAAAGCCTGCAAGCTGGCCCACGCGCTGCATGATGCCATCCGCAGCGGCAAACTCCTTGTCGATGCGCTGCTGGTAAGGTTCCCCGCCCCAGACTTTTCCCCTGAAGCGTCCCCGGTCGGAGTGAATCGCTAGAGGGACGCCAAAAGCGCGGACCAGGTCCACAAAGAGGTTGATTTCATCTTCGACAGCAATCCCATGCCGGAGTTCGTATTCAGAGCCTTCACAGAGGTTCCAGACCAGCGGATACATGGCGCGCGCGTCATAGAAAGTCAGAAGCCAGTAGCGGCGAATCCAGGGCTCTCCCCGGCGATTCACTGCCCGGCGCGGGTCATAGGAAAAAAGGTCCAGTTTCCACTCGTCAGATTCCACGCATTCGAGTGAGGCTAAATCGAGGTATGAGCGGTCAATGTGGCCACAGGCTGCCTTGAGCGCGTCCGGCCCTTCGCGCGCGGCTTCATCAATGGAATCGAGGGACCGAAGAAACCGGTAGACTGTGGCGCGACTGGGAATACGGTAGAGATGGGCAACCCGACAGCCGGGCGAATTCTGTTTTTTCTCAAGGTAGATAATCAGAGAGCGATAACATTGACTCGGAGTGAGACGCCTGATTAGATAACAGTCGTGCAAATGGCCGCGCATGTCCGCGTCAAGGACTGTGCCTGTGCCCGGTAAAGGCCCGGGAAGCTGATCGGCCAAGTCCATTAGATTCTCGCGCTGTTTCCACCTTGACACCCAACGTTCGATTGACCGTCTGGAAGTGTCATTTTGCTTCGCTATGGCTGTCGCCATCTTGCCCTTGGAGCGAAAGCCTAGGACTCGATAATTGGAATTCAGGAAGAGATTCACGATGCGAATCCGGCGCACAATCACGTCACGCTGGCAACGCGGAAGCCTGAGAGCGTCGATCTGGTCATCAACCTCTGTCCGTGGGAGAAGGGCAAGCTGTGCTGGCATGGATTCAGTTCTGGGGATATCGGCGCTTTCGAGAAGGCTTCTCCTCCAGCGCTTTTGCCCATCGAAGCTCATGGAACGCGGATTAATCAGCCTTCCGGGTCGGGCATCTGCCTCTTGCCGGTCAGCCGAAATAAGATAGTGAGAATCTCCGGGCTGCATCCGGCGATAGACTTCCATTCGCGAGATGCCCTCGAAAGCTGCTACCTGCTGGACTGTGAGCCACGGCATTTCTGAAGGTTCTTTCATTCCAGGATGTAGAACAGTGTTCATGTTATGATTTCCGAGGGCGATTGCCTTCTCGTTTGCGTGGCGGCTTCACTTTCAGCAGCTCTGCGCGCCGCTCTTCAAGTTCAAGGTGTCGCTCTGCGAATTCGATAAGTTTGCGTAGTCGCGGCCCGGCAGCCCAGCGTTGCAACCGGTCACTGCCTATGGCGTCACAGAATGCCCTGACGAAAAATGCAGGAAACCTGGCCGGCTTGTGATACTCGGAAGTCCAGTCATTCAGCATGTGCGGCGAAATTGAGTTCGGCTGTCCGAGAGATTTGCTCATTTCCTCGGCGATTTGCGCCCGGCTCATTGGGGACTGCTTAATCAGAAAGCTTAATAGCTGGCGAAGCTCACGGTCCTGGATTCCGATTATTTCGGCATTCTTAGGCATTGCAAAGGGCCTGCCTTCCGTTCCACAATATCGACTGACCCATAGTGTATAACTAAGGCGATTATGCTGTCAAGAAAAATCTGAGGATAAAAAAATGAGTAAATCCGTAGAAGTGTCCGAGAGAATTTACACGCTGCGGACAAGGCGCGGCGAAACGCAAGCCCAGTTCGCCGCGATGGTTGGCGTATCGCAGGCGACCGTTTCGGATTGGGAATCAAAGACTGCCGATGTCACGCCTTCCTGCGAATCCTACGTGCGGATGGGCAACATCGCGCCTTATCCCGATTGCCTTTGGTTCTGGGCGCAGGTTGGCTTGGACCGCGATGCGATGCTGCTCGCAGCCGGGAAGCTCCTAAAGGAATCCGGGCAGCCCTTCGGCAGCAAAATGATTGCGGTCCCACGCCTTATCGGACCACGCAAAACGGACCCTGACAGCGAGCCAATCTTAGAATCTGCGGAGAGTGTGCCAATCCCCGGCGCCGTTGGCTACTACGTTGTCGAGGCGGCTGCATACGACCCGATGCATCACCAGAAGGCAGGCTCACCATCGGACCGGAAACCGCTTTACTCTGGCGATGCAGGGTACGAGCCGATCAACCATGCTGGCGATATCGTTGTTTTAGATACATCCTCAAATGATTCCGCCGATCTTCAGCCGTTCTGGGACCATGACGTGCTTCTTCAGACAATGCCTGAAGTGATGAAAATTGTTGCGCCGCCATATCCAGGGCTCCGCATCGGGCGGCTGTCCTGCGTCACAGTGGCTACCGGTCACGAATTCGAATACAACCCCTGGTATGCCCATCTCCGTCCGTGTGGCTCTCCTCCCTTGGATTTTCCATATGAGATTTCCGCTCGGCAATTTCACGGCGGGGAATTCGGACGCTGGTTCATGGCAAGAACGACCGACAAGTTGCGATTAAAGGGGGGCTCCGAGGCCCATGGCTACGACAGGGAGCTAGTCTATGCAAGAGCCAAAGAGGAGCTTCGGTTACACAAGGGGAATCTGATTTTGGGCCGAGTGCTTAGGTACTTCCGACCGCTGCCCAAGACGGGTAAGTAACTCGGGGGCCTTGAGGGTGAGATGCATCTGCCCATGCGGGGAGGAATTCGAGCCGAAGCGGAGCAATCAGGTCTACCTGAATGCAGAGCATCGGCAGAAAGACAAAGAGAGGCGTTGGCCGAGATCGAGGCAGCCTCTTCTGCCGGTGCTCTTCAGGGATGGCCTTGGGGCGCGTAGGGAGGCGAAAGCAAGCGGTGGCCCACCGCTTCTAGGTCAGATGGGACAAGCTGGACCACAAAGGCTCTTATCGCGCGGATCGGCGGAACTGCTGACCACTTCCGACCTTGCCCGCGTGTTGCAGGTTTCGCGCTGGACGCTTTGTGATTGGCGCAGGAACGGACACGGCCCACCCTATCTAAGGCTTTCGCGCCGGGTTCTGAGGTATTCCCAGCAGGCTCTTGCGGACTGGCTGGATCAGCACTTAGAGGAACATTTCGCAGGGCGGTGCGGTACGTCAGCTTAGAGCCGCGCTTCGCGGTTGGAAACGATGCGCGTTTTGCACCACATTTCGCACCTCTAGAAATCGGACGATCGGAGGCATTCAAAATGTCGGCAGGAATGGCTAGCATCAGCGAAGATACCAGACAGACCGTAGCTGGGTTGTGGCTTGCCTCGGAAACTTTCGCGGCTACTGGATTGAGCCCAAATGCGGCGAACACGGTCCCTTTTCCTTCGGCGCTGCCCAGCGTGCCGCGGCGGGTGTCCCTGACTCCCGTGGGCAACGGAGCGCCCGGCGTTCTTGCCAGCCTCGATACCTCGCAGGGAGCCGCAGACCCCAGCAATTCCTTTGCGGGGGGCAAACTGGGCTTCGACAAGAACAGCATCTACGTGTACATCGGGAACGCCACGCAACTGCTGATTACCGTAGAGTACTGCCGCTGAAATTGCGAAGGAGAGGGCTGGTAAATGTCGAAGCTACGATCAATGTGGGAAAGGGCGCAACAGGCTATGAAGGGCAAACAGAACACTGAGATCCTGGCAGAGACAGGCGAAGCGGCAGCGGTTACAGCGGAGCCAGATGCGCCGCAAGACTGCGCGGAGGCGGCGCCGGCGCCGGCGCCGGAATGCAGGTGGGCACCGCGAAGTAGGAAGAGCATTCGCGACGAGGAAGCGCTTCAGAAGGAACTAGCCCGCTGTAATACGCTGAAGCGCCGTGCAGAAGATACGCTCGCAGGGCTCGCCGGAGAGAAGAAACGCGCGCTAAAATTGATACATGATGGGAATGGCTGGGCAGATGGGCTTCTTCGCGACACACTGCGAAAGATCGAGGATGAGCAACTTAAGTTCGAGGCTTTCAAAGAACTCGCTGCCCAAGCGCAATCTAATCTTGATAGTTTTCGCGCGGGCGTGGAGGCATACGCGCCAGAGCGCGCGCGAATACAGGACGCCCTGGCAGCCTTGGCGGGCGCGCGGCTAGAAATAGACCATGAACTCCAAAAGCGGTTGAGGGAAGCGCTGGCAATGCTGCAAGTGCGCGAGGAGACAATCGCTTTCATGCGGAAGCAGGCAGCGGCCATCGAATTGCAATGCGACTTTGAAGCTGGAGTTCCCGCCTCCCTGCGTGAAGTCCTTTCGCTGGATATCGTGTCCGCCTCGAAAGCATGGAACGCGAAATTCTTGGGGGAGGGCGAAAATCTGAAAGCCTACGTTGTGTGTGATGAGAACTTCGAGCCCAAGGAAACGCTGGCCCGGAAGGCAATCTATCACTTTGGTGACACCGTTTTCCTGCTAGAAGATGAAGCTCTCGAATTCCTTCGCAATGACCGCCCGAAAGCGGGCGGATCCGGATGGGAAACTTTGCCGCCAACTTTAATGACTGCGGAGGATTTCGCAGCGGTCCAGGCAGAGTCCGGGAGAACAGGCCCACTGTTAAAGTACATCCTGCAACAGAAGCATTCTGAATTGGAGCAAAAGCGGCGCCAGGCCTACCTAGAGGAGAGGCGCGGTACGCCAGTTCCGAATGTGCATCTTCACTTTGCGGGTTAGCAGGGGATATCACGCGGGCGGGAGATTGAAAAAGTGCCAGGTCTTGACGGTTTGGAGTTGCGGCGCATCGAAGCGCGTATCAGGAATTACTTACAGCCGCGAAGGGAGGAGGCCGTGACAAATCTTGAGGGTTTGCAGCGGAGCGCCATTGAGGCGCGGATCGAGTATCTCGTAAAGCAGAGGATGGAGCAGCACGGCGAAACTCTCCAATTCGCAGAGCTTCAAGTGACTCGCACAGAAGAAGGCCGCGCGCTGTGGAAGCAGGCGCGAAAACTCAGGTTGGCAGAGTCGGCGGATACCGGGCCGAGTCCTTCCTTCAACCATACTGCAGCGGAGGTGATCGGCCAGGAAGCGCGGCTGGAAAATCTAATTGCGCAGCGCATGAGCGACTGTGGCGAGACACGCGATGCCGCCGAACGCGCGGTAATTCACACCGACCAGGGCCTGGAACTTTGGGAGCGGGTGAGAGCGCTGAAGCTCTCCGAATCGTGTGATGAGGATTAGGTTTTCAGAGTTTGCACCTTTGATCCAGGGTGCGAAGGGTGCGCGTCCTGGCCTTATTCTCTTTCATGGGCCACCGAAACCATGAAAGACGGCTCGTCCATGCCGGGCCTCCTCTAAGGTTCATGGACGCGCATCCGATTTTTTAGCGGCTGGCCCGGCCCTCTCTTTAACCCCGCAGCGATGCGGGTACCGGCTCAAAGAGTCGGCTTCCATTTCGGGGGGCCGGGGGAGCCGCTTCGGGAGAAAGAGGTAAGAAGATGGGCGACGGGGTTGGACTGATTCTCGGGCTGGGGATTGACCCTTCGGGCGCGAAACCTGGGCTGGCCCAATTCGAGGAGGAGTTTAATGCGAGCTACAGCCGAACCAACGAGGCTTTCCTAAACAGTCTCGATGAGATGGAGCAGCCTCTAGACCAGCTTGACAAATCGCTGCTTTCTAACCGGCAGACCGTGATGCTGCTCAATCAGGAGCTGGGCATCCACATGCCACGCGCCATGTCAGGCGCAGTGGCGAAAATGCTACCCGATATCGCGGCCTTGGGCGCTGGTCTGATGGGCATCTGGGCCGTCGAGAAAGTCTACGACTGGGCCAAAGTAATCAACGAGCAATTCTTCCAGATTTACACTCATGGCGACGAAGTTATCAAAGACCTCGATGCGGCGGCAGCAGCAGCATTCAAGCACGCGGGCCAGGAAGCCACAGAGATGTTCACACACTTTAAGACATCCCTGGCCGGTACCTTCGATATCGCGGAAATCGACGCGCGCGCGAAGCAACTCGAGAGATTCCATGCGGCCTATCAGTCGCTCGTGGGGAAAATGGGCACTGATTTGGCGCAGGCCATCGCGAAGGTAGCGCCTACGCTTGCGGAGGCTCAGGCCGAAGGCTTGACGAAGCTGGAAGAGGTAGATAAGAAAATCAATGAGCTAGGCCAGCTCCAATTCCAGGCTCACGAGCGGATGGCAGAAGTGCAGGCCAAGGAGGCTAAAGAAGCGGCGGAAGAGCTGAAGCGCCAAGCAAAAGAGGCTGCGGAGGCCGCGAAGCAACAGGGCGACGCGGAATATCGGGCTGCCATGCAGAAGTATGAGGGGAATCAGCGAGCTTTCCATGCCAGCGAAGAGGCTCTGCGACACGAAATGGCGCTGCAAGACCGCCTGGGGCGGGAAGCGGTCGAGCAAGCGCGCCGGCAGGAAGAAGCGAAGGAACGCGAGGCAAGGGCCATTCACCATCTGACCGAGGAGCTACAGAGGGAACGCGAGCAGCAAACCCGAGCGGGCGAGGAGCTGGGGAAGGAAACGGCCAGGCAGATTGCGGACATCGAGCGCATCGGGAACGAGCAGGAGAGATCGATGCTGCGGGGCAGGGCGGAAGCGCGGCAGCGCATCGAGGAGCAGCACAACGAAGCGGTGGCGGCCATCCAGGCGGCAAACGAGCAAGCTCAGGCCATTGCAAGGCTCACAGGTGACTACAAAGCCATGGCGGAGGCCGCGAAGGCGGCCTATGACGCCATGATTCAGGCAAACGCGAATTACCTCAAACAGCTCCACGAGCAGGAAGTAGCCGAGAAGCAGTGCGTGCAGGCCGAAATAGATCGCGCGGAGGCGAAGATACAGACTTCGGCAGCCGAGATTGCCACCTTTGTGGGCGCGATCGCGGGGCGCAAAGCGCAGGCGGAAGTGGAGGGTTACTTCTACCTGGCCGAGGGGTCGTTCGACTTCGCTCGCGGCATCTTCCCGCCCAATCCCGCGCTGATAACGCGCGGCCTGGGTGAGATTGGGGCAGGGATCGACATGCTGAAGGTCGCCGGGAAGAGTGGCAGAACGCCTTCAATTGGCGGCGGAGGCGGCGGGGGCGGATATGGCGAGGAAAGGTACGGCGGGCGCGCGGAGCGCGGAGGCGGGTACGGGGGTGGAGGCGAATACGGCGAGCGAGAGCTTGCCGGTACCGGCCTCGCGCCAGGCGCGCAAAACGCGCCAAGCGGGCGGGTGACTGTGCATGTGATGCCGGAAGGGGAGCACTCAGCGTTTATCGCGGCCGCGGTGCAGAGCGCCTATGCGCGCGGGTATTACATCCCCGCCACGGTGGCGGGGCGGTCGGCCCCGGCGCAAGGATAAGTTTTATCTAGCTTCGCGGGAGCCGCCGGGTTTACCTTGTTTCACCTCGCAGAGCAAGGGCGGATCGGTCCATTCTCCGCTTCTCCTAGCTCGGCGGCTTCTACGTTTTTTCCGCTTCCTGTCGCTAGCTGCCCTGCCATCGTTGTGGTGTCTTTACGCACCGCCTGCGACACGATCCCTGAACATTTCTCACTTTCCGCCACGATCCTTGAACAGGTTACGCCACGAACCCTGACCGGTCACAACTTGGTTACTGTCCCCCCAAGGTCCAGCCCATTTTCTGCGCAAACGTACCCGCCGAGAAAACCCACTCGGTAGCGCGACTTCCGAGTTTCCACTCTGCATAGTCCCCGAGTTCGAAAAGAGACACATGGGAAAGAAAAACGGGAAGCTGGAGTTCGAGGTCAAGACATTACGCAACCGAGAACTACTGCTTGCCTTGTCGTGCTTCCTTTACTATCATTGCGGCCAAGGCAGCAACGGAAAGTGGTCACTTTTCGAGCCTTGGCACGCGGTTACCTATTGACCGATTGGAGAACACAGAATGGTCAGCAATTCGCACCCCCTGGGCCATCACTGGTTTGTACATGTGATTCTACTCGTTTTCGTTTTTCCCTTCCTGCCTGGGTTTGCAATGAACCAGCAGGAGGGGCGCGGCGCATCCGTGACCCTACCCGTACTCAAGGAAGTTGGCCAGGTCAGAGAACTCTCTTCAGAAAAGGCCGCGCTTGGCTACCCCGTACAACTGCATGCGGTGGTCACGTACGCCGATTTGAGCCAGGGAGACTTTTTTGTCCAGGATGCAACCGCCGGAATCTACGTTGACCCTAGCCAATTGACGCTTCCGTTGCGCGCTGGCCAGCACGTGGAGATTGAGGGCAAAACGGGGCCAGGGGATTTCGCCCCTCAAATCGACAATCCCCGCGTGCGCATCTTAGGCGAAGTTCCTTTGCCAGTGCCACGAAGGGTCTCTGGAGAGGAGTTTGCGTCGGGAATACAGGATAGCCAGTTTGTTGAAGTGGAAGGCATCATCATGTCTACCGGCAAAAGTGATGGACGCTTACTCCTGCACGTTGCCTCCAGCGCGGTTGAGTTTCCGGTTTACGTCTTGGGCCAAAAGCCTGCCCCGGAAAACTTGGTAGGAGCAGCAGTGCGACTGAGGGGAGTGTCGAGCGGCGTCTACAATGCTAAGCTCCAGTTCACCGGCGCCGCGCTGATGGTCCCCGGCTTCGACAATCTGCTCGTGGAGCGCCCCGCCCCGGCCGACCTTTTCTCGGTTCCTTTGCGTCCCATTCACACCGTTCTGCACCTCAGTTCACAGGGAGCATTTGGCCAGCGCGTGAGGGTTCAGGGAGTGGTCAATCTTCAGCGCCTGGGGAGATCGATTTTCATCAGTGATGGACAGCAGGGCGTGGAAGTCCAAACGAGCCAGACAACGGCGCTCAAGCCCGGGGATCGGGTCGACGTCGTTGGATTTCCTGCGGTGGGTAATTACAGCCCCATCTTGAAAGATGCGATATTCAGGAAAATCGGAACAGGTCCGCCGCCAAAGCCGGTAACCGTGACGGCACAGCAGGCGCTCGCAGGCAACTTTGACTCCGAACTGATTCGAATCCAAGGACGATTGCTGGACTTCGGTAGGCAAGCGGGCCAACGAACACTTTCTATCAGCACGGGCAACCTGAATTTTAGGGCTGAACTTGAGGAGGCGACAGCAGGGCAAGCTCTGGCCCACCTGCGGGTTGGCAGCTTGGTGCAACTGACCGGGATATGCAGCATTCGTGCCGATGAGAACAGGGCCCCCGTAGACTTCGGACTTCTGCTTCGGGCGCCGGAAGATGTGGTGGTTATTCACCAGCCTCCGTGGTGGACCCTTGAGCGCGCGCTCTCCCTGCTGGGACTCACCGGATTGATCATCCTCTCGGGGCTAGTTTGGGTAGTCATGCTTAAACGGCGCGTGCAGAATCAAACCGAGACGATTCGGGCGACATTGGAGTCCACCGCGGAGGGAATCCTGGTTGTTGATGAACGGGGGAAAATCACCGCTCTCAATGAGAAATTCGGAGAGCTTTGGCGGATTCCGAAGTCTATTCTCGCCTCGATGGACCAGGACAAAGTGGCTTCCTACATCTCCTCGCAATTGAAGGACCCGGAAAGTTTCCATCTGAGGGTGGCCCAGCTTTACGCCCATCCGGACGGGCAAAGTGATGACGTCATTGAACTCAAGGATGGAAGAACCCTCGAGAGGCACTCCAACCCTCAGCGAGTTCGAGGGAAGAACGTTGGAAGGGTCTGGGTATTTCGGGACGTTACCGAGCGCACACGGGCCGAGGAAGTGCGCTCGAAGCTGGCTACCATCGTTGAGTCGTCCGACGATGCCATTATCAGCAGGACATTGGATGGGACGATTACCAGTTGGAACAAGGGCGCTGAAGTGATCTTCGGCTACCGGGCCGACGAGATCATGGGAAAGTCCGTATCAATGCTTGCGGCCTCCGAGCACGTTGCCGAATTGGCGACGCTGGTGCACAGGCTCAGGCAGGGGGAGAAAATCACCCATTTTGAGACCGTACGAGTGCGAAAGGATGGCAGCCGGATTGATGTCTCCCTCACGATATCTCCGATCCGGAATGCGGCGGGAGACGTGGTGGGTGCCGCGTCTATTGCCCGTGACATCACGGAGCGCAAGCGGGCGGAAGCGGCGCTGATTGAGGAGAGGCATCTCCTCCGCACCCTCATGGACAATGTCCCCGACGCGATCTACTTCAAGGATCGGGAGAGCCGTTTTACCCGGATCAATAAAGCGCTCGCTAAGAGCTTTGGGCTAAGCGACCCCACCCAAGCGGTGGGCAAGACCGACTTCGACTTCTTCACTGGCGAACATGCCCAACAGACCTATGCCGACGAGCAGGAGATCATCGGAACGGGCCAGCCGGTGTTGGGCAAGGAGGAGAAGGAAACCTGGTCGGATGGTCATGCGACGTGGGCCTCGACCACGAAGATGCCTGTGCGTGACGCCAACGGAGACATCATCGGAACCTTCGGCATCTCGCGCGACATTACCGAGCGCAAGCGAGTCGAGGAAGCGCTGCAAGAGAGCGAGCGCCAACTGGCCCAGGCGATGGACAGGGCTTTGTTGGCGCACTGGGAATTCGACACGGCAACCGGGATGTTCACCTTCAATGACCGGTTTTACGCTCTTTACGGCACGACGGCGGAGCGCGAAGGCGGCTACCAGATGTCCGCTGAGACCTACGCCCGCGAGTTCCTTTTTCCGGAGGATTGGCGGATTGTTGCGGACGAGATCGCCAAAGGGCTCGCGACCACAGACCCGGATTCCGCATCGACGGTGGAGCACCGCATCCGGCGACGGGATGGCGAGGCACGGCACATCCTCGTGCGCATCTCGGTGATCAAGAACCGCGAAGGCCTGACCATTAAGACCCGCGGCGTTAATCAGGACATCACCGAGCGCAAGCGGGCCGAGGAGGAGCTGCTGGAATCCCAGGCGCTCCTTAATTCGGTTGTCAACAGTACCTCCGACTTGATCTGGTCTGTCGATGCCAAGTCCTTGGGTCTCCTTACGTTTAACCAAGGCTTCGTTGACTTCTTCCTCCAGAGGTTCGGCATTCGCACTAAGGCGGGAATGCGTATAGAAGATTTCTTACCGACCGAAGACCTTAGACAGCAGTGGCTTGAGTTTTATCAACGAGCATTGGGGGAAGGCTCCTACACAATTGAGTACCACATGAAAACAGTGCCAAGAACGTTGCAATTGAGCTTCAACGTTCTGGCGCGAACTGGTGTGGCGTTTGGGGTGTCGGTATTTGCGAGAGATATCACCGAACGCAAGCGGGCGGAAGAGGCGGTGCGGGCTTCCGAGCAGCGCTACCGGCTGCTTTTCGAGAGGAACCTGGCAGGGGTGTATCGCGTCACGGTGGATGGCCGTCTTCTGGACTGTAATGACGCTTGCGCACGCATTTTTGGCTACGCGTCAGCGTCCGAGATGTTGGAGCACAGAGCTGCAGATTTGTATTTTGACGCCTCATCCCGCGATGAGTTTCTCGATAGATTGAGGGAGCATGGGACCCTGACCAATTTCGAGCAGTGTTTGCGGAGGAAGGACGGGAGCCCTTTGTGGGTCCTGGAGAATGCCACCCTGGTCATGCGTGGGGAGGGGGAGATCGCTCTAATCGAAGGGAGCCTGATTGATATATCCGATCGCCGGCAGGCGGAAGAAGAATTGCGCCGCGCCAAAGAGACTGCGGAAGCTGCGAGCCGGGCCAAGAGCGAGTTCCTGGCAATGATGAGCCATGAAATCCGGACCCCCATGAATGGGATCATGGGCATGACAGAATTGGCCCTCGACACCTCCCTTTCGCGTGAGCAGCGAGAGTACCTGAACAGTGTGAAGGACTCCGCTGACACCCTCCTGACCTTGATGAATGACATCCTGGATTTCTCCAAGATCGAGGCCGGGAGGCTTTCGCTCGACCTTTGCGAATTCGACCTGCATGATACGCTGAGCAACACCATGCGGGCACTCGCCGCCCGGGCCGATGAGAAGGGCCTTGAGTTGACGTGGCAGACCCTGGCCGACCTTCCGGCTCGCTTAGTCGGAGATCCAGGCCGGCTGCGACAAATCCTTCTGAATTTGGTGGGGAATGGCATCAAATTCACCGAACGCGGGGAGGTGGACTTGCGCGTCGAGGTCGACTCGCACGGGCAAGATTGGGCCGTCCTGCATTTCTGCGTCACCGACACTGGCATCGGCATCCCGCGGGAAAAGCAACAGCGGGTTTTTGAGGCCTTCATGCAGGCTGATAGCTCAACCACACGTAGATATGGTGGGACCGGTCTGGGCTTGGCTATCTCATCCCGACTGATAAAGCTGATGGAAGGCCGAATTTGGCTGGAGAGCGAAGCGAACAAAGGAAGCAAATTTCATTTCACGGCGAAGTTTGGCCTTGTGAAAGGGCTTCAGCCACAGCCCGCTCCCCTGGCAGAGGTCAGCCTGCAAGGTACGCCTGTGCTGGTCATCGACGATAATGCTACCAATCGGCGTATTTTGGAGGCCATGCTCGAGTCCTGGTCGATGCAGCCCGCGCTGGCGGCGAGCGGGCAGGATGGTCTGGTCGCGATGCGGCGCGCAAAGCAAATGGGCAAACCCTTTTCTTTGGTTCTGCTTGATGCCCAGATGCCGGGCATGGACGGCTTCATGGTGGTTGAGAAGCTCAAGGAAGATTCAACCCTCGACGGAGGCGCGATCATGATGTTGACCTCTGCTGGACAGCGCGGTGACGCCGCCCGCTGCCGTGCGCTTGGCATCTCGGCGTATCTCGTCAAACCGATCCGGCAGTCCGAGCTCTTGGAGGCAATCCTGCTCGTTCTTGGCCAGCCCTCCCCGAGAAAGGACCATCCTGACCTTGTCACCCGTCACACGATTCGAGAAACGCGTCGCAAGCTCCGCATCCTTGTGGCAGAGGACAACGCGATCAACCGAGAGCTCGTGACGCGCCTGCTCCAGAAACATGGACACACCGTTATGGCAGTCACGACCGGCCGAGAAGCTGTCGACCTCTTGGATAAGGACGCGGCGAATTGTGACATCGTACTGATGGATGTGGAAATGCCGGACATGGATGGCTTTCAGGCCACCGCTATGATCCGTGAGAAGGAAAAGATCAGCGGTAAGCACATCCCGATCATTGCCTTGACAGCATACGCCATGAAAGGCGATCGGGAACGTTGCTTGGCAGCAGGCATGGACGGCTATGTGCCCAAGCCCATTCGACACCAAAACCTGTTTGAGACTATCCAAAAGCTCGTCATGGACGTGCCCAGCATTCCCACCCCTGCGCCTCCTGAAGAACCCCCGGTGGAGGTTCTCAATGAAGCGCTGCTTGTGTCTCGCGTGGACAACGACCCTCAGTTACTAAGGGACCTCGTGGACCTTTTTCTGGAGGAGTATCCGCGTCTTGTGGATGAAATCAGGGTCGCGCTGGAGAGGAAAGATGCCAAGGCCCTGCAAAGAGGCGCGCATAGTCTGAAAGGCTCCACAAGTAACCTTGCTGCGAAGATGGCCTCGGAAACTGCGTTCAAGCTCGAAAGGCTCGCTCAGGCTGGGGACTTGATGCACGCCGAAAGTGTGCTGCAGGAATTGGAGTCTCAACTGGGACGCTTGAAGCCAGCTTTACTCGCCGTTCGGGCGGAGACAGAGAAAAGGACGCTCTGATTGCCGCGGAAACAAGTTAGAATGCCCCCGCAGGCTGACTTGTTCGCCCACGGCGACGGCAACTTCAAAGTCCCAGGGTTGCGCCGTAACATTCACCGTCCGAACAACACAGTGAGGTAAATCAGAAAGATGTCCACCACGAGAATCCTGGTCGCCGAAGATGAAATCACGTTCCGCCATATGCTCAAGACTTTCCTTACCAAGTGGGGTTACCAAGTAGTGGTGGCGAGCGATGGGCTGGAAGCGTGGAAGGTGCTTCAGGAGGAGGATAGACCGCGGCTTGCCCTCCTGGACTGGATGATGCCAAACATGGATGGTGTGGAGATCTGCCGTGCGCTCAGGGAAAAGAAGCCAGAACCTTACATTTATCTCCTCCTATTGACAAGCAGGGACCAAAAGCAAGACGTGGTGGAAGGTATGGAGGCTGGCGCTGACGACTATCTCATCAAGCCTTTTGATCCGCAGGAACTAAGAGCCCGGATCCACGCGGGGGAACGCATCATCGGATTGGAGGACAGGCTGATCCGCGCGCAGGAGGCGCTCCGGGAATTGGCTACTCATGATCCCCTGACGGATCTATTGAATCGCAGGGCATGTCTCGATGCCTTGTTGGCTGAATTAAGTCGGGCATATCGCTCCGGAGACCCGGTATGCATCGTCATGGCTGACATCGACCACTTCAAGAGAGTTAACGACACCTACGGACACCTGACCGGGGATGAAGTCCTTCGCGAAGTGGCTCGCCGAATGCAAAGGTCACTGCGGCGCTACGACACCATCGGTCGATTTGGTGGGGAAGAGTTCCTCTTGGTTCTCCCCGAATGCAGTCTGGAGGAAGGTTTGAAACTGGCAGGGCGAATATGCCACCTGGTTCATTCAGAGCCGGTGAAAGCCAAGAATGAACCCATCCAGGTCTCAATCAGCCTGGGGGTGACAGTCGCCAACCGACTTGCTCCGGCAGACTTCGAAGCATTGCTGGGGGCGGCGGACGCCGCTCTTTACCGGGCGAAAGAGGCAGGACGCAATCGAGTTGAATTCTCTGCCAATCCCCGTCCCTCCTCGGGGACACCCGACTGAATTGCAGGTCGGGAAACTACCCCAGGCAAAATTCTCCTTTCAAGCCGTCTGGCTTCTCCCTCTTTCCCGACGAGAAAGGGACGGAATTCGGTCTTTGCCCTCTCCCAAGGGATTAGATCTCTGCCCTTTCCCAAGGGGAGGGGGTGGGCCGCTGCCGGCGCTTTCACCAGCCGGAGCGGGCCGGGGTGAGGGGTCACTTGCACGGCGCGGAGCGGTCGGATGGGCCGACACAACCAAGTAACCCCTCACTTGGCTCTCCCGCGACTGCGGGACCGCCTCCCTCTCCCCAAGGGAGAGGGCTAAGTTTCTGACTTCCCTCCCCTGTGTCCAGCCAAGAATATGGGTAAAGGCCAGCGCAAGTGCGGGAGCTTCCGTTTTGTGCCTTTCTCGCTCATAATAGTTACTGGAAGCAGGAAGGCTCACCGCCCTTATAAGGAACATGTCTACCGACCGCCGTCCAGACCCTGAGCAACTGTTGCGCCAACTTCAGGCTGAGGAGCAATACTCCCGGCGCGGACGACTCAAGATTTTTCTCGGCTACGCGGGAGGTGTCGGAAAATCATTCCGCATGCTGGATGAGGCGCGGCGCCGGCGGAAACGAGGCGAGGATGTTGTAGTGGGTGCCATCCAGCCCAAAGTCTCAGCCGAAGTCGAAGCCCTGCTGCAGAAAATGCCCGTTATCCCCCTCCGTACCATCGGTGGCGTGCCCACGATGGACGTGGAGGCCATCCTGCGTCGCCACCCCCAAGTCTGCGTGGTTGATGGTCTGGCTTATGACAACCCCCCTGGCAGCCCGTACCCCAAGCGCTGGCAGGACGTGGAGCACCTGCTTTCGGCGGGCATCTCGGTGATTGCCACGGTCAACCTCCAACATATCGAGGAACGGCGGGAGGAAGTGGAGAGGATCACGGGTAAGCACGTGACGGAGACCGTTCCAGAGAGCTTCTTGCGCAATGCGGACGAAATCGAAATTGTGGACGCACCGCCCGATTTTGCTCTACAGCGCGACTCCAGCCCTCTGGTTAATGGTGAGCCTCGCGCTACGACCATGCTGCCGCAGCAGCTTTCTGGACTACGGGAGATTGCGCTCCTGCTGGCTGCAGATGTGGTCGACTATCAGCTTGAGGCTTATCTGGCGCGCCATGGCATCGAGCAGGTTTGGGGCGCCCATGAGCGCATTCTCGTTTGTGTTTCCCCTTACGCTGACGCTGCCGAGATGATCGCCAGCGGAAGGCGCAACGCCGAGCGATTCCACGGGGAATTGTTTGTTGCGTACATTAATCGGCCAGACCTCACGTTGGAAGAAAAGACTCTCCTGGAGAGAAACTTATCGCATGCGCGGGCTGCCGGGGCGCGAATCGAAGCACTGGATGGCGAGGATCCAGCCTACACCATCATGCAGTTTGCGCGGGCCCACGGTATTACTCAGATCTTTTTGGCGAACAGAATGAGCAACATCTGGTGGGATCGCGTCTTTGGGACGCCTGTGGATCACCTCATCCGGGCAGCGAAGAATATCGACGTCAGAGTTTTCCCGGTATAGGATGCCGTACATGTCCGAGTCCGTCCGTCGAGGCACGCTTAAGATCTTCCTGGGTTACGCCGCGGGCGTCGGCAAGACTTATCAGATGCTGGACGAAGCCCACAAGTTGAAGAATGAGGGTGTTGACGTCGTGCTGGGCTATTTCGAGCCCCACGGGCGCATGGACACCATTACTAAAGCCGAGGGCCTGGAATTCGTTGCCCGCCGCAAAATCGAGTACCGGGGAGCCGAGTTTGGGGAAACGGACGTCGATGCCATACTGCGTCGCCGTCCCCAAGTCTGCGTCATCGACGAGTTTGCGCACACGAATATCCCGGGGTCGGAGCGAGAGAAGCGCTGGCAAGACGTAAAAGTCCTGCTGGATGCTGGCATCGACGTGTTGACTACAATGAACGTGCAACATCTGGAGAGCCTGAACGACCAGGTCTGGCAGTTCACCGGCATCCGCGTGCGTGAAACCATCCCGGATTGGGTCGTCAAGCAAGCCGACGAGGTGGTCATGGTCGACTTGCCTCCTCAGGCCCTGCTCAACCGGCTGATGCGCGGCGTCGTCTATGCACCCGAAAAGGCGCGCCTGGCGATGGAGAATTTCTTTAAGGAGTCGACTCTGGTCGCCTTGCGTGAGTTGGCGATACGCCAGACCGCACATGAGGTTGACATTCGACAGTCGGTCCAGAACGAAATGGAGGCCGTGGGGCTTGGAGGCGAAGACCATGACTCGCTTTTGTCTCAGAGGCCGCGAGCGTCCGACCGAATCCTCATTCTCGTCACAGAAGACCCCTCTTCAGCGGCGCTAATCCGGCGCGGCAAGCGCGTGGCCGATTACCTGAAGGCGGATTGTTTCGCGGTGTGTGTCCTCCGCGACGGCAGCTTGCATAATATTCCCGCAGGCCAGCGCGAGGCCGTGGAAAAGCATATGAAATTCGCCCGGAACTTGCATATCGAGCCCAGCGTGTTGCAGGGCGAAGATGTGGCCCGAACTTTGGTCGACTTTGCCCGCCGCCACAAGATTACACAGATCTTCCTTGCCCGGCCGCAGCAGAAGAGATGGCCGATGATTTTTGGCCGCGGCTTGGTGGAACGGGTCGTCCGCTTAGCCCACGATATCCAAGTCACTATTGTGGCCGAGCGCCGTCGACAGCAAGAAGGCTAGGCCAACCACGCCCGCTGTCTTTGCTGTGAAAAAATCAACTACCCTCCCCACAGAGGCACAGCACGGCCTACGGCTGTAAATCAAATTTCGGATTTCAAATTCCAGAAGCGGCGGTGCGAACGATGCCTGCCATGCAAGATCTTTGCGCGCCGCGAAGAAATCCACTGCCAGTATTGCTAAGAGCCGAGTCTGAGGCGGCCAGTGACAGGAATGGGTAAGGCCCCTGGCTCTTGAACAACGCGAGAGGCCGAGGCCCTTAATGCCACGCTGTGCTGGCACGCCCAGCGAGCGCCGGAACTCCTTGAGAGTTCAAGACCGGCGGCCAGAGACCGCCGCTACAAGAAACAAGCTGACCGTCTACCGAAGCGCCCACGGCGCAGATGAGAGGCACCATTCATAGGCTATCGCGAAGCGGGCAAGTGTGTCAAAATGCCACATTCATACGCTCGCACGTATGTTCCCCGGGATACTTCTAACCCATTGAAAAACATAGGGATGATCTGCCGCGGAACCAGAACACTGCAAGAAAAATGAGACCAATGGGAAAAATGGAAATCTCGCCCCCTACTCGCTACCCCACCTTGCGGGACGCGCGCTGAGGCGGCCTGAAACGCCGCTGCGTTCCGCGCCTACGCAAAGGATGAGCCAACATACTCTGCTACGGAAGTGAAAACCACCTTGTTTATCAGACTTCCCTGAAAGCTGAATCGAGGAAGGAAGCCATGTAATAGGCGTCCAGGAACTTGAATGGCGTCTCTCCTGTGGTGTAATGGCCGCAGGGTAACACGGCCACCTTCGGGTCAAGCTGGAGACGAACGGATTCAGCGATGATCTTGCGCGAGAACTCAGGCAGGAAAGTCAAGTCGTAGAGGGCATAAATGAAGAGCGACTTCTTGGGCCAGCGAGCGAACTTTTCCGCATAGGCAATGGGGCTGATGGCCATCCAGGCGCGGCGCAGACGGTCCAGGCTCAAGTTGGCCTCGAGCCCGGCGCGCACGTGACGCGTGGCTTGACCCGTCCAGACTACCTCACCGAAAGTCGTTGAACAATGGTTGAAAACGTTGACCTTCAAACGCTCGTCATGCGCGCTGGCCAGGTATGCGTAGCACGAGCCCAGGCTGGTCCCCACAATGCCGAGCTTGCGGCACCCCTGGCTTTCCAACCAGTCCAGGCACGACCGCGTGTCGACCACCGCCTGCCGGGCGGCATCGAGTGTCCGTCCCAGGTTCGATGAAACAGCATAATCTGCGCGCTCGATCTCCGGCGGCTTGCGAAGGTCGTGATAGGGCAAGCTTAAGCGCAGCGCCGAAATCCCCAACAGGTTGAAGATGCGGCAGAGCGCATTGTGGCTTTCCAGGTCCGCATTCCACTGCGGCAGTACCAGCACCGCCCCGCGTCGACCTGCCGGAAACCAGAGAGCTCGTACTCGGTTGTTATTCGGGACCGGAGTCCTGACGGGAGATGTAAAGAACAGGCAGTCCCCTTCCAGATGAAAATCTGAAGGTGTCTTGTAAGCGTAGAAGGCGTCACTTTGCGCGAGGATTTCTTCGTTCAGCTTGCCAAGAAATTCTTCTGCATCGCAGTCCGAGGTGGGAATTTTCCAGTTCACGAACCGCCAGCCTGCGGTCCACTCCAGCCCCCAATCCAAGGGGGACACCACTCGATTCTTATCCCGCTCTGTCAAACGGGTTTCCCACGCATGAATCCACTCCTTGTAGCGCTCGAGCATGGCCCTCAGCAGAAAGATCAAAACCTGCAATTATAACCTGAGGCAGCCAGGAAGATGTCGGGTCTCGGAAGGAAGGTAGTGTCGCATAAATGACGTAAAGTCATCCAGTGCGTTCATCCCGAGGCTTGCTTTCTCCTGAACGGGAATCAAAACCTCGGCTCGTTCATTGTGCACCCTGCCCGCTCCTTATTACATCAAGACGAGTCAGGTATCGGGAGGTTTACACAGAGCAGCCCAAATTCCCAATTAAACTCTCCTTGTCAGGTCCGCGTCAAAGTCCCCGAAAGGTAACATCCCAAAGCGGCTCTGCCGCCTGATGTGCGGAAAGGCTTCGCCTTTCCGAGGGCTTCCGCCCTAACTAACCCCTTCGGCTCGGCTGGAAGGCTGAGCCTTCCAGCCGAGCCGAGGGAAAGGAGGGAGGCTGTCTGCGCCGGAAAGCCAGAGGCTTTCCGCACATCAGGCGGCAGAGCCGCTTTTTCCGCGACTTTGACGCGACCCTATCACCTTGTGACCTTTGCTTGACGAGTCTTAGCATTACTCGTAGACTACAAACTTGCCCGCATAAATGGAGCCGACTTCGAAAACTATGCCATTCCGAAGCATTCTCGTCGTATTCTCGCTCGCTCTAGCACTGACTCCGGTGGCCTGGTGTCAGAGCGACATGCAACTGTTTCCTATCGCTGATGTCAAGCCGGGCCTGAAGGGCGTCGGCCGCACAATCTTCGAAGGTGACAAGATTGAGGAGTTTCAGGTCGAAATTCTCGGCGTACTGACGAACGTGCTAGCGCCGAAACACGACCTCATCCTGGCGCGACTTTCAGGAGGCCCGCTTGAAAAAACGGGAGTCATCGCCGGGATGAGTGGAAGTCCGGTTTACATTGACGGCAAGCTTGTGGGGGCGGTTGCTATTTCCTTTCCATTTTCGAAAGAACCCCTGGCCGGCATTACGCCCATCAAGGAAATGCTGCACGTCGTCCCCGAGGCGAATGGTCAATCGCAAGCTCAGGCGGCGATGCCCCTGGATTTTCGCCTGGCCAGAACCGCGACCGGCCCTCGCGAGAGCGCGCGCTTGATTCCCCAGCAAGATTTTAGCCCGGAAAGCTTGCGCCGATTGTTTCCGGCGCGCCCAGCAGAGCTTTCACTCCCCGCCCTTCAGTTGCCGTTACGGTTTGGCGGCTTTGCCGCCGACGCATTGGAACCCTACTTGCCGCTGTTTCGTCAAATGGGGTTTGAACCCATGATGGGCGGCGCACTTTCGGGCGGAGAGAACTCGACTCCGGTAAAGGCAGAATTAGAGCCCGGATCGATGATCAGTATGCTGCTGGTCCAAGGCGATCTCAATTTGAGCGCGGACTGTACGGTCACCTACCGGCAAGGGAACGACCTCTATGCCTGCGGGCATCGGGTGCTTTTGGCGGGCCCGGCTCAGATCCCCTTTGCGCTCTCCCATGTTCTGGTCAGCGTACCGAGCATCGCCGCATCCTTCAAGCTGGATGCGCCGGGGCAAGTGGTGGGGACGATTCGTCAAGACCGCTTTGACGCCATCTATGGCGTGGTTGGAGAAAAGAACCCGCCTATGATCCCTGTGAGCGTCCAGATCCAAAGCACCCTGAATACCCAGGCGGACTACAAGTTCGAGGTTATTCAGGAACCGTTCCTCTCACCCCTGCTGGTGAATCTAGCTTTCGTCTCAACCCTGAGCAACACAGAACGAGCCGTGGGCGCATCCACGTTGGAAATCAATGGGAAAATCCGGCTGGGCGGCGGGGAAGCTGTGGACTTCCAAGACGTCTTGTCCGGCGAGATGGGGACCGTCGCGCTGGCGGGTTCGGTGGTGGCCACCCCCCTCAGCTATCTCCTGGGTGGCGGTTTTCCTGATCTGCGCATTGAGGGCATCGACCTCTCGGTAAAATCGAGGAACGAGAAGAGCGTAGCCACGTTGGAGCAGGTTTGGAGTACAGAATCCGAGGTGAAACCCGGTGACCACATCGAGGTCATCGCGCTTTTGCGGCTCCCCGGTGGGCAAGCGGTGACCCAGAAGATTCCTGTGGACATCCCTGAAAGCGTGAGCGACAAGGCCTTGATGCTTGCGGTGGGAGGCGGGTCCAGCATCAACGCTTTACAGTTCCGACTCACGCCGCCGGGGAGCGAGGCGCGGGACATTGATCAACTCGTCAAGGCCCTGAATCGTATGCGACGGAATAATCGGCTCTACGCGCTACTCATGGCCCCCCAGCGCTCGTTCATAATGCAAGGGGATGAATATCCCTCTCCCCCACCCTCCCTGGTACAGACCTTCATGGCGGACCCCGCGGCTGCATCCAGCGTCAACCTCAGCGGCACTTCGGTGGTCGGCGACTTTGAGGCAGCAGCGTCTTCGCTCATGATCCACGGTCAAAAGACGCTCTTCCTGAAGGTAGTCGGGCCGGGCCTCTAGCTCTGAGAGCGTCACCGTTTGCAGGCAATCCCACCGAGAGGAGTGACCGGAAAGGTTAAGGCATGAAACCAAACAAGATATTCCAGCTACTGATACTCACGCTGCTTTTCTCCTCGCCCACAAGAGGAGTGGAAACCACGTTCTGGCAGGTTGGCTCATTCGAGGAGTTCTTACAGGGAACACTCTCCAACGTTTCTCTGGATACAGAAGGAAATCTGCATCTAGCGCCCGGGTCGCGCGTGGTTTTCAACCCTGAGGAAGCGCTGGCCCTCTCACTCGCCCGCGACCATAAGGGCAACCTCTATATAGGCACAGGCCATCAGGGAAAGGTCTTTCGAGTAGATGCAAAGCAAAACTCCACCCTTCTGTTTACGGCTCGGGAGCCGGATGTTTTTGCCCAGGCCGTGGGCCCCGACGGATCGCTGTACGTGGGAAGCTCACCGGAAGGCAAAGTCTATCGCATTACCCCCGATGGGCAATCCAAAATATTCTACGACCCACGCGCCAAGTATATCTGGGCGTTGACACTGGACGCGCAGGGGCGTTTGTATGTAGCCACCGGAGACAAGGGGCAGATCTTCCGAGTCGACCCGGCGGGAAAGGCCGAACTTTTCTTCGACAGCCAACAGACTCATATAATGTGTCTGACTCTCGAGAAGGATGGGAATCTGCTTGCGGGAAGCGTCCCGAGGGGGCTTATTTACCGCATTACTCCGCAAGGGAAAGCCTTCATTCTTTACGAAGCCACCCTGCCGGAAATCCATGACTTGGTGACGGACTCCAGCGGGCGCATCTATGCCGCAGCCCTGGGCGCCGCGAGCGGCAAAGGTTCGCCCGAACTTCTGATTCCTCCTCCTCTCGGCGCAGTCCCAGGCGGAGTCACCACGGTTACGGTCACAGCTTCAAATGAAACTCATGCCGCTACAGCATCTGAAGCGCAGACTCCACCCAGCGAGGAATCGACAGCGCCGAGCTTTAACCGTCCGGCTCCCTTAACTTCTGCAATTCCCAACTTTCAGATCCCGCAGGGTCGCGGGGCGCTCATTGAAATACTTCCTGACTCTACTGCCGAGACGATCTGGAGCTCAAACAGCGAGAGCATTTTCGGCTTGACGGTGCGCGGTAATCATGTGCTGTTTTCCACGGATTCCAACGGGCGCATCTTCGACATGGTCCCTGGGCGGGACGCGCAAAGGGTAACTCTTCTCACGGAAACACACGAGTCGCTTGCCACGCGGCTGATGTTGGAAGGATCTGACCTTTATGTGGCAACCAGCAATATCGCCAAGCTACTCCGGGTGGAGTCCGAGGTTGCTCCGGAAGGGAGCTACGAGTCCCCGGTCAAAGATGCGAAGTTCATCTCCCGGTGGGGAGTGCTTGCGTGGCGTGGCGAGGTTCCCGCAGGGACAACCCTCGAGTTCTTTACACGCTCCGGCAATTCTGAGCGTCCGGACAAAACATGGAGCGACTGGGCGGGCCCTTATCGCAGCTCCAATGGCAACCCAGTCACCAGCCCTCCCGCCCGTTACATTCAATGGAAAGCTGTCCTGCACGCAAACGGAGCAAACAGCCCCACCCTGGATGATGTCACTGTGTCCTATTTGAACCAGAATCTCGCCCCCCAAATCCGCACCCTGAACGTGAGCACGGCAGGGGAACGAACCAGCCCAACAGGAAGCAGCTCATCCAGCCTGGCCGCCGGAACGACGATTTCAGTTGGCGTTCAGCCCTCTGGAGCTTTTGGGGCTGTGGCGCCTGGGGGAAGTGCCGGGGGCAAGATTCCAGTTTCGCTAACCTGGCAGGCTGATGACCCCAATAATGACTCGCTGGTATATTCGCTCTACGTAAAAGCGGCTGACGAGCAGGAGTGGCACCTCTTGAAAGACAAGCTACACCAAACGAACTATACGATTGATCCCGGCGCCCTGCCCGATGGCAAGTATGTTGCCAAGCTGGTGGCATCTGACGAAGAGTCCAACCCGCCCGAAATGGCTCGCAGGTCGGAGTTGCTGAGTGCGCCATTTTGGGTGGACAATACGCCACCCCAGGTTCGAGTGGTTCGAGAGACCGTGACGGCAGAGGCGGCGGAGGTCGTATTTGAAGCGGAGGACAGCACTTCGCCGCTGCGCAGCGCCGAAACTTCAATCGACGGCAAGGAATGGAAGGACCTGCTGTCCGACGACGGGATTGTGGATTCCCGAAAAGAGACCTTTACGGTAAGGCTTTCCAAACTGGTCGCCGGCGAGCACGTCGTGTCAGTGCGGGCCTATGACACGGCAGGGAACGTCGGCGTCGGAAAGGCCGTGCTGCACATTGCCCCACCGGAGGGGACAAGCCGGTGAACCAACGACTGGCGCCCGACCACTGACCGGTGGGGAGCCAGGGATAGAGGTTTATCTGACAGTGATGAAGACAACTCTCATATGGGCCACCGCATCACACAATCCGAGTCTGGATGCGGCTGGAAGTGAGACTCCTTGAGCCAACAGAAGACAGCGGCTCCGAAGGCCGCTTCCGAGACTCAACTGGTTGCGCGTGCACAGCACGGAGATGAGGAAGCATTTGCCGCGCTCTTCGAAATGCACAAGCGGCGTGTTTACTCACTCTGTTTGAGGATGACCGGCAACACCGCGGAAGCGGAGGACTTGACCCAGGAAGCTTTCCTTCAGCTTTACCGCAAGATCTCCACCTTTCGCGGTGAATCCGCTTTCTCCACCTGGCTGCACCGGCTGGCTGTTAATGTGGTGCTGATGCACCTGAGAAAGAAGGTGCCGCAACAGATTTCGCTGGACGAGGTTGACTCTTCACAGGATGAGCCGGTCAAGCGCGATTACGGCGACAATGACCGGAGGTTGATGGGTTCAGTCGACCGGATCAGTCTTTCGCGAGCCATTGCCGACCTTCCACCCGGCTACAGAATGGTATTTGTTCTGCACGACATTGAAGGCTACGAGCATAACGAGATTGCGGAAATCATGAGTTGTTCCGTCGGTAACTCCAAATCGCAACTTCACAAGGCACGGTTGAAACTGCGCGACTGGCTGCGCCAGAATGAGGGGCTTATGACGCCGGGTGAGCCGGTGGTCTCCGATCAAGCTCCGACCGAAAGGTGAAGGGGATATGAAAGAGACTCGGTACGACAGGTCCCCAGCATGTTACCAATTTGAGCTGGAACTCGAGGCCTACATGGAGGGCGAGAATAGGCCCTTGGTGCCGGCTCACACTCGTGAGTGCGCCTTTTGCAGGGTTATCGTCAAGGACCTTGAGGCGCTCCGGTCGGCGGCTCTGGCGATGCCGCGGGAAGAACCCTCTCCCGCGGTTTGGTCAAATATCCGTGCTCAACTGGTGGCAACAGGAGCGTTCGCCGAAAGGGTGAGTCTTTGGAATTGGGTCGGGCAACTGGACTTCCTTCGTCGCCCCGGTCCTGTTACGGCCTTTGCCTGCCTGCTCCTTCTTGGGTGCTTAGTGACGGTTCCCCGGACTTATCTTGAACAGGACACTGCCGCCGGGCTCAGTGCCTTGCCTGCCAGAACCGCCACGCGATCCATGGCTTTCACAGGAGACAGCGACGCCCTGCCGCGCGTAGTTCAGGAGTTAGAAGAAACGTTCCGAGCGCGCGAGGGGTCTCTCGCGCCTGATCTCAAGGCCACATACGATAATAGCTTGAATTCGCTTGACGTTTCGATTCGGGAATGCAGCGATTCACTACAGCGTGAGCCCGATAACTCACTTGCTCACGAATACCTGCTCGCCGCCTATTCCCAAAAAGCTCAGGTTCTATCTTCTGCATTGGAATTCGGCGAAGGCCGCTAGGCCGACCCAGGGGGGGCCCAACAGTGCCTGATCAAAGTAAGCAAACAGAGAAGAAGCGTGGGGTTACCCTTTACGGCCAAGGGCTAGTCGTGTATTTATTTCTGCTCTCAGGAGCATTGCTTGCTGCCGACGGCGCACGGTCAGAGAAGACCTTCGAAGCTACGCCTAATCCCCGCGTTACAGTTACGAACATGACGGGCCAAATCCTGGTCAGGGGATGGGACAAGGCGCAAGTGCGCGTTGTTTATAGCGTGGTGTCCCCTCACGTGGAGGTAGACACCGAGGTTATCCCACCAAACCAGCCTGCCGACAAGATTCACCTTATCACACACCTCTTGGACCCCCTGATTTCCGGAAAGGATCAGACGGCCGATTACAGCTTGGAAGTTCCCATGGGAACTAATCTTGAAATCTGGAACCCGCAAGGAAGCGTGCGGATTGAGAAGCTACAGGGAGATGACGCCTCGGTGGAATCGGTGGGAGGCGCCATTCTTGTCTCGGATTTCACTGGCCACCTTTTCCTGCGATCGGTGGGTGGAAATATCGAACTGATTCGTCCCTCCGGGCGGGTGGAAGCGTATTCGATTACGGGAGACCTCCACTTCGTCTCTCCCACTACCTCCAAACTGCGGGCCACCACGACCTCCGGACGGATTTTTTTTGAGGGCGACTTTCCAGATGGTGGCGATTACTCACTGTCGGCCTATAGCGGCGATATGGATATACTCTGCCCGCCCTCCGCGTCTTTCGAACTTAACGCTAAGACAGTGCGGGGCAAGCTGGTAAACGAAATGCCCATGACCATCCGACGCCGGTCAGCCACCCCGGTGTCCTCCGCCAACAGCCTCTTTGGCACCCATCTTACGGGCAAAGCCACTGTGAATCTAAAGTCGTTCAGTGGCACAATCCGGATTCGACAGCGCTAGTGAGAACAAGTCGAGAAGTCGAGGAGTTAAGAAGTTGAACTCGGCTCTTCGGCAGATCGATTATTCAACTTTTCGACTCCTCAACTTCTCGACTCCTCGACTTGTTTTCCTGCCAGCCACAACACTATAATTCATTGTGGAAGTTCAAGGAGTCGAAGAGCCGAAGCGCGGGAGAGTCGAGGAGTTGACTTCAACTTCTCGACTCCTCAACTTCTCGACTCCTCGACTCCTCCCACTTTGAGCGAATGAGCCGGCACCGACGCAAACAGATCTATCTCCTCGGGTTCATGGGCAGTGGCAAATCCACTGTCGGTGAACTTCTTTCCCGGGAATTGCGATGGCCTTTCATCGACCTTGATGCCGTTATCGAGGCCGGACAGGGCCTGAGTATACGCGAGATTTTTGAAAGGTCGGGCGAGCCATTCTTCCGCCAACTCGAACGCGCCGCTTTGGTCGAGGTCTTGAAAACTGAGCCGGCAGTGATCGCCCTGGGAGGCGGTACTTTCGCGTACGAGCTCAACCAGGAGTTGATACGTGAGACAGGCGGGGCCACGATCTGGCTGGATTGCCCCCTCGAAACCTTGCGACAGCGGTGCGCCGCCATGCAGCATCGCCCGCTCTTTCGTGATCCCGAATCTCTCGTGCATTTGCTCGATCTTCGGCTTCCCTACTATCGTCTGGCGGAGTTCAGGGTTTCCACTGAAGGCCGGGAACCACGGGAAGTAGCCGAACAAATCTTGCGCCTGGGGGTCTTCTGAGCCGAAAAGAACTCGCCCTGTATCCTTCGATGATCCTGCTCCTGCCGCTCTTGGCGGGTATCCTCGCCTGGAGCGTGCCAACCTTGGGTCAGGAGACGCCGGGAAATCCGGGCCTGGTGAATGTGGATGATGAAGGCGTTTTCGTGATCTCCCTCGCCGGACGCCCCGTGGGCAGCGAAAGGTTCAAGATTCGCTCCTCCCTGGGCAAGGTTGAAGCTCGAGGGGAGATCCGTCTCAACCTTGAAAAGAATGGGAAGACGGTGGGTGTGCAGAGCTTCCCTGACCTGGTCCTAGACCCTCAACTCCATCCCGTTACTTACACGTGGAATCAAAAGGGGCCACAATCCTCGCGGCTGGAGGCGGATTTCAGCGGTAAACTCGCCAAGGTTCGCTACGAGACGATCAGCGGCAATGAGGACAACAGGGACTTTGCACTTCCGCCCGATGTCATGGTTCTGGATGACAATGTAGTGCACCATTACCAGTTGATAATTGCTCGCTACCAGGCGCTGGGCGGAGGCAAACAGACCTTTCCCGTCTTTGTTCCGCAGGAAGCCTTGCCTAGCCTTCTAACCGTGGAAGACATGGGAAATGCCGCAACCGATATCGCTGGAGTCACGGCCATTCTTCGACATCTCGTAATAACCACCGACGTCACACACGTTGATCTTTGGGTTGACGACCAGCAACACCTTGAGCGGGTTTCCGTTCCTGAGGCGCAACTCGAAGCCATCCGCAAGAGGTAACTCTTCTCTCTCTACTCCGTCGTAATAATCCCCCGAAATGCGGGCACAAAGGTTTGGACGGGGAGGATGAAAACGCCATCCGGCGCCGGAAACCTCGCCCAGGGATTGCGCAGCGTGACCGTTCCACCCTTCCCATCGTAGGCCAGCGCCGTGTAACAGTGGGCATTCACGTACCAGCTTTTCGTCTCCGCAGGCAGGGCTCTTCCCTCCCCTAGCTCCTGGGAGTATTGGCTTCCCCCCGAGCACGCCACCACCGGATGCCCCGCTTGCAAGG
>Ga0326727_10003891_pt1 | contig 46426 bp, 39 predicted proteins | sample MB2enrmetagenome_FD_207643 | JGI IMG/M metagenome (GOLD analysis project Ga0326727, IMG submission 207643) | Lab enriched peat soil microbial communities from McLean, Ithaca, NY, United States - MB29MY | ecosystem: Environmental > Terrestrial > Soil > Wetlands > Peat | place: USA: New York... | reverse complement strand
TGCCCCGCACGATATCTGAATGCATCGCGCTGCTTCCCGAGGGCTCGACCGCTACCGTCGACCCGGACTTTGCCCGGGACGTAGCGGCGGCCGTTGATAGCCGTCGTGAGCCGCTGAACCCGCCCACATGGGACTGATCCTCGACTCCAGTGTCTTAATCGCTGCGGAACCCATTTTGTGAGAATTCACGTCGCCGTCGCTTCCCAACACACTACCGAGATTTTGAAGAGCAGTCATTTCGTGGTAGGCTGAATGAATGGAGATCATTGTTACTGTTCCCGACGACATGGCGGCCCCACTGCTGCCCCACGGGGAGGACCCCGCCCGCGCCGCTCTGCAGGCATTGGCCCTCCAAGCCTTCCGCGAGCGTCGCCTCACGGGTTTTCAGCTTCGCACTCTGTTGGGCATTTCCTCGCGCTACGAGCTCGACGGCTTTCTGAAAGTGCATGGGATCGAGAAGTACACGGCGGAGGATTTTGAGCACGATCTCGGGACCCTCAGCGAGACTCGCGACAAGGCCGACGGCTCGGCATGATTGTCGTCGCCGATACCGCCCCCCTTCATTATTTAGTGCTTATCGGAGCGGCAGATGTCCTCCCACCTTTATACACTCGCGTGGTCATGCCGCAGACCGTCCTGGAGGAGTTAAGCGAGCCCCAGGCGCCGGATGTTGTCAAAACCTGGATCGCGCGCCTGCCCGCGTGGCTCGAGGTCCGCGCCGACCCACCCTCCGATCCCACGCTTGCTCTCCTCGATCCCGGCGAGCGTGCGGCCATCGCGCTCGCGCAGTCACTAAATGCCGACCGCCTGTTGATCGACGACTGGGACGGGCGCGCCGAAGCCGAGCGTCGGCACCTGCTCGTGACCGGCACCTTGGGCATCCTCGCCAAGGCGCATCAACGTCAATTGGTCGACTTTGAGACGGCGCTCTCGCGGCTCATTCAAACTAATTTCTATGTCTCAGAGCCGCTCCTCGATGTCATACGGCGCCGGCTCTCATCCGGGATATGATGTTGGTGCGCGGTTTGCGTGTCATTCATCTTCAAGTGCTAAGAGCAGGCATAGCGGGACCTGTTGTGTTGGCGCACGGCTTTTGAGCGGGGCCGCCGAGAAGAACCGCAGACCTTGAAAAACAGGTCTGCGCCAGCCCGCCACTGCTTTGTTAGCGCAAAGCGAGTAGCGCGGACCTTGGGCATGGTCAGTGAGAAAAGCCGCAGAGCTTGAAAAGCGGCTCTGCGCCAGCCCGCCGCTACTTACTCTTGTCAGCGTTCCGGAGTGGCCGGCGACTTGACCAGAACCGTAAAGCCGCCTGCTCCCACGCTTACTTCTCGGTGCAACCCGTGCTGCCTACAAAAGTCCCGCAGGTCCCGGGCCATTTCACTTGCCTCTTCGCGCGTATCAAATCCCTGACTTAGGTTGTATCCTAGGGGTAACTGAGCAACCCGAGAGAACAACGGGTGGTCGTACACTACTCACCTCCGCAGATTTTCCGCGTATATCAATTTTGCGCTCACGCGTTCAGAGCTAGCGGTCTGCGCCCACCGGCCAGGCCGCCCCAGGTCCGCGCTTTGGATCACCCTCGGACACTGTTTATGAAGCACGCTTTACCGTGTCAGTTACGAGGTCGCATTCCTGCAAACCGCCGCGCTTGGTCCAAGAGCCCCTCACCGTAGTAGTCCGCGTCCTCCCGCAGATTGTCCAAGGCCTCGTCCGGGGTGCTGTGCGGACCGAAACATCCGTCGCAATACAAATCGTCCAGCAAGAACCCCTCATCGCGACCGACGGGAGCGTTACATGCATCGCAGATCGCCACTTCCCTCGTTTGTGTCCTCCACCATTCCCTTGCAACATGGCGACAATACGCCCGTATCGCCTTTACGTCGGTCATGGTGATTTCAGGGTTTGGTAGCGCTGAGTGGCCGATCTGTTCACTGTGAGCGCTGCGCTTGATGCCGTCGCTGGACGGGACAGTCTCCCAGGGTTCAGTTTCCGATAGATTCTTCCCTGAAGGATCAATACCCAGCGCCTCCATCGTGGCAGTTGGGTCGGCGCCAAATACCTCAGTTATGACGAGCGGAATAAATGCCTCGTGCAAACCCTGTTGAAGGTTTCCGAGGGTTGCTGCGATTCCGAGGTTGATGGGGTTTGGCATTCGCAAATGTCGAATGCTATCAGGGTCCTCTGCTAGGCTGCGCGCGACCAAGGCCCTGGTTGCTGCTGGCGCACGCGCCAGGATTTGCTGTAGTATGTCGCCGCCGAAGTCAAATGTGGCACAGTACAGATTCCCATCCATCGGCTGAACACGAGTTGTGCAATAACGCCCGCGCCCTACAACCGCGAGGTCGTCTATCTCCCAGGAGGTGTAGATGAACAGACTTTTCTGCGGCCACCCTTTACCTGCCAGATGCTTCCCAAGGTCAGGATGGAACCGGGTTGGAGCTGCTGGTCCGGGCGAAATGGCACGATCGTCCGACCGAGGCTCGGACGGCTTCGTAGAGCTTTCTGTAGGAAGGTTTGTGGTGGCAGCCGGCGCCTGCGAGAATTGGACAGGCGGTTTTGAAATTTCCAGGAATGCCGTCAGGGACTCGGCAGCTGCGCTTGGGTCGGCGCTGCGAGCGTTCGCGATTTCCTTCACCAATTCGAAGGCCCGCCCGAGCATTCGGACATAAACATCAGCTAAGTCTAGATCCAGTTCAGCCAGCTTTGTCGGCGCGAGGTCAAGGCTGAGTTCTGCCTTCACCATTATTGACCAAGTGGAGAAATCACGTGCCCCGCGCTCGAAGAGATAGCCTCCGATATCGACAGCCGCATCACGAACATGTATTGCGGCGCGGAGCTTGGCGGAAGTCCATTCAGGTTGCGGGAGTTCTGACGAAGCATCGTCAGCACGTGATGCGGTGCGGAGCTTGGCTCTCGCCTCATTGAGGACGTTGGAGTTGAAAAGGACAACGGGCATACGGCCACTCCGGAGACTCAACTTATGGGCCATTATTCCATAGACGAGGGCGGACCGCAACCCGCAAGCGCAGCCTGCGAGCGCAGCCCCTCTGCACCAGCCCACCGCAACGACCAGCCAAGCCGTCCTAAAGCTAAGACTTGTTGTCTCTTTTCGTCACTCAAGACATTGGCCATACCAGCCGAGGGTGCTAATCCTCGAACCGGAGTCAATGTCCCGGAGAGTGTCTCCGTTGGCCGGTTTTCAGGTGACCATCATTGGCCGGTTTTGGGTGACCACTGGGGGGAGAGAGCCGAGAAAAGCCGCGGACCTCAAGAACAGGTCCGCGCTACCTTGCTTTTTTCGCAGGCACCCAAAGTCAAACGTTGACTTTTGCTTTTTATTCTCCTACCATGGCTACTAATGGAAGGTGACGGTGATGGCGGAGGATATTGCCGACGTATTGGTTCCAGAATGAATCATGGAAATCGGGGAGGGGAAATGTCCAGTAGGAAAGCGAGTTTGGAGAGAGGCATATGGACACTGCTTTAGAAAACGGCTCAGCCAGGGACGATAACCCTGCACTGGTGCGACGGATACTGAAAGAACTCAACGATCAATGTCTAGCCTTGAAGACAAATAACATCCAAGCCGTGCTTAGCGATGTTAGTCGCGACCCCGACAGGAAGGCAAACCACCAAGTGTTCAGGCTGGACATCACGGCAGGCTCACCTTGGCCTAAGCGGACCTACATGGACATCTTATACTGCGAGCCAGATCGCTTCATTCAATGCTGGACGCGTGACGCCGACCCCTTCAAGATCGAATTTGTTCCAGACACACAAGGAAATCTGGTCACCCGTTTACCTCATGGGCCGGTCTCGACAGTCAAGGAAGCCGCAGAATTCATACTAAAGCCACTCCTTAAGCATGTTGGAGGGCAATAACGTTTACTCACCCAAGGACCGTCTGACCTGCGGCGTTTCCGGCGCGGTTTACCGCGTGCGGGCCACGCCGTTGTTCGCCGGTTGTCCTTCATTCGCCACGCCGGAGGGTTTCTTGACTTCCGGCAACCTCAAAAGATCACGGACTGTCATGAGTCGTATTGGTTTTCCAGATGCGAAGGACCTGGCTCCGCTATAGAAACCAGATGTACCGATGAGCCATGCCTCGTCTGCTTTCTCGTGCAGCAATGTTCCGTACAATTCGCGCACGAAACCAGCACTCAGGTAACTCTTGTGGGCCTTGCACTGCCCTATGATCCGCTTGCCATTCACCCTGACGACAAAATCAACCCCCTCATCTCCGCGCAGATTCGCGCCCCTGTGTTGTACTTCGTATCCCTTGGAGAACAGTGTCTTGACTACTTCGAGTTCAAATGCCCTGCCGTCTAGTTGCCGCCATTTCGCCTCGCCTTCCTGACGCAATTGCCTTTCGCCCTGGGTCCTCTTCCTGATATCCTGGTATCTGGTTTCACGCTGAAGATTTCTGTAGGTCTTCATTGCGCTCTGGTAAGTCTGCACCGCTGACTGGTAGTTCGTGAACTGCAAATAGTCTTTTTCTCTCATCGCGTTGGCTTTGCGTCGGCGTTGAATCGCAGCAGTGAAATGGAACGCGGGAATCAGTGGCAATACGACCCGCCAAAAAGGGTGAAAGAAATTCGCGACAGATGCCGGCAACAACCAGTTCACCCCTATGACGGTAGCCACAGCGATGGGAATCCCAAAAGCGGCGATTGCTACCGGACCGTCTTCCAGAATCCCTCGGAAGTGCTTGACTCGTTCTGCCGAAATACCGAACGCCGCTGGTATTGGCTCTGTCGGCTGCTGGATACCATTCATATTCTTCTGCGGCGAACAATAATTAGATTGACCCACATAAGATGCGGGGTGTTGCTTTCCTGGCTGGCCTGACAACACGCCGTCCGATTATCTTACACGGAAAACGGTTTCAGGAAAACGGTGTCGTGAAGAGCGGGTAGCGCAGGGTCTCGCCGTTGAGCGGGGTAGCGCAGAGGTAGCCGCAGTTTGGCTTCCTCTGCGGCTAAATGTCCACTCGACGGCGATACGAAGGCGGTCCGCTCGCGGGTGGCGCGTAGATCGAGCCTCTTGCGATGCGGGCGGCGCGAAAAGCGAAACCCCGGTTCTTGCCGCAGTGGTGCTCATCGTTGATTCACCTGCTGCAGCAGGCGCTCGTAGGCCTGCTTGAAGTCCGCGTTCTCAGGGTCAAGCATGTAGGTCGCGCGGTATGCCTCCAGAGCACCCCGCATATCACCCATCTTCTCCAGTGCGAAGCCGAGGCAGTAGTGCGCGAAGCCATTATTGGGATTCAGGCGCACCGCTTCACGGTATTCTGCGATCGCACCGTCCCAGTCGCCCCTGGCTCCCGAAACGACGCCGAGATTGAAATGCGGCCAGTCATCCTTGGGGCTCAGGCGCACCGCTTCACGGCATTCTGCGATCGCACCGTCTAAGTCGCCCTTCTGCTTGAGGGCATAGCCGAGGTTGTCGTGCGCGCGTACAAGATTGGGGTCCAAGCGTAGCGCCTCACGGTATTCCTTGATGGCCTCGTCCAGTTCGTACTTGCCGTACAGGGTGTTGCCAATGTGGAGTACGTGTCCGAAGTTGTAGTGGGCCGTGGGGCCGCCGGGCTGGAGGCGAATGGCGATACGGTACTCCTCGATCGCCCCGTCCAGGTTCCCCTTACGCTCCAGCGCAAGGCCGAGATTGTTGTGAGCATCCGCATAGTCAGGTTCGAGGCGAATCCCAATCCGGTATTCCTCGATGGCCTCGTCCAGATCGTCTCTATCCTTGAGTGCGTTGCCGAGGTTATAGTGAGCCGGTGCGGCGTCCGGCCGGAGGCGTATCGCGGTGCGGTATTCAACAATGGCCCCATCTATGTCACCTGCGGCCTGTAGCCCAATGCCAAGGTAGTTGTGAGCCGCTGCGAAGTCGGGATAGAGGCGAATGAGGTGCTGACACTGAGCGATGGCCCCATCGCGATCACTTTCGGAGAGGCCGTCCTCGTAGGCGTACGTGAACCCTAGGATGCCATCATTCGGAGCGAGGATGGGTGCAAGCCGACGAGCGGTGCGAAGTTCGGCGGCGGCGTCATCCAGGTTGCCTTTAACGCACAGTACCTTGCCGAGTTCCTGGTGAGACGCTGCGTCCTCCGGTTCGAGGCTAAGGGCGGCACGATATTCAGAAATGGCCCCATCGAGGTCCCTCTTCCTGTAGCAGAGCACGCGGCCGAGTTCGTGGTGAAAGTTTGCGTAGTCCGGCTCGAGGCGAATGGCCGTGCGGTATTCCGCGATAGCGCCGTCCAGGTCGCCCTTGCCAAGGAGCGCGACGGCCAGGTCGTGGTGAACGTCTGCGTAGTCAGGGTCGAGTCGAATTGCCGTGCGGTATTCCGCAATGCCTCCCTCCAGGTCCCCCTCGTGGCAGAGAACGCGGCCGCGCGTGTAGTGATCATCTGCGTCGCCCGGCTGGAGGCTCTTGGCCAAAGCCAGTCCTCTCGTTACAAGGGTTGCCGACCTTACAGCAAGGGCCTTTGTCCCCACGGTAACAAGAGCACTCGGAACCTGATTATGGTTCTCGCTCATAATGTGGCGCCCTGTCCCTTGATCGATCTTAATCGTCCTCGTGCCTCCACAACTTGTTGGTCCACCCGAGCTGCCATCTCGGCCAAGAGGTCACGGCCTTCCTTCTCGGCTTGATCCACTTGGTTTTTCAAGTGGTAGAGGTCGGATTCCTCCAGCCGGGCAATCTCTGCGTCAATAGCCTTCAGCCGATCTTCGACCTGAGCAATCTTGCGTATGACGCGAACGAGTTCGGCTCCCGGCCCTTCACCTTTCACAGATTCCGGGCTGGATTCCCAATCGCGGAGGATTGCCTCGAGGCGAGCCGCATCGCCCTCCGCGTAGGCGCGGTTTGCTTCAGTCATCAATTCATGCCGGCGTTGGCGCTCGCTTTCGTCGGTGGCAAGGTCGGGATGAATACGCTTGGCGACCTCACGGTAGAGTTTCTTCAGATTCTCCGAGGGCAAGAATGGTTCCCGCTTGCCTGCCTCTTGTTCAGCTTCCACGGCCTGGGCCGATTCTTGAGCTTGGGCGCGGGCTTGCGATGCTCTTTCCTGTGCTTCCCGGTCTTTCGGCTTGTTGCATGCCCCAGCCTCCGCAATTTGAGCTTCGATTTCATCTAACTCAGCTAGCCGGGAGCCCACGATGCGCAAGCAGGTCGCCTCGAAGCTATGCAGTTCGGCCTGAAGAGTCGCCAAATCCAACTCACGTTCGGCTAATCTCGCTTCCAGACTTGCCAGTTCGGCCCTTTTCTTTTCTAACTCTCTGGCTTCCGGCGACGTAACATGTGTGATTCGAGTCGTCATTGGGTGAATCCCCCATCAACGTTGACAAGAAGGAGCGAACTGCCGCAGTTGTTTTTCAAACCCTGCGGCTCTTCGGTGGTTTCCGAGTATACAAGCCGCGGAGTTCAAGAACAACTCCGCGCTACCAATCTACCATTCCGCGCAGAGTGACAACATGTCTCTTGACACGCGGACCGCTTTAGTGTAGCCTATACACGTGAGATTAGAGCTGAGAGGTGACCGCTGTTGCCCATACCCCGCTGGTCCTTTGCGTGGCGCAAAGACGACGGAAGGGCACTCCAAAAATAATTCCGGCGCATGCCATGCAGTCAGAATGACCCATTCCACTCCGTGTCACCAAACGGGAGGTTCAAAGAAGAATTTTTTTTTGACGGAACGATGCGCGAATGTCTGTGAAAAGAAGGGGCTGGGGACTGGGGGCTAGGGACTGGGGGACTAGGGACTGGGGACTGGGGGACGAAGGCCTGCGTACCGCCGACGCGTGCCGGCGTCCCTCGGTCAATTTGTCATGCTGCTCGGGAAAGCCCTGCCAACCTTAAAAGAGAATTCGTTTTTTGACGGAACGATGCGGGAATGTCTATGAAAACAAAGGGTAGGTCGTAAATTGGACGTAGCAGGTATGGAAGGAACTCCACCTAACTGTCCGCTGTCACCCGTCCCGCTGCGACGGGTTAACCATCAACTGCCCTGTGCTACGCCCGGCGGACTCTTTGCCGTCTTCAATGGGTCAGTCAGGACGTATACTATACTAGTGTGCTGTAACCTCCAATTCTTGGCAATGGTCACGCGGCATTGGCTGGTTGTAGGGGTACGGCTTGCCGTACCCTCTTGGCTCGGTCGGGCGATAAAGATGAAGAGGGTACGGCTTGCCGTACCCTCTTGGCTCGGTCGCGCGATAAAGACGAAGAGGGTACGGCTTGCCGTACCCTCTTGGCTCGGTCGCGCGATAAAGGACGAAGAGGGTACGGCAAGCCGTACCCCTACAACCAGGGCGCAGATCCGCTGGCGAATGGTCAAACCTTAGGTCTTACGCGAGACTAGGTGTGCCAGTCGGCTGCGCTATTTCTCGATTCACAGGCATTCGCTGCCTCCGCCCAGACTGGAAGAAGACGCGGCGAACACCACCAGCGCGGTCCGCGGGCAGCATATCTCGATATCCTGAGGTACAAACATGAGGAGATCATCAGCCGTCTTTTGCGTCCTGGCCCTTCTGTTACTTTCGACTGAAATCCCCTCTCTTTTCGGCCAAGCTCCAGGTACCGGGACAACGCAGGGGTCAAACCCGCCGGCGAATTCTTCCGCAAACGCAACGAATCCGCTGCTCATCTTGCTCAAAAGCCCCAATGCCGGGACGCGCGCCAAAGCAGCGCACGAACTGGACAAAGCCCAGGATGCGTCGGCCGTTCCGGCGCTGGCGGAGGCACTCTCAGACCCGAGCGAAAAAGTGCGCCGGGAGGTGGTCCTGGCGCTGGCCCAAATTCACCAGCCGGCGACCCTGGACGCCTTTATCAAAGCAAGCCTGGACACAAATGAAGAGATTATGGTGCTGGCCGTGCAATCGTTGCTTGGTTACTATACCGGAACCGTGCCCACTTCTGGATTCGGCGGCTTTGTAAAGAAGAATTGGGAGCGCGCCAAGGGGCACTTCAATCCGGACACCACGCGAATCGATCCCGGACTGTTTGTGGAACCGAAGGTGATAGCGGCTTTGGAGGCGACCCTGAAAGGGACTCGTTCGCACCGCGCCTCCTGCGAAGCGGCGAAAGGGCTTGGCATCCTGGTGGCGCGAGCCGCGGTCCCGGACCTGATCAAGGCCGCCCACTCCTCCGATGAAGCCCTGTCTCTTGAAGCTCTCAACGCCCTTTCGAAGATCGAGGACAGGTCGGCCGGCGCACCCTTGGTTGATTTGTTGGACTCCCCGGTTAAAGACATCAAGCAACAGGCCTCGGTGACGATTGGCATCCTCCGAACCGGCCAAGCCGTGCCGAAACTACAATCCATTTTCGAAAACGACGCCGACCCAAAGAGCAAAGAAAAGGCCCTGGAAGGCCTTGCTTACCTGGGAGCCCCCGCCTCCATCCCCTCGTTCACCAAGGCGCTGGGAAGCGACGATAAGGCCATGCGCATTTCCGCTGCCGAAGGTTTGGCGAGGGCCGCCGATCCCAAAGTTCTTCCGGAACTGGAGAAGGCCCTCGCGACAGAAAGGGACGCCGAGGTGAAGCTGGCCATCGAGTTTGCCATGACCGCCCTCGGCAAACTCGACTACTTGAGCGACCTCGTGAATGAACTTCCCTCGAGGACGCGCGGGGATATAGCTCAGCCTTACCTCATCGAACTGGCAAGATCCTCCAGCCTTCTGCCCAGGTTGTATCCCTATCTTCAAAGCCCCAATGCCGGCGTGAGAAAGGGACTATGCGCCGTGCTCATGTTCAGCGGGGATCAAACCAGTCTGGACCAGCTCGACCGCTTATCCCATGATCCGAACGGCGACGTTGCCGCCGAAGCGCTGCGGGCCAAGGCCGGCATCCGGGCAAGGCTCAAGGCGGCCGGAACAACCCCCGCTACCGGTTTGCATTAGCTAGTTATGATTTCTGGTATTATCTCCCTTAATAGTTGAGAAAAACCCGCCGCGATGGTAGAATGTTTGATGTCAATCAAAGGGCGAAACCTTTGGGGGAGTGATGCCGTTGTCGGTTGTGCAGAAGGCAGACAAAATCGAGCCGCGCGCGGTCGAGCTGACGCTGGCGCACAGCCCTGACTCCGACGACGCATTCATGTTTTACGCGCTGGCGACGAAGAAGATCGACGCGCGACATCTCTCCTTCACTCACCGGCTCGAGGATATTGAGTCCCTCAACCGGAAGGCCCTGGAGGGGACTTACGACATCACAGCGATCTCTTTCCACGCCTACCCGTATCTCGAGGAGAAGTACGTGCTTCTGCCTTCCGGCGCCAGTTTCGGCGACCGATACGGGCCGGTGGTGGTGTCGCGGGCCGGTCTGGGCTCCGGCAGCCTGAAAGGAAAGCGCGTCGCCATCCCCGGAAAGATGACGACTGCTTACCTCGTTTTGCAGCTTTATGAGCCGGGCGTTGACCCGGTCGTGACCCCGTTCGACCAAATACTGGATGCCGTGGCCAGAGGCGTGGTGGACGCGGGCGTAGTGATTCATGAAGGCCAACTGACTTACACCGGCGCCGGCCTCACCAAGGTCCTGGATCTCGGGGAGTGGTGGTATCAGGAGACCAAGCTGCCTCTGCCACTGGGGGGAAACGCCATCCGCCGTACCCTCGACACCCACACCCAACAGGCGGTGGCAGCATTACTCAAGGAGAGCATTCAGTATTCGCTGCATCATCGCGAAGAGGCCCTGTCCTACGCGCAACAGTTTTCACGCGGCCTGGACGCCCCTACGGCCGACCACTTTGTTTCCATGTACGTTAATGACTGGACCCTTGACTACGGCCAGCGCGGCCGCCGCGCCGTGCAAGAGTTGTTGGACCGGGGCTTCCAAAAGGGCTTTTTGCCAAAAGCAGTCAGGGCTGAGTACGTCGAGTAGAAGAGTCGTCAGTCGTCAGTTGTCAGTCGTCGGTTGTCAGTTGTCAGTAGCCAGTTGTCCGTAGTCCGTTGTCAGTTGTGTGCGGGTATGCGGCCGAGGCGGGTGATTCCGTCCTTCGAGCGAGATGTTCTGGCCGACGCCACGCAGAAGCCCGGGTTTCAATCTCCGCAACGGACGACTGACAACGGGCAACTGACTACGGACGCACTTCTGCAAGGGGGCACCTAACTCGAGATGGAATTGAAACTGTGCAATCACAGCAGTTACCCGCGTATCGGAGACGATGCTGAGCGTCAACTCCTGCGGCGCACGCTGGCGCAACGGGATAGAGGCGAGAAAACAGATGACGCGGTTCGGGCCGCTCAGGACCGCATGACGGAGTTGGCGCTGGCCGAGCAAGAGGAGGCCGGCCTTGACCTTGTGACGGACGGCCAGATCCGCTGGTCCGATCCCATCTCCCACCTCGCCGCCAAGCTCTCCGGGGTTCGAATCAACGGCCTGTTGAGGTTCTTTGACACGAACTTCTACTTCCGCCAGCCGGTCGTGCAGGGCAAGCTTGAGCGGACCGAGCCTCTGCTGCTTGAAGAATTCAAGTTTGCGCAGGAAAAATCGACGCGCACGGTGAAAGCGGTTTTGACGGGCCCTTACACCCTGGCCCGGTACTCCATCGAGGAAAACGGAGGCGCGGGCGGCTTCGCTAAGATGCTCGAGGGATACACGGCGGCGCTGGCCGCCGAGGTCGCCGCCCTGGCGGCGGCGGGGGCAACAGTGATCCAGGTGGAGGAGCCTGCCCTGCTCAAATATCCCGATGATTTCCCGCGCCTCGAGCAGAGCCTCACCGCCCTGGCGATGAGCAGGGCTTCAGCGCAACTGGCGCTGGTCCTTTACTTCGGGGATCCCGCCCCCATTTATGACCACCTCCAAACGCTGCCGGTGGATATCCTGGGACTCGATTTCACTTACAACCCGAGTCTCGTCGACCGGGTAGCTTCCAATGGCACCGCCAGGACACTGGCCCTGGGCCTTGTAGACGGCCGCAATACCAGGCTGGAGGATCCCGCCGCCGTAGCCCGGCAGCTCGAGAAGCTCGCCCACGGAGCGGATTTGAACCGTGCTTATCTCAGCCCTTCTTGCGGCCTCGAGTTCCTTCCGCGTGACAGGGCACGGCAAAAGCTAAAACACCTGAGCGTAATCAGGAATACATTCTTAGGGAGCCCTGCATGAGCCGAGCGAAACTTCAGGGGTTGGGAATCAATCTACCCCTTTTCCCCATCACCTCGGTGGGAAGCTTCCCCAAACCCGATTTCCTGCTCAAGGCCCGCGCGGAATTCGCCAAGAAGAGGATCAGCCGCGGCGCGCTGGAGAAAACGGAACGGCAAGCGACTCAGTTCTGGATCCGCACGCAGGAAGAACTGGGTGTGGACGTGCTGGTCGACGGCGAAATGTATCGGGGCGATATGGTGGCCTATTTCGCCGAGCACCTCCAAGGGTTCGAGGAAGGCGGCTTGGTGCGCTCTTATGGCAACCGCTATTACCACAAACCCATAATCACCGGCGAGGTGCACTGGGAAGAGCCCATCACCCTCGAGTGGTGGAAGTACGCGCAGGGCCTCACCGCAAAACCCGTGAAAGGTATGCTGACCGGTCCTTACACGGTGATGGATTGGTCCTTCATTGAATACTACCCGGATCGCCGCAGCGCTTGCCTGGCGCTGGCAAAGGAAATCCGCAAAGAGGTTGAGGCCCTAATTGAGGAGGGGGCAAAAATCATCCAGATCGACGAACCTGCCACCTCCGTGAGGCCCGAGGAACTACCTGTGGCCATCGAAGCCATGCACGTCGTAACGGATGGCCTGCCGGCGTACTTCATCACCCATATCTGTTATGGCGCCTTTGAAAGCATCTACCCGGGTATGCTGGATCTCCCGGTGGATAACTTCGACCTGGAAATGTCCAACAGCGGACTCGATATGCTCGAGCTATTCAAGAAGCGCCGCTACACCAAGGACCTCAGTTTGGGCGTGGTGGACGTCCATACGCACGTGGTCGAAGACGAGCCGGTGGTCGAGCAGCGCCTGCGCCAAGCCCTCGAGGTCCTTCCTAAAGAAGCGATCTGGGTGGACCCGGACTGCGGACTGAAAACACGAACCGTGGAGGAGGCGATTGCCAAAATGCAATCGGTGGTGACCGCCGCCAAGGCGCTGCGGAAGAATAATGATGAGTAACAAGCAAGGAGTCAGGAGTCAGGAGTCAGAAGTCAGGAGTCAGAATACAGAAAGACCGGCGTTGCGTTTAAGATGTCAGGAGGATGCAGGGTCAGGGGCTGCGGATTCTGACTCCTGACTTCTGGCTTCTGACTCCTGACTTCTGACTCCTTACTCGTCACTGCCCCTAGATGTCTACCCTCACCAAACCCAGCCGCGTGGCATTTACCTCGACGCAACGGAAGGTCCTTATTGCGCTCGCCAGCGTGGTCGGTTTGCGCATGTTGGGACTCTTCCTGGTCCTGCCGGTTTTTACGCTTTACGGCCTGCAATTTACGAACTCACGCTTTCTGGTCGGCTTCGCCTTCGGCAGCTATGGCCTGACCATGGCCATCCTGCAAATCCCCTTTGGCAGGCTTTCAGACCGCATTGGGCGCCGCAAGGTCCTGCTGCTGGGCATGACGCTCTTCAGCCTGGGTTCTTTCCTCTGCGCCGTCCCTCACTGGTTTCCTCACTCCCTCCAGATTGGCGCTCTGATTTTTGGGCGTCTAGTTCAGGGCGGCGGAGCCATTGTTTCTGTGGCGTTTGCCACCGTGGCCGATTACATCGAGCCCCAACGCAGGTCTACGGCCATGGCCGTCTTGGGGATTCCCATCGGGGCGGCATTCGTCATCGGCATCATTGGGGGGCCGATCCTCGCCGGAATTCTGGGCACCGCCTTCCTCTTCTGGCTGACTGGATTCTTGGGTTTGGGGACGGACCTCTTGCTGGCCAAGTATCTTCCCGACGCTCCTCCCTCAGGCAGCGCTCCCGCACCCATGTCCCTGGTACTGGCCAACAACCCGCTCCGGGCTCTTGCTTCGGGTGGCTTCCTCATGAACTTCTTTATGGCCACTTTCTTCTTTTATTTCCCCCTCATTGTCACCGGCCAACACCACGTGAAGATGAACCACTATTACGCACTCCTGTTACCCATGATGTTGATCAGCGGCTTCACGATGTTCGGGTTCTCACTGGGGGCGGACCGCGGATGGGCGAGACCGCTCGCCGCGCTTGCTTTCCTCTCCTTCATCCCCAGTTCTCTTCTGCTTTTCAGACCTGAGGCGGCCGGTATGGACCCCAACCGTCTTGCCGGAGTAATTGTTGCAGGCACGCTCTTCTACATTGGATTCACCGGACTCGAACCCATCCTACCGAGCCTGGTGAGTAAGGTTGCTCCGGAAAGCGCCTACGGGACGGCGCTGGGGACTTACAACACGGCACAGTTCTTCGGCAGCTTCGTTGGGGGGGCAGTGGCAGGAGCCCTCTCACACTTTTCTACAAGCCACATGATGACAACCCTTATGGCGGCTTCCATAGTGGGATTCTTCCTGATGCTCGGAATAAAGCGCGATGGGGTTCATGCCGAATAAGACCTCTCCCCAAGGGAGAGAACGTGTAAAAGGATTGGAATCTGTCATGCTGAGCCCTTCGCTTGTCATTCTGAGCGAAGCGAAGAATCTCCGCAGTTCGCTCAGGGTAAACTCCGCGAAGCATCTCTGCAGTTCTTCGCAACTGGCTGAAAGAACAGCAACTGCAGAGATCCTTCGCTGCGCTCAGGATGACAAGCCGGCGATTTTTTCACACCTTCAGAGGGCAGCTTTCCTGACTGAGCAGACGCGAGGTTTTTTCCCATTCCAAAAAGCCGGGAGCCGCGGTTAACATGTGAATTCGGGTTGAAGTTACGGACCGAGTCGAGCTCCCGCGAAGTCAACTTTGGCTGCCGGCCTCGCATCGGATACAAAAGAGGTTCTCATGTTGATCCTCCGAGCCTTGTCGCTGCTCCTTGTCGGCGCGGTTATTGTTGCGGGCCAGGGACTCAGTCCAGCTCCTCAGAAGCCAAACGTGAAGCCCTCGGACCTTTGCAGTGTGGAGGGTGTAGTGGTTAAATCCACTACCGGCGAAGGCTTAAAAAGAGTCTCGGTGCAACTCATTCCCATTGGCGGAGGCCAACAAGGATACTCCACTCTCACAGAGAACAGCGGTCGCTTCATCATTCGCGACATCGCCCCGGGCCGGTACGCGATCAATGCTGGGGGCGACGGATACATGCAGCAAGCTCCCGAAAAGGGCAAGGGGAATACCCAACTCAGAATCCTCGACCTCACGCCGGGCAAAAACGAAAACGGAATCGGCTTTCGCTTGGTTCCGCCCGGGGTCATCACAGGGACCATTTACGATGAAGATGGTGACCCGGTAACTTTGGCCCAAGTCAGGGCCTTGCGCGTGGCCAGCTCCGGTGGCCACCGGCAAGTCGGCGAGGCGCGGTCCGGGCAGACCAATGACCTTGGCGAGTACCGCATCTGGGGGCTACAGCCGGGAAATTATCTTGTGGCCGCAGCCTACCAGCCCCCGCAATCCGGCCTGGGCCAGCCAACGGATCAGGTTTATCTTCCCACCTTTCACCCCAGCACACCCGATACCTCACAGGCCACCGTCGTGGAGGTTCAGGCCGGCTCCGAAGCCTCCGGCATCGATGTGGACCTTAGGCAGGCACACGCCGTATTAGTCCGAGGACGTGTCTTGGTCGATAGTCCCTCGAAGTCGCTGCGGGGCATTCACGTCTCGCTCGACCCGCGCACCGCCGAGGGCGGTTACTCTTTCTCAAATTACGGCGGCGCTGTGCAGAACGACTCAGGCGACTTTGAGATTCACGGAGTTCCGCCCGGGCCTTATAACCTCTCAGCCTCTTGGAATGACGGGAGACGCCAACTCTACGGGCGGACCCCGGTCGAGGTCAGCAGCGCCAACCTCGAGGGCGTCGCTGTCGTCTTGGGCAACCCCATTACGCTCGCCGGAAGGTTTCGTGTCGAAGGTAGCAACCCATTCGATGTCACACGGTTGGGCCTGGTGTTGCAGTCCATCGACGGCACAAGGGGCGGCGGGAACGCGGAAATCAACCCGAACGGGACTTTTGTAATCCAAAACGTGTATGACGGAAACTACCGGGTGCGCGTTTTGGGGTATCCCGAAGAGTACTACCTCAAATCGGTTCGAGAGGGCGGAAGCGATGTGCTCGAATCCGGACTGACCGTCACCCGCAGCCAACCCTCGGCTCGTCTCGAGATCGTTCTCTCCCCGGATGGCGGGCGCGTGAACGGCAGCGTGCTGCACGATCAGCATCCCGTCAGCGGGGCCTGGATTGTGCTGGTGCCGGACCCGCCTCATCGAGATCGCGAGGAAATGTACAGCATGAAGACCACCGACACTTCCGGCCGCTTCTCTCTGGTAAGCCTGCCGCCCGGCGACTTCAAACTTTTCGCTTGGGAGTTCGTGCAAGGAAAGAACTACACTGACCCCGACTTCTTGGCAGCCTTCGAGGGCCGCGCGACACCCGTCCATATTGAGGAGAGGCAAAATCAAACATTGCAGCTCGAGGTGATCACCGCAGAGGAGCAACTGCAGTAATCGGGAGACGTCGCAACGGCAGAGATTCTTCGCTTCGCTCAGAATGACAGAGCGGCTATAATTTTTGTCTGAGGGTTGATTGGCCGCTGAGGCTCATATGCATGGTGTACTTCTCGACCTCCGGCCCTCGACTTCTCGATTATTTGACTGTGGCTCATATGCCGGTTTTGCTTCTCGTGATTCTACTTCTCGACTCTTAGGCTGAGGCTCATATGCCGGTTGCACTTCTTTGGGTTGGCCTTGCTCTTTACGGGCTGGGAACACTTCTCCTCATCCCTTCCGTTGTCGATCACCGCCCGACAATCTCCCCCGCCTCGCTGGCGGCGTTGGGACTCGGGCTGCTGGCCCACGCGGGTTCCATCGCTTTCGAGGCTGCGCGCATACATCGCCTCCCGGTGACCGACGTCCGCAGCGCCTTATCCTTTTACGCCTTCCTGGTGACTCTGGCCTTCTTCTTTCTCTATTTGCGCTACCGTATTACTTCCCTTGGTCTTTTCATGCTGCCTTTTGTTTTTGTGCTGACGCTGCTCTCGGCGCTTCGTCCTGTGCGGCCTTTCGATTTGTCAGCCTTTCGCGGGGGCTGGCTGGCTGTCCACATCGGCTCAACTATCCTGGGCTACACGGGGTTCTTTCTGACCTTCGTGGCGGCGGTCATGTATCTGATGCAGGAGAAGGAGCTGAAGTCAAGAATCCCGCGGACGTTCTATTACCGTCTGCCGTCGCTGGAAGTGTGCGATGAGCTCTATTACCGCTCGCTGCTGTTCGGCTTTCCCCTTTTGACCCTCGGCATCCTGACCGGCTTCGTCTGGGCGAGCCGCACCTGGAAGGGTCCTTGGGAATTCGATCCGAAAATCCTGGCGTCATTGCTGACCTGGTTGATTTACCTCGTGCTCTTTTCCACGCGTATGAGCGGCAGTTGGCGCGGCCGTCGGGCAGCTTATGTCGCGATCTTCGGGTTCGCTGCCATTATGGTGACTTTCCTGGGGGTGAGCCTGCTGAGTGGACCTCATGGGTATGTGCCCATTCTTCGCCAGGGACCGTAGGGAAAAGAGAATTTGAAATTTGAAATCTCAAATTTGAAATCACCAATTTGAAATTCACCGTATGAACTTGGCCCGTATCGACATCGATCGTCGCACCTGCAGTGGGAGTAGCGGGCTTCCAGTTTGATGACCTATGAACTTGGCCCTTATTGGCATCAATCATCGCACGGCTCCGGTCGAGGTCCGCGAGCGGATGCATATCCCTGAATCGCGCCTGGCGCAAGCCGTGTCCGACCTGATTCGTTGTGAGGGCATCCGCGAGGGGCTGATCCTCTCCACTTGCAACCGCGTTGAAATAATGACTTCGGCAGAGGACCGCGTCGATGCCGAACCTATCATCCAGCGGTTTCTGGCGGACCATCACCACTTCGATCTTGCGCCCTACCAGCGCTTCTTTTACCGCTACCAGCAGCAGGAAGTTGTGCGTCACCTGTTCCGCGTGGCCGCCAGTCTCGATTCGATGATTGTGGGCGAGCCTCAAATCCTGGGGCAGTTGAAGCGGGCTTATGCCCTGGCGTGCGAGGGTGGCGGGTTGAACGGCAGTTTGAACGAGGTCGTAAACCAAGCCCTGGCCGTGGCGCGGAGGGTGCGACGCGAGACGGCGCTGGGGAGCGCTGCGGTTTCCGTCTCATACGCCGCGGTCGAGCTGGCCAAGAAGATTTTTGGCAGCCTCGAAGGAAGGACCGTCTTCGTGGTCGGAGCGGGCAAGATGAGCGAACTCGCCGCCAAGCACCTCCGCCGCAGCGGGGCCAGCGCCATCTACGTCACCAATCGCACCTACGAGCGCGCCGTGCAGTTGGCAGAAGCGTTTCGCGGCTCCGCCATCGCCTTCGAACAGCTCTTTGAACACCTCCCCAAGGCCGATATCATCATCAGCTCCACCGGCGCGCCAGGCTACGTCGTGAACAAGGACCAGGCCGCGAAAATCCTCTCTGCCCGGCGGAACCGTCCGGTATTTTTCGTGGATATCGCGGTCCCGCGCGACATCGATCCCAGGGTCAACGAGCTGGATAATGCCTTCGTGTACGATATTGACGACCTCGCACAGGTGGTGGAAGCCAACAAGAAGCAGCGCGAACGCGAGGCCGTCTGGGCGGAGGAGATTGTGCAGGAGGAAGTCCAGAGAACTATGCGCCGGCTCGCTTCGCGCGACCTCGTGCCCACCATCTTGGCGCTCGAGGACCGACTGAACGCCATCCGCGCTGGTGAAATGGAGCGCTACAACAGCCGGCTGGGCAATCTGACCCCCGAGCAGCGTCAAGCCGTGGACGCCCTCACCCGCGGCATCATGAACAAGATCCTGCACGGGCCCATCACCGAGCTCAAAAGCGGCGCCGGCCAGCCGGAACAAGTGGCCCTCGTCCGATTCGTCCGGAAGATCTTCGGGCTGAAAGCCAGTGACGAGTCATGAACATTGTCATCGGTTCGCGCGGTAGCCAATTGGCGCTCTGGCAGGGCAACTGGGTGAGGGACCAACTCAGTGCAGCCGGCCACGAAGTTGCTATCGAGATCATCCGGACTACCGGCGACAAACTGCAAGCCTACCCGCCCACGCACCCTCTCCCCGTTTCCATTGCCCAGAGCGTCGCCGAAGCAGGAACGAAGGGCTTGTTCATCAAGGAAATCGAGGAGGCCCTGCTGGCAGGCGAAATAGACCTTGCGGTCCACAGCCTCAAAGACTTGCCCACCATTCTACCGGCAGGCCTGATTCTGGCTGCGGTGCCGCCCCGTGAAGATGCGCGTGACGTGCTCATTTCTGGGGATGGGAAACCCTTCGAGCAGCTCCCGGCGGGCGCGCGCGTGGGCACCAGCAGCCCGCGCCGCCAGGCACAGCTCAGGCGGCTCCGGCCCGACCTGGAACTTATCGCCCTGCGTGGCAATCTGACCACACGGCTCCGCAAGCTGGAAGATGGCGATTGCGCCGCGCTGGTTCTGGCGGCAGCGGGCGTCCACCGGCTTGGCCTGCGCGAGCGCATCACCGGCTACTTCACCCTCGACCAGATGTGCCCCGCCGTCGGGCAAGGCGCGCTGGCTATCGAGATTCGGCGGGACGATGCCGAACTGGAACGCGCGCTGACGCCGCTCGATGATCCGGCCACGCACCTCGCTGTCCGCGCCGAACGTGCTATGCTGCAACGTCTGGGAGGAGGTTGCCAGGTCCCCATCGCCGCCTACGCGACTTTGGAGGATGGCCAGTTGCGCTTGCGTGGCATCGTGGCCAGCTTGGACGGCAGCCGCTTGATTCGAGCCGCAGCCTTAGGCTCGCCGAAAGACCCGGAAAGCCTGGGGGCGACGGTGGCGGAGGACTTGCTCGAGCAGGGCGCAGGGGAGATTTTGAATTTATGAGGGGTCTGTCATTCTGAGCGAAGCGAAGAATCTCCGCGGTTCCGGAGCTTATCAACGGCAGAGATTTTTCGCGGAGTTTACCCTGAGCGAGCAGGACGAGATCCTTCGCGGAGTTTACCCCGAGCCAACTGCGGAGATTCTTCGCTTCGCTCAGAATGACAGGCGAAGGGCTCAGAATGACAGCGAAGGGCTCGGAATGACAGACGCAGCATACATTCAGCAGATCGGGTGAACAGCGGAAAGACGAAACTCGAAAATCGCCTCGATTTTCGAGTTTCGATTTTCGAATTTCGAGCCTAAGGTGATGTGGTGAGCTTTGGCGAACAGGCCGAGGGCTTCGCGGGCCAGCCGCTTTTGGGCAGGCGCATCGCGATTACCCGCACCCGCGAGCAGGCCGGCGTGTTAAGAGAGGAGTTAACAGCGCTGGGGGCCAAGGTGATCGAGATCGCCACCATCGAGATCCGTGACCCGGCCTCCTGGGAGCCGCTCGATTCGGCCATCCGGCGCCTCGAAGAGTTCGATTACCTGCTCGTGACCTCCGCCAACGGGGTGCGTAATTTCCTGCGGCGGCTGGAAGCATGCGGGCGCGATGTGCGCGATTTGAAAGGCTTGATCATCGGCGCCATCGGTCCCGCAACAGCGGCGGAGCTCGCAAAAAGAGGGGTGAAAGTCGACGTGACGCCGCGCCAATACGTGGCCGAGCGTCTGCTTGAAGCCCTCGGCGACCGCGACCTGCGCGGCAAAGGGTTTCTGATCCCGCGCGCCAAAGTCGCCCGCGACGTCGTGCCGCGCGTTCTCAGGGAAAGGGGCGGGCGCGTGGAAGTCGTCGAAGCTTATGAAACCGTCATTCCCCAACTCCCCGTTGGGGAACTGCAGCGCCTCCTTACCCCGCCCCCGGATGTCATTACCTTCACCAGCTCATCGACCGTCAGCAATTTCGCCAAGCTCGCGGGCGAAGACAATGTCTCCGAATTGCTGCGCGGAGTCGCCATCGCCTCAATCGGTCCGATCACCTCGCAAACCATCAGGAAGCTGGAACTTGCTGTGACCATTGAAGCAGAGGAGTCCACGATGCCGGGGCTGGTCCGGGCCATCGAAGACCATTTTAGGGACCAAACGCCGGAGAAAGGACGATAAGAACGGAATCGGAAGTCATGAGCCGCGGGCATCGGGTAAATCGAGAAAGTCTGAATCCGCAAACAAACTCAAGGTAGAATATCAGCTTTGGGACGAGAAATTTCAGAGGAGAAGCAATGGCTGTTTGGCAGATTGACCAAGCTAGAATCGGCGAGTTCTGTAAGAAATGGAAGGTTGCAGAATTCGCGATTTTCGGCTCCGCCGTGCGCCCCGATTTCGGGCCTGACAGTGATGTTGATGTCCTGGTCACGTTCAAGCCTGATTCGAAACGGAGTCTGTTTGACTTGGTCCGAATGAAAGAAGAGCTAGAAGGAATGATTGGCCGTGAGGTTGACTTGGTTACCCGGCCGGGAATTGAGGCCAGCCGGAACTACATTCGCCGCAAGGCCATCCTGGATTCAGCAAAGGTTCTCTATGCAGCGTGATACAGGGTATTTGCTCGATATCCTCGAAGCAGCACGACTCGCCTCGGGCTATGTTCTGGGCGAGACGAAAGAAGAATTCCTCCACGATAGCCAGTGTCAGGATGCAGTGATTCGACGCCTTGAGATTATCGGAGAAGCGGCCCGCCGGATTTCACAACCGACACGAGCAAGGATTTCGCAAATCCCATGGGCGGCGATGATTGCAATGCGAAACCTGATGATCCATGAGTATGACGACGTCGATTTGCAAGTCGTCTGGGATACCGTCCAAGAACATCTTCCAAACTTGATCCAGGCTATCGAGCCGCTCGTGCCGCCACCCGGGAGTTGAAGACCGGGTCAGGGTTACCGGCCGCGATGAAATCCCCGGATTGTCTGACGAACCTCCAGCACGTCGGGATCCAGGAATGCGAAGCAAGCCTCGGGAGGCCAGTGACGAAATCAGCCGATGTGGTGATTGTGGGGGGAGGAATTGTTGGCTCGAGCATTGCCTATCACCTGACCGACCAGGGTTGCCGGAACGTCCTGGTGCTGGAGCGCGAGGCACACCAGGGGCTCGGCTCCACGGGCAAGAGCATGGGCGGCGTGCGGGCGCAGTTCGCAACCCGGGTCAATATCCAAATGTCGCTCTACTCGATTCCCTTCCTGGCAAGGTTTGAAGAACTGACGGGGCGCCCGTCGGGGTACAGGCCGCAGGGCTACCTGTTTGTCGCGAGCAAGGAGCGGCACCTCGAGTACCTGCGGGGGAATCAGGCGCGGCAGGTGGAGCTGGGTTTCGACCGGGCTGAGTTGCTCGAGGCGGAGGAGGTATTGCGCATCGTGCCGCAACTGCGGGCGGACGACGTGGTGGGCGGCAGCTTCTGTTCGACGGATGGCTTCGTGGACCCGTACAGCGTGATGAACGGATTCACGGCGCGGGCTATCGAGTGCGGGGCGCGAATCGAGAAGGGCGTCGAGGTGACTGCTATCCTCCGGGATGACCGCGGAGTGGCCGGGGTTGGGACCAGGCGCGGGCGCGTGGGAACGCGGGCGGTGGTGAACGCCGCCGGGCCTTGGGCGGCGCAGGTGGCGCGCATGGCGGGCGTGGACTTGCCTGTCGAACCCCTGCGCCGCATGCTCGTTCCCACCGAACCTTTCCCCCAGATCTCCCACCAGGCCCCGATGACCGTCGACATGGCGACGGGTTTCCACTTCCGCCCGGAAGGACTTTGCCTGCTCCTGGCGTGGAATGATCCGGATGAGACGCCGGGATTCAAAACCAGTTTCGATTCGGCATTCGTAGAAAAAGTCCTGATGCGCGCGGTGCAGCGCGTGCCCTGCTTTGAGAACCTGCAAGTGAACCCCGCGCGCGGCTGGGCTGGCCTATACTCGATGACGCCCGATCACCACGCGGTCCTGGGGCCGGTTCCTCAGGTGCCCGGCCTTTTCCTTGCTAACGGCTTCAGCGGCCACGGCGTAATGCACTCGCCGGCCACCGGGAAGATCCTGGCGGACCTGATTCTGAACGGGACGTCGAGCCTCATCGATACGCGCGCGCTGAGTGTCGAGCGCTTTGCCGAAGGGCGGTTGATCGAGGAGACGGCATTGTTGTAGGGGAAGGGCTCGCCCTACCCGCGCCATCACGTTCAGCAAACGGCAAGCCGTCCCCCCTACGCGATAATCGCCACCACTTAAAGGTTGAGCAACTCGCGCAGCTTGCGCGTTTGGGCCCGGGAGACAGGGATTTCCGTCTGCTTGCGATCCTGCATCTTGAGTTGATAGGAACTCTTGAACCAGGGGACGACTTCCTTGATCTGGTTCACGTTCACCAGGTAAGAGCGGTGGACTCGCCAGAAAACCTTGGGGTCCAGGTTGCCCTGGAGCTCTTCCACCGTGCGGAAGTTGGATATGCCCTCCAGCTCGCGCGTGAAGATGCTGATGACGCCGTCCTCGATAGTGGCAAAGATGACTTCTTCAGCATCGACCAGGAATAAGCGTCCCTGGCTTTTCACCACCAGCTTGTTCTTCTGCGCCGCAGGGCGCTCTTCCATCATTTGCACCAGGCGATCGAGCTTGTCATGGGTTGAGGCGGCAGTTTCGATGGTGCGGCGCAGCTTGGCGATGGCCTTCTCCAGTCGCGGCTTGGCGATGGGCTTCAACAAGTAGTCAAGGGCGTTCACCTCGAAGGCCTGCACGGCGTAGTTGTCATAAGCTGTCGCGAAGACAAAATAAGGAAGACGCACCTTCTTTTCGAGCAGCTTCTTGATGACCCCAAAACCATCCAGGCCGGGCATCTGGACGTCAAGAAAAGTAACCTGGGGATTCAGCTCGCGAATCAGGCTCACGGCTTCCACGCCGTTCTTCCCTTGCCCCACGACTTCCAAGTCCGGAAAGCCCTTCAGCAGGAACCCCAATTCATCGCGAGCGGGCTGTTCGTCGTCCACGATCAAAGCCGTAATCTTCATAGAAGATAATCTACTCCAGCATGCACCATGACTACAAGTGCCAGCATAGCGACAACACACACGCTTTGTGCTAGGATTGCGGCTGTCAACAAGCCCCACGTTCGCCGCGGCAATCGCCCGCACAGGCGATAAGCCGCGACAAATTTCGATAGAGACCCGGTGAGGTGCGAGTATGAAATGCTGGACTGTTTTCGCGCTCGTTCTGGGAAGTGCGTTCGTACTTTCTCTCGGCTCGCTCCAACTCTCCGCCCAGGTTTGCAGTGACGACGAAGGAATGGTTACCTATTACAAGAAGGATGTGATGGATTTGGTGGAGACCGTCAAGAAGGAAAGTCTGGTGGATTTCGAGAAGGCTTTTCACCAAAAGGTCATGACGACCCACCTTTCGCTCTTCGGCGGCACGGTGGACAGGATGCTGGATTGTCTGCAAAAACGCGCCAACGATCCCGCCACTCTCAAAGAGGATGCCGATGCTGCAAAAGGCAAAATCGGCGCTTACAGCAAGCTGAAGGATAGAATAAAGCAGGACCGCGACGCGCTTAAGGCAGCGCAAACTGAAAAGGACGCCAAAGCCCTTATCGAGAAATTCGCTTATACCACGTGAGAATGCAAATTCGACCTTCGGGTTCGTGCTGCTTGCGAACCGCTTCGGCCAACTGGCCGGAGGGTTACACCCGCAGTCTCTGCACAGGCCTCGTAGCCTGCCTGAGTAAACCAAAGATGGAGGTTGTATTTCGTGTCCAAGGCGCCTCATGTCCTCAAAAGCACAGAGATTTACCGCGGCCGCCTTATCCGAGTGAACGTTGACCGCATCATCGAGCCGGGCGGCGTCAGGGCGGAGCGGGAGGTAGTTCAGCATGCGGGTTCGGTCGTAATTCTGGCCCATTTGGGTGATGGCCGCATTGTTCTGGTAAAGCAGTACCGGTATCCGGTAAAACAGTTTCTCTGGGAATTGGTCGCCGGGGGTCTCGAGCCTGGCGAAAGACCCCTCGCTGCGGCGCGGCGCGAACTCCTGGAAGAAACCGGCTATCGCGCCAAGAAACTCCGGCTTTTGTTCGACTTCTTTCCCAGCCCTGGCATCCTGACGGAGAAGATGTTCCTGGTGGAAGCGACTGAACTTACCCGGTCAAAAGCTCAACCCGACCCCGACGAGCGAATCGAAGTTGGGCACTTCACCCCGGCCCAAGTGAGGAGGATGATCAAATCCAGGCGAATCCGCGACGCAAAGACGCTGGTTGGACTATTATGGTTAATTCTTACCAAATCTACAATTAACTAATCCGTACGAGAGCGATAGGGCGGGGGGGACAACATTTCTCTTGACAAGACTACCCGGCTGAATATATCACTATGCGGTAAGGAGTCAGTAAGGTGTTTCGCCGGGTAGGTGTGCGTGGAGGGTAGCCGAGGTCCCCGCAGGGGATTCTCGGCTTTTTCCGTTCTAGGGCGCACCGCCAGGGCAGTAACCGTAAAGACGAGTTAAGGAGGGTGCAAGTGGCAAGACTTCAAGGTAAAGTAAAGTGGTTCAACAACAGCAAGGGATATGGCTTCATCGGCCAGGAGGGCGGAGCTGATGTTTTCGTTCATTACTCGGCCATCCAGGGTGAAGGCTTCAAGACCTTGCAAGAGGGCGATACGGTTGAGTTTGAGATTATCCAGGGGCAAAAAGGGCCTCAGGCCGACAAGGTCACCAAGGTCGGGTAACCAGCAGCGTCCGTGTAAACATTTCCTGGCCCAACCCCAGCGGTTGGGCCTTTTTATTTTACCCGTCCCATGGTTTGTTTCGCCTGCCGGTAGTGGTGTCATTTGCGAGGCACGGGCGCTCGAAATCGCAGTCATTCCCGCGAAGGCGGGAATCCACCCCGCAAACCTTCGGAAATGCGCAGTCTACGGACCGGATTCCCGCCTTCGCGGGAATGACTGCCGTTGGGTGGGGGATGCGATTCCAAATGGCACCACTACCCGCCTGCCAACAAGCTTGATTTCTGCGCGGCGGAGGGGGACAATACTTGTAAACTGAAAGGCCCGCTCGGGAAGAGGGTAGCGGATTTTGCCCGAAACGCGCCTTGGTGATCGAATGGGAAAGTGGATTTGGGAGCCCTTTGGGGCGCGGCTTTGGTCATGAGGTGAAACTACATGGGCAGGGTGGTCACGGCAATCACGGTGATAGGTTTTCTCGCAATCACAGCTTTGGCACAGGAAGGTAAGGTGCCCCTGGTCCTGCCCCACCGGAGCGGCCCGATGCCGACTCGCACCGAATCCTCGAGGTCCACGGAAACCATCACCGTCCCCGCGGAAACCCAAGTCAGCGTTCAGATGCTCTCCGGAATCCACACCCGGGTGAACCACGCCAACGACTTGGTCACCGCCCGTCTGCTGCAAACCGTCTACGTGGACGGGCGCGTGGCTTTGCCCTCCGGCAGCATTCTCGATGGCCGCATCACCCTGATCCGTAATTCCGGCCATGTTCACCGTCCCGCGGAGCTTGGACTTCGCTTTGACCAGATTGTTTTGCCGAACGGCCAAGCTGAGTCGATGGCAGGTGTCCTGGCGGTGATGGAGAACTCCGGTAAACTCGATCTACACATCGATGCGGAGGGCCATTTGACCGGCGGACGCGCACTTTCGTGGAAGACGCTCATAGGTGGAGTTGGACTGGGGAGCTTTGGCGCCATCAAAGCCGTGGCCTTCGGCGCTACAGCCGCTTCCATGAGCGTCTCCCTGGCGGGCGCCGCGGCGATCGGTTACGAGATCCTGTGGCCGAAGGGGCACGAGGTGAATCTGCCCCCCGAAACTCATTGCCTCATACGCCTGAACTACCCGCTTACGGTTCGAGTTCCCTGGTAACCTCTGGCTCAAATCTATGGACGCCTTAATCTCTCATAATGACCGCATCATTCCCTTGCCAGAAGCGCATCTTTCACCGGGTCAAATGGGATTGCTGATGGGCTGGGGCGTGTTCACCACTTTACGCATATACGAAGGGAGGCCATTCGCCTTCGACCGCCATTGGTCCCGGATGTCGCACGACGCGGAGCGCCTCGGGATGAACCTCAGGCGCGAGCAGGAGGCCGTCCGCCTGGCCGTCATCAAGCTGGCAGAGGCCAATGATCGGCCGGAGGGTGTGGCGCGGGTGTCATTCGTGAAGAACCACGGAGGACTTTGGGCGCAGGCGGGCGAGCGTCCCGAAACGGACCTGCTGATCTTCACGCGGGAACTGGTGCGGTGGCCGGCGCAACATCGCCTCAAGCTTCAAGCGCACGCCATTTACTCTACGATGCGGCTAGCGGGAGCCAAGATATTGTCCTGGGTTCAGAACGCGGGCCTGCTGGAACAGGCCCACGCGGAAGGATTTGACGACGTATTGCTCCTCAACGAGAAGGACGAAATTGCGGAGTGCACCTCGGCCAATGTTTTCCTGGTTCGCGGGGACAAAGTCCTGACCCCGCCACTTTCTTCGGGCTGCCTGCCCGGTGTCACCCGCGACGTTCTGCGTGAGGTTGTGCCTCGGGCTGGTTTCGAGCTCCTCGAGGGGAACCTAACCCCGGAGGACCTCTCCTCGGCAACCGAAGTCTTCATCAGCTCCACCACCCGCGAAGTCGCCGCCGTGGCGAGCATCAACTCGCAGTGGCGCTACCAAGCCCCCGGAAAGACAACTGTGACGATCGAAGACTCCTTTAAGGATTATGTCAAGTCCCACGCACACTGAACACGACGTGTTGAGTGAGATTCCCTCCCCTTCCGCGGGCCTTGGGCTGGGCCTGTGTGTCAGTCTGGCGATTTTCCTTGTTTTCGCCGGTTACACTCTCCATGAAATCCGCTGGCTGGAAGATTTTCAGGTGAACGTGGTGCAGAAGAACCGCAAAGCTTCCCTCCAGCTCCTGCGGTTGCAGGACGATACCTACCAGCTTGCCGTGTCCCTTCGCGATATGACGCTGCCCGAGAGCCGCTACCCTATCTTTTACTGGAAAGGCGAGTTCACACGGGTGCGGCAGGACATGGACGAAGCCCTGCGCCTGGAAGGGCAGTATGCCGCCAGCACTCCCGCGGGTGATGAAAAGCGCCGGCAGTTAGGCGATGTGTTGGACGACTTCTGGCTCAGCGCCGACGAAGCTTTCCAGTTGGCCGACCAGGGCCACGAGGAGACCGCACGATACATGATCCGGTCCCAGATCGAGAATAAGCGGGAGAACATCTCCGCCATCGTCTCCCGCTTGTTGGCGCTCAACGATCAGGCCCAAACCGAGGCGGGCCAGCGAGTCAGCCTGGTCTACGGCCAAGTCAAACAGCGCATTCTGCTGCTCATCGGCATCCTTTTCCTGGTGGCGCTGGGCACGGGACTCTACACGCTTCAGGCCAATCGGAAGACCTTCGATCGCTTGCACCACCTCGCCGAAAAATTGCAAACCCAGTCCGAACAACTCCGCCTGCTTTCCTGGAAGTTGATTGACGTTCAGGAGAAGACCCTGCGCCAAGTGGCGCGCGACCTGCACGACGAATTTGGCCAGATCCTGACGGCCATTGGCGTCACCTTGGGCCGCGCCAGTCAAAAGGCGCTGGACAAGGACCCCGTGTTCGTCCAGGATGTAAAGGAGGTCAAGAAAATCGTCGAGGATACCCTTCAGTCGGTGCGCTCGGAATCACAGATTTTCAGGCCGGCGATTCTTGACGATTTCGGATTGGCGCAAACTCTGGAATGGTTTGTCGGCCAGTTTTCGCGCCAGACCGGCATCCAGGTACACTATAAGGGCAAGCTCACGGACGGCTTCTTTCTTCCCGAGGACGCCATTCACCTTTATCGAATCGTCCAGGAGGCTTTGAACAACGTGGCCCGTCACTCCGGGGCCAAAGAAGCCTGGGTGACGGTGGAAGAGCAAATGGGTGGTTTGGACCTCGAAATCCGGGACAACGGCGCGGGCTTCGTCGTCGGCCCGGAAAACAATCGCGTGGCGGGTCAGGGAATAGGATTGATGGGCATGAGGGAACGAGCCGAGCACCTGAAGGGCTCCTTTTCCATCCGCTCGTCGCCCCAGAGGGGAACAGCAGTAAGCGTCCATGTCCCCCTCCAACGGCCGTCCCTGAACCACGCTGTCCAAGAGGTGAGTTGAACCGTGACATCCCCCAGCAAGGAAAAGAAGATTCGGGTCTTGCTCGCAGAAGATCATATTCTGGTCCGGCAGGGCTTCCGGCGCATCCTCGAGGATGATCCGGGAATCATCGTGGTCGGAGAAGCGCGTACCGGCCTCGAGGCCATCGAGCAGTGCAAGGAGGTCAAGCCGGACGTGGTGGTGATGGATCTCTCCATGCCGGAACTGGGAGGGCTGGAGGCGACGGCGGAGATTCTCAAGGCCGACCCGCAAATCAAGATCGTGATCCTCAGCATGTATTCGAACGAAGCTTACGTGCGCAAGGCTTTCGAGCTGGGCGCCAAGGGTTATATCCTGAAGAACGCCATCGAGGTCGATCTGACGCGAGCCGTCATGGCCCTGGCGGAGGGCCAAGCCTACTTCAGCCCCGGAGTTTCCCATATTGTCCTGGAAAGTATGAAGGCAGGGACCTTCCAGGGCACCAGCCAGGATCCGTATGAAAAGTTGACGCTGCGCGAGAAGGAAGTCCTCCAGTTAATTGCCCAGGGAAAATCCAACAAGGAAATTGCTACGCTGCTTAATATCAGCGTCAATACAGTCGCCGTTCACCGTGCCCGCGTCATGGAGACTCTCAACCTCCACCGCACGGCGGAATTGGTTCTCTTCGCGGTCAAGAAAGGCCTCATCCAGCCGTAGTAGGGAATAGGGAATAGGGAATAGGGAACAGGGAATAGGGAACAGGCTTCCAAGTCTGCCCCCTTTCTCTATTCACCGTCCCGCATTCCCCGTTCCCTGTTCGTGCAACCGACCCCTCACCCGGCCCGCGACGGCCGGTGAAAGCGCCGTCGCGGCCCACCCTCTCCCCGGGGGAGAGGTCAAAATCCCTTTTCGAGAATAGGAAACAACAACCAGGGACTTCGAAACCCGTTTCCTATTCCCTATTCCCTATTCCCTGTTCCCTGTTCCCTGTTCCCTGCCTTACTGCCCGGTGGGTGCTGACGTCGTTCCCGGAATGTTCAGCGCGCGGGTCACCTGCCCCGTCCTGGCCTCCGATATTTCAACATTAAACTTCTCCAGGATCGTGCCCGTTGCCGTTGCGTACTGGACCAGCGCCTTGGCGTAAGCGTCGCGCGCCTGGGCGTCGATGCCTTCCTGGGCCGCCAGGTCTCGCTCCGCCTGGATTACAAGAAATGGCGTAGATTCTCCCAACTCGAATTTCCTTCGTTCTCCCTTCAAGGTCTCCATGGAAAGCTCCGTCGCCTCCTTGGCCGCATCGAGTTGGGCTTTGGCCTGGGTGACGGCAATCACCGCGTTGCGCACGTCTTGCTGGGCTTGGTTTTTCTTCTGTTGCAACTGAACCCGATACTGGCGTTCTTCGATGAGGGCCCTGGTGGCGTCAGCCACGGCCTGACGGTTGCGGATGGGAATCGAGAGGCTGACCCCCAAAGAGTAATTGGGATAAACGTTGCGGAATGCTTGTGAGAGCGAATCGCCAGCCCCTCCCGGTACATAGCCCGTCACTCCCTGTGGACATGCCGGCTCATAGAGAGGATTGCCTCCGCAAAGGAAATGCCCGGACAGCCCCGTCGGCAAGTATGTGGCAAAAACGCTTAGAGACGGAAGCAGAGCGTTGCGGTCCCGCTGGATAGTAAACTCCTGGTTTCGCATGTTCAACTGAACCTGTTCGATCTCCGGCCGGTTCTTGGCCGCCAGATTGAGAGCCTCTTCGAGCGAAGGAATGTCATTGGGGCTTGGCTCGGGCAGCTTATCCGTGGGTTCGATGGGTACACTGGCCAGATCGCCGTCCACATGCTTCGAAAGCTCGGTTTTCAGTTTTTCTTGTTGCTGTTGAAACTGCGTTTGCGCAAGGATCAGACCCTGCTGGCGGCTGGCGACTTCTGACTTGGCCCGCGTGACCTCGATGGCCGCCATGTTCCCGATTTCCGCCTGGAGGGAGTTGTTTCTCAAGTCCGCCTGCGCCCATTTCACTGCTTCCTCAGCCACTCGGATGTTCTCACGAGCGTAAAGGAGATCCCAATAATCGTTCACCACCGTTGCGAGGGTAGTCATGGCGCTCTGACGGAAAACGCTGTCAGCCACCTTCAGGTCGTTCTTCGCGATGCGTAAGTTCGCAGCATTAGCGCGGTAGCCAAAGCCATTCAGGAGGTTCTGGTTCAAACTAATTCCAAAGTACGAAGGGATCTCAGGGTTGACTAGCGACGTCAACGCGCTGGTGGTGCTGCGGCTTCCACCCAACGCGGCGACGATGCTGGTCCCTGTCATAAAACCCTGGCCGAAATAAGCCGAGTAACTGCCAGTGTGCGTGTTTACCGAGGAAAGGCCGGTGAGGACGGTTGTTCCTAGGGGCGTAGCGGCCTGGTTCCAACCCGCAGAGAAACCGACAAAGGGATCGCAGCAGCCGGCCGAACCCACATTAATGGCGCCACCGCCGGAATACCCTGCGCCGCCTGCACCACTACCCGAGCCACCTCCTCCACTGCTCGAGGTCGTGCCGATAGCCCCGGAATAGAGGGCAGTCGATATCGTTGCACCCGACACGCCACGTGCCGCCGCGCCTGCCCTGGTACGCAGATAATCCGTTTGTGCTTTCGGTATCTCGAAACGCGCGTAATCAATATCCAAGTTGTTCTCGAGTGCCAACGCAATGGCATCCTGGAGGGAGAGCCAGAGCTTCCCGTCGCGAATGAGGTCCTTCAGCCGCGGAGAGTTCTCCATACCCGACTGGGGAACGGGGAGGGCCATGAAGGAGTCGAAAATTTTCGGAAATGAGTGGGTACTGGTATAGTCACGGCTCATCACGTTCGCGGTGAATGCCGATGCCGGGAGGGCGGTCTGTTGAGCCCAAACCTCGGTAGTCTGAGCCAAACTAGCTACGACCCCCACGCCCAGGATGAAGGCCAGGTTACGAGTTTTTAGCAGCTTCATGACGATTTGCACTCCTTTCAGGCTTTAATTCATTGATACGTGGCCAGCAGGCCATAAGTTTCGTGAGATAGTTTCTCAGTATAACGAAGGGAACAGGGAATAGGGAACAGGGAACAGGGAATAGGGAATAGCGAACAGGGTCCCGAAACCTGTTCGCTGTAGCCCGACAGCTGACACCTGGCACCTGACACCTGGCACCTACTCATACCGCAACGCCACCATAGGATCGACCTTAGTCGCTCGGCGGGCGGGCAGGTAGCAGGCCAGCAGCGCCACTGCGATCAGGATCAGCGACGCACCCGCGAACGTGGCCGGATCGCTCGCCTTGAGGCCAAAAAGCAGGCTGGAGAGGAAACGCGTCACCGCCACGCCACCGGCGATGCCCGCTACGACCCCGACAATTGTAATCCGAAGCCCCTGCCCCGCGATGCCGCGCAACACGTCGGCCCGTTCCGCTCCCAGTGCCATCCGAATGCCGATTTCCCGCGTGCGGCGAGCCACCTCAAAAGAAAGCAGGCCGTAGAGCCCTACGCAGGCGAGCAGCAGCGCCAAGCCGCCAAAACAGCTGCCCAGGCGCGCGATCAGGCGCTCTTGGGTCAGCAATTCGTCGATGCGCTGCGACTGTGTGCGGACGCCGAATATTGGAAGGTTGTTATCCGCATCGCTCACGGTCCTTCGCACGGCTGGAATGAGCGCGGATAAACTCGACGCCGTGCGCAGCTCGAAAGTCGCGCCGCCGCCCGTTACGGGGACGTAGACGGTGGGATGAACTTCGCGCCGCAAGCTGTCGTATTTCGTGTCTCCCGCCACGCCGACGATCTCCCAGGCCTTGGTGATCTTCGGCTTTTCAGTTGCGTCGCCGCTTGTTCCCGAACTGTCGCCTTGAGTCAACCTCTTGCCAAGCGGATTCTGGTTCTCAAAATAGTTGCGAACAAAGCTCGCATTCACAAGCACGGGGATCGGCGGCCCTGCTGTGGCTGAAGATTTCGCCGCCGATAACACGCCGGAAGGCGTTGCGGTTTGTTGCGGCGATTCCCCGGCTGCGGCGGCTTGAGCCGCCTGCTCGAAGTCGGCGCTGGTGAAAGCGCGCCCTTCGAGCACCGGAATGCGCAAGGTCTTATAAAAGCCCGGCCCTACCGCAAGCATGTCCACTTCCTGTGTCGTTTTCTCCGCCTGCCCTTCTACGTGAAGGTCGCTGGTCCACAGACTCCCGCTCAAGAGCGAGTCCGAGGAATAGCTCACGGAGATCACACCGGGCAGCGCCGAGAGCCGCTCCTGCAAGTCACGATATAGGCTTTGAATCTTGGAGTCCGAGTATTTCTGGAGCGTTGGGTTAATGCTGAAGAGCAAGAGGTCGCGCGTGTCAAAGCCTGGGTTAATGCTGCGAAGGTTCCGCAGTGTCCGCACCACCAAACCCGCCCCTATCAACACAACAATCGAAAGCGCGACCTGGATGGCCACCAGCGCCCTGCCGAGATGGAGCCGCCGGCCGCGGCCCATCTCGCCGCCCGGCAGCCCCGAGGCGCTCTCTCGCAGCGCCGGGGTCAAGTCCAGTCGAGTGCTGCGCAACGCCGGCGCCAAGCCGAAAAGGATTCCGGCGAAGAGAGAAGTGCCTACGGTAAAAGCCAGAACGCGCCAGTCCGGCCCGACCACATAAGGCAACGGGCTGTCACCATTGCCCCACATGAGGGCAGTCAAGGCGGGCACACCCCAAATCGCCAGGAGCACTCCCAGCGCGCCTCCGGCCAGCGATAGCATCACACTTTCCGTCAGCAATTGCCGCACCATCCGCAGGCGCCCCGCGCCCAACGCCAAGCGAACCGCCATTTCCTTCTGCCGCGCCGCAGCGCGCGAAAGCAGAAGGCCCGCCACGTTTGCGCAAGCAATCAGAAGGACAAGGCCGACCGCGGACATCAGGACGTAGAGTGGCATTGAAATGAAGCTCCGCCCTCCGTCAAGGCCCGATTGTGCTGGCATAAGAACGATGCTGGGATCGTCCGAAGCCTTCGACAACGGCTTCTCACCAGTCAGCATTTCATTGCGAAATAGCAGGCTGGCCGCCGCTTGCGCGCTTTCGACCGTCACGCCAGATTTCAGCCGCGCCACGACGACCAGCCACCAGTTATTGAGGGCTCGCTCGTCGCGTCCACTTGACCAGGGAATGCTCAGGCGGGAATCCATGGAAAGCGGAAGAAACATGTCTTGCGTTTTTCCGGGTGTCAAGCTGGTGAAGTTTGGCTCCGTCACGCCGACGATCGTAAACGGGACGGAATTCAGCACAATGGTTCGGCCGATGGCGGACCGATCGCCGCCGAATGCGTCTTGCCAAAACGCATAGTTAAGAACGACAGCCGGCGGAGCGGAAAGTGAATCATCGGCTGGGCCCAGCGTGCGCCCCACCGAGGCGTTCACGCCCAGTGTGGAGAAGTAATCTCCGGAGACAAGCCCGCCCTTAACCATGCGGGCCGGCCCGTTGCCGCTGAGCACGAGCTGAGCGGGCCCGGCGAACGCCGTCGCACTGGAAAACGCTCGCTTCTCCGAGCGAATCAGCTCGAAGAAAGGATAAGGCAGCGAGCAGCCCCCCGGGTTCTTGTCCCCGCCTCGATCACTCGCGCAATCACCGAATGAGCTCGTGGAATTGCGGCGAGGCCTTTTGTGCGCCCTCCAGCGCAGCACCACCAGGCTTGACTGGTCGCGCACTGGCAGAGCGCGAAGCATGACGGCGTCAATCAAACTGAAAATGGCGGTGTTGGCGCCGATGCCGAGCGCCAGCGTCAGCACCGCCACGGCCGTGAAGCCGGGGCTGCGGCGCAACTGGCGAATGCCGTAGCGAACGTCTTGTAACAGTGTGCCCATTGAAGACCTCCTCACTCGTGAGCTTTCAGCCGTCAGGCTACAGGGAATAGGGAACAGGGAACAGGACCCCCAACTCTGTTCCCTGTTCCCTATTCCCTGTTCCCTATTACCTGACACCTATTCATACCGCAGCGCCACCATAGGATCGACCTTGGTCGCCCGGCGCGCGGGAAGATAACAGGCCAGCAGCGCCGCGGCCATAAGCAGCAGCGCGACGCACGAGAACGTTATCGGGTCATAGGGCCTGATTCCGATATCGGCCAACTCGTGTCCCAGGAGCCTTCCGAACGCAAACGCTCCCGCCAAGCCCACGACTACCCCACTGCCAATGAGGACCACCGCTTCCTTCACCACCAACTGCACAACGTCGCGCGGGCGCGCTCCCAGCGACATTCGGACGCCAATCTCGTGGGTGCGCTGCGCCACCACATAACTCATGACGCTGTAAACCCCGGCAGAGGCCAGGACCAGGGCGAGCACGGCGAAGACCACAACCATCTCCACCAGAGCATACGCCCCCGCCAATTCATCAGACACCATCTGCTCCAGCGTCCGCATGTCCTCGATCAGTTGATCCTTGTCCACCGCCCAGAGGGCGCGCTTCAGGGGTTCCTGCAAACCCAGCGGAGGCGTCAACGTGCGCACCACAAACGTCATCGCGCGTTCAGGATTCTGCGCACAAGGCAGGTAGACACCGGGCAAAGGCGCCTTGTGCGCGTCAACCATGACGTCGCCGACCACGCCTACGACTGTAATCCAAGGTTGTTCGGGACCGAGGCCTTCCAAGCGCAATCTCCTCCCGATGGGGTCTTCGCCGCGCCAGGAGCGTGCCAGGGTTTCGTTGATCAATGCAACGCGCGCGGCCCCGGCCGTATCCTGCTCCGTCAACGCTTGGCCGCGGCGCAGCGGGATCCCCAGCGCGGGGAAATAGCCTGGACTTACCTTCAACACAATGGCAGAGGCCCGCGCCTCCCCACCCGATCCACCCTCAAGGCTAACGGGCTTGAGCGCCGACCACTGCTCCGTAAGTATGGACAGACGGCTTACGACCCCAACCGATTCCACTCCCGGGATGGCTTGAGCTCCTCCCAGAACCCTGCGATAGAACGTTGCAACGTCCGAGTCGTGGGGATAGGCGGATTCTGACAAAGAAACCGTCATCGTCAGCAGGTTCTTCAAATCGAATGGCGGCTTCAGACCGCCCAAGAAGAGCATGAAGCGGATGAGCAGGCCACCCAGCCCCAACAGCGCCACGGCAAGGCCGACCTCTGAAACCACCAGGTACTCGCGCAGGCGATGCGAACCGCCGGCTCGGGAACCTCTCCTGCCTTCCTTGAGGGCCTCGTTGAGGTCCAGCTTGGAGCCGTAGAGCGCCGGCGCCAACCCAAACAAGAGAGGCGTCAGCAGACTGAGGAGCAACGCGAAGCCAAGAACCTGTGTGTCCAGGCCCGGTGCACCCGGAGAACTACTGAGGGCGGTGGGAAACAGAGAGCGGAGGATGCCCATTCCCCAGACCCCAAGCAAGAGGCCAAAAGCACCCGCCAGCATGGCGAGCATCAGGTTTTCGGTGAGAAGCTGGCGGACGAGACGGAGTCGCCCAGCGCCCATGGCAGCCCGCACAGCCATTTCCCTCTCGCGCACCGAGGCGCGCGCCAGGAGGAGGTTGGCCACATTTGCGCAGGCGATCAGCAGCACCAGGACCACCGGACCCATGATGAAAACCAGTCCCAATCCGAGCTTCTTATTGATCTCATCCTGAAGCAGGACAACCTGAACATCCCAGCCTTTATTCGTGCTGGGAAAGGCCTGCGCCAAGCGGTGGGCGAGGTTGTTCATCTCCGCCTGTGCCCGCTCTTTGCCGACCCCGGGTTTCAGCCGCCCAATCACCATCACCTCACGCAGGCCGCGGCTCAGCGCGCTGGAGTCCAGGTCGAGCGGAACCCACACATCGGCGTTGCCATTGAACAGCCGAAAACCCTCGGGCATCACCCCGATGACGGTGTAGATTTCGCGGTCCAGTGTGATGTTGCGCCCGAGGACCCTCGGATCAGCCCCGAAACTGCCTTGCCACAAACCGTGGCTTAGGATGACCACCCGCGCTTTGCCGCCCTTGGACTCTTCGGGCATGAAACTGCGACCAATCGCCGGCTGCACGCCCAGGACGTGGAAATAATTGAAGGACACTCGGTTGCCCGCGAGGCGCTGCGGCTCAGCCACATTGGTGAGGTGGAAGGATTGCCCGGCAAAGGCTGCGAGATCTTCGAAAACCCGGTTCTGCTGCCGATAATCGAGAAAGTCAGGAATGGACAGGCTGTTCCTGCCGCCAAGTAAGTTGTTCGAGTTCCACAGATTGACAATCTGATCCTGATCCTTAATAGGGAAACGCAGGTTAAGGACCGCATCAAGAAAGCTGAAAATGGCGGTGTTGGCGCCGATGCCGAGACCCAACGTCAACACCATCACCGCCGCAATGCCGGGGCTGCGGCGCAACTGGCGAATGCCGTAACGACCGTCTTGCAACAGTGTGCCCATTGAAGACCTCCGCGCTTCGCGAGTAATCAGCCATCGGATTGCAGTAGGGAGTAGGAACTAGCGAACAGGGGAACAGGGTTCGGGGTGCTGGTCGCTATTTCCCATTATCTATTCCCCATTCCCTATTCCCTACTCCCTATTCCCTATTCCCTGTTCCCTGTTCCCTCTCAGGCGAGTATGGGCGCGGCCTTCTTCCGTGCCTGCCATTCCTCGCTGGAGAAAATTCGCGGGCCGACCTGAATGAGGCGCGGCAGCATGTTGTAGACGGACACGGCCTCCCACTTGGACCCGTTGCGAGTCCGCAGGCCGCCCCGGTTAAGCTCGTCCGCGACTTTGGAGAAAGGATAATCCTGAACGATGCAGTCCAGCATGCGAATGAGAACCTGGGTCTCGCTGGGATTCTCGACCAGGTGCGCGCAGTCATCCCCCACGCGCAGGCCGTAGGGCACCTCCTCCATGATGCGCCGCGGCTCTTTCTCGTCTGCTTCGACCTCACGTTCCCACTCCACGGCCACCAATTTCCATCCGGCTTCCACTCTCTGTTTGACGTAGTCCGGCTCGAGCGGCTTGCTCAAAACCTCACGAATTCGCTCTACCTTAGCCATAACTCCTCCTTCATTCGCAAGCTGTCAGCTCTCAGCTTTCAGCTCTCAGCGAGCAACCAGGCACCTTTTCTTCCCTCTTCCCTGTTCCCTCTTCCCTGTTCCCTGTTCCCTATAACCTGACACCTAACGCCTATTCATACCGCAGCGCCACCATGGGGTCGACCTTGGTTGCGCGGCGCGCGGGGATATAGCAGGCCGCCAGGGCGACTCCCGCCAGCAACACCGACACCGCCATGAAGGTTAACGGATCGGTGGGACGCACCCCGTACAGCAAGCTCGCCAGGAGCCGGGTCAGCCCGAGCGCTCCGGCCAAACCGAACAAAATGCCGGCCACAGTCAGCACAATGCCCTCCCCCACCACGAGCCGCAGGACATCATGCTTTTGCGCTCCGAGTGCCATGCGAATGCCGATTTCATGCGTTCGCTGGCCGACGAGGTGGGAAATGACGCCGTAGATGCCGACGCTGGCGAGGAGGAGGGCGACCGCTGCGAATGCGCCCAGCAGGGTCATTGCGAATCGTCGCGCGGCGAGCGAGGCGGAAATCATCTCTTCCATGGTCTCGAAGCCCCACAGGACTTGCTCGTTGCTCATCTCACCCGTTGCACGACGAATCGCGTCGATCAAACCGACCGGGGCATTTCCGGACCGGACCACCACCCCCACTCCCGGGACGACTAAAACCCTTAACGACTCATCGTCCAGTTGCATGAACGGATGATAGATTTGGGCGCGGAGTGGGTTTGCCTCGTCTGAATCAAGTCCCCATTGTTTCACGTGGGCGACTACACCCACAATCTCAGCCAGTTGATCGAAGGAGTTCAAGTGGAGCCGCTTTCCAATGGGATCCTGGCCCGGGAAGAACTTATTCGCGAACACGTCATCGACCACGACGATGGGCGGTGAGTGGTCGTCGTCTTGAGCGGTGAAAAAGCGGCCGCGCTCGAGCCGGATACCCATCGCCTTCAAGTACCCCGGCTCGACGATGTAACTGAGCGCCCAGTTCATTTCATTATCGCTTTGCGGCTTCGCCTGGCCTTCGAACCAGAATTGCTCGTCATCCTCCCAACTGATCGGAAACGCGCCCCAGTAGAGCGAGACCGCTTGGGAGCCCGGAATCGACTCGAGTTTCTGATCGAATTGGCGGCAGGCGGCGCGAATCGCCTCGCCGCTGGCTGTGCCCATCGAAGGAGGGAAGGCGTAGTTGAACGTAAGAACGTTGTGCGCATCGAAGCCGGGATCAACACTCCAGATCCGTGCCAGGGTGCGGATCAGGAGTCCGGCGCCGATCAGCAGCACGAGGGCCATCGCCATTTCGGCCACCACAAAGGCTCCCTGTAGGCGATGGCGGGTCCCGCTTGCCCCGCGGCCGCCTTCCTTAAGTCTCTTGTGCAAATCGGCCCTCGATACCTTCAAGGCTGGAGCCAGTCCAAAGAGAATCCCGGCAAGTAGTGAGATGGCTACAGTGAAGATCAGGGCACGGGCGTCGAGGCTGATCTCCTGGGCACGCGGCAGTGCACTGGGTAGCAAGCTGAGCGCAGTTCGTGTACCCCAAGACGCGAGCAACAGTCCGAGTCCACCACCCGCCAGGGCCAGCAACGTGGTCTCCGCCAGAAGCTGCCTGATAACTCGCCACCGGCCCGCACCCAGGGCCGCGCGGATAGCGAATTCCTGCGCTCGTCCGGTGGAGCGAGCAAGCAGGAGATTCGCCACGTTGACGCAGGCAATCAAAAGCACGAATCCAACCGCACCCAGCAGCACGAGCAACAACGGCCGCACGCGGCCCACGATTTGCTCCTTGAGCGGAACCAGCGTTGCGCCAAGACCCTTATCGGTATCCGGATAGGCTTGGGCCAGATTCTGCGTAACGAGGGCCATTTCAGTCCGCGCCTGTCCTATCGTCACCTTTGGCTTGAGCCGTGCGATGCCGTGGATTCCGAGGCCGGCGCTACGCAAGGAAAGCGCATGGGTATTCCACAGGCCGATAGGCACATACACGTCTCGATCATCGAGGCCGGGAATTACGGATCCCACATGAAAGGATGAGGGAATCACGCCGATCACCGTGAAGCCCCGCCCATCCAAGGTTAGGGTCTTCCCCAGAATCTCTGGAGATGATCCGAGCTTGCGTTGCCAGAGGCCCTCGCTGATCAGCACGACTGGAGCAGCGCCGATCCGATCCTCGCCTCCCGCCAAGGCGCGGCCGAGAACGGGCTTAACGCCGAGTATAGGGAAGAAATCAGATGTGACGTACTCCGCCCGCACTCGCTCGGCTTCTCCCATGCCGGTAAGGCTCATGCCGGCGGGCCTGTAAACGGCCATGGCCGCGAAGCTGTGGTTGTCCTTCTGCCAATCGAGGAAATTCGGATAGGAAATCGACCCCGTCTCGAAGTTCGGCTTGCTCGCATGGAGCGAAACGAGCCGTTCGGGCTGGGGGAATGGCAGCGGATCGAGGAGCACCCCATTGACTACCGAAAAAATTGCCGTGTTGGCGCCGATGCCCAGCGCCAAGGTGAGCACCGCCACGGCCGTGAAGCCGGGATCCTTGGCTAGCATTCGCAAGCCGTAGCGCAAATCCTGAATGAGAGTTGTCATAACACGCCCTTCCTTAACCCCTGCCATTGCCGATTGCCGATTGTCGATTGACCCGAAGGGTCGAAGCTTGAAACCGAAAAATCGAAACTCTAGAGTCGCCCGCCAAGTCGCGATTTTCGAATTTCGATTTCCATGGTTCCGTCTTTCGGGACGGTTGACATCTTGATGCTGATGCGATATGTTTTTGCATATGAGACGAACCACCTTGACGATTGATGACCAGCTCCTGCGCGAGCTGAAGAAAAAGGCCTCTGAAGAGGGCCGCACCTTGCAGGCGGTGACCAACGACCTTCTTCGGCGCTCCTTGGCCCCCAGCCCAGCGAAACTATACCGCTTGCGACTTCGGGGCTGGAAAGCGGCGGAGCAACCCGGGGTCGACCTGCTGGACCGTGACGCCCTGTTCGATCTCATGGACGGGCGTTAGCTCATGCAAGCGATTGACACCAACATCCTCATTCATGCGGAAGTCGAGTCGAGCCCGCGCCACAGCCCCGCACTCGAAATCCTGCATAGGCTGGCGGAAGGGGCGGTGCCCTGGGCGATTCCCTGGCCTTGCCTCTACGAGTTCCTCAGAGTTGTCACTCATCCTCGAGTCTTTCATCCTCCGGTTCCGCTGGCCATTGCTTTGGAGGATTTACAAAAAGTGCTCGCCTCGCCTTCCCTCTTCCTGCTTGCCGAAACGGGACGCCACGCTTCCTTACTCGACCAAGTCCTTCGCCAGGCAGGCGCCACTGGCAATTTGATTCACGACGCTCACATTGTGGCTCTCTGCCTCGAGCACGGAGTTTCGGAGCTCATCACCGGAGACCGCGACCTCAGCCGGTTTGAGGGGTTGAAGATCGTCAACCCCTTTGCCGGCCCCAACGGGCAAGTGGCTAGTGGTTAGTGGCTAGACGCGATGTAAGGAGATCATGCCGCTAGCTCCTGATCTCACCGTTCTTGGTCATATCGTTCCTCCAAGAACCGCAGGCTGCTATCGGCCACTAATGACTGGCCACTAGCCACTAGCCACTGCTCTACTCGTACCTCAGCGCCACCATGGGATCGACCTTGGTCGCCCGGCGCGCGGGGAGGTGGCAGGCGAGCAGCGCCACCAGAATCCAGACGATAGACACCCCCGCATAGGTGAATAGGTCTGTGGTCGTGACACCAAAGACCAGGCTCGACATCACCTTGTTCAACGCCAGCGCTCCCGCCAACCCCATGCCCACGCCAGCGATAGTCAGCAGCATTTCCTGCCCCACGACCAGCTTCAATACGTCGTGAGGCAAGGCACCTAAAGCGATGCGGATGCCGATTTCGTGGGTGCGCTGACTTACGGAATAGGACACCACGCCATAGATGCCGACACATCCGAGAATCAACGCCAAGGCGGCAAACGCGCCGAGCACAAGCATGTTCACTCGTCTTGGAACAAGCCATTTGGCGCGAAGCTCTTCCAGGGTTGTCAAAGCGTACGGGGGTTGGTCCTTGTCGACGCTTGCAATCAGGCTGCGCACGGCCGCTGCCAGGTCCTTCGGGTCTCCAACCGTACGCACCGCGAGCTCCATGCGGGGTTCGCCGGCCTGCAAATAGGAGACGTACATTTCCGGCGACGCCTCAGTCTCCAGCCAGGGCCGGACGTCACCCACGACGGCAACGATAGTCACCCAATCGTTCTTCCGATCCCAGTTCTCGACCCTCCTGCCGAGGCAATTCCCATCGGGGAAATAACGCCGAGCGAAGGATTTATTCACAATGGCTACGCTCGGCCAACCTTCACGATCGGCGTCAGTAAAATATCGCCCCTGGAGGAGAGGAATGCCCAGAGTGCGAAAATAATCCGGGCTGACCGTCCTAAACACAACATTGACGGGTTCCGGTCTTCCCTCGATCGTCACTCCTGTGACCGAGCCGCCGGCGCTCTCCGAAGGGAGACTGCTGCCGCCACCCACCGATTCAACGCCCCTCAAGCCCCTGACCTTCTCCATCACTTGTTGAAAGAACGCAGCTTGGTCCCGCGGCTTCGGGTATTTGGAAGTTGTAAGGTCGATACTCAAGCTCAGGATGCGGTCCGATCTGAATCCCGTGTCCATCCCACGCAGCCGCAAGAAACTCCTGAAGAGCAACCCCGCGCCGATCAACAGCACCATGGCAAGTGCGACCTCGAATACCACCAGCAGGCCGCGAAGACGGTGGCCTGCTCGACCCTCGGTTGTGCTGCTGCGTGCTTCCTTGAGGGACTCATTCAACGGAACCTTGGACGCCTGGAGAGCAGGGGCAAGGCCGAAAGCCAGGCCGGTGAGCACAGCGAGACCCAAATTGAAGCCCAGAACCCGGTAGTCGAGACGGACGGGATCCAGAGTCGGCAGGTTAGGGGAGATGAACGCGACCAGGAGATCTTTTCCCCAGATCGCCAGTACCATCCCGATGGCTCCCCCTAACAGAGCCATGAGCACGCTTTCTGTGAGAAGTTGCCGGAGGACTCGAGCCTTGCCCGCGCCAAGCGCTCGCCGCACGGCCATTTCCTTTTCACGAGTGGCCGCGCGTGAAAGCGTCAAGTTAGCGACATTGACGCAGGCGATGAGGAGAACGAAGCCAACGGCGGCGAGGAATACCAGTAAGGGGAGCCTTGCTTTGCCGGTGATGTCCTCTTGCCAGGGCGCCACAACCGCGCGCCTCTTGCTGCCTTTCCTCAGGGTCGATTGCAGGATCGTATCAAGCTCGGAGCGCGCCTGCTCATAGCTCACCCCAGGTTTGAGCCGACCGATCACTCGCACCAGGATAGGCGCCGCCCCATCGGGATTAGCCGAAAAAGGCGTCCAGAGGTCATAGTCAGCTCCATACTGATCGGGGACCAGAAACGATGCGGGCAGGATACCAATCACGGTGTAACTCTTGGCGTCAAGGGTGAGTGCCCTGCCGATAACGGCGGGATCGCCACCGAAACGACGCTCCCAGAAAGCGTGACTGATGATCGCCACGGGCGGAGCACCAAGGCGGTCTTCCTCGGGAAGGAAAACCCGCCCCTGCACGGGTTGAACACCCAAGAGCCGGAAAAAGGACGCGCTGGCTACGCCAGTGGTAACTCGCTCCGCCTCATCTCCTCCCGTAAGGTTGGCCTGGGATTCGATATAGGCCGCGATCTGGCTCAAAGTCTGACTGCGGTCTTTCCAGGCGAGATACTCACGGCCACTCGAGAAAGGACCCCATGTGTCCCCCCGGATATAAACCAGACGATCCGGCTCGGGATAGGGCAAAGGACGGAGGAGCACCGCATAGACAACCGTAAAAATGGCCGTGGTGGCCCCGATGCCGAGCGCCAAGGTGAGCACCGCGACGGCCGTGAAGCCCGGATTCTTGGCCAGCATGCGCAAGCCGTAGCGCAAATCCTGGAGTAGAGTAGTCATGGTGTTTCTCCTCGATGAGCAAGTGGCTAGTGGTTAGTGGCTAGTGGCTAGACGCTCCCTTCCTTGAACTCCGCCATTACCGATCGACTCGCAAAGACCGAAAGTCGAAATTCGAAAATCGCCTGGCGGCGGTCGAATTTCGAGTTTCGATTTTCGAATTTCGGCCATTCGAGTCAATCGACAATCGTCAATCGCAAATCGGCAATCATTTACTTGACTGCCACCACCACCAGCGTGGCATCGTCCTCGAATCGCCCCCCACTGAACTTGGCCACCTCGGCCAGAATTCTTTCCTGCAACTCCCCGGCGCTGAGGTGGCGGTTTTCCAACAGGACTGTGACCAGGCGTTCTTCGCCAAATTCTTCCCCGTTCGCGCCGCTGACTTCTGTCATTCCATCCGTGAAAAGCACAAGCCGGTCACCGGCGGCGAACTGAACCTCGCCCATTTCGTAGTTCCAATCGGGGAATAATCCCAGCGGCGGGCCGCCCTCGCCAAGACGGATCCATGAACCATCTCGACGCACCAGAATCGGCGCATTGTGCCCCGCATTCGTAAAGACCAGCCGGTTACATGAACGGTCAAGCAAGCCATAAAAAGCAGTGATGAATCTGCCCGGCGAAACATTGTCGCAAATGATCCGATTGACTTTGGCGCAGAGTTGCTCGGGCGAGATCTGCTCGGAGGCCGTAGCCTTGAGCGCTGCCTGCAAGTTGGACATCAGGAGCGCGGCGGACATTCCCTTGCCTGAAACATCAGCGATGGACATGCCGAGTTTGGCTCCGCTGAACGCCTGGATATCAAAATAATCGCCACCTACGACGCGCGCGGGCAACCACGCGCCCGAAATCTCGTAGCCGGCCATTTGTGGGATTTCTTTGGGGAGAAAGCCGCGCTGAACCTCTTCGACGTCTTCCCGTTCGCGTTCCTCGGCCTGCAACTCCCGGCGACGAGATGCTCCAACCGCGAGCTGCGTCCGCAGGATTTCGAGAAGCTGCCGGTTGTTCCACGGCTTCAAGACAAAGTCCCCCACCCCCCGGTGCATGGCTTCCACGGCCAACTCAACGCTGCCCCAGGCCGTCATCACGACGACGGGCAGAATGCTGTCCGAGGCCTTAATTTGGGAAAGTAGATCCAGGCCCTCCGCACCCGAGGTGGTGTCGCGGGTATAATTCAAGTCCAGCAGCAGAAGATCGAAATCTTGGGTCGCAACCGCCTGCAAGACCGCTGCCGGGGAGTTCACTCCTTCGGTTTCGTAGCCTTCCCCTTTGAGCAGCAGGCGAAGGGCCTCGACCACATCCGGCTGGTCATCCGCAATCAAGATTCGCGCATGGGCGCAAGTTCGGCTTATCTCAGGGTCAAGCACCGCAGTCTCCATTAGAACACCTCATTGCTGGGCAAGCTCTCAGCTCTCAGACATCATCTGTCAGCTATTAACACCGCAAGAAGTGGACCAATCGCGGAACTCATGTACTTCGTTCGATATGAAGGAGTTATAGGATTTAAAGAGACAATTGTCAGGTGCGCAGTGTCCGCTTTTGGGATTCGACTGTCCACTTTCGGAAATGGGCAGAACCCCTCGTATTAAAGCCGAGGGGTATGCTTTCCTGGCCACTGGCCACTAGCCACTGCTTTACTTGATAGCCAGGACCTCCCGCCGCGCGGCACGAGTGAGGAAGGTCTTGACGTTGCCGCTGGGAACCAAGCGCTCGACCTCGCGATTGGTGAGGGCGGGATGCGGGAATGGAAGCTTATTCTCGGCCTCGGAGCCAAGCACCTTGAGGCTGTCGAACCACCAGCGCGTTCCCGCTCCGTTGGCCAGATAGGGTTCGCGGAGCAGGCAAAACAGTACGCCTCCTGTCCGAAGATAGGACCACAACTTCCCCACCAAACCAGGAAGCGCTTCACGTGGGAGCAAGTCCAAAAGATGCCAGCAAGCAATCGCGGACAAGGTATTGGGAGGAATGGGAGGAAGGTGTTCGAGGAAGTCGTCAATCAGAAACACCGTCGTCTTACCAAGCCGGCGGATGAACTTGGGGTCGGCTTGCCAGGCAAGAGTCACCAGGTCGGTGATGTAGAGCTTCGCGCCACGCTTCAGGAGGACATCGAGGGTCGCCTGGTACGCAGGTCCGCAATCAAGAATATGTGGGCGCTTCACATCGCGAAAATTCTGCCACAACCATTCCAGGGCGCGACTGGGTGTTGCCGGGGAAGTTGCGTCTTGAGAGTCTGGGAATGTTTTCGTTCCGAACATCAGAAGCCGTGTGCTTGGCCATGCTCCAGGCTCGGGATGACCCGGCAAGGCGGCATGAAATGCGCGGTGGAAGCCCTTCCCGCCGCTTCGGGCCTTGGCGACTCACTGGTCCGAAGGGACCTAGTGTAGTGTCTCGTAGATAGCTTTACAACGAGCCACTTTTTCCAGTATGTGTTTCGCGCTTGCCTTCCAAACGAACGGCCTAGGTTCTTGGTTGTTGTGTTCGAGGTATTCCCGGATGGCGG
>Ga0326727_10003889_pt1 | contig 46438 bp, 38 predicted proteins | sample MB2enrmetagenome_FD_207643 | JGI IMG/M metagenome (GOLD analysis project Ga0326727, IMG submission 207643) | Lab enriched peat soil microbial communities from McLean, Ithaca, NY, United States - MB29MY | ecosystem: Environmental > Terrestrial > Soil > Wetlands > Peat | place: USA: New York... | reverse complement strand
ATGAGCTAGCCTTTGCCATTGGGGCGCTCTCTCACTACATTGGCGACTCCGTCGGACACGCCGAAGCCACCAACATTGCCGTCCCGATTGAGTTTCCGAAGCTTCGGGCCAAGTACGGCAATTCGGTGAGCTACGCAGAAGGTAAACACCAGCACGTTCAGACGGAGTTCGCGTTCGACATCAACGAAATCGCGCACCATCGCGTCGCCCCGCTCCGCTATATGCGCCACATCGGGTTGCAGGTTTCGATGCATCAATTGGCCCTTGCCTTCTACCAGACCTACGGCATCACCGAAGACTTCACCGGGCGCAGGCGCATCAACGTTCGCGACTACCGCTTCGCAGTGCGGACCTTCATTCCTCGAATTGCCTATGCGGTCACGCTACTTCATCACAAAGATGAGCCTCCCGATTCGACCAGCCCTGAAGTTGTGGAACTCGAGAAAGAAGCCGCCGAGGTGGCGCAGGACAACAACTGGCAGGCTTATCGCCGCAAGGCCGGTATCGAAACCCACCTTATTGCAGGCCTGCTGTTCATCCTGCCCAAGATCGGCCCGCTCGCACTTGTCAACGTCAAAGGCCCTACCGAACAGACTGAAGCCGATTACGCGCACAGCGTCGCTGTTTCCACCACCGCGTTGCGCCGGAACCTTGCGCGCATTACGCCGGTGCAGGCGCGCTACAAAGGGCCAATCCCGCTGCTCGGCAGCCTTACCCACACCAACGACACGTCGCCGCAACGCCGCGATTCCAATCATCAGCTGCCCAATCGCGACCTCGATACCGGCCGTGTCGTCCAGCCCGGCGGCTACTCGCTCACTGACTCGACCTACGCCCGCCTGCTGCACAAGATCGTCCAGAACCCGACTCAGCCCATTCCGCCCGGCATAAAGGAAGACATCCAGCAGTACTACTCGAATCTCGATCTGCCCATCACGACCAAGAAGAATCCCGAGCGGTGGAAGCAGGTCCGCGCCGACCTGAACACTCTCGCCGCCATGCCGACCAGCAACCGGCCCGAACCGTTTCCCACTTACGGAGACGACCAGGACAGCGACGAGTGATCACGTACGCCGCTTCACCCGGAGCGACAAAGCAGGGCCGCGCACTTCCACTCCCCCGGCGCTATCTGCTAGCCTTGCAGGTTTGGGCAACACAGAACGGCAGGTGTCATCTTGGCATTCAAATTCCAAGGCTTTGATTTTCTCCATCTCGATTCAAGCTTCAGTGAAGACGAACTCCTCGTTCGCCGCACTGCACGCGATTTTGTCGAGGACAATCTGATCCCGATCATCGAAGAGTGCTACCGCAACGAACGTTTTCCGCGCGAACTCGTTCCGGTGATGGGCGAACTCGGGTTCTTTGGCGCCAACATGGAAGGCTACGGCTGCGCCGGGATGTCCAACGTCGAGTACGGACTGGTCATGCAGGAGCTCGAGCGCGGCGACTCGGGCTTCCGCAGCTTCGTCAGCGTGCAGTCCGCGCTGTGCATGTACCCCATCTACACCTTCGGCTCCGACGAGCAGAAAAACACCTGGCTGCCCGCGATGGCCACAGGCGAAAAACTCGGCTGCTTCGGCCTGACAGAGCCTGGTTTCGGGTCGAACCCCGGCGGAATGACCACCGTCGCGCGCAAGTCCGGCGACGAATACATCCTGAACGGCGAGAAGATGTGGATCACCTCGGGCAACATCGCCAACGTGGCCGTGATCTGGGCCAAGGTCGAGGACGAAGACCATCGCGTCCGCGGATTCCTGGTGGAGACGGACCGCCCGGGCTTCAGAGCGTATGAAGTTCATGGCAAGTGGTCGCTGCGCGCCTCGGTTACAAGCGGCCTGTCGCTCGTGGACGTCCATATTCCCGCGGCGAATCTGCTGCCTGGCTCAGGCGGCCTGAAGAGCCCGCTGATGTGCCTCAACCAGGCGCGCTACGGCATCAGCTGGGGAGCGATCGGTGCGGCGATGTCGTGCTACGACACGGCGCTTCAGTACGCGAAGACGAGAAAGCAGTTCCACAACCAGCCCATCGCGAGCCACCAGCTTGTGCAGGACAAGCTTGTCTGGATGCTCACCGAGATATCGAAGGCGCAATTGCTATCGCTCCAGGTGGGCCGTCTGAAGGATGCTTGCACGGTGGGTCACCAGCACATCTCCATGGCCAAGCGCAACAACGTGTGGATGGCCCTGGAGTGCGCGAGGATTTCCCGCGATATTCTCGGAGCCAACGGAATCACAGAAGACTACCCGATCATGCGACACATGATGAATCTTGAATCCGTGAAGACCTACGAGGGGACGCACGACATCCATTCCCTCATCCTGGGCCAGCACATTACCGGGATCGGCGCCTATTGATTTTTTGATTCTCTAACTCGCGAGCAGACAATTACCCATGGTGCTCCTGTGCACCCTCGTGTCCCTCGGCGTTGTGCCCGTCTGCCGAATGGATTTCGGCATGCGCCTCAGCCGCCGGCGCGTCTGCCGCATGGCCATTGGCTCCCTCCGGCTTCGCTTCCGCCTCAGGAAGAAACTCCTTCAGGCAATCTACCAGCTTCTCAAGCTTTGCATCCCTCACAAGAAGCTTCTCGATCTGGGTGCGGAGGTCGGCACGTTCTTTGCTCGCTTGCCCGTGAGCAAGCACATAATATGCATTCTCCATGTTATGAGTCCTCGCGCAGATCATAACATTGACTCGGACTAAGTCCAGAGCCAGTTCTTTGATTGTTTGTTAAAAGGCGACGCCTCGTTCCTAGCGCCTAGGTTCAATGGCATTCGTCTGCATGTAAGTTGATAGGTAACTTGACTGATAGGTACCGATTCCCGCAAAGGACTAGTTACGACTAAAAGGCCGCAGGAGTTTATCTGCACTTATCCACAGCTTGACTTAGGGAAAAACATCAGGACGCAAAACACGAAAATCCGGTGGAACTCACAGAGTTCGTTCGCTGGGACGCAAATACGAAGTCGGGAATGCACTGTGAGTTGTTATAGTCGTATTCACCTTGGAGTCTCTATGCCTACGCCTCGCCATTTCGTTTGTGCGATCATCACGTTTGTCTCAGCCCTTGCCTGCGCGCAGCAGCCCGCTGCTCCCATCGTCCTCCATGCCGCTCGTCTTCTCCAGGTTGACACCGGCTCCATCCTCCAGCCGGGAGAAGTTCTCGTGGAAGGCAATCGCATCCGTGCCGTTGGAACCAGCGTCGATCATCCCGCTGGCGCCAGGGTAATCGACCTCGGCAGCGCGACGCTGATGCCTGGGCTCATCGATGCGCATGTGCACCTGTTCCTGCATCCCGGCGCTGAGGACCTGCAGACCGTCGAGGAGTCCACACCCTGGCGCACGATCATGGCTGAGCAGGCTGCCAAAGACGATGTGATGGCCGGCTTCACCGCAGAGCGCGACATGGGCACCGAGGGCGCGGGTTCCGCTGACACCGCAGTGCGCAATGCCATCAATCAGGGCATGATTCCGGGGCCGCGCCTCCGCATCAGCGGCAACGCGATCGATATTCTTGGCGGTCACGAGGACGCGAGCCACTACAACCCCGCGCAGCACGTGCTGTCGAATGCCGATTACGCCAACTCCGCCGAGCAGATTGTCGAGGTCATGCGCGAGCAGCACAAGGAGGGTTCCGACTTCGCGAAAATCTACGAGACCGGACCCGATCGCATGATTGACGGCGTTCTGCACACTCCCTATCAATACACCGCCGCGCAGCTCACCGCAGCGGTTGAAGAGGCGCGGCGGATGGGCACCACGGTGGGCGTTCATGCAATGGGGGAACCCGGCACGCTATATGCAGCCCAGGCGGGCGTTGCCTCCATCGATCACGCAACGCAACTGAGTGACGAGACCATCCGCCTGATGAAGGAGAAGAGCATCTTCGCCGTGCCCACGTTCACCATCTTCGATTACTTCGCGCATCACCGTGAATCGCAGGACCAGGCTGCGGGCGAAGCCGAGATGCTCAACTACAAAATCCGCGAATTCAAAAAGCAGGTGGCCGCAGGCGTGTCGTTCGCCGTCGGATCCGATGTTGGTCCGTTCCCGCACGGTACCCAGGCTCACGAACTCACCCTGATGGTGCAGTACGGGATGAAGCCGCTTGCCGTGTTACAGGCTGATCTGATCAATGGGGCAAAGCTGCTGGGCTGGGCCGGGCAAATCGGGGAGCTGAAGCCGGGATACTACGCTGACATCATTGCCGTCCCCGGAAATCCTCTCGAGGACATCTCAACCTGCGAGCACGTCAGTTTTGTGATGAAGAACGGAATGGTCTTGCGCCAGTAGCCTGGCGTGCGTTCTCTGGAGTTGTCGATGCGGTTCTCACACACCTTGTGGCCGTGGGCGAGCCTGGCGGTCGTGGCGCTTGCAATTCTCCTCATGCGGATAGTCTCTCCCCATCACGCCAAGCCGTCTGCACCGCGCTCGATTTCTGACCTGTCTATCTCTAGCCCGCTGAACCAGCCAGGCGGCGGAGCGGTGACTGGCGAAGCGTATGAGATCTACTCCGCGCTTTACCAGTTATCTCAGCCGGAGCCCCTCGCATTCGCTGAGGACTCGGTAACTGACATCCCGCAGGTAGATGGGAGTTGCCTGAGGCCCTCGACGCCACAGGAGCACGAGATGGTCGATGCATTTGTGGCCGCTAACAAGCAGAGCCATCGCTGGGAGAGGAGATTCTCGATTCCGGCAGAGTATCGACTGCTTTCGCACGACGAATCCGAGACCGCTCTGAGCTGTATCGAACTGCGCAAACAAGACACAGCGAGTTGCGAGCCATATAAGCAACTCCTGCACGTCAGATACCTGGGCGTTCCCGGCTTCGATCGCGCGCACACGCGAGCGCTCGTATCGATAGTCAAAAAATGCGGTGCCTATTGCGGAAGCGGCGGAATCTTTGTGGTGGACAAGACAGGCAACTCGTGGCAACGTGAGGCGACTGAATTCGCGCGGGGTTGCAGCTGGATGTATTAGGGCTGTTCCGCAGTTGGTGCAGCCGTTTTTGGTCTCAGTTCAAGGTGGGCTTTTTTTCCTGCTGAAAAGGCCGCGGGGCGGAAATGGCTTCTGGACACAGTAACTGCGGAATCGCTCTAGAGTTTCCGCGTCAGGCGGAGTTCCGCGCGACCGGCAGTTTCTTTTCGCGGCGGGTCCGAGTCTTCTTCATCGCTTCAACAAAGCGTCGCGGCTTGACCTCGGCCATCGAATCCTCAACCGCCTTGCGATATCCGCCGAGATAGATGGAATAGAGGATAGCGAGCGAGCACCCGATTCCCCAAAGGAATCCGATGCAGAGTCCTAACACGGCGTACAAGCTTAACTCACCCATGGAGGCCACCCTCCGGCCGCGCCGTCTTTACACGGCAACGGTAAAGCTGTCTTCGCTACGCGTCACGGCATGATACAGCGTGTCGCGCTCGACGGGCACGCGGCCGGCCTCGGTAATCAAGCGGCACAGTTCTTTGCGTGTCATGCCCTGCGGAGTAGTTGCTCCGGCGTCGTGGTAAATCTTCTCTTCAATCACGGTGCCGTCAAGATCGTCCGCACCGAAACGCAACGCAATCTGCGCGATCTTCGGCGTCATCATCTGCCAGTAGGCCTTAATGTGCGGGAAGTTGTCGAGCAGCAGGCGGCTGACGGCTATCTGGCGAATGTCGGTGAGGCCGGTGGTCGCGGGCAGGTGATCAAGCGGCGTGTTCTCAGGATGAAACGCCAGCGGGATGAAGGTCTGGAATCCACCGGTTTCGTCCTGAAGCGCGCGCAATTTCAGCAGGTGATCAACGCGGTCCCCATCGTTCTCGATGTGGCCGTAGAGCATCGTTGCGTTCGATTTGAATCCGAGCTTGTGGGCTAGCCGCGCCGTTTCGAGCCATTCGTCGCCGTCAATTTTGTGATCGCAGATGATGGAGCGGACGCGGGCGGAGAAGATCTCGGCGCCGCCGCCCGGCATCGAATCCACGCCAGCTTCGCGCATCCTGATCAGCGTCTCCTCGATGGTGAGCTTTGCGCGGCGCGCCAGGTAGGCCACTTCCACCATCGTGAACGCCTTGATGTGCACCTTTGGGAAGCGCTCCTTGAGCCCTCGCACGAGATCGAGAAAGTACTCGAACGGCAGATCGGGGTGCAGGCCGCCAACGATGTGGAACTCGGTGACTGCCTCGCTGTAGCCCGAGGCCGCGGTCTGCCAGGCTTCTTCCAGAGCCATGGTGTAACCGGCCGGGTCACCCTTCTTGCGGCCGAACGCGCACAACTTGCAGGCCGCAACGCAGACGTTGGTCGGATTGATGTGGCGGTTGACGTTGAAGTACGTCACGTCGCCGTGCATCCGCTCGCGAACATAGTTTGCCAGCCAGCCCACTGCCAGCACGTCTTTCGACCGGTAGAGAAGCAGACCATCGCCGGCGTCCAGGCGCTCGCTCGCCATCACCTTGGCGGCTATGGGCTCGATGCCTGGGTCGTAAGTGCGAAAACCGCGGAGTGCAGTGTTGGGGGCAGCTTCAGCCTGCATAGTTCGATGATACAGAATCCGCGCTGCGACTCGGCTAAAGCCTCTGGGCAGATTCCGTCGTCTTAGACTCGCCTTTTTAGATCCGCCGTGATCTGATTTGGACCCGGCCACGGCGGTTCGCCCCTTGAGGGCCGTTGCCGCAGCCGCAACCAAAGTTCAAATAGACAATTAAAGTACTCAAAAAGAAGAGGTTAGCCGGATAACGGCTAACCTCTTCAAGCTACGCTCATGTCGGAACAGGCCATGGCGGCCCGTTCCGGCAGTTCAAGGGTTATTTTTTCTTCGGCTCCGCCTTCTTGCCGTGTACCGGCTTCGTCTCGGAGAGAAGAGTCGCGGAATCAGCGGCGTTGAAAGGATAGAGCTGCACTGACTGCTGCCCCGTGTTGGTCAGGGTGACGTCGACACGGCGGTTTTGTGCCAGGTAAATGACGAGAATCCGGCGCAGCACCTTCTTCTTGTCTGCATCGCTCAACTCTGGATTCTTCTCCACAAGATCCTTCACCTGATCCTTGGTGAGTTCCTCCGTCTTACCAACAGCAGTTGTGGTGATTGCACTGTCCGAAATACCCTGTTCAACCAGGTACTTCTTGACGCGGTCGACGCGGCGTTCAGAGAGCGCCTGGTTATACTTCTCCGATCCGCGCGGATCCGCGTGGCCGGTGAGGGTCAAGTGCGCATCCGGCTTGAACTGCAGATAGGCCTTGAAGTCGGTTGCGAGAGTGGTGAGAGTCTGCTGCTGGCTATCCACCAGGCCGCCCTCAGGATGCTTTGCCGTGGGCAGAGCGGTCGGGAAGAAGACGCTGTGCAACGCCAAGCGAGCCTCAAGCCTGATCTGCTCCGGCGACGGACCCGGCGGCGGAGGTGGAGGCTCGATGGTGACGCTGGTGTTTGCGGTTGCGGTGTGGTTCTTGTCGTCAGACACGCCGCAGGTGATCTGAACCGGCCCGGTCGACGCACCAACCGATGAGTAGGTCGCCGTCGTACCGCTGCCGCTGATGGTGCCGCCAGAAGCCTGATAGCTGTAGGTCAGCGGACGGTTCTGCGGGCTCACGCCCTGTGCCGTGACCGTCGACGAAGCACCAGGCATGAGATCGGTCGGATTGGCCGAGCAACTGATTGTCGGCGGCTCGTACTCCTTCACCGTAAAAGTCGCGGTGCTGGAGGCGCTCTCCCACGGCTTCAGACCTTCCTTGCCGGGCTTGCCTTCCTTCACGCCGCAATTGACGGTGTAGCTTCCGGGAGCCAGGTTGGTGGTATCCACCTTGGCCGTGGTGTCGGTTCCGGTGACACCCTGTCCCGACCAGGTGTAGATCACGTGGTCTTTGGGAAGCAGGTTGTTCGCCGTGGCCGTGACGGTGACCGGTTCGCCCGGGAAGACCGCGGTCGGCTCGGCCGCGCACGCCAGCGTCACGCTGGGTGGGGGAGCCATGGTATCGAAGCTGATCACAACGCCGGTGCTGAGACGCGCCATGTTGAAGTTGTCGCGCGCCACCGGGTAAAAGTTCGTGTGCGTGTACTGGTAGTCGGCCTGGAAGATGCGGATTGACAGACGATGGTCAATCCAGGGGGTCTTGTAATCGATGCCGCCGCCGACGGTCAGGACGACTCCCCAATTGTTGCTCGCTGAATAGGTGCTGCTCACGCTCTCGCCGCCAATCAATGCGTGCGCGAATGGCGTGATGTCTTCTGTCGGGTAGCGGAAAATCAGTCCACCGGATCCACCGCTGAACTGGTTATGAACCTGAGAGGTAAAGTTTCCGCCATTCTTGTGAAAATCGCCTTCAACCTGCACGCCGACATAATTGGTGAGGAAGCGCGCGACGCTGAAATCCACGCAACAGCTGACTGATTTTGCATTGTCCTGTTGCGTTTGATTGTTGATCAGCTTCCCCTTCGGCGCCAGATAGCTGAACCCGGCGAATAGGTCCCATTTCGAGGGGGCGTCGGCTGATGCAGCCTTGGAAGCAGGTGCGGCCGGCTTCGCAGAATCCTGGGCTGCCATGGCTATCGGTAACAGACTCGTACATGCCAAAGTCAACGCCAGGCGTGTGAATTTTGAAACTCGCGAGTACATGCGTTTCTCCTCCGCAATCAAAAACTGAAATCTTGTTTGGAAATGGCGCCTCTTATGGGCCATTTTCCGGTCACAGCGATTCGGCTCCTTGTGAAGTCACTCCTCCAGAACCAACGGCACACCATCAATAAACGTAACATAGGAACACCCGGCCAGAGTGCACTTTCTGAATGGGTTTACCAACTGGTATCCCCCCGAACGGAAGATTGAAAAGAGTGCAAACTGGCAGCTCGGTAGGGAGAGAAACGAAAACAGAGGTGAGCGCTATTCCGCGTTCAGCGTCTTCATCAGGCTGCGCGGTTCACGCTGAATCTTCTCCTGGAGAAGGGTAATGGCGTACATAAGCTGCTCGGGACGCGGCGGGCATCCGGGCACATAAACGTCGACAGGAATCACCTGGTTGACTCCCTGGACAATCGCGTAATTATTGAAAACCCCGCCCGAAGTTGCGCAAGCGCCCATGGAGATAACCCACTTCGGCTCCGGCATCTGGTCATAGAGGCGCCGGATTACCGGCGCCATCTTTTGCGCGACCCGGCCGGCAATGATCATCAGGTCAGATTGCCGCGGCGAGGGCCGGAAAACTTCCGCTCCGAACCTTGCGATGTCGAATCGCGAGGCGCCCATCGACATCATTTCGATGGCGCAACAGGCAAGCCCGAATGTGACCGGCCACACAGAGCTTTTGCGGACCCAATTCACCGCGAAATCCAGCGTTGTGAGAAACACGCCTTCGGGCTGCTCGAAGCCGTAGTTCACTTCGTGCAACTTGGCGCGATTTTTCGCGCTGCTCTCCAGCGCTCCAAAAAGATAGCGATCGCGTTCCTGGACGGTTCCCATCCCCGTATTTTACCTCTTTCAGCAGCGCAAGGATGCTCTCGACGCGGGCACGGGTGGCTTTCATCGCCGCCCAGGTGACTAAGAGCCCTGACTCGGCAATATAGATTCTTTATGTATCGGGCAACACCGATGCTTTATTCTTCAATGTTCACGGAAATCATGCGAAGCATCGGAGTGCGAGTGATCGCCGCAGCCAGCGTGTACTCCGACTGCCTCGAGGTTTCAATAACGTAAGCGTCAACCTGTTTTCGGAGTAGGTATGTCCAGAATTCGTTTCCTGGTCTTTTTCCCACTGTCGATCCTGCTTTTTCCTTCCCTCTCGCTTGCACAATCGACGTCGACACCCGTGACCCAGGCCGATCTGAAGTCTCTCCAGGACTCGATCCATGCTGCGCAGATGAATGCCGACAATGCGTGGATGCTGGTGTCTGCGGCGCTGGTTCTGCTGATGACCGGGCCGGGACTGGCCTTGTTCTACGGCGGCCTGGTGCGCCGAAAGAACATCCTCGGCACCATGATGCAGAGCTTCGCCATGATGGGCCTGGTGACCATTCTGTGGGCGATTGTCGGGTACTCGCTGGCCTTCGCACATGGAACGAGCTTCATTGGCGGATTTGGGCACGCGTTCCTGCGCGGCGTGGGACTTGCGCCTAATCCCGACTACGCGGCCACCATTCCAGAGCAAACCTACATGGTCTACCAGCTCATGTTCGCCATCATCACGCCGGCGCTTATTACCGGCGCATTTGCCGAGCGCATGAAATTCAGCGCCATGGCCGTCTTTCTTTCGTTGTGGTCGCTGATCATCTACTGCCCGATGGCCCACATGGTGTGGGGCGTGGGAGGGCTGCTTAACGCGAATGGGGGCCACATTCCAAGCCTCGACTTCGCCGGCGGCACCGTCGTCCACATTACATCGGGCGTTTCGGCGCTCGTCGCCGCCCTCTATCTGGGCAAGCGCATCGGCTACCCGCAAACCGCGATGCCGCCTCACTCCATGGTCCTGAGTTTCATCGGCGCCTGCCTGCTGTGGGTGGGCTGGTTTGGATTCAATGCAGGAAGCGCGCTGGGGTCGGGACCGCTGGCAACGAGCGCCTTCATCAACACGCACTTTGCTGCGGCCGCTGCGGCGCTGGGCTGGACGATCGCAGAATGGATCCATAACGGCAAGCCGACGGCACTCGGCGCCATCTCCGGCGCGGTTGCGGGACTGGTGGCGATTACGCCGGCATCCGGATTCGTTCAGCCGTTCCCTGCGCTGCTGATAGGACTCCTCGCCGGCGCCTTTTGCTCATTCATGGTGTTCAAGGTCAAGGCGTGGTTCAGATATGACGACTCCCTGGATGCCTTTGGCGTTCACGGCGCGGGTGGAACGCTGGGAGCCCTGCTCACCGGTCTTTTTGCAACCAGGCTGATCAATCCGGCGTTCGGCGCGAACGTGGCCACCGGGGCGATCGACAGCCATTGGGGACAGTTGCTCAACCAGGCTGCGGGAGTGGGAATCGCATGGGCTCTTTCGGCCATTGGCACGCTCATTCTGCTTTTCCTCGTCGACAGTATCATCGGGCTGCGCGTTTCGCCCGAGGATGAGTCGGCCGGGCTTGACCTGTCACAACACGGTGAGGAAGGTTACGACCTGAATTCCTGATGAAAAGATCGGGCCGGATATAGCACACATCCCTACCCGGCCTGATACGCTACCAAACGAGGCGACCAAGCATGCTCAAGATTGAAGCCATTATCCAGCCTTCCAAGCTCGATGCGGTGAAAGACGCGCTGCTCGAAATCGGTATTGAAGGCATGACGATCCTGGAGGCTCGCGGGCATGGCCGCCAGAAGGGCCACACCGAGTTCTACCGCGGCCGCGAATACACCGTTGACCTTCTCCCCAAGGTGAAGATCGAGATGGTGATCCTGGACGAGATGAAGGAAAAGGCAATCGCAGCGATCGGATCCGCGGCGCGCACGGGCCGCATCGGCGACGGCAAGATCTTCGTGAGCCGCGTTGAAGAGGCCATCCGTATCCGCAACGACGAACGCGGCGAGACAGCGCTCTAATCTCCAAGAACCCGGTTAAAACTGCAGGCTCTTCCAGTCGAGAGTCCTGTCTTTGTCCATCAACATAATTGAGTGCGGAACTTTCCGCATTAGATCCGGGTCTCTGCCACCCCGGTCAGCGAGATCCGGGCACCCGCTTCGGTGAACCGCGGAGCGGCAGTTCCCGTCTAATGAAGACCATTTCCCCTCCCCGCTGCAAAATCGCTTATTCTGTTAAAACATCATTTAAGCTTTTGCGAGCCTTCTCAAAACTACCTCATGAGCCCAGTCGCTTTAGCGGTTGACGATCTACGGGATCAGTATCTCCGGGAGATGGCGCTCGTCCGCCAGACATGCGAGCGTACCGGAGACGGCACCGCTGCGATCCGGCGGCGTTCGGCGGTCGTGGACCGTATCCTCATCGAGATGTGGCGCCGGGCGTTCTCGGGCCAGGCGGCGCAGAATGTCTCTCTGCTGGCGCTGGGCGGCTACGGGCGCAAGGACCTGTTCCCCTACTCCGATATTGACGTGCTTTTCGCCTTCGCCGATGAGAAGACGGAGGAGCAGACGCGTGAAGCCGTGCGGGCGATTATCCAGGGGATGTGGGATATCGGCCTGCGGGCCAGCCCGAGTTCGCGGACGCTGAAGGAAGCCGGCCGGTTCGATCCCGACAACCTCGAGTTCACGCTGGCCACACTCGACCGCCGCTTCCTGGCCGGACAGTTTCCCCTCTACCAGCAGTTGCACCAGACGGTCTTCCCCGGCCTGGTGCTAAGCGAGTGGAACACCATCACACAGAAGCTGGGCGAGATTGCCCGCGCGCGGCACGCGAAGTACGGCAACACCATCTTCCACCTCGAGCCGAATCTGAAGGAGTGTCCCGGCGGGCTGCGCGACTACCACCTTGCGGTGTGGTTTGCCCTGCTCTTCCACCTGAAGGAGACCAAGGAATGGCCACGGCAGCGCGGCGGAGTCTTCCAGAGTGCACGCGGCGATGCCGAGGCTGCCTTCGATTTTCTCGCCGCGGCGCGATGTTTTTTGCACTTTCGCCACGGGCGCGACGACAACACGCTCGATTGGCAATCGCAGGACGAGGCGGCGGCGAACTCGATTGGCCTCGAAACGCGTGGTACGGCTGACCCGGCCTATTGGATGCGGACCTACTACCGGCACGCGCGCGTGATCTACCGGCGAGCCGCGCTGCTGATGGAGCACCTCCCGGCGCCGGTCAGCTTTTACCGGCAATTCCGGCGGCGGCGAACTCCGATTGCGGGCACCGACTTCATCCTCGACCAAGGGCGGATCGATATCCTGCCGGGCGCTCAGTTCAGCGATACGTCGGCGATTCTGCGGATCTTTTCGCTAATGGCCACGCACGGATACGCGCTGTCGCAGGCCGCCGAAGATCGCATCACCGACGCGCTGCCGGCGCTCGCCATTCACATTCCCGAAGGGCCTTACCTGTGGAACTCGCTGCGCGAGGTGTTGCTGGGACCCCATGCAGCACACGCACTGCGGACGATGCACGCGCTGGGCGTGCTGGAGATGCTAATCCCGGAGTTCCACGGAATCGACGCGCTGGTGATCCGCGACAGCTACCATCGCTACACCGTGGACGAGCACACCTTCCTGACCATCGACAACGTGCACAGCCTGCGCCAACCCGCGCATGACTACGAACAGCGGCTTGCGCAGTTGCTGCCGGAGATCGACCGGCTGGATCTCTTCATGCTATCGCTGCTGCTGCACGATACGGGCAAGGGGCGGCGCAGTGGCGAACATACGGGACAGAGCGTGGAGCTGGCCGACAGCTTTATGGCGCGGCTCGACTTCGATTCGGAGGAGCGCGACCAGGTGCTGAAGCTGATCCGGCTGCACCTCGAAATGTCGAACGCGCTGCGCCGCGACATCTTCGACGCGGAAAACGTGCGCGCTTTCTCCGAAAAGATCGGCAGCCCGGCGATCCTGAAGATGCTGACCCTGATGACCTATGCGGACATCAAGGCCGTGAATCCTGAGGCGCTGACGCCGTGGAAGGCCGAGAATCTGTGGCAGCTCTACATGGCGACGGCGAACTTCATGGATCGCAGCGTGGACGAGGTGCGGTACCACTCGGCCATCGATCCAACGCTGCTGAATCGGATCCGGTCGATGGTGCCGTCGAGCCAGTACGACGCGCTGCAACAGTTCCTCGAAGGACTTCCGCAGCGATATCTGCAAACCCGCCTTCCCGAACACATCCGCAATCATTTCCAGCTTGCTCTCAATCTCGACAAGAATCCCGTCCAGCTCGATCTGCGGCCGCATCGCCAGCTCTTCGATCTCACCGTGATCGCGCGCGATCGCAGCCGCTTGTTTGCCGACGTAGCAGGCGCACTCGCAGCCTGGGGCATGAACATCGTGAAAGCGGGCGCATTCTCGAACGATGCCGGCGTGGTGGTCGACAGCTTCCAGTTCACCGATGTCTTTCGCACCATCGAGCTGAACCCCAGCGAGAAGGACCGCTTCCTCGAGTACGTGCACGACGTGGTGGCGCAGAAGGTGCCGGTGGAGCAGATGCTCGATTCGCGGCGCCACATGAACAATGCGAACAACTTGAAGGTCGAGGTCGCCACGCGGCTGCAGTTCGACTCGGAGTCGTCGACGCATTCCACGTTGCTGCAGGTGGTGGCACAGGATGGTCCGGGACTGCTGCGGCAGATTGCGCTCACGCTGAGCCAGCACAAATGCAACATCGAGGTTGCGCTTATCGATACCGAAGGCGAGACGGCCATCGACGTCTTCTACCTGACGCAGAATGGCGCCAAGCTCGGTCCAGAGATGCAACACACGCTTGCCGCGGACCTGACCGCAGCGCTTGCCGAGTTACGCGCGCCCGTGGCATAGCACTGCGTTTTTCGCCCAAATTGGGAGCGACGGAACTCAATGTCCCGCATGACGGCCTACGACTCCTTATCAAAGCCGGTGGCTACACTGGGAACCCGACGAGGCATTCCTACCAGCGATCCGACGACCAGACTCTGCTCCTGATCAGGTTTGGTTCTATCTGACTCGCGAGATTTGCAGGGCTCCTTGCGCGAAGCCCCGGCTAAAATGTCTCTATGGCTGCACTGACTGACGCAATTGATATCAGGCGCAAGATGTACTTCGAGTTCGAGAACACTCCTTACTATTGCCTCGACGTGGAGGTTTCGACGCCGACAGCGCGCGGCGGACAGACGCTGGTCCGGCTGAAGATGCGGAACCTGCTGACGCGCGCCGTCTTCGATAAGACCTTCAAGGCCGGTGAGAAGTTCAAGGAGCCGGACCTGGAGACGGTGGAGGCTTCGTACCTTTATTCCGATGCGGACGCTTCGTACTTCATGGACCAGGAGACGTTCGACCAGATAGCGCTGACGCCGGAGAAACTGGGCGATGCGCTGCAGTTCCTGACCGAGGGCGTGATCATCAAGATCGACAAGTTCAACGGGAATCCCATCGGGCTGCAGTTGCCGGAGAAGGTGGAACTGGCCGTGGCCTATACCGAGCCGGGCGCGCGCGGCAACACGGCGAGCGGCGCGGTGACGAAGCTTGCGCGGCTCGAGACCGGGCTGGAGATTAAGGTGCCATTCTTCGTGGAAGAGGGTGACAAGGTGAAGGTCTACACCGAGACGCGCGAATTCGCGGGACGTGCTTAGATTCGGTTCCGGGCAGGTGAACCGGTTTTTCATCTTTCCGACGCAGGCAAATCCGTAAACTGGTTCCGCATCTTTCTTATGAGATCCGATCTTGAGAGCGCACGATGCCTGAAGCGCTTCAGCTCTCTCTGCTTGCCATTGTCGCGTTTATCGCGGCGCTGCTGGCGGCGGTTACCGGGTTCGGCGGCGCGGCGGTTCTTCTGCCGATGCTGGTGTTCGTGTTCGGCGTGCGCCTGGCGATCCCGATTCTCACCGTCGCGCAACTGATCGGCAACGGGAGCCGGGTGTGGTTCAACCGGCGCGAACTCGACTGGCGCGTCGTGGCGTGGTTTGCGCTGGGCGGCGTGCCGATGGCGCTCGTCGGCGGCTTTCTGTTTGCGCACGCGCCGCTGACCGCGTTGACGCGCGTGCTGGGCGCGTTTCTCATCCTCATTGTTGTGCTGCGGCATCTGCCAAAGATGAAGGCTTTCAGGCCGCCGCTGAAATCATTCGCGCTGATCGGCGCGGGGGCGAGCTTCCTTTCGGCGCTGCTGGGGAGCGTGGGACCGCTGATGGCGCCGTTTTTCCTGGCTTACGGGCTGGTGAAGGGCGCATATATCGGCACCGAGGCGCTTTCGACGGTGGTGATGCACATAGCGAAGCTGATTGCGTATCGCGAGTCGTCAATTCTGCCGCTCCATGCTGTGGCAAGCGGGCTGGCACTGGGGCCGATCATGGTGGCCGGATCGTTTGCCGGCAAGCGCGTCGTGGATCGGCTGCCGGAGCGGGTGTTTGTGCTGATCATCGACCTGATGCTGCTGGCGGCTGGTGTGCTATTCCTCGCGGGATGGAGCAAGCTGTAGCCGGCTACATCCCACCCGGATTCTGGGAGTAAATTACTTAGTTTAATGGGCTTACGGAGTACACCCGCAAACTGACGGTGGCGAATTCCATAAAAGAATCGTTTTGGAGGCTTTAATACCCACTGGGGGTATGGTATAAATACCAAGACGATAAATGCCTGTGCCGGGTTTGCCGGACTAACTTTATGAGAACCGAAACTGCGTTAGAACCTCCGCGATGCACCTGGACGAAAGTGATCCCTGCTGCATTCTGGGGGGCTCTCCTGCGCTGTGACGGCCGGTCTGGAATTCATGCTTAGCCCGCGCTAAGCCTTTTCTGCCTGCTCCTCACAGTGCGCGACATTGTTGAGCGAGTGAGCAGACACCATCCGGAACCTGAGCAAGACCTCCGGCGGCTCTACCCACCCTCCATACTTTTGATTCGGCCGAGTTGTTCCACGGTATGCGGACCCGTGCCCGGGTTCGCCTGCTGGGCCACGTGTGCCGGAAGGACGATGTCATGACCCAGATCATTCTGAATTTTCCTGTACGCACTGTTCCTCCTCTCCGCTGTGTGTGGGTTGAAACCGGCAACCCGGCGCAGCCCCTCACCTGCAAGTGGATTAGCGCGCAGTCCGCGGAGATAGTTGATGAGCCGGGGTTTTTCGGGCTCTGCGCATGATTCCACTGAAGATCAGAGGACTTTGAATGCAGAGCCTGAATTCCAATGTTGTGGTGATGGGGCCGGGCGCGAATTCACCGGCTGCGGTAGCGATGGAGGCGGTGGGCAGATTCAATGGACGTTAACATTGCCTGAGCCGGGCTGCCGCTACGATGAGGGCAACCGCATCGGAAAGGCGGGCAGCGGCATCCTAGCAGCGGGGACATGGAACGAATTGAGAAAAGCGCCGACCTACTTCAAATAAGCGCGGACGAGGTCGATGAGGTCTTCGGCAAGTTCGGGGGCGATCTGCTCCTTGGCTCCGTCGACGAGGTGGAAGCGGATGTGGTCTTCGAGCACCTCGGCCATGAGGCCGTTAACGCCGCCGCGAACCGCGGCCAGCAGCATCAACTGGTCGCCGCAGTCCGTGTCGCCCTCCAGCGCGCGCTCAATGGCATCGAGTTGCCCGCGCATCTTGCGGACCCGCTGGAGGAGCTTCATTTTCTCCCGGTCATGGTGGGACATCGGACTTTTCTCCTTGACAATACCCACCCGGGGTATGGTATTTGAGAGAGTGGGACGTTTGTGCATCACCCCGATTCTATCCCCTATTGCCAGTGTGCATTCTCCCGGAAAGGCCTCCTGATGCTCCATTCGTTTCGCTTGCGTTGCGCCATTGCCGGGTTGCTGGCGGGTCTGGTGCTCGCATTGGCGCCGGTGACGGGGTACGCGCAGACGCAGAGCGAAACGGCGTGGTCTCAGCTTCCCTCCGCGCCTGAACCACAGTGGATTGACCTGGCGGACCTCCGTGTGGGGGATCTCCAGGCGGACGAACTGCGGTCGGATCATGATCCTGCCTCGTCGGCAGGCACGCCGCAACCTGCGCCGGACACCCCGGTGCTGACGATGTTTCCGCACCCGGAGGATGCGCTCTACTGGGTTTCGGGGCAGGCCAACGTCATCTTCCAGGGACGGATCCCCTTCCACTCGCCCTACGAGGGGCCGAACAGCTTTCGCAATTCGGCGGAGTACAAGACGTCGATGGTGGAATCGCTGTACACGGCGCTGCGGAGGAACCGCTCCGTCCGGTACAACACGGATTTCATTTTTAATCTGGAATCTGCCGCCGGTCGCGGTCTGAGCGAGGCGCTCGGGCTGGCGGGGTTCACTAATCTCGACGTAGTGCGGAATCCGAATCTCGGATCAACGCCATATGCCGCGCGTTACCAGATTCACCAGGTGATTGGGCTGACAAACAAGACCACCCTCCAGGATGCGAACTTCTTTGCGCTGGCCAGCGAAGTGCCCGAGCGCCGGGTCGAATTCAGGATCGGGAAGATGACGCTGCCGGATTTCTTCGATGTGAACTCGGTGGGGTCGGATAGCCACCTGCAGTTCATGAACTGGACGATAGACAATAACGGGGCGTGGGACTACGCGGCCGATACGCGCGGGTACACCGTGGGCGGCATGGCGGAGTACGACGACCGCATCTGGAGCCTTCGGTATGGGCTGTTTGCCATGCCGGTGATCGCCAACGGCATCGACTTGGACTGGGCGTTCAGCCGGGCGCACGGTCAAAACGGGGAGTTTGAGCTGCGCAGAAGCTGGGTACCGCAGCGGAAGGGCGTGACGCGGCTTCTGTTGTATGCCAACCGCGCGCATATGGGCAACTATCGTGAGGCGGTGCAGGCATACATGGCTGGGTTTGATCCAACACCAAACATCGTGGCGCATGAGCATCTTGGCGCGCTGAAGTATGGGTTTGGCTACAACACGGAGCAGGAGCTGACGGCGAGTCTGCGGGTGTTCGGGCGTTTCGGGTGGAACGAGGGGCAACACGAGTCGTTCGCCTATTCCGAGGTGGACCAGACGGTGGAGGCGGGCGCGGATTATGCGGGCGATCGCTGGCACAGGCCGCAGGACAAGGTGGCGATTGCGATGGTGTCGAATGCAATCAAACGCGACCACCAGAATTATCTGCGGCTGGGCGGGCTGGGGTTCCTGCTGGGCGATGGAAAGCTGAGCTACGGGCGCGAGAACATCGTGGAGAGCTATTACACGTGGCATGCGTGGAAGGGGCTGTTCTACTCGGTGGACGTGCAGCACATCGACAATCCAGGGTATAACCGCGATCGCGGGCCGGTGTGGGTGGGGTCTGTGCGAGGGCACGTGGATTTCTAGAGCGGGCGGATAAGCGCTGGAGCGCTCAGCCGATCTGGCGGCACGACTCGAACACTTACAATATTGGAGATTCCGAAGGAGAGTGTGGATTGAACGCCGCAGAGAGTCCCTGTGTCCTGGCGTACGACGTTGGAGGAAGCCATATTGCGGCGGCGGTTTGCTTCAAGGATGGCTATCGGCTGGGCACGGTGGCGCGGGCCAACCTGCCGGCGGAGCAGACGAGCGAGGCGTTCGTCGAAGTGCTGCACTCGCTGGGCATAAAGGCGGCTGATGGCGCGAAGAGCGTGGAGGGCGCAGAGCTTGCGATGCCTGGGCCGTTCGATTACGAAAAGGGCATCAGCTGGATGAAGCACAAGATGCCGTACCTCTACGGCGTGAATGTGAGCGAGGCGCTGGCTGCACGGTTTGGATGGAAGACGAGCCAAGTGAGGTTCCTGAATGATGCGGCGGCGTACCTGCTGGGCGAGGTGGGAGCGGGCGCAGCGCGTGGAGTGAAGCGCGTGGTCTGCTTCACATTGGGGACGGGCGTAGGGTCGGGGTTTGCCGTGGAGGGCAAAGTCGTAACCGAGGGCAAGGGCGTGCCGCCGGGCGGGGAGATCTGGAACGTGCCGTATGAGGGCGGCATCGTGGAGGACCAGATTTCAACGCGGGCGCTGCAGCGTGCCTACAGGGAACGCAAGGGGCAGGAGCGCGAGGTGGCGTCGATTGCGCACTATGCAACGGGCGGCGAGCCGGCGGCGGTGGAGGTGTTCGAGGAGTTTGGCAAGACGCTCGGCGTGGCGCTGAAGAAGCTCCTCGCGGATTTTGCGCCGGATGTGGTGGTGCTGGGCGGTGGTATCTCGCGGTCTGCGCATTTGTTTTTTGCAGAGACGAAGACGGAGCTGGAAGGAACGGGGATTGAGTTGAGGATCGCGGAACTTGGCGATATCGCCCCGCTGGCGGGGGCGGGGGTGGCGTGGTTTGCAGCTGCGGATGCGGCGGCGAACGTGTAGCTCACCACCTGGAGGGACTGAATGAGATGCCCAAAAAAGAGAGCCTTCGATGCAGGCGAAAACTCGTGGCAAACCTATCGCGATCTAAGCTGCGAATCGATGTCCAGACAGTGGGAGGGCAGCCAGGCTGAGTCGCCTATGCCAAGTGTCTGCTCACGTTAACCTGGAACCACATGAATGGGCTCTCCGATCTTTACTCCGACCTTTGGCACTAAAGCGATCTCGTCGCGCTGTATCACTCGCCATTCGAAAACAATTCAAACTGCCCTCAGGGGCTTTAAAGCCCATGTCGATTTTGAGGTGGCTTTCGGCACGACTGAACGTGCCGAGACAACAGCCTATTGAAACTTCACATCTAGCCCATGAGGGAGTTCATCCCTCACCGCACCAGCTGCGCGACCGGCACAACTGGATTCACCGCCGGAATCTGGTCCAACGGGAACCCCAGGCGCTTCCACGCGTCGTAGCCCCCGCGCAGCGGTCGCACACGCTCGATGCCCAACTTGTGCAGAGTCATCGCGGTCTTGGCCGCCGTCGCCTCGCTTGGACAGGTGCAGAACAGTACCACATCCCGGTCGCGTGGAATCTCTCCCTGCCGCGCCGCCAGCGCGTCCGGAGAAAAGTGCGTGGCGTTCGGCAACGTGAACGGCTCGGCTACCAGTTCCAGAGGATGCCGCAGGTCCACGATGTACACCTGATCTCCCGCATCAAGCTGCGCCTTCAGCTCCTCCGGCTCCAGGCGCGACTTCACCAGCTTCTTCAGCACCGCTTTGCGGCGATAGACCCGCACTACAAAAAACCCCAGGACCCCCAGCAGCAGCAGCGCTCCCGAGAACCGTCCCAGCCAGTCAATCAGGCTCGGGTCGCGTTTCAGCGCGTCTCCAAATAGCCTGCCGCTGACCAGCAGAGCCATCACCCACAGCGTTGCGCCGATGCCGTCGAAAAACAGGAACGAAGCCAGACTCATCCCGTTTTGGCCGGCCACCGGCGCCGCCAACGTTGCCAGCCCCGGCACAAACTTCGCAAACACCAGCATCACACTACGTCGCCGTCCGAACGAGTCCTGCGTGCGCCGAACGCAGATCGTCGGCTCCATCGAGAGCTTGCACAGAATGCGCATCACATGGTGCCCGTAGCGCCGGCCGATGTGAAACCAGCACGTGTCGGCCACCAGGCACGCCATCAGTCCGGCCGCGAAAGCAGCGCCAAAATTCATCTCGTGCGAGGCCGAGAGCGCGCCCGCCGCCAGAATCACGGGCGTGGCCGGCAGCGGAATCCCGAACTGCTCGATGAGGATCCAGCAGAAAAGCAGCAGGTAACCGTAAGTGAGGAGAATATGAAAGGGAAGAGCCATGAGAGAGCTACACCTGCCGCCGGGTCATATCAGGCCGCCGAAGAACTCCGGCTTCCTCACTCTATTCGATGAACGAACTGTCAATTCGTTTCAACCGAATTAGCTGCACCCCAAGACAAAACGGCGACCCGGGAGAGTTCCCGAGCCGCCGCCTGATGTCTCTTTTTGCCGCCTACTGGGCCACTGCTGCACCCGTCAGTTGTAGCTGAGCCTGCGTGCCCTTCTCGGCAAAATAGTTATGATCCCAGAGGTTCTTGTAGAACTCGCCGGTCAGCTCCGCTGCGCGCGGGCCGAAGGTCGGCCGTCCGCCCTCGAGGAAGAACACCGTCACAAGGCTGCCCTGCGGCGTATCCGAGAAGGAAGCGAACCACCCGAACCGCGTACCCTTGTCCGAGCATGTACCGGTCTTGCCGAACACCGGCAATTCCTGGAAATTGGAGCGCAGGCGCCGCGCGGTGCCGTACTCTACTGCGCCGGCCATGCCGTCCTGCAGATCCGGGATGTACCGGGCGATGTTCAGAGTCCGCTTCACTCGCGGTTCGAAGGCTGCTGCCTCTGTCTGCGACGTCGGATGCTGCAGGTAGTAGAGCGTTCCGCCGTTCGCGATCGCGGCAACGAACGCCCCCAGTTGAAGCGGCGTCATCGAGACGCCCTGCCCGAAGCTGCACATGCGTGCCACGCCGCCTTCCGACTGCGGAATCGGCTCGCTAGGGTACTCCCCAAGCTGCTCGCCCTCGATGTGATAGCCGGCCAGTTCGCCCAGGCCGAACTGCGTGGCATAGTGCCGAACGCGATCGAAGCCAAGCTCGCGGCCCAGTTCTTCAAAGTAGAGGTTATTGCTCTTCGCCAGGGCATCCGTCATGTTCATGCGGAAACCGGCCAGTTGCACTGGTGTATCGCGCGTGACCAGCCCTTCGCTCAGCGCTGCCAAGGCCACCGAAAGCTTGATGGTGGAGCAGGGCTCCGCGCCCGGCGAGAGCGCCAGCCTCTGGTTCACCATGGCCAGGATGCGTCCGTTCGACGGATCGATCACCACGGCGGTGCCGTTCATATCGCCCAGCGCGTCGATCGCAGCCTGCCGGACAACCGGATCTTCGCCGGCCGTGATGTCACCCGCGAAGATGTCGCTCGCGGCAAAGGAACTGGCGGTGAAGCGCTCGTAGTAACGATGATGGCGGCGGCTGAGAACCGCGTGATGTATTGAACCGCTCGTGCCCGCGGTGGCATGCACCCGGTGGGCTTTGGTTGAGGAGGTCCTGGAATGGACACTTGCAGGATGATGGATGCTCGAATGTCTGGCGGCCAGATGATGGCTCAAGGTCTTCGAATGATGCACGTTATGCTGCACGTCGAGCGCCACTGCATGTTCGGCGCCGACGCCCAACCCGATAACTGCTAGTCCCAAGGCAAAAACGCAGGACAGTCTCATCCCAGATAGATTCCCCTCAACAATGGATTGCGTGCCATGCGTCTGCCCGTCAAGCAGCGCATTCTTTTCTGAATTCCAAACTCGTTATCCCACACGCCATGACCGCAGGATGTGAGCAATGTCACCCGTTGACTTGAATTTTGACTGCCCACAATCACTCGGGGGAAAGACAACGTCATCAAAACCGATCTACAGAGATCGACCCGTGGATTTCGAGAATCTACTTTGAATATACCGCTCTCTCGATACAAGGCAAGTCCCCGATTTCGAGCCGCTTACACTAGAACTTCATCCGGCGCATAAACGTCGGCACATCCAGATCTCTTTCCTCTTCGCCCGAAGCTGCAGACAAAGGACTTACCGCCGGCTGCGAGACCGATTCTTCGGTAATCGCAGGCGGCCGAACCCCATTACTAAAGTCTGACGCATAATCGCGGGGAAGTGGTGCAGCAAACGCGGGCTCCTCCGCAATCTCCGCGCGGTTCGGCCGGGCTGCTGCCGCCACAAGCTCCGGCTCATCCGCGCCATTATCGAAGTAGCTCTCTTCTTCTTCGCTCATAAACCGCGGGGCTGGTGGAACAGCCGGTGTTGCTGGAGCCTTCTCACGCATCCAGTTGTCCGCCGGCATCACTGGAACCGTGATCACCGGAAGCTCCTCCACGTTCAGCATGCGCGCCCGCCGCTCGGGCATCTGGTCGCGGAACCCGGTCGCAATCACGGTGATCTTCACCTCGTCGCCCATCCGTTCGTCAAGCACCGCGCCGAAGATGATGTTCGCGTCCTCGTGCGCCGAACTCTGGATCAGGGACGATGCCTCGTTAACCTCGGAAAGCTTCAGATTGGTGGAACCCGTAATGTTGATCAGAATGCCGCGCGCCCCGTCAATCGCCCCCGCGTCGAGCAGCGGCGACGCCATGGCCGCCTGCGCCGCCTCGATCGCGCGATTGGCGCCAGTCCGAACCGCCGTTCCCATCACTGCATGTCCCATGCCGGCCATCGTCGTCTTCACATCGGCAAAGTCGCGGTTGATGATGCCGGGAATCGTGATGATGTCGGAGATGCCCTGCACGCCCTGTCGCAATACATCGTCGGCGATGCGGAAGCTCTCGAAGAAGCCCGCGTCCTTCGCAACTGCCAGGAGCTTCTCGTTGGGGATCACGATCATCGTGTCAACGCTCTCAATCAGTTCCTTCAGTCCGCGTTCGGCCTGCTGCAGGCGCCGCTTGCCCTCGAACGCAAACGGCCGCGTGATCACCGCAACCGTCAGGATGCCCATCTCGCTCGCCAGCGAAGCAATGACCGGAGCCGCACCCGTTCCAGTGCCGCCGCCAAGACCAGCGGTGACGAACACCATATCCGCGCCTTCGAGCGCCTCGATGATCTTTTCCGAGTCTTCGAGAGCCGCGCGCCGGCCCACGTCAGGATTCGCACCTGCGCCCAACCCGGCCGTCAGTCGCACACCGAGTTGCAGCTTCACCGGGGCCAGCGAAAGCTTGAGCGCCTGCACGTCGGTATTCGCCGCGATGAACTCAACGCCCTCCAGCCCCGTTTGGATCATGCGATTCACGGCGTTGCCGCCGCCGCCACCTACACCAATTACCTTGATTCGCGCCCCCCGGGGATCTTCCTCATGAAATTGAATGCGCATCTCTGCGGCTTCGTTCTTCTGATGATCCATAGCGTCTGGCGCCTCCCCGTCTGTGATTGACATGTCCTTTGCCCCTAGAAACTCGCTGCGAATATGGCCCGCAGCTTGGCGCGCAAACTGTTGTTTTCTGCCGCGCGGGTTACGCGTGTGCGATGTGCATACAGTAGCATTCCGATGGCAGTGGAAAAGCTGGGATGAACTAGTTCGCCTGGCATGTTGGAGAGTCTCACCGGCATGCCCGTCCGCGCCGGAACGCGAAGCTGGCTCTCCGTTACGTCCAGCATTCCCGGCAACATCGCGCCGCCGCCGGTCAGCACGCAACCGGCACCCAGCGCTTCAAGGACTCCGCCTTGACGAAGACTCTCTTTTACAAAATACAAAAGTTCGCGAGCACGTGGCTCCAGAATCTCCGCAAGCGTGCGTAATGCGAGACGCTGCGGCTCCGGGTTGTTGATTTCAATCTCTGCTTCGATCGGAACAGCCGTAACGACAGAATGTCCGTATTGCCGCTTCAGATCCTCGGCCTGCGCAACCGGCATCTGCAGTCCGACCGCTAGATCGTTGGTGAAATGATTGCCGCCGACGGGGACCGAAGCTGTGTGCGCGACCGCTCCCTCAAAGAACACAGCCAGGTCGCTCGAATGCGCGCCGATATCGAGAAGACAGACGCCAAGCTCGCGCTCGTCAGCCGAAAGCGTTGATTCCGCCGCGGCGATCGATTCAAGCACCGCCTCTGAAACCTCAAGGCCCGCGCGATTCGCGCATGTGACCGTGCTCTGCAATGCGCTGCCCGAACACGTGGCGATGTGCAGGTCCACCTCGAGCCGGGCGCCCACCATTCCAACCGGGTCGAAGATGCCGGGCTGGTCGTCGAGGATGAACTGACGTGGCAACAGGTGCAGAATCTCGCGATCGGGCGGACGCTCAACGGCGCGTGCACGCTCAACCGCCGCGCGCACATCTTCGCGCGTAATCTCGCGCATGCGGCTGCCCAGATCGAGCCCGCCGTTCGTGTTCAGCCCGCGAATGTGCGGACCGCCCACGCCAACCACACACTGATCAATATTGCTGCGCGCCGCCCACTCCGCCTGCTCGTTCGCAGCCTTCACCACCTTCGCCGCGGGTCCCAGATCGGAGATGAGCCCCTTGCGCATCCCGGCCGATTCGGTAATGCCGTGCCCGCGATACCGCAACGCCCCCTCATTCACGTCCGCCGCCAGCACGCGCGTCCACGCGCTCCCCATATCCAGCACCACGATCAGGTTGTCCTGCTTCTCGTTCATCGCTCTCTCACTGGACTGTTGTCGTGGCTGGGTGCGGGTTTGGCGTCGGTTTTTTGCTCGGCTTCTTTGTGGCGTGCTTCTGTTCTGGATGTTTCTTTGACGCGTTCTTGCTCTTCGCGCTCTTTGGTTTGGCTGCCGTCTTCGAAACGGTGTGCGGTTTTGCCGTCTTCGCGGCTTGCGCATGCTCTGGCTCGACCGGTTTCGATTCGGTCGCTTTCACTTCGGGCTTGGCGGGATCAGGTTTCGGCGTCTCCGCCTCCGTGCCGTCTTCCTCGATCGGCATCAACTTGGCCGGTGCCGCATCATGAGCTCCCGCCATCTGCAGCACGACCTGCTGGTCGTACCGCAGATCCACCTCGGTAAGCTTGGGGTATTGCTGCCGCCACTCTGCAATGTGCGCCTTGTAACGCTGGTACCGCTCCAGAAAATGATCCTCTCCGAAATGCGCCAGGATATCCGTTCCCTGCTCCGGCATCAGAACGCGCGCATCTTCCGGATCAGTCAAATCGATCTCCGAGAGCTGGTCCGACAGGTGCTGCCCGTTCGCGTCGAGATCGGTGATCAGGTGCTGGTACACGTCCATCTTGGTTCGACGAGCGCCAATCGGATCGCGGCTGTCGATCCCTGTCACCACGGGGAACGAATAGTGATGTTGCGCCATCATTGCCGGCGGCTCGTTCAGCACCACACCATTGCTGTCAGTCAACGCCACCCGCGAGCCTTCACGAATGAATGCAATCGGCTTGCGCTCCGTCACCGAGATGCGAATTTGGTCTGGAAGCAGACGCATCACCGTGGCGCTCTCGATCCAGGGAATCTGTTCAAGCTGCTTGCGGCGCTCTGCCAAGGGTACGAAAAAGATGTTGCGGCCGATATCTTCGCCGAATACCGGGAGCATCTCGGCGCGGCTCACCTGCGCCAGCCCGGTGGCCTGGATGTTGCTGGTGCCCGTGATGCGGAAGCGCCCATCGTGCTCGAGAAAGTTCCTCAGAGCGTAGGCGGAGAAGGCAAACATTGAAAAGACGAGCAGGGCGCCCGTCCCCAGCAGAACGCGGCCAAAGGTCGTTCCCGGACGCCACCAAGGACGGACAGACTCCTCACCAAATCGCCGCGGCTTCGATCGAAGACCGGGGGTCTCGTCCTCGTCGTCCATTTCGACCGGCATGCCGGGCAGACCGCGGCCGGAGAGCGGCACACCCGCCTGCGCACGCCGAAAGCGCGGCTCCGCGGGAGCGTCATCCTCCCAGACAAGGGACCGGGTTTTGTTTTCACGTTGTGCCACGCCTGAGCCGTCGGTCGGGAGAGTCGCCAAGGTCAACTATAGCCCGCTAAAGACTGGCTTTCTTCCGCACGCGCCGCAGGGGGAACCCGTAGCGTTACGGGTTTGCGAAGAGCCGTACAATAATCTACCGAGATGACCAGCTTGCGAATCCCGTGGATTGGCTTCCTACTCCTGGCAAGTGCGCTTTCTTCGCGTGCACAGCCGGACAGCTACCGCTACATGCGCGCGGGAGGACAGGCCGACGTCACCGCTCGGCCACGTCCAGGATTCGCGTTGATGGGCGGCGGCACCGATCTTGATGAAGCTTTTCAGTTCCTGTGCGATCGCGCCTCCGGTGGGGACTTCCTCGTGTTGCGCGCCACTGGCGACGACGCCTACAACTCGTATATCCGCGGCCTCTGCCATCTCAACTCTGTAGCCACACTCATTATTCCCAGCCGCGGCGCCGCAGCGGATCCTTTCGTCACGGACACCATCAGGCACGCCAGCGCCATCTTCATCGCCGGCGGAGATCAGGCCAACTACATCAGCTTCTGGATGAACACGCCCCTTCAGTCCGCATTGAATGATGCGATTCGTCGCGGCGTGCCGATTGGCGGCACCAGCGCGGGCCTCGCCGTGCTCGGCGAGTATGTGTACTCCGCTCGGACCGACAAGCCCGACGATCCCAATCTCGACGGCAAGACCGCACTGGCCGATCCGTACGGGCCGCGCATCAGCCTGGAGCACGCCTTCCTCGACATTCCGGTCCTGAACGGCATCATCACCGACACACATTTCGCTCGCCGCGATCGCATGGGCCGTCTGCTCGTATTTCTCGCGCGGTTGAACGCGCCGGACGGGAAGGCGGTTCCGCCCGGCGGACCGCAGATACGCGGTATCGGAGTTGACGAGCGGGCGGCTGTACTGCTTGAACCGGACGGAAAGGCGCATGTGATCGGAGATGGCGATGCTTACTTCATTGATGCAGACCACGCGTATGGTGTGACGCAGTTGCACAAGCCGCTAACGTATGGCCCATTCACGGTCCAGAAGGTTGCGCCTGGTGCGGACTTCTATATCAAGTCCTGGGCGGGAGACGCGATCACGTACAAACTCTCGGTTGAGAACGGCAAGATCCGATCGACGCAGACTGCCAACGAAATCTACTGAATACTTCAAAGAAACAAGAGGGCGCCTCCGAAGAAGCGCCCCATCGATTCACGTTCAATTATGCCCATTCGAGGGTCTGCACCGAATCTGCCGGCAGGTCCACATCCAGTGTGTGGCCGTCCATCAGCAACTGCACCCGTTTCTCCGCGCCTCTGTTCGCCAGCACCACTACGTAGCTGCCGTCAGGATTACGGAAACCCGCATGCGAAACGGCCGAGCCGATCTTCAGATCGCCGAGCGCATTTGTCGCAAATACGCGCGCACCGCGCCTGATGTGCTTCGCATAGTGCGCAAACGCCCAGTATTGACCGCTGTACGTGACCTTGTGCGAGGCGTTGTCAATCGTGATCGTTCCACCGCACTCGAATGGCCCGATATCCGGACGGCCCTTCTCGTCGAGCGCCACGTTCCAGGCAGTAATAGACCGCGCCCAGTTATTGAGAATGCCGTTGAATTCACCTGCCCAGTGCGCGTAGTCGGTCTGGTAGTCGGGCTGATTCACGTCCGGGCCGCCCTCGGTCCAGTACGCATTCTTCCGCGGGAATGCATCGTGGACGCGCGTCATCGCCGATGGCTCGCCTACGTATCCGTGCCATGCAATTCCATCCACGGCTTCGTAGACTGCGGGATCGCTGAGTTCGTCGATCGCACGCCCCCAGAGACTATAGTTGTGATCGACAATCCAGATCTTCGTATTTAACCCGGCCTTGCGGATTGCCGGGGCCAGGAACCGCGAGGCAAACTCCATCTCCTGCTCCTGTGACCACAGGCAGGCCGGCATGTTTCCTTCCTGCTCGGCGTCGGTTTCGTTCTGGACGGTGACGGCGCTGATCTCGACCCCCTCCGCCTTGTAGGCCTCGAGGAACTTGATGAAGTAGCGCGCGTAGGGATCGAAGGTCAGCTTCCGCATCGCGCCGCCCATCATGGACTTGTTCGGCTTCATCCAGCCCGGCGGGCTCCACGGTGACGAGAACAGAAACAACTCCGGATTCTGCTTGCGCGCCTCGCGGAGCATCGGCAGGTAGAACTCCTTGTCGTGATCGATCGAAAACTTCTTCAGTTCCGGATCAGGCTCGCTGCTCTCGTCGTAGCTGTAAGCCTTGGTCGCATAATCGCTCGAGCCGATGCATGTGCGCCAGACGTTCAGCGCCATGCCGTCCGGCGCGAAAAGATCGTGCATGATCGGCGTGCGCTCGGCGTCGCTCAGTCGGCTCAGGACATAAGCAGAGGCCTCTGTAATCGCTGCGCCAAAGCCAAGGATCTCCTGCTTCGTCGCGGCGGTATCAAGCTGAATCGCATCTGCCGCCACTTGGCTCGCGCGCTTCCACGCGAGCGGCTCAAGCGCGGCATGGCGCTGATCGCGGACCGTTCCCCACACCTTTACCGTGCCTGGCGCTGGAACACCGGTCGCCCGCGCCGTTGCCCTGCGCGTAACCGCCAGCACAGCCGCCGTTGCCGTTGCAGCCTTCAGAAATTCCCTCCGCGATCTTAACTTCATTTCACGCACCTCGCTTTAGACAATTGTTTGTCTGCGGAATCATACACAAACAGTCGTGAACCGGTAAACCGTTTGAGCAAAAGTTGTGATAGAGGGCTTAATGGATGCGCTTCTGCCCCGGAAAACTAACTCCGGCTGAAGGCTTCAGGGGGTCGAATCGAGGGCTGACAGGATCTGCGGCCCCAGTTGGCTCACGCTACCGGCTCCCAGCGTCAAGATCATGTCGCCCTCGCGTGCCGCACCTGCCACCGCCGCAACAGCCTCCGAGAAATCCGGTGCAAGGTGGGCAACGGGCTTCGTGATTTTCGAAGTGAGCAGCTCCGCTGTGATGCCCGGAAGCGGCTCCTCGCTGGCGGCGTAGATCGGCAGCACAACCACGCTGTCCGCATCGCCAAACGCGCCGCCGAACTCATCGAGCAGGTCGCGCGTGCGGGTAAAGCGATGCGGCTGGAAGACGACGTGAATGCGACCCGGGCAGTACTCGCGCGCAGCAGCCAGCGTAGCGCGAATCTCCGTCGGGTGATGGCCGTAGTCGTCGACCACCGTGACGCCGCGCGCCTGCCCACGAATCTGGAAGCGTCGATCCACTCCACGAAAGCTCGAAACGCCGGTCGCAATCTTTTCCGGCATCACCTCAAGTTGGTGCGCGATAGCCACAGCAGCGGTTGCATTCAGCGCGTTGTGACGGCCTGGAACATGCAGTTCGAAAGGACCAAGCCTGCCGCCCGGCGCATGAACTCGAAAATGCGAGAAGCATCCCGGTCGCGCTTCCAGAAACTCCAGCCGGTAGTCGGCATTCTCGGCCGTCCCATAGGTCAACACGCGACGATGGACACGCGGCAGGATCGCCGCCAGCGCCCCGTTGTCGATGCACGCGGTCACCGCACCATAGAACGGCACCTTGTCCATGAAGGCGAGGTAGGCGTTCTCCACGTCGTCCATATCGCGATAGCAATCCATATGCTCGCGATCAAGATTCGTCACCACGGCAAGAATCGGCGGAAGCTTCAGAAACGAGCGATCGCTCTCGTCGGCTTCGGCGACGAGGTACTGCGTGGTTCCGAGCTTTGCATTCGATCCGAGCGCATCCACGCGCCCGCCTACGACCACGGTCGGATCGAGCCCTCCCGCTGCAAGCACCGCTGCAACCATCGACGTTGTGGTTGTCTTGCCGTGCATGCCTGCAATCGCAATCCCGTACTTCAGCCGCATCAGTTCGGCCAGCATTTCCGCACGCTGAATTACGGGAATCTTCCGCGCTCGCGCCTCGACAACCTCAGGGTTGTTCGGGGAGACGGCAGAGCTGGTCACCACAACCGTGGCCCCGGCGATGTTCTTCGCCTCGTGCCCCTCGAAGATGGTTGCGCCCAATTGCGCAAGACGATCTGTGGCCGGACCACGGCGCAGATCTGAGCCCGAGACCTGGAATCCCATGTTCAGCAGGATCTCGGCGATCCCGCTCATCCCGATCCCGCCGATCCCGATAAAGTGCGCGTGCTGTGATGTGACAAACATGAAGGCGAAGCTTCAGGTTAGCACCGGAGGGGTTGTGGACAGTGGACAGTGAACAGTGGACAGTTGTCAGTCGTCAATGAACTGCAATCGGAGCTCGAAGCAGCGAATTCGTTGAACTGGTTGCACAAACCGAGCCTTGAAAGGGCACGGCTTCAGCCGTGCCGTAAAACCTTGCAAATTCAATGAGGGCTTTAGCCCCTGAGGGACTGTACTGGACAGCCTCATAGCACGTTTACAACCGCTTCTGCCTCTTTCGAGATACGCCTCTAATACATCAGGTATCTGGCTCGCAAAGTCTTGAATAGCTCAATGCCTTCCCGCCACTCATCCGCAATTCGCCGCGGATCTTCTCCGCGCGCAACGGCATCCGAGCTCTTCTTACTCACCATCAAAGTGTCCAGCCCATCGAGCTTGTAGCGTTTCGGATAAAGCTTCAACAAAGCCGACGCGATTTCCAGGCCGAGTTCGGGAGCATCCAGCGCATTCCGATCCGTGACAATGATGTTCACGCCACCGCAACTTTCGCCCTCGTACTCTGAACTGAGCGGTGTGAAGCGAATGGGAACGAAACGCACCCCGCCGATCTCTCGTGCGTTCAAGTAGCGCGCAAGATCTCCCGGCACGACCCACGGCGCGCCAACAACCTCGAACGGCGCGTCCGTCCCTCGCCCCACAGCGACATTCGTTCTCTCGATCATTCCAATCCCCGGGTAAAGCATCGCCTCAGTCACGTTCCGCATGTTCGGCGAAGGATTGATCCACACCAGGCCCGTCGAGTCGAACCAGTCACCACGCTGCCACCCCTGCATCGGCACCACCGTGAGCTTCGCGTTGATGCCGCGTTCCGCATTGAACATACGCGCAAGCTCACCCATGGTCATGCCATGCCTGATTGGTGTCTGCCAATAGCTGACAAACGACCCGCGCCCCGCATCGGCAACCGGCCCCTGCACGAACGCGCCCGTTACCGGGTTCGGCCGATCCAGCACAATGATGGGCTTTCCAGTCTTCGCCGCCGCCTCGAGGAAGTTGCCCAATGTCGTCTCGTATGTGTAGAACCGCACGCCCACATCGGCAATGTCCCAGACGAGCACATCCACTTCCGCAAGCGCAGCGGGATCGGGCCTGCGCTGAGCATCCGTTGCGCCGTATACGCTGTACACCGGGGCGCCGGTCCTAGCGTCCCGCGAGTTCCCGATGTTGGTCGTATCCAGCTTGCCCTCAACGCCGTGCTCCGGGCTGAAGATCGCAGCGAGTTGCACTCCCGGCGCGTGCGCCAGCACCTCCACCGTGCGCCGTCCCTCCAAATCTACTCCGGTCTGGTTGGTCACTAGCCCCACGCGCGCAGGATGCGACGGATCGGGACGAAGCTCGCTGAAGTTGTGCGCCTCCAGCACGTCGATCCCCGCCTTCACTTCTCCGTTGCGCTGATCGAGCCGCCGCTCCGCCATCAGCGACTCGTTATACCCGGTGATCCGTGCCAGCCGCAGCTTCTCGCGCTCCGAGGGCGAAAGCTCCAGCGCATCTACAACCGCGGTCGCCACGCGCGAACGCAGCGACACAATAGGCACACCGCCACGCGGATACACCGCATTGGTTAGAAGAATGATGTATGTATCGGTGACCGGATCTATCCAGATCGAAGTCCCCGTGAACCCCGTATGCCCGAATGATCCCACCGGTAGCAGTTCGCCGCGATTACTCGAATACGGCGAGTCGATGTCCCAACCCAGCCCGCGCAGGCTCGCGGCATTGGCCGGCTGCTGCGGTGTTGTCATCTTCTCGATAGTCTCGCGATTGAGGATGTGCGATCCGTGCAGCATCTCCTCGGCGAAGATGGCCAGATCGTCGGCGGTCGAAAAGAGCCCGGCGTGCCCCGCCACTCCGCCCATCCGCCGTGCAGTGGGATCATGCACCACGCCGCGCAGCATGGTACCGTTCTCGTCATACTGCGTGGGAGCGATAAGCGGCCCCCACTCGGTCGGCGGCAGAAATCGCGTATTTCGCATCCCCAGCGGAGCGAAAACACTCTGCTCTGCAAATTCATTCAACGGCTCGCCCGCGACCTTCTCGGCCAGGAATCCGAGCACGATGAAGTTGATGTCGCTATAAACAAACCGGCTTCCCGGCGGATTCGTCGGCGTCTGCTGCATCGCCATTGCGAACGCCGCATCGCGCCCCTGCCACGGCGTGTGCAAGTCAAGATCCGGAGCGAGACCTGAATAGTGCGTCAGCAGCTCGCGCACCGTGATGTCCTGCTTCCCATTCTGCCCGAACTCGGGCAGGTACGCCGCAACCGGATCGTTCAGGCGCACGCGCCCATCCTGCACGAGCTTCATCACCGACGATGTCGTCGCAATGCATTTCGTGAGCGAAGCCAGGTCAAACATCGTGTCAGCCGTCATCGGCTCGCGCGTCGGCTCCAGTGATCGGAACCCGAACGCCTTGCGATAAACCACGCGCCCGTTATGGCCGACCAGCAGCACGCCTCCTGGAATCCTGCCATCCGCCACGGCCGCCTCCATGACCGGATCAAGCAGCGCATTAAGCTTTGACTCCGCTGCGCCATGTTCCGCGACAGCAGGCCGCTGTGCCGGCGCCGGGGCAAGTGCAGAAAAAATGATGACGAATGCGAGGATGCAACGATGCCTGAGTTGTTGCAAATGAGCCACCAACCACCCGGAGAAATTATCAGTCGCAGTTATACAGCAAGAGCCGCTATTGCTCGATAGGTTCCTGGATGGCGCAGCCGGAATTCTCTTTCTCGGTAAACGACTTGGACGATGGCGAAGGAATGCAGGATTTCCCTGCCTGCCCCGGCATTCTGAAATGCACGTTTGTAAAATATTTGTTGCAACGAATAACGGGTCTCGCGCGTCCATTACTCAGAGACATGCAGTTTCTGTCGCTCCCCCTCCGCGTACCAGGACCTGGCCAGCGGTCAGGATCATGCGAACGCTCGACCGGCAGCTATCGAACCCCGGGGCGCCTCACCCCCGCGCCCGGGCTCAAATTTGAAAGGAAATGAAACGATGAGGCGTTTGACACTCACTCTAGGCGCGTTAGCGATGTTTTTCCCGATGACGGCAATAGCCCAGACATCCACCTGGATTCCCGACAAGGCCCATAGCGAGGTCGATTTCAGCATTCTGCACATGAGCCTCTCCAAAGTGCATGGGCGGCTTGGAATCTCGGGCGGACAGATCGTATGGAACGAGTCGGACATCACGAAATCCACCGTAAACATGACGATTGACGTGAATTCCGTCGACACGGGCGTCGGGCCGCGCGACAGTGATTTGAAGAGCGCCGGCCTCTTTGATGTCGCTCAATTCCCCACTGCGACCTTCGTGAGCACCAGCGTCGCGAAGACCGCCAGCGGTCTGAACGTCACTGGGAACCTGACGCTGCACGGAGTGACCAAGCCGGTGACCCTGCTGGTGGAAGGACCCATGGGACCCGTTCCCGGGATGGATCACAAGCCGCACGCCGGTTTCTCTGCGACCACGACAATCAGTCGAACCGCGTTCGGCATCGGCACAAAGTATCCCACGGCAGTGCTTGGCGACGACGCCCAGTTGAGCATTGAACTGGATGTCGTGAAACAGTAAGCCCTGTGGCCCGGGTCGCGCGACGGCGCGGGCCATTGCGGCTGTTCCACCAACAGGCAGACCATGGCAGCTCTAAAACATGAAATCGCGCAGGAGCGCCCCTTCTCGAGCATGGAAGAAGAAGCGTTCCTCAACTTGCTGCGCACTTCGGACTGCCTGCATCGCGCCTTCCAGCGTAGGACACGCCACTGGGGAATTACGTCGACACAGTACAACGTATTGCGAATCCTGCGCGGAGCCCAGCCCCAGGGACTGACATGCTCGGCGATTGGCGACCGGATGATCACGGCGGAGCCCGACATCACGCGCTTGCTGGCGCGCATGAAGACGCTGAAACTGGTTAAGCAGCAGCGCGACAAGCGGGACCGGCGCATCGTCTGGACCCGGATCTCCGCCACCGGGCTGGAATTATTGGGAAGGATGGACGCGGAGATTACCCGGACCCCAAAGGAGTTACTGGGCCACCTTCGGCCAGAAGAACTTGCCGAATTGGTCCGTCTGCTCGAAATGGCCCGCAAGAACTGCGTCGACAACCAAGGGTCGGTGAGTCGCACCGGAGAATCGTGCGAGTTCCCTGAGGCGGCCGGAAAAGTCCGCCCCAAAAGCAATGGCGCTGTCGTTTCACAGCGCCATTGCCAATGAAGCCTTTCTCTGCGTCTTCAGCGTGTAACAATCTTCTGCGCGACGACAACCTCGTCTGCATCCGACTTAATGATCTTGTTATGCAGGCAATAGAGTGCAAGCTCAAGCCGGTCAGAAACGCCCAGCTTGTCATAAATCTTGCGCAGGTAGTTCTTGATGACCTGCTCAGTTGTCCCAAGCTGGAAGGCAATTTCCTTGTTCCGCTTGCCCTGGGTAATGCAGGTGATGATTGCCGTTTCCTTCGGCGACAGCCTTGGCTGGGTTCGCGGGCTGACCAGTGCGGCAGCCTGGGCGCGATAGGCATCGATCACCCAGTTAACCGCCTGATTATCGATCCAGGTCTCGCCCGTCGCGATGCGGCGCACGCAACGAACAAGCAGATCCGGGGAGATGGAGCGGGAGATGATGCCGCGAACTCCGCGGCGATACAGCTCAACTGTCTGGCTCTCATCGCTGCCGAGCGCCTGCACGATCAGCTTGACGTCCGGAGCGACGCGTAGCATTTCGGGAATCGCGTTCGGGGAGCCCGTCAGGAGGCCACCTTCGATCAAGACCACGTCGGCCGGGTGACGTTCGAGGGCAGACCGCAAATTATCGAGCGAATCCGCCTGAGCCACAACGCGAATATCGTCTTCGAGCGCGAAGATCTTGCGAATTCCGACCCGGTAAATGGCCTGGGAATCCGCAAGGATAATGCGGATAGTCCCCGGCTTTATCGGTACTTCCAGAATCTCGCCATCGGGTGTTTCGTCAAGAAGTTCCATAGGTGGCAGCTACAGGCGTCAAAACAAGGCGTTTACTGCTCTACGAAGTGATACTCATCGATCGTTGCAGCAGCCTGATAATGACTTTGGCTTATGGAGCAGCGTACCACACGCCCACGACAGTGAACTAACACATCTTGGGGAGTGCCCAGCACACTTCCTGGCATACGCAGGTGAAAATCAAGCTCCTCGCCAACCTCCAGCGGACCGCTCAGTTCGAGGAGAACGCCGTTGGCAGAAACATTGCGCGTGACGGCAGGCGCGTCCTGGAGCTTGTCTTCGGGAAGCTCAACCGGCAAGGAAAGCGGAAAACGAACCGCGCATCTAACTTCTTTCAAAAAATCTCCGCGTCCGGTTTTGCCGCGGTCGTCGGAGGACGTAGTCTTGGAGATCTCCATCATGCGATTTCCTTTTGCCGCTTTTTCGTCCATTGCTGAATGTATACAACTTCTGCGGTAGAACATAGAGCACGAAAGTTTAAAAGTGGTAATCGGGAAGGTAACTCTGCGAAGAACCTCTGCATCCCATCGCCTGCAGAGATTCAGAAACCAGCGCCTGAAGATCATATATAAAAAGCCGCAGAGGCGCCGACCCATTTCAGGCTTTTGTTGTGGTCCACCCCCATCATCTTCCCTCTTCCCAGGCGAACCAGCGACATCGCCGGGGTTAGAACACCTCCGTCGGGCCAAAGATACAGGATCCGAATCTCGGCCTGAGTGAGACCAAAAGGCGTCACGATCGTGGGCTCGAACCGCATCCGCTGCTGCACGAGATATGCAGATCGCTCGCCGGCCGGAATCGCTTCCAGGCGCGCGCGCGACGGTTCAAACTCGATTCCCTTCCCGGCAAACGAAAAAAGCGGCTTGAGAAGCAGATCGCCGTAGACCGTCTCGCCCTCCATCGTGCCCGGCAGCGCGACGCCCGAATCGGCAAGGAATTGGCGACCGCTTCCAGCCAGAAAATCGCTGACAAACACCGCGGGTGGCACGACGGAGAACTGCCGCGATCGTGAAAGCCACGGGATCGAGAACTTGCTGATCAGGAAATACCAGTTTGGATGACCTGCCCACTCCACGTCCCATGGGTGTCCTGGATCGAATGGCAAATGCACATTGCGGGCAATCAATTCATCGGCAATTGCGCGATTGTAGATCCGATCGATCGGCGAGAGGCGGCCATTCGCGTCGCGATAATGCAACTTATTGCCGACAGGTTCGAGGGAAGCGATGTCGACAATCGGGATTCCCAGCCGCCGCGAGGTGACATGGAAATCGGGGAAGGTCTTCTGGTGAAGCGGATCCACCTCCGCAAGAACTACATTTTCCTCATCGCGCCCGCCAAGGATTGTTTGCCGGAGCAAATCCCAATATGAGGATTCATCCAGACCTCCAAGAAAAATGCCCAGCGACCGCGGCAGATCAAAAGCCGCGGAGTAGGCGTGGCAGAGCTCTACCTGGTACGCGAAGACTGAAGGAAATGCCTGAATCTCGACCAGCCTGGGCACCAGATCACCGGAAGGAGCGCGCACCAGTGCGAAGTCGGCTGTGAGGAAATGTGGGTGCGCCGTCTCGTTGGCAACTTCATATCCCTGTGGAATCGCGCTGCGGGCAGCAGCTAGATATGCACGGTCCGCCATCAGATGCCGCGCCAATCTTGCGCCCTCTTCGGCAAGGTCATCGAGAAACGTTTTCGCGACAAAGATCGGCGTCTCTGCAACCCGGAACTGAATGGGCCCATTGCAACGGCGATCAATATCAGCGAGCAACTCCGAGTAAGCGCGGCTGGTGAACTTTGTGTTGAATTCACTGCGCAATTCAGGAATCAAATCTATCTCCTTAAGTGAACTGGGTTTGCCCGCTACGTGGGACGGGGAGCCGATTGGGCAGATTGTACTTGAGTCAGTTGACACTACACGAAAGTAACGTAACGTGACCTTTCGGTGATTATTACCTCGAGTTTCTCATGATGTGGTATGAGTAAACGTTATCTTGCAATTTATTTCTGATTGTTAAGTACTTTTGTTGTACTGAAATGCACTATTTGCGTTAGTCTTTCGTGCATGTTCCGTTGTACACGCTGAGGTGTATTCCAAATGACTTCGTCATGGTTGAAAGTTTCATGCGTGGTTCTTGGTTCGGCTGTTGCTCTGTCCGCTATTAGTGCGGTTGCAGCGCCAGTCACGCATTCCTTGCCTGCGCAGAGCAGGCTTGCCGCCAGTTCGCCCGTCCTGCTTCCGCCGCCGATGAAGGTGGCCAGTTCGCCCGTCCTGCTTCCGCCGCCGATGAAGGTGGCCGGTTCGCCCGTCCTGCTTCCGCCGCCGATGAAGGTGGCCGGTTCGCCAGTCCTGCTTCCGCCGCCGATGAAGGTAGCCGGATCGCCCGTCCTGCTTCCACCGCCGATGAAGGTGGCCAGTTCGCCCGTCCTGCTTCCGCCGCCGATGAAGGTGGCCGGTTCGCCCGTCCTGCTTCCGCCGCCGATGAAGGTGGCTTGAATGGTAACCAACGTTTAGCTGTTTGTACCGAGACCGCGCGACGGGCTGCTAGAATCTCAGCATCTCCTGTCGATCTGACGGGGGGCGGGCGGTGACCCTGTTTACAGCGCTTCAATTTGCCGGTTTTTTCGTTGAGGCGGTTCTCGTCGGTTTGTTGTTTTTCAGACGTATCTACAAAACACTTCCCCTTTTTTCCTCCTATCTCGTCTGGAGTTTCGTCAGCGATCTTGGTGGGTATCTGCTGATACGCCAATTCCAAGGCGCCGGACTCCGCATCTACCTCGCGAGCGCAATCATCGACTCCGTCTTCATGTTCTGTGTGCTCATCGAAGTATCGATGTCCGTGCTGAAACCGATTCGTGCGTGGCTCCCTGGATGGGCTTTTCTCGCGATCGGATTGCTGATTGCGCTCGTTGGCGGGTTGTTATGGCAGCTCGTCGACTTTCCCGGATTCCCGGGTGATTATCAGACCATCGGCCACCTGCAACTCACGGTTTCAGCTGTTCGGATATTGTTCTTTTTAGTGCTGGCTTGTTTCAGCCAACTTCTGTCCATTGGTTGGCGAGATCGCGAACTCCAGATCGCTACGGGATTTGGCTTTTATGCGATCGCCAGCCTCTCCGTGGCCCTGCTTCAGCTTCATATGAACCAGGGTGCCGGCACACCTGAACTCAAGGAGCAATACAACCTGCTTGAAGCAGTTGTCGGTGCGAGCTATGACTGTTCGTTGATTTATTGGGCCGTCTGCTTTGCCCAGAAGGTGCCCGAGCGCCGCGAATTCACGCCACAGATGCAGAAGTTTCTGCTGGCGGTCGCCGGCAATGCGCGGACCACCAGGATGGCAATGACCAGCTCGTCCGAGCCAAAATCTGGCCGCAGATGAGGCGCCGAGGCCTGGACCAGGCCTCAAAACCTTTCCCTCTGACCATGAATTCCGCGGAAGCCCCACATTCCAGATGCCTTTTCTTGATCCCTATGGACCATTCCCAGACCCAAAAGTGTCATTTACTCTCGGATAAGGTTACTTTAAGTTACTGATGTGACCAGCAATGCGAGTTACCCATGTTTGAGGAAAACGCGTGGAATTGACAAAAAACAATCCACAAAGCGTGCCTTTTCTGTTAGTAGTGATAGGAACGGTGAAAAGCTTCCGGCGTTTCACTGTGATCTGATTTTGGTTACTAAAGACCGGAAAGAGGGCTCCTTATGATCTTCCCGCTGCTTCAACTCGGTGCAGTTGTCCTGGTTGCCCTGTATCTGGGACGCTGGCGGCTCAGTGTGCGTCGTCGCAATACCCAGTCGTGGGAGTCCCTGCTGGCCCGGTTGCGGCCGGACTGGAGCGCGCGCGAGTTGAGCGATCAGTTCCTGTGGAAGGAAGGATTGAATGCATCCCCCGAGGACACCTGGACGCGCATGGAAGGTCCTCATGGTCTCTGGGTGATGTACCAGAACGCGAAGGTCATGCTGGAGATGGCCGACTACGCTACGCGGCACTGCGAGCACGTTGACCGCGTGCTGGTGGAGACGCTGCGCAGCGATGCCATGCAAATCAGGCTTTGCGTGCTGATGGCCCTGGCACAATATGCATTCAGCCACGCGAGCGAAGGTGTTCGAGTGAATGCGTTCCGCGCCGCCTCCATGTATACAGGCATGGCCGCGAGGATGACGCAACTGCTGCAGGAGAACGCAGCGATGCTGGTTCCGGACTTTGTGGCTGCGATGTAAGTGAGTTCCCTTTTCGATGAAAAGCCCCGGCAAATTGCCGGGGCTTTTGCTTTGTGTGCTTGCAGTCCGATCTGGAGCCGACTCGCAACCGGCATCTTCCGGTTTGCGGGCAGCAATTACGCCGGATTGGCAGCGAGGGATACTGATGCACATCGCGGATCTGAAGCGCATTCCAGCGGCGCGGATTGCCGAGATCGAGAGCAAATCGGCATGATTCAGCCCGCACAGCGAGGGATTTCTCGCAGGTTTTTGTGTCTTTCCGTTCCAGTTTCAGCCCGCGTAACAGAGAATTCCTCGCAGCTTCTTGCATCTTTCCGGTCCGGTTTGGGTTCTTATACATAGTTAGGAATTGAGGTTCGACTATGCATATCATTACAACTATCTATTGCACCGAATTGACGCTGGATCGGCTCTCCGCACACGAGCCCGGGCAGGATGCTGGGCACAATTCCACCATGGCCGATTCCCCTGATGCCTCCCGCGAATTCCTAGGCGTATACCAAGGCAAGAACCGCGTGCTGCCGATGGATCGGAACGAGTAGCCCGAGCCGGCATCCCAAAATACAACTGCAGATGTTATTCGCGGGTGACTTTGTAGCCGAGCTTCTCGAGCATTGCGGGGATGCCGTCTTTTCCGACGAGGTGACCGGCGCCGACGGCAACGAAACTGACGCTGTCGCCTTTGAGCAGGTCCTGAATCTGCGCGGTAAAGTTCTGGTTGCGCTCGACTACGAGGATATGGAAGAGGTCGGGGTATTTGTCGCGGAAGTCGGCGTTGTTGAGTTCATCGAGCTTGGCGACATTCCCGGCGTACCAGGCGGCGACCAACTCTTTGAACTTGTCGACGGCGGTGTCGGCTTCGTCGAGCTCCGAGGTGAGGAAGGCGACCTGGGCCTTGTCGGACATGTCAGCGAAGTAGTGGATCTGCTGCTCGGCGGTCTCGAAGCCTTTCACGGGCTTGTTGGCGTTGGTGAATTCGGGTTTGAGTTCGAGTTCGACGCCGCTGTTGGGATCGTAGCCGGCTTCGAGGACGGGCGCGAGGCTGAGCATCATGCCGGCGAGCCAGGGTTTCATTGGTTCGAGGATCGCTTCGCCGCCCGGAAGGCCCGATGCAGCTTTGTTGAGTTTCGCGAGCTGGTCAGGCGTGAGGCGCGAGGAGAGCGGGTGCGCCTGATCCATACCTAGCGAGAGAAGGAGCGGCTGCATCGAGGCAGCATCGTCGACATCGGGGACCTCGAGCCAGAGCGTTCCGCTGTCCTTGATAGCCGCGTCGATTTTGGCGGAGCGCCAAGGATGATTTTTCTGGAGCGCGTGAATGGTGCCGAAGAGGTAGACGGTGGCATGCGGACCTTTGACGACCCAGATGGCGGGTTCGGCCTGCGCAGGCAGCGCTGCAGCGAGCAGCAGGGCAAGCGACAGCAGCAGTGCGGCGGGTCTTCGATCCCTCTTCATCTCGGTGCTCCTTTGGCGGAGTGATGTCTCAGTATCCCATGTCTCAGAAGCGGGACCCTTCGACTTCGCTCAGGGCAGGCTATGGGGCACCCAGTTTCATGACAGTGCGAAGAACCCTCAGGCGGTGAGGAGGAAGCGGCCTTCGCGCATGATTTGTTCTTCGCCGCTGTCGAATTCGAGCCAGATGTTGAAGCCCAGGCCGACGACATCGATGTGCGTGGTGGAGCGCCAGGGCGCCCCGGTGTGTTCGCCGTAGGGGTTACCGAAGGCGATGTGGATGCCGGGAAATTTTTCGTCCTGGAGGATGTTGCCGATGACGCGGGAGACGCCGATATTGGTGCCGATAGCGAATTCGCCGACGCGGTCGGAGTTTTCGTCGGTGTGGGTGTAGGCCCAGAAGTCCATCTCGAGCTGCTTGTTCGAGCTGGAGCAGGAGACGATGCGGTTCTGCGAGATCTGGATGGTGAGCGGTGTTGAGGCAAGCAGGCCGTAGCGGGCGCAGAGCCAGTCGCCGACGACGCCATCGACTACGAAGACCCCGTTGACTTCGCCGGGGCTTGTGAAGCATTCGCCGCCGGGAAGATTGCCCCATTTTTCCGGCGAGATGATCCCTGAGGTCTTGAACCACTTGTAGGCAGGGTTCATGTTGGAGACGATGCTGGTGCCGGCAGCGGTAGTGGCGCGGATGCGCGTAGCGCGGCGGACGCGATCCAGAACACTTTGACTGAGGCGATCGACGCGATCGTAGTCTGCGCGCATACCCTGGCACATGATCTCAGGCGTGATGTTGACCATGTGGGCGTGGCGCATACGGCGGCGATTGACGACGTCGGTCATCTGCATGCGCGAGTGGAGTTCGTTGGGCTGAACCTGCACGGCGAAGATGGAGACGGCGCTGGATTCCATATCTTCGAGAACAGCGGCCGGCATGTCTCCGAGCGGACGCGATGCCAGGTCTTCAAGGATGAAGGCGCTAAAGGGGCAGCCGCGTTCGGCGAGTTGAGCAGCAATGGAGGCGGCGATGGGCTCGGTGACGCGGTCGGTGATGAGGGTGACCTTCTCGTCGGGATGAATGCGGAGGCAGTTGAATACGGCGGAGCGGGCGCCGGGGATAAATTCGGTGGGGTAGGCCTGCGCGAGCAGGTGCGATGCGGTTGCGGTGAGGCTTGCGATGATGGTGCTCCAGATAAGGGGGATGCGCGCGGGGCGCGTATTCACCTAGGGTAACAAAAATGGTGGCGTGGGCGGCTCCGGCGCGTTTTGGTTTGTGTTCTTCCACCCTAGAACCCCTCACGGACCAAGACCTGTCCGTGGGGACCCCGGTAGAGCTCACATGGGGCACCCAGGATCATGCAGCTGCGAAGGCGGCGGTGGTCGGGTAAGATAGCGGACACGGCATTCCTGAACGGAAATTGACATTCCAAAGAACAATCCAGCAGCGCGTGGTGGCTTGCGCACGGTTGCGGCGTATTGAGGAGGACGGGTGAAGAAGCGTTGGATGGGGACCATTGGATTTGTGGGTGCGCTGGCGGCGCTGATGGTTGCGGGTGCGGGTGCGGAGAGGGCGGCCGCGCAGGGGACGACGACGGAGCAGCCGGACAAGTACACGTGGCTCGAGGATATTCACGGCGACAAGCCAATGGAGTGGGTAAAGGCGGAGAACGCGCGGACAGCGGCGGTGCTGGAGAAGCAGAAGCCGTTTGCAGCGCTTGAGGAAGAGGCGCTGAAGGTGTTGGATTCGCCGGAGAAACTGCCCTTGCCGGAGTTTCGCGGCGGTCTTGTGTACAACACGTGGCGCGACAAGAACCACCTGCGCGGCATTGTGCGGCGGACGACCCTGGAGAGCTATCTGAGCGACGATCCGAAGTGGGAAACCGTGATCGACTATGACGAGCTGGGCAAGCGGGACCAGAAGAGCTGGGTGGGCAAGGGACTGAACTGCCTGGAGCCGGATGAAGAGCGGTGCGAGGTGGCGCTCTCTGTCGGTGGCGAAGACGCGGTTACACTGCGCGAATTCAATCTGAAGACGGGCAAGTTTGTAGAAGGCGGGTTCATGTCTTCGCGCAGCAAACAAGATTCCGGATGGCTCGACAGGGATACGCTGCTGATTTCGCGCGACTGGGGTCAGGGTTCGATGAGTGTAGCCGGTTACCCGATCGAGATCAGGATGTGGAAGAGAGGAACACCGCTCGAAAGCGCAGTGAAGGTGTTCCGAGGCGATCCTTCTGCTGAAGGATGGGGTGTCGGGATAATTCCCTTGGTGGATGGGCAGGGGCATCACATCGCTGTGATTGCAAGCAGCAAGTCGTTCTTCGAGAGCGAGCAGTACCTGCTGCTGCCGAGCGGGCCGAAGAAGCTTGGGCTTCCGCTGAAGTGCGAACTGCGCGGCCTCGAGGACAATCAACTGCTGGTTTCACTGAACGAAGACTGGACGCCGGAGGGGCAAACCAAGAACATTCCACAGGGAGCAGTGATTTCACTGGATATGACGGCGGTAAAGGCAGACCCGGTGCACCTGAAACCGACGGTGTTGTTCGAGCCAACTTCGCAGGAGTTTGAAAATGAGGTGGTGGCGACGAAGAATCACGTTGTGTTGACGACGCTGGAGCATGTGCAAGGACGCGCGTACGTCTACACGCATCGCACGGACGGCAAGTGGACGCGCGTGAGGCTGCAGGTCGCGGACAACCAGTCGATCGAAATCTCGACCGCAAGTCTGCTCGATAACAAGTTCTTTATGGCGCAGACGGGATTCCTGACGCCTTCGGGCGTATTGCTGGGGAATGCCGCGGACGCGTCGCTGAAGCCGGGCAAGACGGAGAAGCCGTTGTTTGATGCATCGCGCGATGTGGTGGAGCAACTGGAGGCGACGTCGAAGGACGGGACGAAGGTGCCGTACTTCGTAGTGCATCGGAAGGATATTCCGATGGATGGAAGCACGCCGACGCTGATGACGGCATATGGAGGATTCCAGTTTTCGAGTACGCCTTACTACGACGCGGTGATGGGCAAGCTGTGGCTGGAGCGCGGCGGAACCTTTGTGCTGGCGAATATCCGCGGTGGCGGCGAGTTTGGGCCGGCGTGGCACGACGCGGGATTGAAGACGCATCGGCAGCGGATTTATGACGATTTCTACGCCGTAGCGGAGGACCTGATCACACGAAAGTTCACGTCGACGGGACGGCTGGGGATCCAGGGCGGATCGAACGGCGGACTGCTGATGGGCGTGGAGTTCACGCAGCATCCGGAGATGTGGAACGCGGTGGTGATCCAGGTGCCGCTGCTGGACATGCTGGGATTTGAGCGTATGTCGGCGGGGGCGTCGTGGGTGGGCGAGTACGGGTCAGTGAAGGTTCCGGAGGAGCGCGCGTTTCTGGCGTCGATTTCGCCATACAACCAGTTGAAGCCGGACATGCACTATCCGGAGCCGCTGATTTTTACGACGACGGCGGACGATCGCGTGGGTCCAGTACACGCGCGGAAGTTCGCGGCGCGGATGGAGGAGTTTCACCTGCCGTTCTACTACGACGAGATCACGGAGGGTGGTCACGGCGCGGGGGCGGATAATCGGCAGGCGGCGCGGACGAAGGCAGAGGAGTTTACGTATCTGATGATGAAATTGATGTATTGAGGGCTGAGGAAACGAGACTCTTCGACGCTGTTCAGGGCAGACTCCGGGTTTACTGGAGTCGCGCAGACGCGAATGAAAGAGAATCTTGGGATACATGAGGAGGTACGCGATGGGATCTGCGGTGGCGTCTGTGGAGCGGACGCAAGAACAGAAGCTGGACCTGCTGGCCGAGGTGGCAGTGCGAGTCGGGCTGGGGCTGAAGGAAGGCCAGGAACTGGTGATGACAGCATCGCTTGATGCTGTGGGGCTGGCGCGGCGGATCACAGAGCAGGCGTATCGCGCGGGCGCGGCACTGGTAACGACACTCTACAGCGACGACGAAGCTGCACTGATGCGGTATCACTACGCGCCGGACGCGGCGTTCGACAAGGCAGCGGGTTGGCTGTACGACGGGATGGGCGCGGCGTTTCGGAGCGGGGCTGCACGGCTGGCGATTACCGGCGGGAACCCGGCGCTGCTGTCGAACGAGGATCCCGAAAAGGTGGCGCGGGCGAACCGTGCGATGTCTCTGGCGTACCGGCCGGCGCTGGAGCTGATTACGCGGCACGAGATCAACTGGACGATCGTGGCGAGCGCAACGCCGGCTTGGGCTGCGCAGATGTTTCCCAACGATGCGCCGGATGTGGCGCTCGCAAAGCTTTGGGAGGCGATCTTCCAGACCACTCGGATCAACTTCGAGGACCCTGTGAGCGAATGGAAGAGACATGATGGGGAGTTGCAGAAGCGCACGAAATTCCTGAACGAGAAGCGGTATGCGGCGCTGAAATATCGCGGGCCGGGGACCGATTTCACGCTTGGGCTGGCGGATGATCACGTGTGGATGGGCGGCGGGACCACGGCCGGTAACGGACTCTACTGCGTGGCGAACATGCCGACGGAAGAGGTGTTCAGCATGCCGCACAAGGATCGCGCGGATGGGACGGTGACGGCGACAAAGCCGCTTTCGCACCAGGGAACGATGATCGAGGGCATCCACGTGCGGTTTGAGAAGGGCCGCATTGTGGAGGCGCAGGCGACGCGCGGCGAAGAGGTGCTGCACAAACTGATCGAGACGGACGAGGGCGCGCGGCGGCTGGGCGAGGTGGCGCTGGTGCCGCATTCGTCGCCGATTGCGTCGAGCGGGATGCTCTTTCTGAATACGCTCTTTGATGAAAACGCGGCGTCGCA
>Ga0326727_10003886_pt1 | contig 46490 bp, 45 predicted proteins | sample MB2enrmetagenome_FD_207643 | JGI IMG/M metagenome (GOLD analysis project Ga0326727, IMG submission 207643) | Lab enriched peat soil microbial communities from McLean, Ithaca, NY, United States - MB29MY | ecosystem: Environmental > Terrestrial > Soil > Wetlands > Peat | place: USA: New York... | reverse complement strand
AAACTACGCTGGCGACGATCGAGGGGCCGTGGACTCTCAGCTTTCCGCCAAACTGGGGCGCACCGGCCAGCGTGCAGATGCCGGATCTGGTCTCGTGGACGGCGAGTTCCGATCCCGGGGTGAAGTACTTCTCGGGGACTGCGACGTATAGCAAGACGATTCGCGCAGACCGCTCATGGTTCCATTCGGGACAGCAGGTTTTTCTAGTTCTGGACAAGGTTCGCGATATCGCCGAGGTCAGCGTGAACGGGAAGCCGGTGGGCATGGTGTGGGCGCCGCCGTATCGGGTGGACGTGACCTCGGCTCTGAAGCTTGGGTTGAACGAGGTCGAGATCAAGGTAACGAATGAGTGGACCAACCGGATCGTGGGAGACCGGATGGTGCCGCCGGAAAAGCGTGTTTTACCTCAGACGGGCCCCGCCCCGCGCGGCGGTGGCGCGTTCTTCGGGCCCAGGGAGCCGGCGGAATCCGGGCTCATAGGCAGCGTGAAGCTGGTGGCTGAACGCACGCGGCAGGACTAATACCTGGTGAGCGGCAAGGTGGTTTTCAACGCGTGGAGAAAGGCACGAAAGCAAGCATGCAATCGCTCTCACGGGTCAGGCTAGGGAGGGTGAGAAAACCCGGATTCTCCGTTGACTCGGGGAGGGGGGCTGATATAGTTGAATCACTGGTTTGCCTCGACTCATGTCAAAAGAATTCATTAAAGGTTGGTGAAAGCACTTCCTTTCATGCCTAGCAGAAGCAGATCCTCGCAGGCAGTTTCACTTGCTTTCAGCTTCGGACCCCGCGGCTCATGTGCTGCGCGATTTTTGTCCTGATGAAATAGGCTGTGGAAAAAGCCTCACCCAATTGAGGATGGCGAAGCCATGCAAGAAATCGGAAATCCGCCGGTTCAGATCGCGCCTCGCTCCATCCCGGGCCTTCTGTGCGGTGGAGCACAGAAGGCCCGGTGGTTTGCCCTGTACACCGCATCGCGGCATGAAAAACGCGTTGCCCAGCATTTGAGCCAGCGAGAGATCGAGTTCTACCTTCCGCTCTACAAGTCAGAACGCAAGTGGAGCGATGGATCGCGGGTGACGCTGGACCTGCCGCTCTTCCCGGGTTACCTCTTCATCCACATTCAACGCAGTGAGCGCAGCCGCGTGCTGGGCGTGCCCGGCGCGCTTGCAGTGGTGGGGGGAACGGGCGGCGAGCCTGCCTGGTTGCCCGACGCCACGATTGATGCGCTGCGGTCAGGGCTGGAAACGCGGCTGGCGCGGCCACATCCTCTGCTGACGGTCGGCCAGCGCGTGCGCATCCGTTCCGGCGCATTGGCTGGTTTCGAAGGCATAGTGGTGCGCAACAAAAACCGCTGCCGCGTGGTTCTGACCGTGGAACACATCATGCAAAGCTACGCAGTGGAGGTGGCACTTAAAGATCTGGAGCCGCTGACACCCGGTGCACTGCCTCGCGCCGGCAACCTCCAGTAACCGTGCCGGCCCGGCGCAAGCAACGTAACCCTTCAGCCGTTCTTCACAGTCCCCACTTTCCCAGGCTTCTCCCCCTGCAAGTCAATCCTCGATGTCTGCAATCGTTCGCGTGCAGCCGCGCGACTGAGATTCCTATGTCAAAAGCCCAGAACCCCGGAAAGGGCCAAGCCGAAGCGCGCATTCTGTCGAGCGCAGCGGGCATGTTTGCGAACTTTGGCTATAACGGTGTGAGTACGCGTGACATCGCCAGCGGTGCGGGAGTGAACGAGGTGACGATTTACCGGCACTTCCCGCGCAAACGCGACCTGTATGTCGCTGTGCTCGATGCTGAACTACAACAAGTGAAGCTGCGCGGCGATTTGCTGGCCCGCATTGCCGAAGCCCAGGATGCGAGGATGGCGGTGGCGCGCACCTTTGAGTTGATTGCGGCGACACTCCAGAACCGGCAGGATCTGTTGCGCCTGATGCAGTATTGCTCTCTCGAAATGGGCGAGGATATCGATCCACTGCTGCGCCGGCATCTGGGGGAGCTGGTGGAGGTGATTGCGCGCTACCTTGATCCCTGGGTCAGCAAGGGCGAATTGCGCTGCCCGAGCGCCAAGACGCTTGTGCTTTCGCTGATTGCCATCATTCTGAGCCACCGTTCCCTGCACCGGCTATTCGCCGGCGACGGTTCGAGTCCAGAAGCACTCTTCAAGGCCTACGCGGAGCTTTCAGCGTCTGAATAGGCAATCCTTTTTCCTCCACGGCCGCTCATGCACATACTGCACGTGATCGACAGTTTTTCTCCTTTGACCGGCGGCCCGCCGGAGGCGGTGCGGCAACTGATCAAGGCCACGCGCGCCACCGGCACAGACGTTGAAGTGGTTTGCCTCGATCATCCAGAGGCGGAATTTCTCCTGGATCTTGGCTGTCCTGTGCACGCTCTCGCTCAGTCCTATCTGGGCAGATATGCATTTTCGCCGCGCCTGTGGCGCTGGCTGCAGGCAAACGCCGTTCGCTTTGACGGCATGATCATGAACGGCGTGTGGACCTTTCCTGGTTTTGCGCTTCGTTGCGCGGCACGTCGCGCGCGCCGGCCGTATGGAATCTTCGTTCACGGCGCGCTCGATCCCTGGTTCAACCGCAGGTACCGGCTCAAGCACCTGAAAAAGCTGTCCTACTGGCCTTGGCAGTATGCTGTTCTGCGCGACGCCGCGGCGGTCTTTTTCACGACCAAGACCGAGCGAGATCTGGCCAAGACGAGTTTCAGGCCCAACCATTGGAAGAGCGTGATCGCTCCTTTGGGAATGGTAGAGGATGAACCCGCCGGGCAGGATCCCGTCAGAGAGGTTGAGGCGTTCTATGGCGCGTTGCCGGAGCTGCGCGGCCGGCGCTTTTTGCTGTTTCTGGCGCGCATTCATGAGAAGAAGGGCTGCGACCTGTTGATTGAAGCGTTTGCGCGAGTGGCGGCTGCAGCCCCCGAGGTGCACCTCGTCATGGCCGGTCCCGACCAGGTGGGAATGCAGGCCAAGCTCGAACGCAGAGCGGAACAGCTTGGCATCGCCGCCCGGGTGCACTGGCCCGGCATGATTGGCGGTGGGGTAAAATGGGGCGCGCTGCGGGCGTGCGATGCTTTGATCCTGCCATCGCACCAGGAGAATTTTGGCGTTTCCGTGGCTGAGGCGCTTTCGGCCGGGCGGCCGGTGTTGCTCAGCTACGCCGTGAATATCTGGCCGGAGATCGAGCAATACGGGGTGGGTTTGGCCGATGACGATACCCTGGAGGGCACAGTGCGGCTGTTGGAGCGCTGGTTCAGATTACCCGCGGCTGAACAAGCCGCGATGGCGGCCCGAGCGCAACCGTGTTTTGCGGCGCGCTTTTCCATGCAGCGGACAGCGGCGACGATCAACGAAGTATTCGGTTCTGTGAAGGATGAAAATGCGTAGTGGAGAGCCGGCCTGAGGCCTACATTGCTTCAGACGGCTACAGCGGCAATCTGGCGGCATTCCATGGCCGCGTAACCTGCTATTTTAAATTGCTGATTGGTTATAGGAGCTTACATGTCCCTTGAACCGCAGGCGGGGGCCCAAACGGGCCAGCCAGTCGAAAACCCGACAGCCATCATCTCGCGAGGCGAGCGCACCCTCATGGATGTGTGGCGTGTGCTCATGAAGCAGCGCCTGACCGTTGTGGCGGTGACGCTACTTTCGATTGCCGTGGCAGCCTGGCACGCGTTTCGCACGCCGCCGGTCTACGAAACGGTTTCGCGCGTCGAAATCAAGCCCAATCAAATGGGCCACGGGGAAATGGAACTGATGGACGAGGAGGATGCCACCGCGTTGCAAACCGAGGTGGAGGTGATCCAGAGCGACAACGTACTTTTTCAGGCAGCTCAGAGCATCGGCCTTCTACGCATGGTTCGCCAGAATAACGGGAAGAATGCGGTTGGGGAATCAGCGTCTTCTGCGCCCGTCACGCCCCTGGAGCGCCGCGCAATGATCGGAATCATGAAGGGAGGACTGTCCATTACGATTCTCCCCGGAACGCGGATCCTCGAGATTCACTTTCGCGGAACCGACCCAAGGCTTGCCGCGGACATCGTGAACGGGCTGGTCGATACCTATTCCGACGAGGGTCTTAGGGTAAGCTTCGAGCGCACGGCGCACGTGTCCGACTGGCTGGAGAAGCAGCTGGGTACCCTGAAGCAGGACGCGGCGGAATCGCAGCGTGAACTGGCCGATTACCAAAGGGCGCACAGCATTGTGGGTGCGGACGAGAACTCGAATCTGACCGTCCAGACGCTGGAGCGCATCAGCGACGAACTGGACGACGCCGAGGCGGATCGGATCATGAAGGAATCGCGGATGCGCGACTTCAATGCCATGAATCCGGATATGGAAGCCCTGATGGGCGATGATCCGACGATCGCAACACTTTACACACAGCTGACCAACCTGCAGACGCAGCGCGCGCAACTGGCGACAAAATACGGTCCCAAGCACCCCGCGATGCAGCAGATCGACCTTGAGATCAGTAAGGTCCAGGCGCAGATCAACAAGGAATCAGAACTGGCGCGCAAGCAAGTGCAGGACGAATACCAGGCCGCGGTGCAGCTGGAAAATGCGCTGCGCAATCGCCTTGGTGCGCAGGAAGATGCGGCCTACAAACTCAACGAGGATGTGGCGCAATACGCGATGCTCCGCCACCAGGCCGAATTGACCCGTAATCTCTACGACACTTTGCAGACCAATCTCAAGGAAGCGACCATCAGCGCGGGCATGTCCGCGGCCAACATCACGGTGGTTGACCGCGCCGATGTTCCATTTTCTCCGGTGGCGCCGCGTAAGAACATGATCCTGTTGCTGGGACTGGTTGGCGGCCTTGTGATCGGATGTGTGCTCGCGTTTGTGATCGAATCGATCGACGACAGGCTGCGCACATCGGAGGAAGTCGAGAATGCCTCAATGTTGCCGTCTTTGGCGGCCATACCGCATTTGGCGATCGGGCCGTCATGGAAAAAAGGTGAGAGCAGGGAAGAGACACCTACCGGAACTTCACCGGCACAGCCCCTGTTGATTACGTTGTGGGACCCGAAGTCGAACGGCGCGGAGGGCTACCGGAGCATGCGCAGCGCGTTGTTGCTCTCCTCGATTGACAACCCGCCGCGCATTATCGTCGTCACCAGTTCATTCCCGGCGGAGGGCAAAACCACGACGGTGCTGAATCTTGCGATTGTTCTTGCGCAAAGAGGAGAGCGCGTTCTGCTGGTAGACGCCGATCTGCGCAGAGGCAGTCTGTATCGCGTATTCGGGATCCCGAACCAAAGCTTCGGCCTGTCGACCGTGCTCACGCAGCCGGGAACCTACAGGGACATGCCGACTCCCCTGCCGGAATTGCCGACTCTGCAGGTCCTGCCGACGGGTCCGCGGCCGCCGAACCCGGCGGAGATGCTTTCCTCCAACCGCATGGAGGAGCAGATGCGGCAGTGGGCGCAGAAGTTCGACAGGATCGTGATTGACACGGCGCCTTTGCTTGCAGTTTCCGATACGCAGGCCCTGGCGGTGCGCGCCAATGCTGTGGTGCTGGTGGCGCGCGCCGGCGTCACGCGCAAACGCGCCCTGGTTCGGGCGCGCGATTTGCTGTGGCGCATCAACGCTCCTGTGGCCGGCGTAGTCGTCAACGACGTTGACCTCCGCCTCGAAAACTTCTACACGTACCGCTACGGCATGTATGCCAAAGATTATTGGTACGGATATCGACAAAGCATAACTTCTTCGAGCCGGGCCTACGGATATGAAGATGAGGAGAGGGGGGAATAATATGGCAAAGACACTGGCGGGCGCGATGATATTCTGGTTTCTCTTGTGCGCACAAACCATAGCGGGGATGGCTCAGCAATCGAGCGCTGCAGCGCCACCCCCCGCGCCGCCCCTGAGGATTGGCACCGGAGATCTGATTGAAGTCTCCATGTTCGAAAATCCGGACCTGTCTGGCCGCTATCGGGTCGATGAGATGGGTGACATCACGGTTCCCCTGCTCGGCCGCGTTCACGTGGCAGGCGAGACCGCGGATGAGGCGGCGACGACGATTGAAAAGTTCTACGTTGAAGGGGAGATTCTGCTGCCCGCCAATTCTCACGCCACGGTTTTCATCGCCGAGTATGCAACGCAGGGCATCATCATCAACGGCGAGGTGAAGACGCCCGGAGTGTATCCCGCCCTGGGTGTTCACAAGCTGAACGATCTGATCGCCGTTGCCGGCGGGATTACGCAGTTCGCAGCATCGCATGTCGTTATTACGCACAAGGACGATCCTGGAGATCCCACGATAGTCGAATACAACCCCGCGGCCCTCAAGCCCATCATCCCGGATGTCCAGATCTTCCCGGGTGATACGATTTTGATCCCGAGGGCCGGTGTTATCTATGTCGCAGGCAATGTCTCCAAACCCGGAGCCTATGTGCTGGATGGCCGGCGCAGTCTGACGGTTGAGGAGGCGATGGCGCTTGCCGGCGGCGGCGGGAAAGCATCCGCATTGAAACGCGTGCAACTGGTACGAACCCTGGATGACGGCAGGAAAGAAGCGATTACGATACCCGTGAATTTGATTTACAAGGGGCAGGCTCCGGACGTGGCCCTGATAGACGGCGATATCTTGTATGTACCCACGAGCAACGCCAGGCTCATCACCGAACAGGCCATTACCTCTGCGCTTGGCATCGGTACCAGCGTCGTCGTTTACAGAACTGCTTCAGGCCAGTAACTGCACAGGAATGCGAGCAACCGCCGATCGGTCGTGTCCGGGCTGAGGCTCGTTGCAGGGATGAACGAGCCTCAAGGCCGGGGCTGCAGGCCGGAACTGTTCCCGGAGCGCGCCCGCAGGGTTCGATATGAAGATACCCGGAAATCGCCAGATCATTCAGGTTGTTCCGCGCATGACGCCAGCACTGTGCGGAGTCAGCGATGGAGCCCTTTTATTGGCTGGAGAGCTTGAGGCAGGGTTCGGGATTCAAACGGCCGTCGCGGTGTTAAGCGCAAACAAGACTCATGACGCTCCATTCCCCATTTTGTACGGCTCCCCGGCGCAGCTGCTGGAGACGTGTCTCACTTTAAGCAAAGGCGAGCCGGGATATTTGCTCGTGCATCTGAGCGGGTACGGGTATTCTGCCGATGGGGCGCCAACCCTTCTTGCCGAGGCGCTGCACAACGTAAAAGCAAGCGGACGCTTCCGCATTGCGGTGTTTTTTCATGAGCTCTTTGCGGGCGGAATGCCGTGGACCTCAGCATTCTGGCATGCGCATCGGCAAAAGCGTGTGCTTCGAAGGATCATCGAGGTATGCGATTTGCCCATCACGAACATCCGCGTTTACGCGGACTGGCTGAATCGGGTAACCGTACGACCAACCGCTTCGCCCATTCAATATTTGCCGGTTTTCTCCCAGGTGGGAGAGGCGCAACAGCATATTTCCCTGGCTGACCGAGACCCGGTGATGGCGGTTTTTGGTTTGGGCGGAACAAGGCAGAAAGCTTTTCACGAGCTGTCCGCGCTCGGAACCATGCTGCATCAACTCGGGATTCAGGAGATCCTGGACATCGGCCCCGAATTTGAGGCTCCCGGGAAAATGCACGGGATTCCCGTGAGACGTATGGGAGTGCTGGCCGCGGAGGAAATTGCCGGCCAGTTCTCCCGATCGGCCTTCGGCTATCTTTCGTACCCGCCGAATTGCCTGGCAAAGTCGGGCGTTTTCGCCGGATACAGCGCACATGGCGTCATCCCCGTGATCGCGCAGAATTTTCGTGGAGAATTCGACGGCCTGCAGGACGGAGTGCACGTTCTCAGCCCGCAGACAGCCAAGGCGATGGAGCCGGCCGGAATGGAGCCATGCTCGATTGCCGTGTGGCGCTGGTACTCGGGGCATAGGCTGCATCATCATGCGGCAAGATACGCCCAATGGTTCGATGAGGTGGAATCAGCGCCTCAGAGCGCAGACCGAAACCATGCATAAGCCTCGCGTCCTGATCTCTCACCCGACGGGCAACCAGAACGTCCGCAATGCCCTCGCCAGCCTTGCGGAGCGGGGAATGCTGGCGGAGTTCTGGACGACGGTGGCCTGGGATGCGCAATCTCACTGGAACCGGCTGCTGCCCGAGGGGATGCGGACGCTGCTGGCGCGGCGCACGTATGCGGAGGCACCCAGAGAGCGCATTAAGTGCGTTCCTTCGAGGGAAATGATTCGTTTGGGCGCCAAGCCGGCGTTCCTGAACGGCCTTCTGACCTCCGGAGAGCGGCCCTTTTCGATCATTGGCGTCTACCGGCACTTCGACGGCAAGGTGGCGCGGCGCGTTCAGAGCCTGCATCCCGATGTTGTGTATGCCTATGAAGGGGGCGCACGCGAGACCTTCCGCGAAGCCAAGCGGTTGGGCATTAAGACCATTTACGAGCTGACAAGCAGCTATTGGTACTGGGTACGCAACCTGCTCACGCAGGAAGCCGAGCGCAGCCCGGAGTTCGCCGGGCTTCTTCCCAATCTCATGGATTCCAGAAAGCATCTGGAGTGGAAGGACGAAGAGCTTGCCCTGGCGGACTATATTTTTGTAGCCAGCGAGCACGTGCGGCGGACTTTGGCGGGCGCAGTCCCTGAGGAAAAGATCCGCGTGGTGCACTACGGAGCGCCGGCCATCCGGCGGCGGAAGCGGATTGCAACCGATCCCGCGCGGCCGCTCCGGGTCTTGTTTGTCGGCGGGTTGGTTCAGCACAAGGGAATCGGGTACCTGTTAGACGCCATCGATCAGCTCGGTTCGCAGGTTGAGCTTACGCTTGTGGGAAGGCGGTTCCGGGCCAATGCTCGCGTGGATGAAGCCTGCCGCAGATGGCGCTGGTTCGAGACGTTGCCGCACCGCCGGGTGATGGATGTGATGATGGAATCGGACGTCCTGGTGCTGCCCTCGCTCGGCGAAGGATTCGGCCTTGTGGTCACCGAAGCATTGGCCTGCGGGCTCCCGGTCATTGTTACGCCGAACGTGGGCGCTGGCGATCTGGTTCACGACGGACAAGAGGGTTTCGTGGTGCCTGTGTGTTCCGCGGACCCCATTTCCGAGCGGCTGCACACTCTCCACGGCGACCGGGGACTGCTCGCAGCGATGTCGCGCAACGCGCAGGCGAGCGCAGCAGAAGAGTCGTGGGAGAGGTATCGCAGCAATTTTGCAGAGACTGTGGGGGCCATCGTCGCGTGATCGTGAGAAGGCAATTTCCGGCAAGACCGCGCAGCAAGATGCCGATGCTGAAGAAGCTGTTCTGGCTCTATTTTCTGCTGCTGATCTTCGAAGGCGCGCTGCGCAAATGGCTGCTGCCCGGGCTTTCCGCGCCTTTACTGCTGGTACGCGATCCGGTGGCGGTGCTGATCATCATTGAAGCGTATCGCACCAACAAATGGCCGGAACGTTGGTCGGTCGTTATAGGAGTTCTGGCGTTCGCGCTCCTGGGTCTTTGCGTATTGCAGGTGATCCTGGGAGATAACTCGTGGATTGCCGCAGTTTATGGACTGCGTTCCTATTTGCTCCCGTTTCCCGTGGCCTTCATCATGGGAGAGAACCTGGATGCCGAGGACCTTCGCAAATTCGGCCTCTGCACGATTTGGCTTCTGCTGCCGCTGACGGCGCTCGAGGTTGCGCAGTACTTGGCACCTCCCACCTCGTTTCTCAACAAAGGAGCATATGAAGGCGGCGGTCAGCTCTTCTATGTAGAGAGCCATACCAGAGCTTCGGCCACTTTCAGTTTTGTAGCCGGACCGACTAATTATGTGCCGATGGCGGCAGCATTTGTTTTGTATGGCCTGATGCACGAAAGGTTTGCCAAGAAGTGGCTGTTATGGGCAGCCACGGGAGCGCTGATTCTTTCGGTTCCGGTGATCGGAGCACGCGCTGTGGCTTTCCTACTGGCTGGTGTTATTGGCTGCGCTGCAATTGCCGCGCTGTTGGGGGGCTCGCAATTAGCAAAGGTGGCTAAGGTCACTGCTCCCGTCATGGCCTTGTTTTTCCTGATTTCACTGCTGCCGGTCTTTTCTGAGGCTACCATCTCATTCAAACAGCGCTTTCAGGAGGCCAACGCGGAGGAGGGCGGGGGAAGCACAGGGCGCGTCATAGCGAACCGCACTTTAGGCCCTGTGCAAAACCAGCTTGCAACATCCGATTTCTTGAGCGATCCCATCGGCAAAGGGATGGGGCGGGGAGCTGCAGCAATCTCCAAGCTGACGACCGGGCAGGTAACGTTCCTAACTGGCGAAGGCGAGTTCGGCCGCGTCCTGACCGAGCTGGGGCCTTTTCCGGGCGTTGCGTTCATGCTGTTTCGACTGATTCTGGCATTAGTCCTCATCGCACAGGCTCTGGCCGAGGCGCGCAGGCAGGAACCGCTCGCCCTGTTAATGGCCCCCATGACCATGACCGCGATGTTATTCGGCGTCTCTGAACAGCCCACGGAACAGGGATTTACGGTCATTGGCATGGCCTTTACCCTGGCCGCACTGAAATTGGCCAAACGGCAGACAGCGCCGACGTCCATCCAGCAGGCTCAGCGCATGCCGATGCGTTACAGCATGCCAATCAACAGACCTTAGTAAGAGGAGAAAGCCCTCGTGAGCTTGCAGGATACGGCGCTGGTTCGTCCGCATTCCCTCTCTGTCGGCGTTCTGGTGTTGAATTACAACACGTGGGATCTCGCGCTCCGGGCGCTTGATGCCGCGATCTGTCTTGAGTTAGACCACGTGGCAGAGTACGTGTTGTTCGACGATGGATCAACGAGCCCTCCGCCACAAGCGATCGACTGCCGGATCACGTTGATTCGAGGAGAAACCAATCGCGGCTTTGGGCGCGCCTTGCCCGTGGCGCTCGCAGCCATGAAATCCGACATTGTGGTGCTCTTCGATTCCGATGCGTATCCCTTGACGCCGTTTGCGGGGAAAGTACGAGAGCATTTCGAGCGGGATACTCGCCTGGGGCAGTTGGGGTTCCGCGCCCAGGATGAAAATGGATCGCAGACGGAGTCATTCTTTGGCGAACCGACGCAATGGAGCCTGATCCTGGGGCAGGCTCTGTATGCGCGAGTGGGCAGGAAAGTGCCTCGGCCTGACAGGCTGTGCGTGATTGCCGGCTGCATGGCAACACGCGCGGAGGCTTATGCGCAGGTTGGCGGTTTCGATGCGGAATTCGACTTCCTGGATGTCGATGTGGACTACAGCATGAATCTGCGCCAGCAGGGCTGGAAAGTCGCAGTCGATCCTGCGATCAAAGTTTTTCACGTGGGCGGCGGAACGCCACAGTTGCTGCGGTATCGGGTCCTGCATTTTTATAAGAGCCGCTGGCGCTTGCTACGCAAGCATGGATTAATAACAAGCCCGCGCATGGCTCGGGCCTTCATCCTGGCCCGCCTGACATGCGAAAAGGCGATCTTGCAGCTTCTGGGCCGCTTTCTTTACTCGAGTTCGGAGACTCTCGACGACAAAATTCTCGGCCGCAAGGCGCTGCTTGCTTACTGCCGTACCCACTTTCGCTAAATGGAGCAACCTATGCGGGATGACTATCGTCCAAAAACAGGGATTTCGATTCTGCAGGTGTGTTGATTCCAGTGCATATAGCTGCGTGGCCAAAATCCACTGCCTTTCAACCGGCAAAGAGAGGGAAGCTGCGATTTGCAAGAATGGGTTGTGGGCATCGCACGTCGCTGGCTATCTCAGCCATTTTTCTCGAGAAGGGGCCGTACGACGATGTTAAGAACCGTTGTTGAACGATTGAGCCGCGGCCGATCGTTTCCTTACCGTCTGCCTCAAATCTACGGGGGGTGCCGCTTCTATCTCACTCCTGAGGCCGGCTTGCGTTACTGGATTCCAAGCCGGGGGATCAAAGGGGACGAAACTCTGCTGGAGAACGCGGCTGAAACGGTGAGATCGGGAAGCGTGGTGTGGGATGTGGGGGCCAACATGGGGATATTTTCGTTTGCAGCCGCGGGATTGGCTGGCGCAAACGGCCGCGTCTATGCCTTCGAGCCCGATGCCGTAATGGCCAGGCTTCTGCGGCGTTCCGCGCGACTGAACCCACAGGCCGCTCCCGTTGAAGTGATCCCTTGCGCGGTCGCCGAAGATGTCGCGCTGGCGCATTTCCAAATCGCCCAGCGCAGCCGCGCCTCGAATGCTCTTGAAGGATTTCAGTTGAGCCAAACCGGCGGGGTTCGCGAAACGCAAACCGTATTGACCGTTTCGCTCGATTGGTTGGCCGGTCGCCTTCCCCCGCCCGATGTTCTCAAAATCGACGTGGAAGGCGCTGAGCTGACCGTCCTTCACGGCGCGCGGCACATGCTCAAGACAAGACGACCCATCCTGATTTTCGAGCTGACACGGCAGAATTGGGACGAAGAGTCCCGATTGTTGCGCGATCTGGGCTACACCCTTTTTGACAGCGATCTGCCGACCGGCGAACGCCAGCCGTTGACCCAGCCCACCTATAACATTATTGGCTTCCCGTCCTGAGGTTTCCCCATTCAGCAATTCGGATGGTATCACCGGGAATCGAGCGTGCAATCGGCTTGCTTCATACGAGAAAGTTCCTGTCTTACATTGGCGCGATCACATAACTACTTATTCAGAGTTAAAAAAACAAGAGGTGACAGTGTGTTCGGTTCGCTCATCGCATCATTGCTTGAATACCATCGCAAGAAGCCGGCGGAGGAGAAAGAGAAGATCAAAGACCGCCTTCAGGAGTTTCAGATCGGACGATTCGGCTGGCTCATCGATCTGCCGAGTAAAATCGTTTTTGGCGCCGATTTGAAAACGTTGGCGACCATTTATCGAACGGATAAGTGGAACGTGCACTGGTATGCGCAACACTACGAGGAGCTGTTTGGTAGAACCCGCTGCAAACGAATCAACCTTCTCGAAATCGGGGTGGGCGGAGAAGAGAATCCGAGAAAAGGCGGAAACTCTTTACGCATGTGGCGCGCATACTTCCCTAAAGGACACATTTTCGGGGTTGATCTCTATGATAAGAGCGCTCACAACGGAGCGAGAATCCAAACCTTCCGCGGCAGCCAGGCAGATCCGGAGTTTCTCGACACAGTGGTGCGCGAAATCGGCAAGATCGATGTGATCATCGACGATGGAAGCCATATCAATTCACACATGATCTCTACATTTCAACACCTGTTTCCACATCTCGCGGACGGCGGCGTCTACGCGGTGGAAGATTCGCAAACGTCCTACTGGACGGGATATGGCGGCAAGGAAACTGACCGCAATGACACGACCACAGTTATGGGGTACTTCAAATCTTTAGCGGATTGTGTAAACTGGCGTGAATTCAAGCATAGTTATACGCCTAACTATTTCGATTTGAATATTGAATCGATTGCGTTTTACCACAACCTCATTGTCATCAAGAAACGGTTCAACGGGTAAGCGACGCCGGGTCCGGATCAAACGCTGCCGGAGCCTGAGCAGGGGCCCAGCAGCTGATTGCCGCGAGGGACGTTTGATCGCAAAGGTAGCGCTGCACAGAGAATAACGGGCCTCGTGCCGATACTCCGGCGGTTACACTCGTTTTTGATGCGGTGAAGGCCCGGCTCGGCGGGGTTTGAGAGGTTGCAGAAGTGCGTGCGATGAAAATACTTTTCTGTTCCTATGTTTTTCCGCCCAACATTGGCGGGATCGAAACGGTGTCGCGTATCCTTGCCTCAGAATTTTGTCGGCTCGGCTCGACCGTCACTGTGGTCACCAGTACCCCCGGGGAACAGGTTGCCGCAAGCTATGAGGTGATTAGGCGCCCTTCTTTGAGGAAGCTGCGCAGATTAGCGCGAGACGCGGATATCATCTTTGAAAACAACATTTCGCTGAAAACCCTTCTCCCTTTATGGCTATGCCGTAAGCCAATTGTGATTACACACCAGGGCTGCCTGACGCGCCTTGATGGTAGCAGGCGTTGGCGGGAGCATTTAAAACTTAGCCTCCTGCGTTTTTGTCATAACATTGCCATTAGTAAGGCGGTTGCTGACGCCCTTCCAGTAGAGTCGATTATTATAGGGAATCCTTTTGAGCCGGATGAGTTTGAAGAAGGCGGGAAGGCCGGCCGCGATAGAGATATTGTGTTTCTTGGGCGCCTGGTTTCCGATAAGGGTTGCGATCTTGCGATTCGCGCATTAGCGATCCTGAAGACGCAGGGTCTTAACCCCTCTCTGACGGTGATTGGAGACGGACCGGAGATGCCGGCGCTGAAACAATTGACGACGGAACTCGGACTGAACAGTCAGGTGGAGTTTCTGGGGACGATCCGGGAGGGCAGAGGCAAGGTCGTGGCCCGGCACAGGATTATGGTTGTGCCTTCCATTTGGGAGGAACCTTTCGGCGTGGTCGCTCTGGAAGGAATTGCAGCAGGGTGTGCAGTGGTTGCGTCGCGAGGGGGAGGGCTGCCTGAAGCTGTTGGTCCCTGCGGGATTCTCGTTCCCAACGGCGACGCGGAGAGGCTGGCCTCGGCCATAAAGGACTTGATCACAGATGCCTCTCTGCGGGACCAATTGACAGCCGGGAGAAAGCATCATCTGGAACATTTTCAGCCAGAGATTGTGGCCAAGCGTTACCTGGAAGTTTTTGAGTCTGCATTGCGTAAGTAATGGCGCGCGTCGCGGGTGCGTGGCTCAGACGAGCTCCGGCTGTTCTCGAGATGGCAAATGACGGAACGTCTTCGGTTGGCCGCCATGTAGCGGGGTAAAGATAGGCTGAGCAGGTAATGGAAAAAGGAATGTCAGACTATGAAAAGGCGCATTAGCGAGCGGTTCCTTCGGCCTGAATATGTCTATCAACCAAACAAGCTGATCCGGCGCATATTTAGCAAAGGATCTGAGTTTCTCTGTCCTCGAGAAGAACCGCAAGCATGAAGAACGCAATTCGAAATCTGCTATCAAGGCCATGGCTGCAGCCCTCCCTCGCAGGGCTCCTCAAGGTCTGTCATGCCGGCTTGAACTACGGCGGCGGGCAGTCGGTTTCTGACAGCGGCGAAATTGGCGCACTTCGTTTCGCCCTGAATCAATCAGAAAAGGCGGGAGACTTCGTGGTGTTCGACGTTGGCGCGCACAAGGGCGCTTATGTCGAGGCTGCACTCCGGGTGGTTGATGGTCGACTGAGGGCCTTTTCTTTTGAGCCTCAGAATGCATGCTTTGAGATTCTTCGTGCACGCTACGCGAGCGATCCGAGGGTGTCGCTTCACAAGACCGCCATCAGTAGGAAGGTAGGCGCTGCGGAGCTTTTCTTTCGAGAACAGGGGGAAAGCGTTGCTTCGCTCTGCCGTCAAGGTGATGCACAAACCAAGGCACAGAAAGTCAGCGTCACTACAATCGATCAATTCTGCGATGAGAACGGCGTCACCAGGATTCACTTTCTGAAGATTGACACCGAGGGCCAGGAGATGGAAGTACTGCAGGGTGCCTCCAGGATGATTCAAGAAGGGCGAATTGATTTCATTCAGTTCGAATTCGGCGATACATTTCTGCATACTCCCTACCACTTCGTCGATATTTGGGATTACCTCTCAGATAGGTATGTGATCTATCGCATTCTGAGGCGCGGTCTCGCAGAACTGAAACGTTACTCGCACGATCTCGAAATCTACAAGAACGCGAATTTCGTCTCCATGCGAAGGTCTTTATGAAAGTGCCAGCTTGCCTGCGGGACTCCCGTGTTTCCGGAGGCGCATGGCTCCCAGAGGGTGTAAGTGCTTGAGCCGCGCGGCAAGATCGCGCGATCTGCGAGAATCATAGGACAGTCGTAGCAAGCCGCGGTGATCGGATAAAGACCATCTGGCGCCCCGGAAGAACAAAGTCGAAACTGCCGCAAGGATTGACGGATGAGAGTCATCGTTCTAAGCATCAATTACTGGCCTGAAGTCACGGGCATCGGCGCGGTGACAACCTATCGTGCGGAGTATCTTGCCGGCGCGGGGCACGAAGTCGAGGTGTGCGCCACATTTCCGTACTATCCGGATTGGAAAGTACCGCCGGAGTACTCAGGAAAGCTGGGGCGGAAAGAGAAACGCAATGGGGTTTCGATCGTTCGCAGCTACGCCTATATTCCCAACCCGGTCACGCCACTCAAACGCATCCTGTTCGAGGCGAGTTTCATCGCCGGCGTGACGCTCCGCGCGTTGCTGCGCAAGCGGCCGGACGTGTTGCTCGTGGTTTCGCCGCCGCTGGGCCTGGCCGCGACGGCAATTCTGTTGAGCCGCCTGTGGAGTATTCCGTACGTGTTCGATGTGGAGGACCTGCAGCCCGATTCGGCTGCGGACCTGGGCATGCTCCCCAAGTGGGCGGTGAAACTTCTCTATAAGGTCGAGAACTTGGCGTACCGCCATGCGCGATTGGTCACCACGCTCACGCCGAGCATGAGACAGCGGATCATCGCCAAGGGCATTGCCGAAGACAAAGTGCAGCTGCTTGAGCCGCGCATGGACGACTCGCTGATGGATCTGCTGCCGGAGGAGGGAAACGCGTTCCGGCGGCGGTATGATCTGGGAGAGAAGTTCCTGGTGACGCACAGCGGGAACATGGGCGTGAAGCAGGGCCTGGATGTGATTCTCGATGCCGCGGCGCTGAACCGTGCCGACGATTCCATGCTGTTTCTGTGCGTGGGCAATGGCGCGGATTGCGAAAGAATTAAGCGCCGCGCCGCGGAGCTGGATTTGGACAATGTGCGGTTTTTGCCGCTGCTCGATGAGAGGGATTTTCGCGGATTGCTGGCGGCCAGCAATGTTTGTTTGGTGACGCAGCAGCGGTCGGTTTCAGAGATCGCCTTTCCGTCGAAGATTGTGACCTATCTCGCGGCGGGGCGTCCTATAGTCGCATCGGTCAATCTTGAGTGCGAGGTTGCCCGCATCACGCGCGAGTCGGGAGCGGGCGGGGTGGTCGAGGCCGAGGATCCACTGGCCCTTCTGGAGGCAGTTCGCGGATGGAGGAACGCCGATTTGCGTAAGGCGGGCGAGAACGGACGCGCGTACGCATGCATGCGGTGGTCGTCCGGGCGCGTTCTCGGGCATCTGGAGCGGAGCCTTGCGGCGGCAGCGGGATCTGAAATGAGCTCCCTGGCCTGGAAAGGATTCAAACCATGAGCGGCGCGAGGACAGGAAGTGCGTTTGTGATCGCGATCCTTGCCGCGATTGTCTTGCCCTGCGCGGGGATGGCGCAGATGCAGCAGACCGGAACCCAGGAAAGCACCAGCACAACTTCAGCGCGCACCGACGCCACGGCGACCTCTACGGCGTCAAGCCCTGCGGGGACAAGCAGCAATGCGAAAAGCCAGGCCGGGACAAGCAGCGGAGCGTCGAGCTGGACAGCAGGAAAGGGCAGTTTCGGAATCACAGCCAAGACGCCGGCGGGATCGAGCGCAGGAGCGAAAGGCGGAAGCTGGGTGGCAGGAAGCGGAAGTTTCGGCTTGAAAAATCAGCCGGGCGGAATCTGGCGCGAGAACGCCCCTGGATCTATGGGAACCCCAAAGAAGGCTCCCGCGCAAAGTCCTGCGGCCGAGGGTTTAGTTCCTGCAGCATTCCCGGGGTTGGCTGCAGAGTCTCCGGCAACAGCAAGTTCTCCCGGCAGAGCGCGACCTGGTGGCATTCTGGCTTCACGTTCCCCGGCTGACGCGCATCGCGCTTCCGGTGCACGCTCCGAGGCGTCGCGCGGTTTTCGTTCCGGCGGCAACAGATCCGTGAGCAGCAAGTCGGCTTCAATTGGCGCACATAGCCATGCGGGAAAGAGCCACGCCGGTGCGAGCCACGGATCCGGTGCAGGTTCTTTCAGCTCGCGTGCAAAGACTCAACCAGGCTCCTCGACAATGGGGGGCATGCATCAACCGGGTTCCGCACGCAAAACCGTCCCGTAGGGTCTGTCACCGCAGTGAGGTAGAGACCCTTTTTACGCGTCAATCGCGCGTTGGTTCGAGCGGGGCGCTCTGGGACAGGCGTGAAGCGTGACGCTTTTCCCAGATCTTGGCATCCACGAGAAAACGGAACCAGAATGTTTGCAGGACCCAGAAGATGAAGCCCTCGGTTCCGTCGAGAAAGCCGAGTCGGAAGAAATAGCGATACACAAACAAAACAAACGGACGCACGAAGAGCGGCATGCGATTGTATATTTGGCGAAGATATCGCTTGCGTTGCGCGGGGTTGCCGCGGGCGTCCGGTTGAAGACGGCCGGACGTTTCCGTGCTGTCCAATTCAGCCACCTCGCCGTCGGCCCAGCGATTGTGCCTCGCGATCCACTCGGTCAGGGGCATGCGGATGTCGTCGATCATGGTGCCGTGCAATTGGCCGCTGCTGTCGCTGGTGAGCAGGAAGTGCTGGTCGTATTTGCGGTCTTCGCAGCGCCCGACGCCGCTGCGAAACAGGCGCAAATGCCAGGTTGGGCTCATGCCTCCGTGACGCAGCACGCGGCCGAGAAAGCGCAGATAGCGGGGCAGAAAGTATCCCGCATGTTCGGGCTCTTCAGGAAGCGCAAGAATGGCCGCGACCAGCTCATCGTCCATCCATTCATCGGCATCCAGATGCAATTGCCACGGCCTGGAGATGGGGAGATTGTCGATGGCCCAATTACGCTGAGCGCCGTAATGCTCAAAGGCGTGCTCCACGACGGTGGCTCCTAACGTACGCGCCAGCTCTACGGTTCCGTCCTTGCTGAAAGAGTCCACGACGAAGATTTCGTCGGAAACCCGTTTGGCGCTCAAAAGCGTGGCGCCGAGCGTATTCTCCGAGTTGAACGACAAAAGGATAACGGTTGGCCGCATAACAACGATGGTAGCGCAAGAGCACGCCGGGAGCCCGATTCAACCACAACCAGGAAGAGAGCTTTTTCTAGGCCAGGCAGATGAAGCGCGGAGCCCGATGAAGGTTTTGTTGGTGGGGAATTACCCGTTTGATGGATCGACAAGCATGCACATCTGGTCGCAGGCGCTGCTTCGCGAACTTCGTCAGCTTCATGTCGATGTCAGGGTAATTTCTCCACGGCCGAGGTTCGGCAAGATAAAGCCCTCAGTGCACGGCGTGGGGAAGTGGCTGGGATACATCGATCGCTTCGTGATCTTCCCGCGCGCCTTGCGCTCGGCGGCAGCCGAGGCCGACATCGTGCATCTATGCGATCACGGCGCCGCGATGTATGCGCCCATGATCAAGGGAAAGCCGGTCGTCGTCACGTGTCATGACATGATTGCAGTGCGCGGCTCGCGCGGCGAGCTGCCCGAGTTGCGGTCCTCGGTATTTGGGCAGGTTCTGCAGCGCTGGATTTGCCATGGACTGAGGCATGCTACGCGAGTGGCGTGCGTTTCCCGGGCGACCTTCGACGATGCGCGCAGGATTCTGAAAGAAGATGAGAATCTCTGCGTCATTCTGAACTGTCTGACCTATCTGTTTCAGCCTATTGCGTCGAGTGAAGCGGACCGGCGGCTCGCGAGTCTAACATCCATTCAAGCTCCGTTCGTTCTCCACCTCGGCTCCAACGCGGCCTACAAGAATCGCGAAGGCGTTCTGAGAGCCTTTGCGAAAGGATCGGCAAAGACCAATCTGCAGCTGGTGATTGCCGGTGAGGCGCTGAGCCGGAGGCTGACCCGGCTCGCGCGTCAGTTGCACATTGAGGACCGCATCGTGCAGATCGTAAAGCCGGATGTCACCTTGATCGAGGCGCTTTACAATCGCGCGGTCTGCTTGCTCTTTCCCTCACGCTATGAAGGATTCGGGGCGCCGCCGATCGAGGCCCAGGCATGCGGCTGTCCGGTTGTGGCCAGTGATATTCCTCCACTCGCTGAAGTGCTCGGGCAATCAGCGGTTCTTAAGCCGATCGAGGATGAAACCGGCATGGCCGATGCCATCCGAAGGCTCGTCTCGGACTACGAATTCCGCGAGCAGTTGCGGCAGGGCGGATTTGTGAATGTCCGTACGAGGTTTCAAATCTCGCGCATGATCGGCGAATATATCTCTCTCTACAGAGAGCTTGCAAATCAAGACTGATAGAATTGTCCTTCTGCAGTAAGTTTACTCGGCCGCCAGTGGCTGGGACAACGCAGAATCCCGGACTTGGTCACACTGCTCGGCGAGGTTCGGGCCTGGGGTCGGCGCCTTAACTACGACTGCACCGCCATCGAATGGAGCTTCACTCGCAAACAAGCCCGCCGGAAGCTGCGTTATTCAACGCGCGGGCACGGTACTAGAGCATTCTATTGGAGACTTTCATTGTCCCTGAATCCAGCTGGCTCATAGGTTGACCACAGCTTGCGCGAATAGCTTGAAGGAGGACCGCGATCAATGAGGATCGCTGAATTGGATGGATTACGCGGCACTGCGGTCCTCGCAGTAGTAGCACATCATTATTTGCTTTGGGTTCCACACGTTAACGCCGTAGCCGGTAATGGATGGTTAGGGGTGGATCTGTTCTTCGTCCTATCGGGGTTCCTCATCACAAGCATTCTTATTGACCTCAGAGGCGATAGGCACTATTTTCGAACGTTCTATTTCCGCCGAGCCCTGCGCATCTTACCGCCATATCTGATTGTGATGTCGGTCTATCTTGCCGCGTCAATTGCATTAGGAAGAGTAGGCAGTTTCGGCCTTTGGGCGCAATATATCTTCTATTACTCAAGCCTGATTCCGGGATTGCCGAGCGAAAGGATATGGCACTTGGTCGTTCCGTTTGTGGGCATGGGGCTGGGTGTCCTATGGTCGCTTTCGATCGAAGAGATTTACTACACGATCTGGGCGCCCGTAGTCCGCTTTTGCAGTCATAGAGTCTTCACAACGTTGTTGGTGATCATGGCAGTGACTGCGCCTGTTTCTCGATTTCTCACCTTCAGGGTGAACGGAGCCGAATTTTACACGTTCTATTGCAGGATGGACGGGCTTGCCTACGGTTCTATGTTGGCGCTGGCCGTGGGCTGGCGGAGGCTCGAGCTCCCAAGTTGGACGAGGTTCGACAGGATGATTGACCTGGCATCCGGTTTGTTTCTTCTAGTCACGATGACGCTTTGGATATCGGGCAACGGCTCATGGGGAAGCCGCATTCTTGCTACTCTTTATCTGTCGATGGTTAATATTTCATTTGCCCTTATCGTGTTTGGAGTTATCCGCTATCGCGGAGGAAATGCATGGTGGCTCAGAGTTCTTCGCTCTGGAGCACTGCGCTGGGTGGGCAAGATCAGTTATACGCTCTATCTGGTGAATTATCCGGTTCTCAATTTAACCCAATATGCCGTCACAGATCTTCACTTGCCGAGGCGTCCTTCGGCCGTATTGGAGACGCTTGGCGCTTTCGCCATATCGCTGATGATTTCTGGTTTGAGCTGGCGCTTTATTGAGGCACGCGCTCTCAGCCTAAAGGACAGAGTGTGTCCCGCACCAGGCCTATCGGCGGCATGACTTGCGTTTGTGAAAGGTCAAGCGTGTCTTTGTCCCAATAGGCTTTTGCCAGAAGCGCGGGTTGCCTTTCGTTTGTAATTGCCGCGGGTATCGAATTCGGGCCTTGCGGCACCCCGCTGAAAGCGTCCGCTGGAAGCGATCTCACCAAGATTTCGTTGCACGGAGCTAAACTGTGAATCCGTGGTACCTGATCCGGAACATGATCCCCGAACGGGCTAAGAGTTCCCTGCGCGCCAAACTCAAAAAGTCACTTCACCCACCGATGACTTTCCCAACTTATTCTCCGGATCTGGTCCCCTTCTATGAAGAATTCCGTGACGACGTGCGCTACGCAACGCTCGCGCTCGCAATCCAGCGGCTCGAATCCGACCGGATCGAGGGTGCATTTGCTGAGCTCGGCGTGCATCAAGGCGCCACGAGCAGGGTGATGCACAAGCAGGCCCCCAACCGCCGGCTTTATCTTTTTGACACCTTTGAAGGATTTCCCGCCGCGTCTTTGGAAGTGGAGCAAGACGAACGTTTTATGGATACTTCGCAGGATCGCGTGGCAGAGTTCATTGGCGATCAGCACAATGTAATTTTCCGCGCCGGATATTTTCCGGATACCGCAGCCGGTCTGGAGGATGAGAGGTTTGCGCTGGTGATGCTGGACTTCGACCTCTATAAATCCGCGATCGACTCCTTCATTTTCTTTTATCCGCGCCTGGTTCCGGGGGCATATTTCTTCATGCACGACTTCAATAACCCCGAATCGAATCATGCAATTTCGCGCGCAGCGCATGAGTATCTGGCAGACAAGCCGGAACGTCTGGTGGAAATCCCCGACGTTTGGGGGTCGGCGATATTTCGCAAACTATGACCGGCTCAAGCGGAATCCTCGAAGATCCAGGTCATTGCCTGATGCAATCACGAACAATAGAGAGCATTGACGCCGATTGACCACTGAGCTCAGGTTGTCAGGTCCGCAGTGCGAAGGAGCTTTTAAGTTATGAAGGTGTATCTCGGAGTGGTTGGTGAGAACGATGAGGTCGGTATCTTGCAGTCCCTTGCCGTGTATTCGAAGAGCCACGAAATCGTAACGGACCCCTCCGCAGCCGACGTCATCCTGATCTTAGGGGCCATAGCGCGCGAACCGCAACGGCTTCTGAAATACGGACTCTACAAAGCTTTTCCGGAGCGCTGTGCCGTTTATACCGAGGATGACGATTGGCTGCCTCTCATTCCGGGCGTGCATACCAACGCTCCGATCAGCAAGCATACCCGCATCGGCCGCATCTTCAACTACGCGCATATTAGCCGCAACGGACAGTTCCAAAACCGCTTCCGGGAAGAGACCACGTCTCCCGTTCCCATCGGAATGAAAGCGGAAAAGCGCTACTTCTTCACGTTTCAGGGCGGATCGACCGCCCTCGTGCGGAAGCGTCTCTATAATCTGAGATTCAACCGCAGCGATGTGCTGATTGAGAACACTTCGGCATACAAGCATTGGGATAATTCCCAGCCCGGTCGTCTGGAATGGCAGCGCCGTTATGCGGAGACGCTTGCGGCATCGCACTTTGTGCTTTGCCCGCGCGGAGCCGGCGCGGGCAGCAACCGCTTTTTTGAGGTGATGGCGGCAGGCGTTGCGCCGGTGCTCTTGTCTGACAACTATGCTTTGCCGCCCGGGCCGGCCTGGGATACATTTCTCATCCAGGTGCGCGAACGGGATATCGCCAAACTGCCTGAGATCCTGGAGCCCTACCTGGAAAGCGCTGCCGAACGCGGGCGACTGGCTCGCCAGGCTTTCGACGAGTACTTTTCCATCGAACGCGGGTTTGATCGCATCGTCGAGTTAGCTGCGCTTTCGCTGCGGCATGCGCCCCCCACGGAAGAGCATTTTCGCAAACGGCAAGCAGTCATGATTCGCCGCTTTGAATTGTGGTGCAAAACCCGCACCGCATTGCGGGCATTGGTGTTGAAAGTGCTGAGAGCGCTTCACCTCAAAAACCCGTACCAGTTGAACCGGTAAAGGATGCACGGCCCCAAAGGCTTTCCTTTGCAGTTCGAGACCAACTTGAAATCGGATCTGAGGTGCGCCTGAGCACTCCCCGCCGGAGAGGCGAGAGTCGCCAGCGGTGCCTCATATGAGCGTATGGAAGAGATGCAAAATCAAGCTCGCACGCGGGGAATCTATCTGGTCGCGAACCGGCACAGCGGCACGGAGTGCAACAATCTGATCGCATCCATCCGCCGCTGCGGTTGTAATCCGCCCATACGCGTGATTCCCTTAATGCACCTTGCGCACAACCACAGTTCCTGATTTGTCCGGAATGGGCATGACCCTTTCGGGCTTATCCGCGAGAAATTCGTCAATCGCCTTTTCCGCCCCATCCCAATACAGGCTTGAATAATCGTGCAAGATGAAAAAGCCGCCGGGAACCAGACGGGGGTAAAAATATTCCAGCGCGGCCTTCATGGGTGCGTAGAGATCGCAATCCAGATGTACGAGGCAAAAGGCCAAGTCATCCGGTATTCCCGCGGCAGATTCCGGAAAATACCCAACGACATATTTGGTCCTTTCAGTGCCGACAAAAGATTTGACATACTCTAGGGAAACGCCTTGAAATGCAATAGACTTATCCGCATCAACCCCGCGGAGATCGGCCTTGGAGAACCCCTGGAAGGTGTCGAATAGGTAGACCGTTTTCCCCTGTGCGCGGGCAAACTTCGCAAGCAATACGGCAGTGTTCCCTTTATACACACCAAGCTCGACCAAGTCACCTGTAAGTTGTTCCTTCTGTATCTGATCGAATATCAAATTGAAGAGATAAAACCGGGCCAAGTCGCCGGCATTATTGGCTCGATTGCCACGAAGAAAGCCCGAGACGTCTTTGAAAAGGGAAGAACCTGTTCTCTGAATAGCTTTATTGGCGTTGTCTGAATATCGGTCGGGCCTGTAGGCAATAAAGGAGTGAGGCCAAACCGAAGTGATCCCAAAGGAATACGGTAGGCAGACCAGGCGGATCTTTACGACGGAAAGCCATCTCTTCGGATCGCGAATCAGGCGCACAAGCCTCGTGGTGAGCCCGTTGGTTTCCACCATAATTGAATTCTCCTCTTTCTTTGGACATTTTTCCCGCCTATCATGGTTTTGTACAGCAACATCCTACTATATTCAAGAACGCCGGGCGTTTGCCCTCAATGGCGAGGGAGGTATGGGCCGTCACTACTCCACGCGCGATTTTTTCCAGCAGATGCCGAATCGGCTGCTGGCCCGCTATTTTGAACGGCGCGGCGTGCTTGCGGGGCTGGACTTTGCGGCCATAAGGGAAACCCAAACGGAGGAACTGTTCGCCGCGTGGTTGAAATCGCCGGAGGGAGAGCGGAACAGAATGGATACCGAATTCCGTGAAACCTCCGCGCTGAGCTGCGAGAGGGGATTTCGCGCCATTCTGGATGAAGCCGCCTGGCACTTTGAGGGAAACCCGGATGAAGGTGCCGCTTTCGCTGAGAAGCTGGCCGCGCTCGACGATCACGCTGATAGAGCCATATTGAGAACACTTCGGCATACAAGCATTGGGATAATTCCCAGCCCGGTCGTCTGGAATGGCAGCGCCGTTATGCGGAGACGCTTGCGGCATCGCACTTTGTGCTTTGCCCGCGCGGAGCCGGCGCGGGCAGCAACCGCTTTTTTGAGGTGATGGCGGCAGGCGTTGCGCCGGTGCTCTTGTCTGACAACTATGCTTTGCCGCCCGGGCCGGCCTGGGATACATTTCTCATCCAGGTGCGCGAACGGGATATCGCCAAACTGCCTGAGATCCTGGAGCCCTACCTGGAAAGCGCTGCCGAACGCGGGCGACTGGCTCGCCAGGCTTTCGACGAGTACTTTTCCATCGAACGCGGGTTTGATCGCATCGTCGAGTTAGCTGCGCTTTCGCTGCGGCATGCGCCCCCCACGGAAGAGCATTTTCGCAAACGGCAAGCAGTCATGATTCGCCGCTTTGAATTGTGGTGCAAAACCCGCACCGCATTGCGGGCATTGGTGTTGAAAGTGCTGAGAGCGCTTCACCTCAAAAACCCGTACCAGTTGAACCGGTAAAGGATGCACGGCCCCAAAGGCTTTCCTTTGCGGTTCGAGACCAACTTGAAAATCGGATCTGAGGTGCGCCTGAGCACTCCCCGCCGGAGAGGCGAGAATCGCCAGCGGCGCCTCATGTGCGCGTATGGAAGAGATGCAAAATCAAGCTCGCACGCGGGGAATCTATCTGGTCGCGAACCGGCACAGCGGCGCGGAGTGCAACAATCTGATCGCATCCATCCGCCGCTGCGGTTGTAATCTGCCCATACGCGTGATTCCCTACGGCGGAAGCCTGATGGTTCCAGATCTACGCTGGGATGGAGTCAAGCTCCTGTCGCTATCGGATTTCCCCGCGGAGGGACGGGCGTTTTTGGCAGAGCTCGAGGGACGCATCCGGCAATGCGGTCGCGGTCATCTGCGGAGATTTCTCTGCTGGTTTGGGGAGTTTGATGAATTCCTCTATTCCGATAACGACATCGTGGCGTTGATGAACTGGGAGGAGCTATTTCCTTATCTGGAAAACTACGACGTCGTACACGCCGATACGGAGTTCACGACCGGCGGCAAATTCAACATGGTACGGCCGGATCGCTTCGAAGAAGTGATGGGCGCAGGGACTTTGCAGGCGGCGATGACGGCGGGACATTTTCTGTGCCGCACGTCGCCGCGGCATCTTGCCGATTTGCTGGCCGGGATCGCCTGGATGGAAGCGAACCCGGAAATACCGATCTGGCACGACCAGACACTTCTGCACGTGACATTGGTACTGGGGCAATGGCGTGTGCTGAACCTTTGCAAGCAGCCGCACGGCTGGGCCTCCTCGTGGGCGGGCGATTACAAGAATGTTCTAGATCTGATCCGCACCATTCAGGTGGAGCGACGGCCCATCAGCCACTTGCACTACTCAGGAGGGATCGCAAGCGGCACACAGCCGATTGACGAATTGCTCTTGAGCAGTTTGCCGGTGAAGGAACGCAACCGCAAGTTATTGCGGGCGCTGTTGTGGCAGGCATCGGGACTCCGTGAGATAAAACACCAATTTGGCCGCGTGAAGCACAAGATCAAGCGGCTCAGGGATGGCTCGAAGTAACGGGCGCCGGTCGAGGAGGGAGAATTATTCGACTTACAAGTCACTTACATGCCGCAAATGCATTTTTTCTTCCCAAATTGCATCGCGTCGCGGAATTCCTGGTGTCCCAGGGATTCACGACTGCGTGCAATCTTTTCTATGGTTTGCTTTGCATCCGATTGCTTCCCCTCGGTGAATATGCGAAATTTGTCGTCGTCTTTGCCATCCAGGGATCTCTCATGGTCCTTTTGGATGTGGGCATCTCGGGAACCTTCATCCCACTGGTCGGTGAACGGATTGAAGACCGGCAATTAATTGCTGACTACCTTGCCTCATTGCGGCAAATCGCGCATTGGCTCTTTGCCATCGCTGCTCCCATCACTGTCGTTGCCTACCCGCTCCTGGTCCGCAACCGCCATTGGAGCTGGCAAGTCGTCACGGCGATGGTCGTCATTGTGCTCGTCTCCGCGTGGTTTGCGCGTGTGGGAGCCACATATGGCTCGGTGCTGATCGTGAGGCGCGATCGCCAACGCTGGTACCAGACGCAAATCATTTCCAGCCTCGGAGCTTTGGCGCTGCTCGGCGTCTTCTTCGCCTTTCACAGGTTTGGCGCCTTCACGGCAATCCTCATCGGCGTCGCCAAAATCGTTGGGGTTGCCACTGTTTATTACTTGCGTGCGCATCAACTGCTTGGCGTCAAGGGCACGCCTTCAAAAGAGAAGCGCACAGCCATCGTTCAACTCACCCTGCCGGCCGTTCCCAGCGTTATGTATTACGCGCTGGGCGGGCAGATCTCGGTTTTACTGATTACGATTTTCGGCCGCACTGCAGCGGTAGCATCCGTAGGGGCTCTTAGCCGGCTAGGGCAGATCTTTTCGCTGCTGACGCCGATCAACGGAATTCTTGTGGAGCCCTACTTCGCAAGATTGCCGAAAAAGGAACTTAAGAGCCATTACCTCATGGCAATGGCCGGAGCATGCGTGTGCGGCGCCGGCATCGTGGCAATTGCACGAGTCTGGCCGGGGCTTTTCCTCTGGGTACTGGGCCCAAAATATGCCGGTTTGCGAAATGAAGTCGTGCTGGTCATTTTGTCGGGAGCGATTGGGCTGGTCGGCGGTATAATGGCGTCGATCAACGGTTCGCGGCGATTTACTTTCTACTCGTTCGTCCTGGCGGATATCTTCATGACGTTCATTCTGCAGGCCGTCTTTATCTGGAAGATGGATTTGAGCACCGTGAGAGCAGTGCTGTGGTTCGGCATCGTTTCCTCGCTGCCGAGCTTTGCGACGGGTATTCTCGCGGCGTTCTACGGTTTTGCCAGGGGCGGCCGCAGAGTGGCGGGGATCGATTACTCGCTTGAAGGCAAGTAAGCCGAGCGTTGTGCGTGGCCCGGCGCAGGATTCGATAAGCGTTGACCGCTTGAGAGGGCGACGGGTAGGGAAAGAGCAGAATTAGAAGGGATCTTGCGTGCGCGACGTTTTGAAAAGACTTGCGAAGCAGACGGCAAAGCGGCTCAACGTCGGACTAACGTCCGCAGGTCATTTTCAGGAGCTGGAAGACACCTGGAATGCCTATAACAGTCTTACGCGGGTAATGGACTTTGGAGGGGAACACATATCCGAGCTTCTGGAACCGCTGCGTGCCTCGAAGGCGCAGTTCCGCCAAGACATCTTTGTGCTGGCCGAATTGGCTCTAAAAAGGGAGGGGTATTTCGTGGAGTTTGGAGCAACGGACGGGTTGTGCCTAAGCAATACGTATCTCCTTGAAAAGAGTTTGGCTGGTCGGGAATTCTAGCGGAGCCGGCAAGATGCTGGCATCGCGCGCTCAAGATTAACCGAAGTTGCCATATCGAGACGGATTGCGTTTGGCGGGAATCGAACCACGCATTGACTTTTAACGAGGTAGCCGGTGAAAAGGAACTGTCGACCATCGACTCGATCAGCTCGTCAGACGATCATGCGCACTCGAGAGAAAAAGGCAAGACATATGAGGTCCGAACCATCTCTCTTCGGGATATGCTGCTAAAGTATCGCGCACCAAGAATCATCGATTACCTGTCGATCGATACTGAAGGCAGCGAATTCGAAATCCTAAGCAGCTTCAACTTCGACGAATACCAATTTCGCGTGATCACATGCGAACATAATCACACGCCGCAGAGGGAAAATATCCTCTCGCTTTTATCATCAAGAGGGTACGCGCGCAAGTTTGAACAACATTCACTTATCGATGATTGGTATGTGAATGCTAACCTTCTCTAGCTGGCAAATGTTCCTTGTGTGCGATGGGCAAATGGTGTACGCCGCCGTTCCGACGTCTCGTGCCCCGGACAACTATGTCGATTACCGATTTCTGCCAACATTGCAGAGTTGGAATGAATTGCGCGAGGCGGGCGAGAGTGGCGGGGATCGACTACTCGCTTGAAGGCAAGTAATCCGAACATCGCGCGGTCGGAGCGCGAGATGCGATGCATGTGGGCCGCGCACTTTGACAGTTTCAACATTTCCAGGGTCCATGTTTCTCCATGACGGAAAAGCTTGTCTCTGTCATCGTGCCCGCGTTTCATGCGCAACGTTCTATCGACATGGCCTCGACTGCAGAAACTGCTGGCAATCGTGTCTGACAAGTTGTTTTGAACAGTGAATACTCGGGTGATCGAGAGGGACTGCTTTATGTTTCCGGCTTTGACGAACATTTACCAGCAACGGTTGGTTTGAGCGGTTGATCTGTAGAGAGAGAACAGAATTGGAGAGGTAAGGTTATGAGATGCCCAACGCTAGCAGCGTTGCCCAAGCCGCCGGCTGAGAAGTCCGGCTGGCCGTGGACCGAGGAGTCAAGACAGTTATCCGACTTAATGCCGAACCAAAAGCCATGGCCAAAGCTCAGCGTAGTCACCCCGGTGTATAACCAGGAGGGTTTCATCGAGGAGACAATTCGTTCCGTTCTTCTGCAGGGGTACCCGGATTACGAACATATCATCATCAACGACGGCTCAACTGACGGCAGCCTTGCTGTGATCGCCAAATACCTTCCCTGGGTTACCTGCATCACTCAAAAGAACGCGGGACAATCGGCCGCCTTGAATCGTGGGTTCCGAATGGCGCGGGGAGAATTGATCGGATGGCAGAATTCAGATGATTTGTACGGCCCCGATAACTTTAAGGAAGGGGCAATCGCGTCGGTTCAGTTCCCAGATTATGAAATTTACAACGGTACGACAAGAGGCTTTCAGGAGAGGGAGTTTCGGCCGCCATGGCTGTTTGAAGTGTGCGAGGAGTTTTCGCAGGCTGGGCTGCTGGAGCGGATGTGCGTGATGAACCAGAGCATGCTCTTTAGGCGCAGAATCTTCGAGCAGGGTGTTTTCATTAAGGAGGAAATGCACTATGCCATGGACCCGGATTTCTTCTGGCGTCTGTCGCTCGAGGGCTTTCGCTACAAGCTGGTCCCTCTCATGATCGGCTATTACAGACAGCAAGCGTTGGCAAAGAGCACAAATTACAGCTTGCGCGGCAATCTGGAGTCCTATGGGATTGTGCGCTGGCTATGCCGTGATAAGAGACTTGCTCCTGAGCTGCGCCGCGCTGCGCGGGCAAAGCTTAGGGTTGACTTCCTGCGATCATTCAGAAAGGCACGGCGCAGCGTACCTAGAAAGCTCGTGCCAGAGCTATTCTTACCGATTTGAGATTTGTATCGTGCATCTTCCATTGGCAGAGGTAAGGTGCCAGGGCGATGGAGAAGCGACGGGCTGGCACGTCAAGAACATCGAGGAGAAGCAATGAGAAAGATACTGGTGACTGGATCGTCGGGGCTTATCGGATCAGAGGTGTGCCTTCACTTTGCGGCTGAAGGATGGCAGATCCACGGAGTTGATAACAATCAGCGAGCGGTGTTCTTCGGTCCCAAGGGGGATACGCGATGGAATCAACGACGCCTTGAGCGCACCATCAAGGACTTTACCCACCACGAGTTGGACATTCGCAATCGCACCGGGGTAATCGAGCTTTTGAAGCAACTCAGGCCGAATGCGGTGGTGCATACTGCGGCTCAGCCGAGCCACGACCTAGCCGCATCGATCCCATTTGATGACTTCGACACCAACGCTGTCGGGACACTTAACTTGCTTGAGGCCGCGCGTCAAGCTGTACCGGAGTCGCCGTTCGTTGAGATGTCGACGAACAAGGTATACGGAGATGCACCAAATGAGTTGCCGCTAATGGAGCTCGAAACGCGTTGGGAATACGCGGACGCGGCTTATTGGGAAGGCATTCCTGAAACCTTCCGCATCGACCATTCGAAGCACTCCATCTTTGGGGCATCGAAGGTTGCCGCGGATGTGATGGTGCAGGAATACGGTCGATATTTCGGGATGCCGACATGTGCGCTGCGCGGTGGCTGCCTGACGGGTCCGAGCCACTCAGGCGTCGAGTTGCATGGCTTCCTTAGTTATCTCATAAAGTGCAATTTATCTGGAACAAAATACAATATCTATGGATATAAGGGAAAGCAGGTCCGCGATAACATCCATTCGTATGATGTCGCGCGCTTCATTGTCGCCTTTATCGCGGATCCGCGAGCCGGGGAGGTCTATAACCTCGGGGGCGGACGCGCGAACAGTTGTTCCATTCTTGAGGCGTTTTCGATGGCCGAAGAGATCTCCGGCAAGAAAATGATCTTTGAATACGTGGACCGAAACCGCGCGGGAGATCACATCTGCTATATCAGCGACCTGCGGAAGATGAAAGCGCATTATCCGGACTGGAGCATCTCCAAGTCGCTGAGTGAAATCTTCAAAGAGATTCATGATTCATGGGCAATGCGTTCCGAGATGCCCCAGTAGCCGTTGCGCGATGTATTCCCGCAGCGGAATATTGTTGCAGGAATCGCACCAAAGGCCAGACGGATCCAGGGTAGATCTGTGAGGGTGGGCCATCGGCCCTGCCGAGCTATGGTAGAAATGGGTTGACCGAGAGTGAAGCGCATCGTGCGAAAGTTGTTGACCAAACCAATCTGGTGGTGGGAGCGGAAGCGCCCTTACCCAATTCGGTTTCGTTTTGACTTGTTGCCGCCGCTCGCTGTTGTGAAGGGGCGGGCGCGATTCGTGGTGCTCACAACTACATCGGCGATGCACGATGCGATGTGGACCGCGTGGAGCTGGTACCGGTATCTTCGGCCGCACGGTTTTGAGCTGCAGCTGGCGGTTGACGGCGAGATTCCAGCCGCGGACGAGCCGGCGGTGCAGAAACTGTTCCCCGGCATTTCGATTTATAATGTCTGGTCAGTGCTTTCGAAGCTTTGCGACGAGCATCCTGCGTTGGGCGTATTTCTCCGAGGGCACCCTGTGGCGAAACAAGTTGGCCTGGTGCTGGCGCTGTCGGGCCAGGGGCCGGTCGTGTATTCCGATCATGATGTCCTGGCGTTTAATCCTCCGACTGAATTGTTGACATGCATCGAGAACTGCGTCCCATGCTATTTCATCGATGAGGGGCCCGGATGCCATGACCCGTTCCTTCTCGAAAGACTCAATGCGCTCGGCCTGGATTACATACCCAGGCTGAATGCCGGGTTCGTATACGTTCCGGAGGGCGCGCTTTCTCTTGACCTGGCCGCGCAAATCCTGGCGACATGGAAAGCCGAGCCGTTTGTCTATTTCTCGCCCCAGACCACGATGAGCGCGTTGATGCGCAGCGCAAACGCGCAGGCCTTGCCCGACGACCGGTATGTGATCAGCACACGGAGACAGTTTTATGCGGAGACCGACGTGGATTACAAAGCCATTGCGGCGAGGCATTTTACCGGTCCCGTGCGGCACGTTATGTATCGTTATGGAATACCGGCGATTTTGGAACAGAGCAGGTTGGCTCTCCGTGAAAAGCCATCGGGAGCAGAATGATTCCGGTGCGCAGATCGTCGATCGTTGTAAGTCATGACCGGTAAGGAAAGTGGATATGGGTGAAGTGATCGCAAGTCGTCAGGATGTGAAAAGTACCGGCGTCTGTACGCTCTTCGAAGGAGATTACCATCTAGGCTTGGCTGCGTTTGTCAATTCTCTGGTGCGCGCAGGTTATGCAGGAACAGTTTGGGCGGGATATCGCGGTGCGTTGCCTCCCTGGATCAGTCAACTCGAGCGCGTCGAGAAAAGACATACGGATGAGTTCCGGGTTGGGGATCAAATTCGGATTGTGTTCCTGAAGCTCGACATAAGCATGCATTTCGCGAATTGCAAACCGGAGTTCATGTTGAACCTGCTGGCACATGAAGCCCGCGATTGCAAATATCTCTGGTATTTCGATCCGGATATTTTCGTCAAAGCCTCTTGGTCCTTCTTCGCTGACTGGCAGAGCCACGGAATTGCGTTATGCCAGGAGGTTGTCGACAACATCTTTCCCGCCGACGCTCCGTTGCGCCAACAGTGGATGAAATTGGCTGCAGGCATCGGCTTTGCGGATCCGCGGCCGGTGAATCATTATTACAACTCGGGCATGGTCGGCGTCCCGCGGGCGCACGCGGAGTTCTTAGAAGAATGGAAGAGCGTGATCAATCTGGCTGGTTCCCTGGGTAACGACCTGAGATACATCGGGCTCTGGGGCCGGGAAATGCCCTTCAACATGGCCGACCAGGACGCACTGAATATCGCAATCATGTACACGAAGTCTCCAGTCAGCACCCTCGGGCCGCAAGGGATGGGGTTCATCTATGGCGCATCCATGATGATGTACCATGCGGTGGGCCAGAAGCCATGGAGGGGATCGTTTCTGCTGCGCGCGCTTCGAGGCATGCCGCCTTCCGGGGCCATGAAATTCTTCCTGACGCAGGTTGCTTCGCCGATTCGTGCTTACTCTCCTATGCAATTGCGGGCTAAACGGCTGGCGTGTTCCATCGCGGCATTCATCGGCCGTTTTTATAGCCGTCGGTGAGCTGGTTGCCCGGACATGCCAAAACCTCGCGACTTCACAACTGGTAGCCCGAAGCCTGCAACTTTCTTTCCCATTTCCAGGCCGAATCGAGGATTTCGCGCAGATCGCGCGTAGGCCGCCAGCCCAGCACCTTTCATGCCCGCCCGGCATCCGCGTATAACACCGGAGGGTCGCCGGGCCTCGGTTCGGTGTACGAGTGAGGCACTTTTCGCACAGTGACTTTTTCTGCCGCAGCCACCAGGGTTGCCACCGAAGTGCCCTCGCCTGTGCCCAGATTCAGGCAGGTTGTCTCGCCGCCTTTTGCCAGGTACTCAAGAGCGGATACGTGGGCCTGGCCAAGGTCCGAGACATGGATGTAGTCGCGGATGCATGTGCCATCCGGTGTGTCCAGAGTGTTACCGAAGATGTGCAGAGGCGGTGCGACTCCCAGCGCGGCTTTGAGAGCGAGGGGAATCAAATGCGTCTCGGGATCGTGGAGCTCGCCGATCGATCCACTGGCATGAGCGCCTGCCGCATTGAAGTAACGCAGCGAAACAGAGCGCAATCCGTGCGAGACAGCATACGCAGCCAGCGCGTGTTCGAGAAACAGTTTTGTGGCTCCATAAGGATTGATGGGCGCTTGCGGGCTCGACTCGGTAATCGGCAGGACTTGCGGAATTCCGTAGGTCGCACACGACGACGAGAAAATGAAGAGACGAACATCGCTGGCCAATACCGTATCGAGCAGCTTGAGAGCGGCTTCAACATTATTGCGGAAGTATTTTCGCGGATTCGTGACCGATTCGCCGACATAAGCTGAGGCAGCGAAGTGCATCAGGGCCTCGGCTCGCTCCAGGGCCTTTGCGAGTCGAACTTCGCCGGCGATGTCTGCCTCAACGAATTCGTAGCCTTCACTGAATCGGCGATGGCCGGTACTGAGGTTGTCATAGAGGACAACTTCGTGGCCTGCAGCGGTCAGCTCGCGCACCGCATGAGATCCGACGTACCCGCAAACCACCAGTAACCAAAACGCGCATTCATTTCCTCGCTTGCGTACGGCAAAGTATGGGCAACGATTTCGCTGTCTTTTCCCTGAGTATAGTCGGTGCTCAAACGGACGCGCCCTTTTCTGGAAGGCCGCGCAGAGAATAATTGAAGGGATGCGGCTAGCATCGGCTTCACGGATCCGAGACCGCTTCATTGCTGTTATAACAGCGGGCTCGCCGGGGTTCCCAGGGAGTACTCGGGATTCCCCGAAGACGGCAAACGCGCGGCGGCGCGCTCACCACGCATTTGGTATAAAAGAGTCGTAACCCTGACATACACAGTGAAATCCCCGGCTGATTTCACGGGGCATAGGAGAATACGTTCATGATTGTTTCCAGAGCACCCATGCGGATCAGCTTCGTTGGCGGGGGTACGGATCTTCCCGATTTCTACAAGCGCTACCCGGGCCGAGTGATATCAACATGCATCGATAAATTCATTTTTATCGCCATCAACCATGCGCCTTTCACGAACCATGTTGCCGCGAGGTACTCGGTATCCGAAGAGGTGCAGCATCCCTCGGAGCTGAAACACTCGCGCATCCGCGAAGCGCTGCTGGACCTTGACATCCACAGCAACATCGAGATTGCGTCGTTCGCGCCCATCCCCGCGCGCACCGGGCTGGGCTCATCTTCCAGTTTCTCGGTGGCCCTGCTGAAGGGGCTGCATGCATATACCGGCAAAAGGCTCGACAAGCGAGGCGTTGCCGAAGCGGCGTGCCGCCTGGAGATCGATCTCGTCAAAGAGCCGATCGGGAAACAGGACCAGTACGCGGCAGCATTTGGTGGTTTCAATGTGCTCCAGTTCAACGCTGACGGATCGGTGGATGTGGAACCGGTGCTGCTAGACTTCAAGAGACGTCTGGACCTGGAAGAGCGCCTGATCCTGTTCTTCCTCGGGACCACCCGCGATGCCTCCTCGGTTTTGACAGAGCAGAAGGCCAATACAGAACGCAATTTCGAAGTGTTGAAGCGGATGTCGGATTCGGTTCCGGTCTTCAAGGAAGCGCTTCTGGGATCCGACTTCAAGCGTGCCGGCGAGATACTGCTGGAGGGCTGGACGTTGAAGAAACAGCTTGCCTCTGCGATCTCGAATCCGGGCATCGACGCGTTGTACGAAGTGGCAATGAGCCAGGGCGCATGGGGCGGCAAGATCCTTGGAGCAGGCGGCGGCGGCTGCATTATGATGCTTGCACCCGTGGAAAGACGGGCCGGGATCGTGGAGGCGGTGCAGAAAGCCGCGATTACCGAGGGATTCGACGGCGCCGGCGAAATTCCCGTTGCCTTTGTTCAGACGGGCGGGGAAGTGCTCTTCAATTCCAATAGGACGTGAACACCCAAGAGGAAGCAGGTGAATAGCGATGGAAGAGTACATTCGGCAGTTTTCAGATGAAGCCGTCGAACTGCTCCGCAATCTCCCTACGGTGGAGATTGCCAAGGCGATGAATATTCTGCAGGCCGCATTCGAGCGTGACGGCCGCATCTATGTTATCGGCAATGGCGGCTCGCTGGCGCTGGCCACGCATTGGGTGGCGGACTTCAACAAGACCGTGTTCAGCCACAACCTGAGCGAGCAGCAGCGCCGGTTCCAGGCCATCCGCCTACCCACCACCGAGGAAGAACTCACCGCGTGGGCCAACGACATTGGATACGACATGGTGTTTGCCGGGCCTCTGGGGAACTACATTCAGGAAACCGATGTGCTAATCGCGATCTCGAGCTCGGGCAACTCGGAAAACATTATTCGCGCTGTCGATCTCGCGCGCTCGCACCAGGTGCCTGTCATCGGGATCTCCGGTTTCGATGGCGGAAGACTGAATCCGCTCTGCGACGCGAAGATCCTGATCGCCGCACCCAAAGGTGAGTATGAACTGGTTGAGGGAATTCACGCCGTGGTCCTTCACATATTCACAAAGTATTTCAAAGACTACTTCGGCTACATTCAACACCGGGGAGATCATGCGGCGCAGACGTCCGCGCCGGCCGTGAACGCGGTGGCCACCGTGAATTGAACGCAGGGTGCGCGCCGCAAGGCGTGCTGCGTTGCCGCGGCAGAACCAGGGCCGGCATCAAGTTCGGATGCGGACGGGCCGGGATGGTGCTGCCATCCCGCCCGCCGCCATCGAGGGCCGCCGCCCGGAAGGGCCTTCCGGTGCATTTGAATCGCAGTTCAATGGGGGTCCAAATGAGTCAAAGAGTGCTGGTTACCGGTGGCGCCGGTTATGTCGGCTCCGTTTGTTCCGAGGAGCTGCTGCGGCAGGGATATGAGGTAACGATCCTCGATGACCTTTCCACCGGCCATCGTCATGCGGTTCCCGAGGGAGCCGAGTTCTTCGAGATGGACATTGGCGATGCGGCGGGGATACGGAAAGTGCTTGCCACGAAGACCTATGACGCCGTGTTTCACTTCGCGGCCAAGGCGCTGATTCCCGAGTCGGTGACCAACCCCGCGCTCTTCTATCAAGTCAACGTGGTCGCAGCAGCCACGCTGATCGATGCCGTCCGCGATGCCGCAATTAAGCGCTTCGTCTTTTCGTCCACCGCCGCGGTGTACGGGGATCCGATCGAGGTGCCGATCCCGGAAGACCATCCCAAGGTGCCTATGAATTCTTACGGCGAGACCAAGCTCGCTTATGAGCGGCTGCTGGCCTGGTATGCGAAGGCCTATGGCATCAGCGTTTGCGCGTTCCGCTACTTCAACGCCTCAGGCGCGACCCTTGCGCATGGCGAGGAGCATGAACCGGAGACCCACATCCTGCCCATCCTGATTGAAGCGGCGGTGGGCGAGCGCGAGTTCTTCACCATCTACGGTTGTGACTATCCCACGCCCGATGGCAGTTGCGTGCGCGACTACGTCCACGTGCTGGACATCGCGCAGGCGCACATCCTGGCGCTCAGCAAAATGGATGCGCTCGGCTTTTCGGTCTATAACATCGGACTGGGAAAGAGCTTCTCAGTGCGCGAGGTCCACACGCGCGTCGAGAAGGTCATCGGCCGCAAGATTCCCATCCGGGAAGGCAGCCGCCGCGCGGGCGATCCCGCGGTGCTCTGTGCAAGCCCCAAGCGCCTGATGTCGGAACTGGGCTGGAGACCGCAAAACTCCGATCTCGATCACATTATTGAAACCGCGTGGACTTGGAAGATGCGCGGCCATGTCGGCGCGCTCCCCGCGGAAGCTGCGAGGAAATCGTGAAGGGCTTTCTTCTGGCGGCGGGCGTGGGGACGCGGCTGCGGCCGCTGACCAACGCCATTCCCAAGTGTTTGGTGCCCATCCGGGGCACGCCGCTGCTGGGAGTCTGGCTCGAATGGTGTGCGATGTACGGCATCGATGAGATTCTTCTCAACTCGCACGCGCACAGCGAACGCGTACGCGAGTTCGTCGACGCCTATCGCGGGCCGGTGCGCGTCACGCTGACGCACGAGCCCGAACTATTGGGCAGCGCCGGAACCCTGCACGTGAATCGCGATTTTGCCGCCGCAGAAAAGGAGTTCGCGGTTTTGTACGCAGACGTTCTGACGAATTGCCGCTTTGACCGGCTTTTGGATTTTCACCGCATACGACACTCTCCAGTCACATTGGGAACCTACCGCGTTCCCAATCCAACGCAGTGCGGAATCATCGTCACCGACGAACTTGGACGAGTGGTGGAGTTCGTGGAGAAGCCGCAGTTCCCGAAGGCGGATACGGCCTTCTCCGGAATCCTCATTTGCGGCCCGGCGCTACTCGATCGCCTTTCGAAACAAACTCCCGCTGACATCGGCTTTGATGTGCTGCCAAAGTTAGTCGGCGAGATGTTTGCTTTTCCGATCACCGATTACGTATTCGATATCGGCACCATGGAAAAGTACGAGCAGGCGCAGCGGGAGTGGCCTGGACTCGTCGCATCCAGTTGACTGCCACGATCCTTCAAGAAGGGCAGGGTTCACGGTCATTGAGTTTTTTGACCTAGCTGTAACTATATTCTTTATTCCCGCTGCATTCTGCGCGCGAAAACTGCAATCCGCGCAAACATTAGTGACGTCGTAAAGCCATTGCCTGTCGCGATAAACTAACACCTGCTGTTACCCATCCAGGCAGGCAATCTCTACTCGATAGAGGGTAAGACTTATGCCGAAAGTTGCGTTAGTAACTGGTGTTACCGGACAGGACGGCGCCTATCTGTCGGAGCTCCTGCTGAGCAAGGACTATATTGTGCACGGCATCAAGCGCCGATCGTCTTCGTTTAACTCGGCGCGCATCGATCATATGTACCAGGATCCGCACGTTCCCGGCGCGCATTTTCAGATTCATTACGGAGATATGACCGACTCCACGAATCTGATCCGCATCATTCAGTCGGTGCAGCCCGACGAGATTTACAATCTGGCCGCGCAAAGTCACGTGCAGGTGAGCTTTGAGACGCCCGAATACACGGCCAATGCCGATGCCACCGGCGCGTTGCGCATCCTGGAGGCGATCCGGATTCTCGGCTTCACGAAAAAGACACGGTTCTACCAGGCGTCGACCTCTGAAATGTTTGGCAAGGCACAGGAAGTACCGCAAAAGGAAACCACGCCCTTTTATCCACGCAGCCCCTACGGAGTGGCCAAGCTGTACGCCTTCTGGATCACGGTGAACTACCGCGAGGCGTATGGCATTCACGCGTCGAACGGGATTTTGTTCAACCACGAGAGCCCGATCCGCGGCGAGACCTTTGTCACCCGCAAGATCACGCGCGCCGTAGCCGCTATTCACCTGGGCGTGCAGAGGACGCTGTACATCGGCAATCTCGATGCCAGGCGCGACTGGGGTCATGCGCGGGACTACGTGGAAGGCATGTGGAGGATCGTGCAGCAGCCGGAGGCAGACGATTACGTCCTCGCCACGGGCGAAGCGCACAGCGTGCGCGAGTTCGTGGAGCTGGCCTTTTCCAAGGTCGGGCACAAAATCGAGTGGCGCGGCAAGGGCATCGACGAGATGGGAATCGACACCGGCACGGGAGAGACGGTGGTGAAGATCGACAGCCGGTACTTCAGGCCGACAGAGGTAGACATGCTTCTGGGCGATGCCTCCAAAGCGCGCCGCGTTCTGGGATGGCAGCACAAGGTCAGCTTCCCGGAACTGGTCTCTGACATGGTGGAGTCGGATCTGAAGGTCATTGCCCAGGAATCGCACAGAGAGTACGGCCATGAGTAGTTTTGATCTGACCGGAAAGCGCGTCTGGGTGGCTGGTCATCGCGGCATGGCGGGGGCAGCGATTGCGCGGCGGCTCAAGCGCGAGAACTGCGAGATCGTCACTGCAGACCGCAGCGAACTCGATCTTCTGCGCCAGGCAGAGGTTCATGCCTGGATGGCGGACAGGAAGATCGACGCCGTCTTTCTTGCCGCCGCTACCGTGGGCGGCATCATGGCCAATGCCACGCGCCCCGCGGAGTTTCTCTACGAGAACCTGGTCATCGAAACCAATGTGATCCACGCGGCAAAAAGTGCGGGCGTGAAGAAGCTTTTGTTTCTGGGGTCGTCGTGCGTTTATCCGCGCATGGCCCAGCAGCCGATGCGCGAAGAGGCGCTGCTGACCGGAGCGCTGGAGCCCACCAACGAGTGGTACGCCATCGCCAAGATTGCCGGAATCAAGCTGTGCGCGGCGTTCCGCCGGCAATATGGATGCGATTTCGTTTCCGTGATGCCGACCAATCTGTTTGGCCCCGGAGACCGGTACGATGCCGAGAACGGTCATGTCGTCGCCGCGCTGATCATGAAGATTCATGCCGCCAGGATGGCGGACAGCGCCACGGTCGAGCTGTGGGGAAGCGGAACCCCGAGACGCGAGTTCCTGTTCACCGAGGACCTGGCCGACGCCTGCGTCTTCGTCCTGAAGAATTATTCCGATGAGCTTTTCCTGAATGTTGGCACCGGGCGCGACATGACCATCCTGGAACTGGCGGAAAGCATCGCGCGGGTGGCCGGCTGGAAGGGCACATTTACGTTCGACCGATCGAAGCCCGACGGCATGCCTCGCAAAGTGATGGATGTAAGCCGTTTGCAGGCTTTGGGATGGAGTGCGCAAACGCCCTTCGACGAGGGGATCAAGCAGGCTTACGACTGGTATGTGGCCAACGTCGCGGACCGTGCGGCCTGAGCGCTTCACTTTGTGGTCTCAGGGCCTGGGAATCGCGCGGGCATTTGTCGAGGCGGGAGCTTTGCGAAATAATGTTGAACACGTATGAACACAACAACTCCCGAACGCGAGCGGACGGTGCACCACATTGCGGGCAGTGCTGAGGAGAATCCCTATCACCGTCCGTCCTTCAGTTTGAAGTACCGGCTGATGCGTCAGTTGTGGCGGATGGTGTATGTGCTCTTCTATCGCATGTCGCCGCCTCCGATGCATGCCTGGCGGTCGATGCTGTTGCGGCTCTTCGGCGCGAAGATGGGTCCGGGTTGTCACTTTTATCCCAGTGGAAAAGTATGGGCGCCGTGGAACCTGAACTGCGAGGACTGCTGCACGCTGGCCGATCATGCTGAGATTTACAATCCTTCCCCGATCTATTTAGAGACGCACTGCATCGTCTCGCAGGATGCCTACATCTGCGGGGCGACCCACGATTACAACCATCCTGAATTCCCCATGATCTCGTACAGCATGCGACTGGGCGCATATTCATGGATCTGCGCGCGGGCATCGGTGTCGCCGGGCGTGAACGTGGGAGAGGGAGCCGTTCTGGGTCTGGGATCGGTGGCCAACCGCGACCTGGAGCCATGGACGGTTTACAGCGGAGTACCGGCGGTCGGGATAAAAACACGCGTAAGGGGCGTCCGCGGCGGCGAGAAATAAGCCCGCATTTCCATTTTGAATCATAATTCTGAAACCTCCGATCGTCGCAATCGTCAATGTTTATGAGGGTGCAAGCGCAATCCAAGCGCCCCGGAGATCAGGACCCAATGGGTGAGATACAAAAACGACCCTTTCAGCTTTCCTTCAACGCTTCTCTCAGGGTCGATTTCCAGGGTTCCCGCGTCACCTTTGACGGCGGGTTGATTCTGGTGCGTGAGTTGGACGAGCGATTGGGCTTCGGCGAACTTGCGGCTGAATGCCTTATTGACACGCGAGCGAGGAACGGACAGTTACCGATTGCCGATCTGCCGTGCCAATCGGTGTACAGCCGCTTGGCCGGATACGAAGACGTGAACGATGCCGAACGCCTGGCCCAAGACCCGAGCTTCCGACTGATCGGCTCGGAGAAGATTTGGGATCGCGGCGCAGCCCTGCCCTCCCGGTTGCAGAGCTTTGAGGCGCAGATGCTGGCCGAGGATGGAAACTTCTCGGGACTGGCGCGGCTGAATCGGGAACTGGCGGATAAGGCGGAAGCGCTGGATTCGGGGTACCGCACGGTCCTGGACATGGATTCAACCGAGATCCCAGTCTACGGCGAGCAGGAGCTGCTTCCAATCGTCGGCGCTGTGAACGTTGCCCGGCCGCAGTTGCGGCATCAATTACTTCACGCCGAGATGCCAGCGCTGTCGAAGGCCTCTGCCTCAGCGCCGCTGCGCCCCGAGATCCAGTGCCAGAATCTTGACGGCCAGTTGGGATCCATACACGGTCGCTCAATGAGAAGGTAGAAGACGAGGGAAATCGCCATGACGGGAAGGCCCGTGATCAGAAGCTGAATGGCGTAGTTGGCGAGGAAGTCGAGATGCGCGCCGATGCAGTGCCGCGTGAGCTTGAAGAGAACCGCAATCATCTGCAGATGCATGAGGTAAATGGAATAGCACATGCCGCCAATGGTGGCGATCCATGGGCTGGCGAAAAAGAAATGCAGCATCCTGCCGCGAAATGCGCCGAGAAAGACCAGCGCCATGGTCCAGGGCAGGAAGATGTGCGCGTTGACGGCAGTGCGCGTGATGCTGAACGTGAAGAACAGCCCCCCGGCGCCAAGCACATCCCAGACTAAGGACGGTCGAATGCGGTCGCCCTCTATGATGTAGAGATCGGCCAGGAGCAAACCCATGAGGAAGAACTGGGCGTAGTACAGGATGCTGTGCGATGCGCGCTCGTTGGCATCGAGAAAGAGCTGGCCAAAGCTGATGCCTGCGATGATCGCGGCCATGAGCACCCGCCGCGCGAGCGCGCCACGCACGCGATAAAGCTGCATAAAGAGGGGTGCGGCAATGTAGAACTGAATCTCCACCTCGAGGCTCCAGGAGATGGGATTGATGGGCGTCAGCGTTCCGTAGACAATGCCATGCAGGTAGACCGCCGTGACCGCGGCGTGGCGCAGCAGATCGGCCGTCACCTGGTGCGTGTAGACGGCGAACAGAATGAGGAAGAGCAGCACCGAGAGCAAATAGGGAGGCTCGAGCCGGGTGACGCGGCGCATGAAGTACTTGCGCAGCGACACCGCGCCGGCTCCGACGAGGAAATGGCGCGCGAAGGGCAGGGCAAGCACAAAGCCACTGATGATGAAGAAGAGACTGACACCGCGATTGCCGTTGAGAATCGGCCGGAAGAGGCTTTCATAGCGCGACTCGACGGGAATGACGCGGCCGGAGCGCATCTGCAGCTCACCGAAGAGGTGGTAGAGCAGTACACTCATGATCGCGACAAAGCGCAGTCCGTCGATCTCCGGGATCCATCGGCCATCGCGCGTCACGCGGCGTATGCGGTCGAGAAGCATAAGCGGTAGAAGTAGTTTATCCCACGTTGCCATTTTGAATCATAATTCTGAAACCTCCGATCGTCGCAATCGTCAATGTTTATGAGGGTGCAAGCGCAATCCAAGCGCCCCGGAGATCAGGACCCAATGGGTGAGATACAAAAACGACCCTTTCAGCTTTCCTTCAACGCTTCTCTCAGGGTCGATTTCCAGGGTCGCTCTTTTTCATGCTGAACCTCATCTCGAACGCTGCCTATCTCGTTTTCCTTTCCGCGGCGATTCTCCTGCTCGCGGTTTCGGCGCGCAGGCTGATGGCCGTCACCGCGCTGTGGAATTCTGTGGTATTTCTCGCGCTCGCTCCCATCCCGTCGCAGAGACTTGCGGTGCACGTTGCGAACAGCTTTGTGCTCCGGTGCACGCGCGGCGGTATCGAGCAGCGGTACAACAAGACTCTTTCTGAGATACAGCATTCGATTGACGCCCGGTGATTTGCGAGCCGAGAACGCTGTAACGGCGCGCATATTCTTAACCTTCGCCCGGCAGTTTATTCTGAAGTAGACAATCTTTTATTGAAATAGAGGTATTTTTACGTGCCTAATCGTCCTCTTGTACTGACCATTCCCGACGGGTGGGGTTATCGTGCCGAAACCGCATAAGGTGGATTTCCCGGTCACCTGCGCAGCGGGATTTCAACCCCGCAAATCTTGCTTAAGCGCAAGAAACTTGCGCTTTGCGAAGTCATCCGACGGAGCCGATGGCGGTTCTTCTCTTATCCTGGCGACTAGGCGAATTTCCGCTAAAGATCAGAGGCCATGCCACGGACAGCTTCGCGAGCGCAATCTGCGAAAATCAACACGATAATCAAGTGAGGGAAACGATGAACAGGAACCAGCCATGGTTTGTTAGCGTTCTCATGCCATGCGTGTTCGGAATGGCGCTCCTGACCTATGCCGGGACCTTTCAAGTGGCGGCAGAGCAGCCCAGTGCGCCGGAAGGCGCGGCACAGAAGGGCGGCGCAAGCGTTCCGGCCAGTCCCTGCGAGCCCTCCAAATTGGGCTCGCCGTATATTCCAGTCGATAGCTGGGTGTACCCGGCCATGCTGCGGCTGTACTCGCTGGGATATGTCGATACCGTGTATATCGGACTGCGGCCGTGGACCCGCGCCAGCGTGATGCACATGCTCGAGAATGCCGGGAACCTGATCGAGGAAGCCGAAGGACAAGACGATCCTGCCGCCGGCGAGGCGCGCGAGATCTACGAGGTGCTCAACCGTGAGCTGCAATACGACATGGAAGGCCCTTGCGGACCGCGCCAGGGCGGCACGCGCATCGAATCGGTGTACAGCGTGATGCGCGGCATCAGCGGCACGCCATTGCGGGATAGCTACCATCTCGGGCAATCAATCGTGAACGACTACGGCCGTCCCTATGAGAATGGTTTCAACAATTATTCCGGTATCAGCGGCTACGCCAGCGCGGGACGATTCGCAGTCTACGTGCGCGCGGAGTTCCAGGGTGCGCCTTCGGCTACGGGTTACTCCGCGGCGCTGGCGCAGACCCTGACCGATATCGACGGACTGCTCTACTACGTTCCGTCGAGCACGGCACCTTACGGCAACACCACGGCAGTGTACAACCAAACCACCATTCCTCAGGGGCCCATTGCCACTGCGACCCAGGGACGTTTGCTGGAGGCGTATCTCTCCTATCAGTTTCTGAATCACGTGATTTCCTTTGGAAAACAGGACCAGTGGCTGGGACCGGCCCAGGGCGGCAGCATGGCGTTCTCCAATAACGCGCAAAACTTTTACGCCTTCGAGATCAACCGCATCGAGCCTTTGCATGTTCCGGGTCTCTCGATGCTCACCGGGCCCTTCCGTTATGAGTTTCTGGTGGGCGCACTTCGCGGCCACACGTTCATGCCCAATACGGCGTACGAAGCCAACCCTTCACCCAGCGTGGCCAACGTCATCAATCCCGGTGATCCCTGGGTGCACGTGGAGAAGGTTAGCTTGAGGCCGTTTCCGCCGTATAAGGATCTGGAATTCGGTTTTGAACGAACCGCCATGTTCGGCGGCGAGGGCCATGAAGGTGTCAGTCTGCACTCGTTTCTGCGCAGCTTCTTCAGTTTCACCGCGGGTAACAGCGCCAATAAAGGAAATGCGACCGATCCCGGCGCGCGTTTTGCAGCCTTCGACTTTTCCTGGCGGCTGCCTTTCGTGAGCCACTGGCTCACGCTCTACAGCGACTCGGAAGTGCACGACGACCTTTCTCCGATCGATGCTCCGCGCCGCGCCGCCGTGCGTCCGGGAATTTATCTCTCCCATGTTCCCGGCATCACCAAGCTCGACCTGCGCGTAGAAGGAGCTTCCACAGATCCGCCCACCTCGCGAAGCGTGGGTGGAGAATTCATGTACTACGAAGGCATTGAAAAGCAGGGCTACACGAACCAGGGTCAGCTCTTCGGTGACTGGATTGGCCGTGAAGACAAGGGTGGCCAGGCCTGGATCACTTATCACCTGAGCGGCAACGAGTGGCTGCAGGTGAGCGCGCGCAATCAGAAAGCGGTCAACAACTTTATTCCCAACGGCACCACGCTGAACGACTTCGCGGTGCAGGCCGTGAAGCGGATCGGCAAGGATATCGAGATCAACGGCAACTTTGCCGTGGAGCATTACAAGGCGCCGATCTATGTGACGGGCGGACAGACCGTGACCACCACCAACATTCAGCTCACGTGGTATCCGCAGCGCAAGGTCAGTTTTTAAGGCACGATGGTGGTGGCGTAGGCCGGGGTGGGGACGTGCATCACCTTGAGCAGCTGGCCCTTGGCATCGAAGGTCAACACCCATTGCATGGGCTGGCGTGGTTCCGCAACGTTGACGAAGCGGACCGTCGCCTCGCTGTCGACTGCGACTTCTAACGTGGGAGGGAACGACAAAGCGAGATTTGCCTCAGGCGATGGGCTCGGCGAGGTGGAAACGTCAAGACGCGGCTCGGTTAGCGCGGCATAGCACAGGCTCGTAGAAAGCCAATCTGCGGGCTGGCTTGCTGGTTCCTCCGCGCGAATGCGGTTGAACGCCGCTATCGCGAGTTCGTTGACGGGAGCGGGCGAGAAAAGAGCAAAGCCGCGCCGCTGGACAGGAATGACGCGCACACGGCCCTTGCCGGCGCGCGGAATCGCGGCGGAAAAAAGACTTACATTGCCGACGCCACTATCTCCTGTGAAGAGCAGAAACAAGTGGCCCGGAAGAGCCTGGCACTCCAGCTGCCGGTACCTCCATTTTTCCTTGTTGAATTCGATCCCGGCAAACGCAGCAGCATCCCCGATCGCAGGCTGCGTTTTCGCGGCCAGATCGCGATCGCTTGCGCTCATCTGCTCTTGGGGACGATACACAATGAAGTGCCCAATCCCAGAGGAC